>ERZ1046740.13-NODE-13-length-169444-cov-7.495876_pt1 | contig 169444 bp, 150 predicted proteins | sample MGYA00383093_ERZ1046740 | MGnify/ENA primary metagenome ERZ1046740 (study PRJEB29581, sample SAMEA5548363) | metagenome | biome: marine; feature: coastal; material: water | depth 25 m | study: Short-term variability in the microbial, nano- and picoplankton... | reverse complement strand
ACTCGTAATTTTTACGCCTCATCTTGATAATAGCCGTAGCCGTAGCCATAGCCATAGCCATAGCCGTAGCCGTAGCCGTAGCCGTAGCCGTAGCCGTAGCCGTAGCCGTAACCACCCTCAACATTAAAGTCATTAAGAATGACATTAATGTTAGAAACACTACCGTTCTTGTATGAATCATTGACATAACCCAATAATGGTTTGGCAGTATAAGCATGTCGCACTACATACAAGTTCCAATCAGAATATTTCATGAGCTCAAATGCATCCGCAACTATTCCAATTGGAGGAGTATCTAAAACGACGTACGTAAATTTTTCTCTGAGTTTAGACAGCATCTTTGAAAAATTTTCGCCCAAAATAAGCTCAGAAGGATTGGGAGGAATTGGGCCTGCTGAAATTAAACTTAAATTAGGATATTTGGTAGCTTGAATAGTCTCATCTAATTCAGCTTGCCCCACTAAGTGATTCGATAAACCAACTTGATTTGATAAATCAAAATCCATATAGATTTTTGGTTTTCTTAAATCCACACCTACTAGGACAGTATCTTTTCCACTTAAACTTAAGACAGACGCAAGATTGATAGAACAAAAGGTTTTTCCTTCACCTGATATAGAAGAGGTAACCACAAAAATTTTGCCTTTGTCCTTCTCCATAGGGCTAAAAAAGTCGAGGTTTGATCTTAGAGCCCTAAAAGATTCTGCAATTGAAGACTTCGGATTTGAAAAGACAGACAAGTTGGTAGATTTATCATTGTGCCCCACTATACCGGCAAGCGGGATTTTTGTGGCTTTGTCCAAGTCTTGTTTTGATTTTATCTTATTATCAAGAATATCTGCAACAACAACAACGATGAGTGGTATAATCAAACCTAGAAAACCTCCAATACCATAATTATTAGACATTTTTGGGTACAAATAATTAAAATTTGGTTTTGCGTAATCAACCATTTTTGCACTTGGAACAAAAGATGACTTTGCGATCCCCATCTCAGCTTGTCTTTGCTTTAGAAAAACAAACAAGCCTTCGTTCAAAGCATATTTGCGCTCGATGTTTATTAATCCTCGTTCTGTTTCTGGCAACAACCTCAATTCCGCAGCATTGATGCCTATCCGTCTGTTCAATTCTGAAATGTACTCACGTGAAGCAATCATTTGATTGTTAATAGACTCTTCAATGCTTTTCTTGATGTAGCCTATTTCATCATTCAATTGTAAAATTGCTGGATTAAATTCCTTTACTCCTCCAGAAACCAGCTGCATTTTTCGTTGGTATTGTTGAGCTAGCGAACTGACCAAAGTATTTAAGTTATCCGAATTTATTCCGACCCCAGTAGGTGAAGGGATACTTGAATAATCTTCCTTATTCTCAAGATAGTCCAAAACGAATTCCATGTAATTTATCTTGGTTTCTTCTTCCGCTTTTCTTAATTCTAAATCTGTAAGCTTACCCTGTACCAAACCACCTTCTGTGCTCACATTCACTATTCCAGATCCTGTTCTGTATGCTTCCAAAGCCCCTTCTATTGCGGTAAGAGTATCACTTAAATTTGAGATTTTATCGCCAATGAAACTTAGCGTATTATCCATGACATCTTGCTTCTTACTTAGAGTTGAGCGTATATAAACATCGGTAAACACATTTAAAAAATCGGTAATTTTCTCGGGTATCTTTCCTGCTAAAGACAAAACCAATGCAGATGACCCTTTAGACATTGGACTAACTTTTAATCTTTTACTGTAATCAACAGCAAGACGCTCATAATCAATAAATTTAAATTTATAACTCGATTCCGCACTCAAAAAACGACCCTCTATTCGCTGTACTTTAAACCGAAATGAAGGTCCTGTAATCCAATCATCATACGTGTATATTCCATTTGTAAACCTAACTTCATTGTTGGTATAAGCTTCAGATTTATAGGAATAACTTTGAGCTCTATTCAAGGATTTTACCTCTAACACAAATGACTCTGAATCAATGGCTTTAAGAATAAATTCTGCACCCACTAGTTGACTTGAATTTTTATCATACAAAATTTCAAAGGGTGCGCCTTTGTACAATTCTGTTGTTTTAAAATTACCTACCTGAAAATACTCTAACTCAAACTCTAAATTTCTGAGAGCATCCAAGCTTTGTTCAAAGGACTTTAAATCAATAACTTCATTTTCAAATTCCAATCTCGGGTTGTAATACCCAATTTTTGACATTAAGGTTTCTATTCCACTATTAGACTGAGCTTCTTGATTCAATAAAATGGTTGTCTCTGAAGTATAAATTTTAGTGCTGTAACGGTTAACTATATAGGCTCCACCAAGTCCAAACAAAAGAGATAAGACAAAATAAGGCCAAAAGCGAATTGCAGAAAATATAACTTTTTTAAAATCGATGGACTGTTCTTCGTCATCTTCTATAACTTGATCGGTGACCTGATGACCATTTCCATTTGGGTAAGTATTTTGTTTCATATCTAATTGCTAAAACTTTGAATTAAGACCACTAAGGCGGCAGTAGTTGTAATTAAACTTGCAAAAGTCAAGAATGTCTGAACACCTGTTTCTCCAACACCCCAAGTTTTTTGCTTCATTGGCTTCACGTTAATAATATCATTGGGTTGAATAAAGTACATTGGGTTATTCACTACCGCTTTTGATGTTAAATCAATTTCATAATATTTTACGCCTTGAGGATGTTGACGAATAATTTGAACCTCAGTCTTTTTACCAAATACATCAATGTCCCCAGCTAATGCTATTGCTTCGAGAATATTCGCTTCATTTTGGTATAAATAGTATTGGCCGCCTGATACTTCGCCAATTACAGTAAATTTTATACCTGACAATTGAACTTTTACAAACAAAGATTGCGTATCAAAAAATACTGAAAGTTTTTCAATAAGTAAGTTCTGGACCTCGTTTATTGATAATCCTTCAACATATATTTTACTTAAAACAGGAATATCAATATTCCCAAAAGGGTCCACAGAATAACCATTAAAGTATAGTTGAGATGAACCCTGATTTTGACCAACATTCATATTATCATTGGTACTCCGTCCAATACTGAAATACGTATCTACCTCAGGGTTTAGAGACCGAATCTGAACAGACAGCATGTCGTTCTTTTGAATCTTATAGTAATTTCGCTTCAACATTTGGTAACCGGCTGTATCCACCTCTAAAGGTTCATCCGTATCCTGCAGGTAAGTCAATTTCTTGACCGAAATACAAGAACTCAGTATGCCGATAAATGATATAAAAATGAGTAGTTTAAAGTTTTTCACAATTTCAGTTCTATTAGTTTAACATTCCGGCAGCTACCGTTTCGTTTGTTGCTTCATCCACTAAAATTATACTCCCTGTATTTCTATTGATTCTATAAGAATCTTTGAGAATAGGTTTGGTAGATCTAATTTTCACTCTAGCGATATCATTCATTTGAATATCCTTGTCCTCCTCATTTCTATGAAGGGTATTGATATCCATTTTATAAACAATTTCTGAAATCATTGCTCTCGCTTCATTTGAAGTTTGCCTTAAAATATATTTTGCGCGAGGTCTAGGCGGATTATTATGCAACCAGCATAGCATACCATCTAAATCTTGGGACGCTTCTGATTGGTTATTTTGTCGAACGATCATATCCCCGCGACCTACATCAATATCATCTTCCAAAGTTAACGTAACTGACATCGGAGCAAACGCTTCTTGAAGTTGCTCTCCATCAAATTCTACTGTTTTTATTTTAGATGTTAATCCAGAAGGTTGAACCGCAACTTCATCGCCTGGCTTGAATACTCCTCCAGCAACCCTACCGGCATAGCCTCTGTAGTCATGGTACTCTTCGGAGTGCGGTCTAATTACGGTCTGAACAGGAAATCTGCAATCAATATGGTTTTCGTCTGAACCTATATGCACTGTTTCAAGATTGTGAAGCAACGTTCCTCCTTTATACCACTTCATGTTTTCTGAGCGGTTCACCACATTATCGCCAAACAGAGCCGAAATTGGAATGAAATGCACATCGTTCACATTTAATTTAGCCGCAAACTCTTCGTACTCTTTAACAATTTTGTTATACGCTTCTTCGCTGTAACCCACCAAATCCATCTTGTTTATACACACGAAAACGTGGGGGATTTTTAGTAAAGAAGCAATAAAAGAATGACGTTTTGTTTGCTCAATTATTCCATTTCTGGCATCTATAAGTATCAAAGCCAAGTTTGCCGTGGATGCTCCAGTAACCATGTTTCTTGTATACTGAATATGTCCTGGAGTATCAGCTATTATAAACTTTCTTTTCGGTGTGGCAAAGTATCTGTAAGCAACGTCTATGGTAATACCCTGCTCCCTTTCGTCTTTTAAACCATCCGTTAAAAGTGAAAAGTCAATGTGCTCTAGACCTTTATTCTCACTTGTTTTTTGAATCGCCTCAACTTGATCCTCAAAAATTGATTTTGAATCATAAAGAAGGCGACCTATCAAGGTACTTTTTCCGTCATCTACGCTTCCAGCAGTTGTAAAGCGTAACAATTCCATATCTAAATACGACATAAATTCTTTTTAAAAGTATCCTTCTTTCTTTCTATCTTCCATTGCACTCTCTGAACGTTTGTCATCTTCACGATTTCCGCGTTCTGTAACTCTAGTCGATGCCACCTCTTGAATAATTTTTTCAAGAGTATTGGCTTCTGATTCGTCACCACCAGTAATTGTGATATCCCCAAGCGTTCTGAATCTTACCATCTTTTCAACCACTTCTTCTGTTGGCCTTACAGTTATATACTCAGAAACTGGCAGCCAAGAATTATTTCTTCTAACAACCTTTCTTTGGCGTGCGAAATACAATGACGGCAATTCAATATTTTCTAGTAAGATGTATTGCCAAACATCCATTTCGGTCCAATTGCTAATTGGGAAAACCCTAAAATGTTCACCAAAGTTTTTACGCCCATTAAAGATGTTCCATAATTCTGGTCTTTGGTTTTTTGGGTCCCATTGCCCGAAATCATCTCTATGAGAAAAGAAACGCTCTTTAGCACGCGCTTTTTCCTCATCCCTTCTGGCTCCGCCCATACAGGCATCAAATCCATTGTCTTCAATGGTATCTAGAAGTGTAACCGTCTGATTTTTATTACGTGAAGCATTGATACCTTTTTCTTCAACCGCTCTTCCATCATCTATAGATTTTTGAACCGACCCTACAATTAAGTTGGCCCCCATTTTTTTCACGAGGTCATCTCTAAAATTAATTGTCTCAGAGAAATTGTGCCCAGTGTCAATATGCACTAATGGAAAAGGAATCTTAGCAGGGAAGAAAGCTTTCTTCGCCAAATGTGTTAAAACAATTGAATCTTTACCACCAGAAAATAATATAGATGGCTTATCAAATTGTGCAAAAACCTCTCGTATAACGAATATAGCTTCAGATTCTAACTCTCTAAGGTGAGTTAAATTATACTTCATTTCTTAATCTTAACTTACTTTCTATTAATTCAAATACTTGTTCTGCGGATTGCTGAGCAGTAAGAACATCACTTTTTACAACCACATCGGCATTTTGCGGTTCCTCAAACGGACTCGAAATTCCTGTAAAATGAGAAATCTCTCCATTTCTAGCTTTTTTATATAATCCTTTTACGTCCCTTGCTTCGCATACTTCTAACGGGCAATTCACAAAAACTTCAATATAATTATCTTCTCCTACAAGCTTCTTAACCATTGCTCTATCTGAACGAAAAGGCGAAACAAAAGCAGACAAAACAACCAAACCTGAATCTAGAAATAGATTTGAAACCTCTCCAATTCTCCTTATGTTTTCAACTCTTCCTTTTTCTGAAAAATCCAAATCAGAATTCAACCCTTTTCTAACGTTATCACCGTCAAGTGTATAAGTGTGAACACCTATTTCAAACAAACGTTTTTCAAGCTCATTTGCAATTGTTGATTTCCCTGAGCCAGAAAGACCTGTAAACCATATCAACAATGGCTTATGCTCTTTCATTTGACTTCTTTCAGCCAATGAGACATCATGGTTGTGAGGTATAATATGTAGCTTTTCGGCGGTCATTTTATTCTATTTGCATGTACAAATAAGCCGTGCAAATTAAACAATATAAAACCGTAAGAACTAACCCTGATTTCAAAAAATCTTTAGAGTTATAACCACCCGGACCATAGACCATTAAATTGGTCTGATAGCTCACTGGCGTGAGGAATGCCGCAGAGGCTGCAAAAGCAATTGCTAAAAATATTGGCTGAGCTTGTACACCTGAAGTTTCAATATAAGCAGCAGCTATTGGAAAGACAATTGAAACGGCAGCAATATTTGTCACAAATGAAGTTAGGACTACAGTAATTCCAAAAATTACAACTAGCGAAACAAAAGGATCGACAGTCTGAATTGAACTAAAAACACCATCACTAAGAACACTTGCTACACCAGAATCTAATATACCAGACCCAAGCGTGATTGACGAAACTAAAATCAGAAGTAAATCTAAATTCAATTGCTTTTTAAGGTCGTTGAAACCAAATAGCTTAAGAATGAACAGTGAACTTAGAATTAAAACAAGCGCGATGAAAACGGACCATAATCCCAGAAACAATCCAGAAAGAATGAGGCCAAATGAAATCAAAAACCAAGTTTTATTTCTTTTATGATTCTCATTTTCAAAAGTAGATACAGTGGAAATGATATACAGGTTCTTATCCGCTTTTACATTCCGCATGAAAGCCTTTCCGGCGGCTACTAACAATAAATCACCATACTGCAGTGCAACATCTCCAATTTTCCCACCTATCTTTTCTCCATTCCTGTGAATAGCAACAATAGCTCCGTCATAACGCTCTCTAAAATCCGTGTCACGCACTTTCTTTGAGGCTAAATCAGATGTAATTGGAATTAAAACTTCTAAAATCTCTGAGTGATCTGAAAGCTCATATTTATTTGCTTTATGAACAACAATTCCAAATTTATTGCCTTTGATAAGCTCCATAACATTTTCTGTTTCACCAGTAAAATAAAGCAGATCGTTTTCTTTCAAAATTAAATCAGGATTGACTGGGGAAATCAACTCACCTCCTCTTACAACTTCAGCAAGAAAAACTCTTTTTAAATTCCTAAGACCAGCTTGAGCAACTGTTTTGTTCACAATCGATGCACCTTGAATGATTTTCGTTTCTAGAATATACTCTCTAGGGTTTTGAATTAAATTTTCAAGAGCATCTTGTCTTATTGGTAATAAATTGTATCCAATTGTAGAAAAGTAAACTACTCCTAACGCGGTAACGATAAGTCCTAAAGCAAGAAAATCAAAGAATTGAAACCCTTCATAACCATTCGAAGTCAACAATCCATTTAATATTAGGTTGGTTGATGTACCGATCAAAGTTATCATCCCGCCTAAAGTGGCACTATATGCTAGAGGAATTAAAAACTTCGAGGGTGCATACCCTTTTTCCTTTCCCCATTTTTGGACATACGGAATTAACAAAGCAACAACTGGAGTATTGTTTACAACAGAGCTTAAAAGCGCCACTGTAGAGGTCATTCCGAGAATGAACAACCTCGGGTTATTAATTCGAGAAAAAATCTTATCGATATAATATATTAAATTGAAATTATCTTTGAATGCAGTCGTGATAAAGATCAAAAGGAAAATAATAAGGACCGACTTGTTTGATAGACTGTCTAGAAATACATCTACCTCAATAATTCCAAGAGTCATGAGAAAAACAACAGACCCACCAAATAGATAAGAAGGCTTAATCTTTTTAATAAATAGACCAATAACCAAACATAATAGGACGGCTAATAAAACGTAAGTCTTAACGTTATCTGGTAGTTGAAGCATTTCTTAGAATACGCTTACGGACGCATTGAGTTGTTTTATTAACGTGCAATTATAGGCAATAATTAAAGTGACTTTGACCTCTTCATTTTCTTTCTCCTTTTGCGCTCTTCCTTTTCACGCTTCTTCTGTTCTTTATCTTTTGTTTTGAACAAGCAATATTGTGCACCTTGCATCATGCATCCGGTCATATGACCAAAAAAGCCTTGATACAAATATCTGTGATGATCTATAACGCCAACTACGTAACCTTTTTCATTTGGCATGTTTTGAGTTTTAGCTACCATGTTCACAGCGGTACTTAAAACCCAATTATCTTCCTTCACTTTTGCACTTGAATGGCTGTTGGCTAATTTCTCTTTTTTTGAATCTATTTTTTTCTGGCTTTTCAATACCTCGAGTTTCAATCCATCGTAATGAAAAACCAATTTACCTGTTGCGTTTGCCGCAAGGTCTGTTGAATTATATGAAAACCTCAACAAATGCAATCTGCCTTTGAGAAATTTGAGTTGCATTGGTTGGATGAAATGATTCAAAGTAGGCAAGTCAATACTCCTAGCATCCCCGTTTAAAGTAAATGCATAGTTCGGGTCTTGCACAGGCAGTTTCACCAATAAATTCACGTTGCTTTGCCCCTGATAACTCGCATACCCTTTAACCGTTGTAACAAACTTTTTGTTCAAATTCGTTACTCTGTCAACGGTGGCATTAATATTTTTCAGGTGTAACGTTCCCGATTGAGATGCTTTGTTGTACAACATTGTAAATTTTAGGTCACCATTCGTAATTCTGACCTTTTTGACATCATGATAGCCTGGAATAGCTCTAAACCAAGTATGCATTAAAGGTGCGACTTTACTCGGCTTTCTATTTATGTCACCAGCAGTGCGCGTATCTAAAGCAATTCTATTGACATCTACAGATTTAACGATAAGTGTATCCTTTAAGAAAAACCTCTGTAAATTGGCTCCATTAACGGTTATCGACTCACATGTCATATGATGCCAATCCTCCTTGTATGTTTGCCTTGAAACATATGTTTTAGAATCTAAACGGTTCTTTATCTCAAGATTTTCAACTTCAATTTTGTCCGAATCGAAATCTATTTTCAAATTGGCAACCTTCAAAGTAGAATAGGCCTTCATCTGTGCTTCAATCTTCGAAACTTCTAAATAGCCACCTCCAAAAAAATGTGTTTTTGAAAATCCACTAGCGTCATCTTGATTCCAACCCTTCCTGTTTAAACGAAGTTCAATATTTCCAACTTTAGAAAACTTGTATTTGTTCTTATCAAAGTACTCTCTAATTTCGAACTTCCCGTGAAACAAATTCAAGGTATCGAACTCAACCCATTTTGGGATGGCCGTTGTAATGTCAAACGTATCTGATTTTTCCGGCTCTGGTAAACCTTTCACACTTTTTAATAAAACATGAGGCTCATAAATATTCAGGGCACCAAGTTGAAGATGGTTCCTGTCGTTTCTATGATCTAAGTTAATACTGTTGAACTCAACACTATCGAGGGTAACCTCCTTCCAAAGCGCTTGTTCTTTTAGGTTTTTAAAAAAACGCTCATGCTTATACTCATTCCCAAATAATATATCTCTAAGAACAAATCTTTTCTTTTCAAGGTCAACAAAAGACTCCATTATATAAATCTTACTACCATTGCCTACATCAAAGCTTATCGCCTTTGTGGTAAATTGACCGTGAGTAATCAAGTCTTCCATGGTCCTAACATTATTACCGCCCAAGTCAAAATTCAATCCCTCCAAATTAACCACGCGATTCGTATCTCCATCAACAATTTTGTATGTCTTTATTGAACCTCTAATTAGTTTAAGGTCCTTCCAAACAAGGTGAGGCATGTGACCTTTTAAGTTGATTTTAATTGCTGAGTCCGCTGGTGCGTCAGCAGTGGTGTCATTAACACTGTAAAGTGAAAAATTAGGGTTCTCTATTGTAATTTTATTAACCCGATACGTGTTATTAAAGATGTCTAATAAATCTAAACCAGAAATTTTGACCGCCCCTAACTCAAAGTGGAACATCGGTTTCGTTGACAGATTCTTTTTCTTGACCTTTACATCTAAAACCTGAAAATTCCCGAATAAGACATGAAATTTTGTCTTTCTATATTCAATCGTGTATGGAAAGCTTTCCTTATCGTTTAACCCACTCACAACCTTAGAAAAGGCAATCTCCGCAATCATACTACTCGCTAAGAAGAGAGTAAACAGAACACCCGTAACAATAAGAATGACCTTAGTCCGTCTTTTCATATTTTCCAAATATAAATCGATTAAATTATACCGCTGTAACTTTTTAAAAAGCTTAGTCGTCATTTATCAAAATGAGCAATACAGAATTCGAAATACTCGTAAAAGAACTCAACGAAAGCTTGTTTCGGTTCGCATATTTTAAAGTACGCAGAGAAGACATTGCCCAAGACGTAGTGCAGGAATGTATGGTGAAATTATGGAACGAAAACAAACCCTTAAGTCACTATTTAAATGTAAAAGCGTATTGCATAACACTTGTGAAAAATAAATGCATTGACGCTTTAAGAGCGGAAGCAACACGAAGAAATTATGAACTTCAAAAAAAACAAGACCCATTCGAACAAAATGTAGAAGATAAGTTAGAGCGCGAAGAGAAATTAAAACTAATGGATTACCACCTTAACCAACTCAATGAAAATCAAGCGACAGCTTTAAGATTGAGAGATTTTGAAGGGTACAGTTATTCTGAAATTGCCGAAATAATGGCACAAACAGAAGCGAATGTTAAAGTTTTAATTTTTAGAGGAAGAAACGCATTAATTAAAAACATTAAAAAACAAGATGGAGTACAATCAATTGCATATTAACAACTTAGTTGAACTTTATTGGGAAGGTGAAACGACTCTTGAGGAGGAGAAAGCCCTTCGCGATTTATGTAAAACCTCAATCGAATTTAAAAAGGAGTTTCCTGATTTGAGCTTGTATTTAGAAAGCCAAACCGAACTTTTAGACGTACAGGTTCCTACAAACCTTGAAGCAAACATTTTAAAGCAAACCACAAAACCTAACTCTACTGTTAAACCACTTTTATGGTTTAGCGGTATTGCGGCCACTTTAGCCTTATTTATCTGGATTATGCCAGCGCAGCAAAATCAAGGTTACACAGACCAAGAGGTACAGCAAGCATATAACGAAACAAAAAACGCACTTTTCCTTCTTTCTAATAAAATGGATGAAGGCAACAACTACGCACTAAAATTGAGCGAGTTTGACAAGAATCACAAAAAATTGAAAAAAAATTCTAAAACAAAATAAAATGAAAAAGTTAATGTTAGTCGCTTTTATCGCCTTCGCGGGAAGCGCATATTCACAAAGTGCCATCGATAAATACTTCGGTTATCTCGATGCAGACACAGGCATTACAAAGGTCACAATCAACAGTAAAATGTTTGAACTCTTCTCTTACATGGATGCTGAAAGCGAGGAAGAAAAGGAATTTAAAGAAGCTATTTCTAATCTGGAAAGCATGAAGATTATTGTTAAAGAAGAAGCGACAGATGCTGAAGCCCTCTTTAATGAAGCTATAAAAAAACCTGGAAAGGAATTCGAACTTTTAATGGAAGTTGATCAGGATTCAGAACATTTTTACTTCTTGATTAATGAGAAGAATGGTGTTATTGCAGAGCTTCTTATGATTGGAAACTCTGACGGGGAATTCATCATTTTGTCTCTTACAGGAGAAATTGATTTAGCACAAATAAGCCGCCTGTCAAGATCTATGAATATTGATCAAATGCAGCATCTTCAAAAAATCAACGAAGATTGAAAACCCTGCTCATACTAAGCATTGCCGTATTGTGCTCGTGCAGCCACATTGAAAAGCCAAAAGTTGTCACTGAAATTCAATTGACCCAATCCAATCAATTTAGTCCAGTAAGTGTTGTTTACAAGAGCGTGATACGCGCGCTCGTCAATATTTCACAAAAGGACAATTTGGCTGGTGAGATAGATTTGCAGTTTGTAAACCAAGTTGACAGAATCTACTATTACAGTTCGTCCACCTCTAACCGCCCACTCGATTCTCTCTTAGGATCACGTTTAGATTCTATAGTTTCAACTGAGGCATATTCAGAACTTTCCGAAATAGTAAAGAGCGGTAAAATCTACGGAGCGTATATTAAAAACACAGAGCAAATTGTAGATGAAATTTTAATCTTACAACAATCGCCTACCGAAGTTGTTCTTATTTCTGTAATTGGAGAGATTAAATTAGAAGAGGTAATGAAGAATATTAATCAATTGCCAAGCTTACTTCAGTTTGCAGATGCCATGCCTATATGACACAAATCTTAGAAATAAAAGGTCTAAACAAGCGCTATGGTTCCATCCAAGCGGTTAACAATCTAAATCTTACTGTAAAGAAAGGATCTGTATTCGGTTTATTAGGACCCAACGGAAGCGGCAAAACAACAACTTTGGCAATGCTATTAGGTGTTGTCAAACCACAATCGGGTTCATTCACCTGGTTCGGAGAACCAGCGTCTGCAGATGCAAGAAAAAAAATAGGCGCTATTCTCGAACAGCCCGTGTTCTACCCTCAAATGTCTGCTGTAGAAAATCTAAAGGTTGTTTGCAAGATAAAAGGAGTTGACTTTTCTGAAATAGACAGAGTTTTAAAATGGGTTAATCTTAATGACAGAAAGCAACATGCTTTTAAAGGCTACTCCTTAGGAATGAAACAGCGTTTATCCATAGCTTCTGCTATGCTTTGTAATCCGGAAATTTTAATCTTAGACGAACCAACAAACGGTTTAGATCCTCAAGGGATTAATGAAATACGGGAGATTATTGTCAATATCGCCAATTCGGGAAAAACAATAATTATAGCAAGCCACTTATTAGATGAAGTTCAAAAAGTGTGTTCTGAATTCGCTATTTTAAGCAAAGGCAATCTTATTTATCATGGCAATGTTGAGACAGATCTTAATGACGATGCCTACATCGAAGTTTCTAGCGATAATTTAGATGAGTTGGAGTTTGCAATCAAAGCTCATTTAGGAGGTTTGACTATAGTCAAAGAAGATCACACTTTAGCCTTCAAGTCTCCAGACGCTCTTGATCTTGCCCTCTTAAATAAAACACTCTCTGAAAAAGACATATGGCTCACACACCTTAGCATAAGGAAAAAATCTCTTGAAAAACGATTCTTAGAAGTACTGAAACAAAATGATTAAACTACTCAACATAGAATGGATAAAAATCAGGAACTCAAAGTCTTTCAAGGTTTTAGGTCTGATATGGCTCATCGCATTCATTGCAATTCCTGTTGGCTTTAATAGCTTGATAGAATGGTTTGAAAGTATAGGTTTAGAAGGAAGTGAATTGCTTCCTATTAAACCGACAGACTTCCCCGTTTTTGACTTTTTAGACATCTGGCAAAACCTTGCCTATATCTATAAATTCATAACGATATTGTTGTGTTTCGTGATTATTGTCAACGTAAGTAACGAGTTTAATTACAAGACAATAAGACAAAACATTATTGATGGAATGAGCAAAAAAGAATTTGTGTTTAGCAAATTTCTATTCATCATTGTTTCTTCATTGATAGCCTCCATCCTATTAACCTTACTAGGTATGATTATCGGAGCGGCATTTTCTCCAACTTCTGAGATTACTGTTGTTTTTCAAAATTTTAATTTTGTTTTTGCTTATTTCTTGCATCTCGTTCTACATTTATCGTATTGCTTGTTTTTTGCTGTCTTATTAAAACGCTCTGGAATTGTTATTGCACTGCTAATCGTTTACAGTTACATTCTAGAGCCAACGCTGATACAAATTGTTTCTATACCGCTAAAAAGCATGTGGCTCACAAAGTTCTTTCCAATGAACGCCTCATGGAACCTTATACCAAGACCCATCGAAAAGTACTTCTTATTTGAGGTGCAAGACTTCGTTGGCTGGCAAGACGTTTCTATTGGATTGCTTTATATCGTGCTTTCATTGGGAGGAACCTACCTTCTAATTACAAAACGTGATATTAAATAGCTTGACATTTACATAGACACATTTGGACAGCTCCTTGTAAATAAATCTCGGGTTTTTAGTCAACTGGATATGTTAGTAGGTGAAAACACAACAGCATTTTATTCACTTCACAGCAATAAAAGATATGCCAATTACTTCTTCATTCATCGTGCTTTAAGCATCCACCGTGCTCCAGTAATAATCGACATGAATGATGCCACGACAAAAATTATTTCATCCATTTTATTATTAGCATCTCCATAAACCCAAGAGAAAGCAGAGCCTATAATTACAAATCCAAGTATTAACGCCAAGCCAATTCTATACCCTATCTTACTGAATGACTGCTGAATAAATTGCTGGTCCTGAAGATGAATTTCATGCACCAGCTTGCCTTCTTTTACTTTGTATAAAATTTCGTTTACCTCTCCTGGTAAGTCCCTAATCAGACTGATATAATCTCCAACGGCATGATAAAGATTACCAGCTATCGTTTTTAATCCATATCGGTTTGTCAATATTTGGAATGCATGCTTATGCATAACACTCACCAAGGCCATATCTGGATCTAAATTCACTGCAAATTTCTCTATCGTTGCAATTGCTTTTAAGAGCGTGAAAAAACTAGAAGGAATGTGCAAGTGGTATTTAACAACAACATTAATACTCTCTTGCAACATCTCCCCAATATTAATTTTAGCAACAGGAAGGAAGGCATAGCGTTGTAATACTTTTTCCATCTCAAACTCAAGCTCTTCCATTTGAGCGAAATAGCGCACATCAGAAAGCTTAAGCAGCGCCTTGGCCAAACTCTTCGGATCTTTCTTCATTATGCCCATGGTAAACTCTGCCATGAAATTGATGTGTCTTTGCTTTAGGTTTCCGACCATTCCAAAGTCTATAAATCCAATGACATTGTTTTCCATGATAAACAAGTTTCCAGCATGCGGATCAGCATGGAAAAAGCCATGTTTTAATATCATAGTCAAAATGATATCAGCACCACTCTTGGCAACAAGACTAGTATTAATACCCATTTCCTTCATTTGATCCAAACGATCTGGCGGAACTCCCTTAATGAATTCCATAACCAGCAGACGCTTTGTGGTGAATTCATGGTACACTTCGGGAATCTTAACGCGATCATCAGACTTAAACATGTCGTTAAAACGCATCATGTTCGAAGCCTCATTCAAGTAATTCAGCTCTTTGAAAATAATCTCATTAAACTCGCTCACAACATTTACAATGTCAATGACAGCGAGTTCTGGGTAGCGCTTTACTGTCCATTTAGCTAAGAAATCCATCAGCAATAAGTCGAGCTTGATCTTATCTTCAATGTTCGGTCGCTGAATCTTTATAACGACTTTTTCTCCCTTCTTTAGGGTTGCAATATAAGTCTGACCAATTGAAGCTGATGCTAAATGCTCTTTCTCGAAACTTTCAAATACATCGTCAATACTTCCGCCAAGTTCTTTTTCAATTAAGTTTATTGCCAATGTATCTGACATCGGCTTGGCTGTTGCCTGTAATTTCTTTAGCTCTTTTCTTAAATTATCTGAAATAAGGTCAGGTCTATCAGCTAGAATTTGACCAAATTTTATAAAGGTGGGCCCTAATTCTTCAATGGCCATTCTCAGTCGCTCAGGTGTATTTCGCACGGCCTTTGGATTGTATTCTTTCGACCTTACATTTCGCCTTAACCAACTTCTGCTGTTTATCCACTCGCGCATGGCATGGCGAATTACTACACCAAGAATATCTAAAAATCTAAAAAGTTGAAGGAAGAATAACTTAGCTCTAAAAAATATCATTGGCTATTTTAATTCGTTGTCAGTACTATTTGGTTTAGCAATTGTATCTGTCAAACCTTGGACTGCTTTTCTCAAAGCGCTCAACTCTTGTAAAATAGCAGAGTTGATTTCGTTTTGGCCTCCACTCGATGGTGGTGGCGGTGGTACAGCTTCTGAAGTAAAATCAGCAAAGTGCATTCTTGCCGCTCTTTCTTTCTCCACTGCCTCAAATGCCTGATTGGCTTTTCTTCTTTTATTCGTTAATGCCAACTCATCAAAAACCTGTTCAATCAATTCCTTGACTTTGTCCTCATTCATGTCGCGCGTGTGCGCGTAATTGGTAATGGCATCTACAAATTGATCTTTAGACATCAATCCATAGGCCATTGTCAAGTTGGTCAGTATTCGTGTTATTTCGCTCATTTTCGTGTTCTTCTGATCCTAAGGTAAAATTACCTCAGGTGTTAAAAATAAAAAAGCAGCAATAATAAATACGACTGCTTTGTAAATAGTTATACGATTATAGCTTTACATATTTCTTCTGTACTGCCCTCCTACTTCAAATAATGTATCTGTTATTTGACCCAAAGAACAATACTTTGCCGCTTCCATCAATACTTCAAAAATATTTTCATTTTGAATAGATGCATGCTGTAAAGCTGCCAATTGTTCTGCTGTAGTATCTTCATTTCCTTTCTGAAGTTCTACCAACATATTTATTTGATATTGCTTTTCTTCTTCAGTAGCACGTATTACTTCTTTAGGCAATACTGTAGGCGAACCTTTAGAGCTCAAGAAAGTATTCACACCAATAATTGGAAACTCACCAGTGTGTTTCAACGTTTCGTAATACAAGCTTTCTTCTTGAATTTTACTTCTTTGGTACATTGTTTCCATGGCACCGAGAACGCCACCTCTTTCGGTGATTCGGTCGAACTCTGTTAAAACGGCTTCTTCTACCAAGTCAGTCAATTCTTCTATGATAAACGAACCTTGAATAGGGTTTTCGTTTTTCGCCAATCCTAACTCGCGGTTTATGATTAATTGGATGGCCATTGCGCGTCTTACTGACTCTTCAGTAGGAGTTGTTATGGCCTCGTCATAAGCATTGGTATGCAACGAGTTACAGTTGTCATAAATCGCGTAAAGTGCCTGCAACGTAGTACGGATATCGTTAAAGTCAATTTCTTGTGCATGCAACGAGCGTCCAGATGTTTGAATGTGGTATTTCAACATCTGTGCTCTTGGGTTCGCACCGTATTTTTTTGCCATCGCTTTCGACCAAATTTTACGGGCAACTCTGCCAATTACAGCATATTCAGGATCAATTCCATTACTAAAGAAGAAAGACAAGTTTGGACCGAAATCGTTAATATCCATTCCTCGGCTCAGGTAATATTCCACGTAAGTGAAACCATTGGCCAACGTAAACGCCAACTGCGATATTGGATTTGCCCCTGCTTCGGCAATATGGTAACCTGAAATGGAAACAGAATAAAAGTTTCTTACACCTTCGTTGATAAAATATTCTTGAACATCTCCCATCAAACGCAAAGCAAACTCAGTAGAGAAAATACATGTGTTTTGAGCTTGGTCTTCTTTCAGAATATCTGCTTGTACCGTGCCTCTAACTTTCGTTAAAGTATCTGCCTTTATTCTTCCATAAATTTCTGCGGGTAAAACAGCATCCCCTGTTACACCTAAAAGCATTAAACCTAGTCCGTCATTGCCTTCTGGCAAGTCGCCTTGGTATCTCGGACGGGCAACACCTTTTGCTTTGTAAATAGCAACTACCTTAGATTCAACCTCTTTTTCAAGTCCGTTCTCTTTGATATAGATTTCACATTCCTGATCTATGGCCGCGTTCATAAAGAAACCCAACAACATTGGCGCTGGGCCATTAATCGTCATGCTGACAGAAGTCTTAGGGTCTGAAAGTCTGAAACCAGAATACAATTTCTTAGCATCATCTAAACAGCAAATTGAAACACCAGAGTTTCCTATTTTCCCATAAATATCTGGACGAACCGCAGGGTCATTTCCATAGAGTGTTACCGAATCGAATGCTGTAGACAAGCGCTTGGCTGGCATTCCTAGACTTACATAGTGAAAACGTCTGTTGGTCCTTTCAGGGCCACCTTCACCTGCAAACATTCTTGTAGGATCTTCGCCTTCCCGTTTAAACGGAAACAATCCAGATGTATATGGAAACTCACCAGGAACATTTTCTTGCAACATCCATTTTAACAAATCACCCCAACCTTTATACTTCGGTAGAGCCACTTTTGGAATTTGAGAATGAGAAAGAGATTTAGAATGCGTTTCAATTGAAAGCTCCTTGCCTCTTACTTCAAACTTATAAACAGGGTCTTTGTATTTTTTAATTTTCGCGTCCCAACTCACAATCGCATTCCAATTGTGTGGATCGAGATTCATTTTTACTCGGCCAAATTCCTTTAATAGCAAATTCACCAATTGTTGTTTGTCTTCTGATAAACCAACCAAGTTGGTTTCGCCTAGGCCGTATTCATTTATACTTACCGATTTCTCAGAAATTGTCTCGATAGACTTAAATAGCCCGTAAAGACTTTGAGCGACTTCGCTTTGAGCTGAGGCTGTTTTATCATAAGCCCTATTGTTTTCAGCTATTTCAGAAAGATAACGTGTTCGTGCAGGTGGAATCACAAATATCTTTTCAGACATTTCCTTTGTGATTTCAAAAGTAGTGTCAAGTTCAGCACCAGTCATTTCAACCAACTTGTCCATTACAGACTTGTAAAGAGAATTCATTCCTGGGTCGTTGAATTGAGAGGCTATTGTCCCATAGACTGGTAGATCTTCATCTTTCGCTTCCCACAATTGATGGTTGCGAACAAATTGCTTCTTCACATCGCGTATAGCATCTAAAGAGCCACGTTTGTCAAACTTGTTGATTGCTACTAAATCTGCAAAATCGAGCATGTCGATTTTTTCTAGCTGCGTTGCTGCTCCAAACTCTGGCGTCATCACGTAAAGTGCCACATCAGAGTGGTCCATAATCTCAGTATCCGACTGACCAATACCAGAAGTTTCTAAAATGATTAAATCGAAATCAGCAGCTTTTAAAATACTCAAGGCTTCAGCTACATGCTTTGACAAAGCTAAATTACTTTGACGCGTAGCCAAAGAACGCATGTAAACGCGGTCATTAGAAATCGCATTCATACGAATTCTATCGCCTAAAAGCGCGCCCCCTGTTTTACGTTTTGATGGATCTACAGAAACAATAGCTATATTTTTCTCAGGAAAGTCGATTAGGAACCTACGAACCAATTCATCTACTAATGATGATTTACCTGCTCCACCTGTTCCTGTAATTCCCAAGATTGGAGTTTTGACAGATTCAGCCATTTTATGCACTTCGTCAAGGCTCTCTTTATTGGCCTCAGGAAAGTTTTCTGCTGCAGAAATTAAACGTGCGATTGCCGTAACTTCCTTTTGTTCTATATGTTTTACTTCACCATTCAGGATTTCTCCAACGGCATAATCAGAACGTTCTACAAGATCGTTAATCATGCCTTGCAGCCCCATTTCACGGCCATCATCTGGATGGTAAATTCTTGTGATGCCATACTCTTGAAGTTCCTTTATTTCTTCAGGCAAAATGGTTCCACCGCCTCCTCCAAAAATCTTAATATGGCCAGCTCCTTTTTCAACCAGTAGGTCGTACATGTACTTAAAATACTCAGTATGCCCACCTTGGTAAGACGTCATTGCAATCGCTTGCGCATCTTCTTGAATGGCACAATTCACTACTTCCTCAACACTTCTGTCATGCCCTAAGTGAATAACCTCACATCCTGTAGTCTGTATAATTCTACGCATGATGTTTATAGCGGCATCGTGGCCATCAAAAAGCGAAGCCGCGGTTACAATTCTAACTTTATTCTTGGGGGTATACGGAGCTATTTTTTCCATGTATTCTCGCAATTTTTAAGGATGGCAAAGATATGTTTTAGTTGTATGATGAGAAAGTATGAAAACTAGCTAGATTTGATTTAACACAAAACCGTTAATCGATTTATTCCCTGCATATTAGATACTATAATACCTACTTATGACACTTATACAATCTAATATTTTAAGCAGAATATTTTAATGAATGCATGATTTAGTAAATATTTATTAATGGTATTTAAGTCTAATTGAAGTCATCATTAGATTGAAAAAAACCACATCATTCATGAATTGATTCTGAGAAAAATAATCCAGCACTCGTATACTTATTTTACTGCATATTCAAAAACATTTTAGGCAAAATACATCTAATCACTCTAAGAAAAAGTTTACCCTCCTCACTGCACTCTCATTTGGTTTCAATATCCTTTTCGGTCAAATTAATCTTAAGTAAGAAATAGCAATAGCCTTGAAATTAAAGAAGGTATGACTTTGGTGTATGGCGCGAACTACTACGGAAATGAATTTGATATTAATTTCTAAATTAAATTATTAAACCATCAGGTGGTATTTGAATATGATGGCACAAATGGCAGAGACAATTCAGGGACCATTGCATGGCTAAAGAAGCTCTAGAGATGGCAAAATCCCAAGGCAATTATTACCATGACGGCGAAAAAAAAGAATTTAGAAAATCAAACAACGATTTGGGTAAGTAAATTATAATTAACAAACTCGTATCTCAAAGCGAAGTTTCTATCTCTACAGATGGAGGAGCACCTCAAGTACGATTAATTGATGGAGTTGTAAAACATAATTACAGCCTAAAAGATTTAAACAAAACAGAAGCCAATATTTCATATATCTATGCAGCTTCAGCTGATGAAAAAGTCAAGTAATGGATAAGCCTGAATGAAGACAATCCAATTATAATAAGAATGGGAATGGGTTGGGCTATTTGGTTGAAGAAGGCGAAATATTCAGAAAAAAAATAATAGTACCAATTCCTAATTTTCTAAAAAAGCAGGCCACTTTATTCATTTAAAAGTTGATCATGATAGGTGAATAAAATAATTTATCTTCAATTTATAGCTAGGTCTATTGATTCTACTATCCATTCTACATATCTCTTAGTTACTTTCCTAAATCTCACAAATTTCAAATTATTTTTCGCAATCTCTTCAATTAAGGGTAGAACGTTATTTCAGCTATTCGCAGAAGAAACGTTTATCTTCTTCGCACTTTTCTATTCCTTTTTCAGCAACGTATTCGCAATTAGTTTAGCATCCAAACAATACTTATCATCTCCTTTTAATGTCCATACTCCGGTCTTTTCTATATAGTGTTTAACCGTTTTCTCAACAACTGCTGCATAACCGCCATACAAGTCCAACATACTCTGCACTTCGTGCACATAGTCTTCACGGCTCAATTCTCCGCTTTTTAACATGTCCCAACGTTTGTTAATACGCTTAGATTTCTCCTTGTAAATAGGGTCTTTTATTTTATATGCTTGAAGAAAAAGCGAAAGTGCCTTTGCTTCTGGTGATGGCTTTTCTGCGCTATTATTCATGCTGTAACTGATTTAAAAGTAGGTGGCTAAATTGGAGTTTAATATTGACAATCTTCCCAATAAAAATCTAAAATGGAATTACCAGAATATTCTTAGTTTAAAGAGCTGAAGTAACTTTTTACTTTTTGCTTGTGCAGTTCTTTCACTTCTTGGCCTAACCAACTTGCATCAAATGCATTAATGGCCAATTGCATTAACTGGGTTTTATTTAGTTCTAATGCTTTAGCTGTTTCGTAATAATTCTCATTCATGTAACCTCCAAAATATGCAGGGTCATCAGAATGAATAGTAGCCAACAATCCTCTTTCTAACATTTCTGTCACTGGGTGATCTTCCATTTTATGGATAACATTAAGTGCCACATTACTCAAAGGGCAAAGTGTAAGACCAATCTTTTGTTCAACTAACCTTTCAACCAAGGCATCATCGTCTAAACACCTGTTTCCATGGTCTATCCTTACGACATTCAATAAATCGAGCGCTTCCCAAATGTAATCCACTGGCCCTTCTTCTCCTGCATGTGCAACCAATTTATAACCTTCTTCCGCCGAAGCCTCAAACACTTTAGTAAACTTACTTGGTGGATTACCTACTTCGGAGGAATCTAAACCCACACCATCAATCCAGTGCTTAAAAGGCAGTGACTCTTTCAATGTCTTGAAAGCTTCGTCTTCACTTAAGTGACGTAAGTATGACATGATAAGCTTATACGAAACATTCAACTCAAGTTTTGCTTTTTCAAGAGCCCGGTGAATACCGTTAATAACGACTTCAAAGGCTACCCCTCTATCGGTATGCGTTTGTGGATCGAAAAACACCTCAACATGCACCACGTTTTGGTTATGCACTTTCGTGAGATAAGCCCAGGTCAATTCAAAAAAATCTTGTTCGTGAATTAACACCTGTGCGCCAATGTAATAGATGTCTAAAAAATCTTGAAGGTTGTTAAACTTGTAGGCTTGTTTCAATGCCTCTAAAGAATCATACGCCAAAGGAATATTATTCCTTTTGGCTATTTCAAACATGAGTTCTGGTTCAAAGCTCCCTTCAAGATGTAAGTGGAGCTCTGCTTTCGGAATGCCTTGAATAAGCGTTTTTAGATCTAACTTTTTCATTGAGTAACTATTATTTTTTGACCAAAAAAAAGCGGCCCATTTCTGAAACCGCTCCGTTTAATTTAAAATTAAGGCAATTCCCAATCTTTTATCATCAATTTTAGATTTTAGATCTGGGTTTAATCTAAAAACCCGTATTTCTCTCCGTACAGCATCATTTGGCTAATAAATGACTCAGCATACTCAACATTCACATCGGTAACCTCGCCATTTTCCATCACTGGAACCAACACCGGATTTACAAAACCTTTGTAAGGAGCAATGTTCAACTTAGATGTTCTTCTTAAAACTTCTTGGTGTAACTCTTCGTCTACTTGAACACCATAACCCTCTACCAAGGCCTTTCCTGCTTCAAAATCTCCTTCAGACTTAATACGCTGAATCTCTTTCAACAACTCTCCAAACAATACTCTAAGTTTTGCATAATCGTTTATTACGAAGTACGTTTTACCTTCTATTGTTTTGCGCTCAACCAAATTATCAGGCAAACCTTGTTCGTATGCCCAAGATGCCACCAACTGACGGTTGCGCATATGGTCTTCTTCAATTTCAGCGCCAGGTAAAATTCTGTACAACTGTGTCATCATCCCATTACGAATGTAATTGTCGTACTCCGCTTTTCCAGCTTCATCATTTTCCATCAAGCCTATTTCTTGCATCTTCGCATCCATAATGAAATATAACGCTACTAAATCTGCTCTAGCCTCTTCAAGCGTAGACGCATAATTTTTCATGGTTTCACTTGGTTGACCAACACCTTCATTAATTTGACCAGATGCATGGCCCACCACTTCGTGCAATGCCGTGTGCATTTTAGACCCTGTTGAACCATACTTTTTTGCTCTTTCAATTTCAGAATCGCTGAACGCGAACTCTTTTAAAAAGCCACTGCCTTTAGCGCTTTCATAAGCATGTTCAATGTTTCCTAAAGACACAGATTTTGATCCATATTCTTGTCTTATCCAGTTGGCATTTGGCAAGTTAACACCAATGGGAGTAGACGGAGAAGCATCTCCTGCCTCTCCAGCTACTGTAACTACTTTATAAGAAACACCTTTTACTTCTTTCTTTTTATGTTCATCCATAATGGTAGAGTTATCTTCAAACCACTGCACATTATCAGCAACGACTTTCATTCTTGCAGACGCATCGAAATCTGTTATTTCAACAACAGTTTCATAGCTACCACCTTTACCTAAAGGATCTTCATACACCTCAACAAATCCATTGATATAATCTACATCACCTTCTTTAGTCTGAACCCATGCAATGTTGTACTCATCCCATTTTTTCAAATCGCCAGTTTGATAGTATTCCACCAATAAGCCAAGCGCAGTCGCTTGCTGCTCGTTTTCGGCATACTTCGCAGCTTGCTGTAAATTATAAACAACCTTTTCTAGTGATTTTCCATACAGTCCGCCAACTTTGTAAACAGCCTCTTCAACCCCACTTTCACCGAATACAAGTTTTGAATTCAGTCCGTATGAAATCGGACGAGCATCTTCTTTGTCAATTATTGATGCATAATATGCTTCCGCTTCAGCCTGAGTCATTTTAGAATCATACATGTTTCCAGCACTCGCCAAAACCAAATCCATCCCTTGGCTTTTCACAACTTTCTTTTTATCCATTTCTGAATTGAAAATTGCCTCTAATGCTTCTGAAGACATTTCAACTCCAGCCGCCATCAGCAGCTCCTCAAAGTATGCTCTTTCAAAACCTGGTGCATGCTTCATTTTAGAATAATGATGATGAATTCCATTTGAAAAGAAAACGCGTTTTGTGTAATCCTCAAAAGCCATCCACTGATCTAGAGTTTCATCGCCAGTGTACATATCTACAATCTTTTCTAAGGCATGTCTTATTTCTAAGTTGTGTCTGTAGTTCTGATCCCAAATAATATCTCGACCAGCCAAACCTGCTTCTACCAAATAATAGGTATAAATTCTTTGTTGACTTGTTAGTTTATCCCATCCAGGGATTTGGTAACGCAATACCTCAATGTCAGCGAATTTATCAACCGACCAATCAAAATTATCATCGCTATGAGCTTCCATTTTCATGTCTTCATTGTCTATTTCTATGGGTTTTTCTGTAGTACAAGCTATTGCCAATGCTCCTGCCGCAATCACACTTAAATATTTCTTCATGATGTAGATTAATTTTTAGGCCGCCTAAAGTAAAAATTTAGGTTGTAGATATTGATTATTTTCGAAAGACTAATCTAAATACTAACATCTATGAAACTTTTAAAGTCAATTATGATTTTGCTTCTAATCATTATTGCCGGGGTAATTGGTTTCAGCCTTACAATAGACGGTACTTTTGATTCGAGCGCTACTCTAGATATGAACGTTGCGCCAAAAACCGTTCAAACCTATGTAAGCAATCTAACAACTTGGGATAAGTGGGGTGTTTGGGTACAATCAGACCCCAGTACAAAACTTGACTTCAGCGATCCTGCTGATGGTGAAGGTTCTTGGTACACTTGGGATGGTGATTCCATTGGTAAAGGAAAATTGACTGTTTTAGAATTGACTAAAAACTCTATGGGTACGCAGTTAGAGTTTGATGGCATGGATGGTGGAAATGGCTACTGGAGTTTCACAGAAAGTAGCGAGGGTACCGAAGTAACATGGGGTGTAAAAGGTGAAATGGGCATGATGGGTAAGCTGTATATGCTTTTCTCTCAAGGCTCCACTGATATTGATGGCTCCATGGATAGAATGGCGGGAAAAGACTTTGTTCAAGGTCTTGATAATCTAAAAGTAATTTTAGAAGAGGCTGAAGCAGCGAAAGCTCCAAGTTTCGTTTTTGAAGAAATGACGATGGGAGCCATGGACATTTACTATGTACATCATGAACTTCCTATGTCTAGCATAAATTCTGAGTTGTATGATTCTAGTTATGACGCTATTGGAGCTTATTTAGCTGAAGATACGGCAAACATGAATGGTATGCCGATGGCTATTTACGCAAACTGGAATGAAGAAGATAGCTCTTCTGTAATGGATATTGCAATGCCTTTTGCATCTAATAAGGCAGGAAATGATCAAGTTTTAAAAGGCTCTAGTTATGCTGGCTTAGTAATTAAGGCAACACATTATGGACCTTACGAAGAAATGATGCCTATTTATATGGCAGCAGAAGCGTATATGACAGCAAATGGCTTGGTTCAAAACGGACCAGTAACAGAAATATATGTTACAGACCCAGGTTCTGAACCAGACTCAACGAAATGGGTAACCGATGTTTATTGGGCGGTTGCAAAGAGTGCCGAATAAGAAACCTGCTTTAAACAAAAAGCTCCGCGATTGCCGAGCTTTTTTTATTTCAATTCAAAATCTTTTAAACTCTTAATAAATTCAGTTCTACCAAATTCAATGAGTTCTTCTGCCTTTCCAAATTCAAAAGTACCGGCAATATTTCGTGGCACATTGATTAAAATTTCAGGGTTTGTTTTTTCCAAAGTAATTTCTGTGAGTTTGTCTTGCATCAAGTCAAAGCTCGAATTGACAACTTCAAAATAGTTTAACTCGGTTTTTGTTTTATCCGAACCAAGCACGTAGTCTTTAAAACTCTTCTTAAACTTTTCTTCCATTCTCTCTAGCCAATCTTTTTCACCTTGACTTTGATGCTCTTTTTTCTCAAGCACATAATCAGATTTAGGCCCGCAAAGGTTTACTGCAATAATTATTTCAGCATCTGATTTTGGTAAAGCAGTTATTGGAAGAGGGTTTACCACACCACCATCAACAAATAATTGACCGTTTTTCTTTACAGGTGTTAAAACCGATGGCACTGCTACACTAGCACGAATAGCGTCAAACAAATTACCAGTGGCAATAATTTCCTCTTTGTGGCTATTTAAATCAGCTGTAACGGCCGCATATGGAATAGGTAACTCATTGATATTAACATCAGGAATAAACTTCCGCATTTCATTAAAAACACGTTCTCCTTTCACAAAACCTTGTTTATTCAATGTAAAATCCACCAGGTCGAATACCCCAGAATCATCCAAGTTTAAAATCCAACTCTTAAACTTTTGCAAATGACCATTCGCGTAAAGACCACCAATTAAAGAACCTATACTCGTTCCAGAAATAGAAACAACTTCCATATTGTTTTTTTCAAGCTCTTCAATAACTCCAATCTGAGTGAGCCCTCTTGCTCCTCCACTACCTAATGCTAATGCAACTTTTGTTTTTGCCATGACCTAAAAATAAAAAACCCCGAACATCAAATGCTCGGGGTTCATATTTATTCTAAAATTCTAATTAATGCTGAATGATAACCTGCTTGAGAATTTGCTCTCCTTTGTCATTGTGCAATTTCAACATGTACACTCCATTGGCCCACGCACTTACATCTAAGTTGTGCGTTGAACCTTCGGTAGTGAATTTCGTAATCGACCTACCTGTTCCATGATAGATTTCTGCATGCTCTGCATTATGTACTTCGTTCCACTCTATAGATACTTTTCCATTCGTTGGCAACGGATAGACGTTGATTGATGCCGCATTGAACTCTTCGATACATATGTTTCCATAAACTGTAACCTGTCTGTTTATGGTTCCATTACAGCTCGCAGAACTCGCTATAAACAACACGTTGTAAACGCCTGTGTTTGTAAAGGTATAAATAGGGTTTTGAATCTGTGAAGAGTTGCCATCTCCAGTTAAACCAGAATTAACCGACAATTTTAATGGGTCATGCTTAACGGTACCGATTGTCGCAGCTCCAACAGTGATAACAGTAACAATCGATGTATCCCAACTTGAACATTTATATGCTACACGCGAATCATTATAACTACCAGAAGCCGTATAATTACGACTTTGATTTTTATCTTTAGCTGAGGTTCCATCTCCAAAGTCCCAATAATGACAACCCGCAAAAAGAGAAGTATTAAAAAATCGAGCCGGTGCGCTGAATGCAAGAGTCGTTGGCAAAGCTATGAATGCTGCAATCGGTGCATTTCCTCTATAAGCAGATCATGTTACCTGAAACCCTGAACCTGTAAAACAACAATTTGAATAAAAGCGCACGGATAATGCTCCTGATGTTGAAGTAATTGCAGAGAGTAGTTTTGATCCTGAAAAAGTTCCTAGTAAAGTCCCAAAAGTCTCCACGCTATCCAAGGCGTGAACATAGTCAGATAAATTATACGTCTGAATTTGTATAAACAGAAGTTGAACAGGTTGAACACCCGAAAGATCAATTACAAAAAAACCATTTGAATAAGCGGGATACGTTCCTGTGCCACCAAGGTCTCTAAATATTCCGACACAACCTGTGTTTTTATGAGAGCCACTGGCAGGAACATTATAGAATTGGGACAATCCCGACAATATGAATAACCCCATTAGGAGAGCCTGATAATACTTAGTCATTTTTACAATTGTATTAGTGTTATAGATTATAACAGCGAGCCAATCTTTGAAAAAACCAGAATATTAATTTCACTCAGAACTTATTCGTAGCGCAGCGCATCTATAGGGTCTTGTTTAGCCGCTTTTGTTGCAGGGTAGATTCCAGCAACAACACCAACCACGAAGCACAATACAAAGGCAAGAATTATCCAGTTCCAAGGAATAAAGAATGAGCCACCGATTGTGGCAGAGACAAGATTTCCCATGACAATCCCAATGATTGCTCCGAACAAACCTCCCACTTGGGTGATGATAATAGCCTCAGTTAAAAACTGTGCTAAAATATTTGAACTTTTTGCCCCAATTGCTTTACGTGTTCCGATTTCTTTGGTGCGTTCTGTAACCGAAACTAACATAATGTTCATGAGAGAAATTGAAGCACTAAATAATGTGATAACTCCAATAAACATAGCCGCATAGGTAACATTACTTATCAATTCTAATAATATTTGTGCAAGATTATCGCTTCTTGTTAACGCAAAATCAGATTCTTCTTTGGGCGATAGCTTTCGTACAGAACGCATTAATCCTTCAGCTTCTCCCATGGTTGGATCAAGTTGATCGCTTGATGAAGACATAACGTTTAACGAGTAAGTGCGATTGGGAGAAGAGAAAGAGCTTCGGGCATTGTTCAATGTTATATAGACAGATCTGTCCCCCGAAAATACCTTACTGCTGCCTTTTTCTTCTAGAATACCAATAATCTTAAACCTGAACCCACGCAACGTGATTGATTTCCCTAATGCATCTTCATCTGGATACAATTTATCAGCTATCTCTTGTCCGATTAATGCAACAGGCCTTGCTTCATCGTTGTCAAACTTTGTAAATGCTCTTCCATTGGCAATACCCAATCCATTGGTTTGTGTGAAGTTTTCATCAATTGCCCAAACTTGAGTATTCGGATCTGTTTTTTCTGATTTGTACTTCGCCTCAACAGTACTAGAAGCCAAATACGAAATTGAAACTACACTCTGTTCGTAAACAAAACGCTCTTTAAAACGTTTGGCTTCTTCGAAAGTAATGGATGGATTTTGTTTGGGCTTTGTTCCTCGTCTTCCTATAAAAATCCCTCTCTCTCTATTGCTGATAGAAAATGTAGTTGCGCCTAAGGCTGAAAATTCTCCTGTGATAGACTGTTGAATGGCGTCCGTTGCGGTTAAGATACCAACCAAAGCCATTATACCAAATGAAATAATGAGGGCAGTGATAATTGCACGCGACAACTGCGCTTTTATTGCAGTTAAGGCAATACTAATATTCTCTCTTAAAAGACCTTTTTTCATTTGATTGTTTCGAATATCAAATCTAAAGTAATTTCAAAATGCTGAACACATTTTTAACATGAAGATTATTTTAATTCCAACTCTATATTTGAGGCCATGTCTGAAAAGAAAAAAGTGGCATCCTTAAACTACCAAATTACTAAAGAAGGTTCTTTGGGAATATTGGCGTTGGGTGCTGTTGGCGTTCAAGAATGGAGAAAGTTCAAAGAGGAGAATGACACGTCAAAAAAGAAATAAAACACTACTTGTAGGCTGGGATGCCGCTGACTGGAATATTATTAATCCTCTTTTAGAAAAAGGGTCAATGCCATCATTAAATGCGCTCATTAAAAATGGCAGTCACGGTAAAATAGCTACATTAAACCCACCACTCTCACCTATTTTATGGACATCTATTGCAACTGGCAAACGTGCATACGATCATGGTATTTGCGGATTTACAGAGGTTTCAGAAGATAAAAAATCTGTGCGGGCCGTTCGGGGTTCATCACGAAAAGCAGCAGCCTTTTGGGATATTTTTAATAAACACAACATTAAAACCAACGTTGTTGGCTGGTGGCCAAGTCACCCTGCTGAGCCGATAAATGGGAATATGGTTTCAAATTTTTACGGTATGTGCAACACTCCTTTCGGTGAGGATTGGCCCATGCTCGAAGGAATCGTCTATCCTAAGGATTTAGGAAATCTAATGGCAGAATTGCGATTGCATCCGGGAGAATTAACACCTGCAATGTTGCGACCTTTTTTTCCAAATGCCGATAATTTAGTGTCTGACAATGACGAAGTTCTTCGATCTGTCATGAAAGTTTTGGCTCACGCTTGCTCCATTCATAATGCGGCTACATGGCTACTCCAAAACACTGATTGGGATTGTACTGCAGTTTACTATGATGCCATTGACCATTTTAGTCATTTGGCGATGAAGTATCACCCTCCAAAATTGGAAGGAGTTTCTGATGTAGACTATAACAACTACAATTATATTATTGAAGCTGCGTACAGGTTTCATGACATGATGTTAGATCGACTTCTACAATTATCTGGCCCAGATGTTAATGTTATTTTGGTTTCAGATCATGGTTTTGAAAGTGGTAAAAATAGAATGCTTGCGTTACCAGAACAACCTGCCGCGCCAGCTTTGGAGCATAGTCCTTATGGTGTTCTTGTTTGCAGCGGGCCTGATTTTAAACAGAATCAAAAAGTATACGGCAGTAGTTTACTAGACATCTGCCCTACACTTCTTCAACTCTATGGCCTCCCTCATGGTAAAGACATGGAAGGGCAAGTTTTAAAAGAGGCTCTGAAAAACGAATCTGTCTTAACGCCAATAAAGTCGCATGAAGAAGGTAAAGGCAGGTTAAAACAACTTAATTTCTCGAATTTTGATACAACAGCCCTAAAACAATTGATTGACATAGGCTACATGGATAACTCTGTATTGAGTGAAAATGCGGCAAGTAAAACTCTAATCGAGAATGATTTTTACCTAGCGCAGTCTTATTTAGATGGTGGAAAATTAGAAGAGGCTATCCTGATAATGGAGAAAGTAGCCGTTCACGAAAATGTTGAAACGAGGCATACTTCTTTTCTATGTAAACTCTATTTGGGAAACAGCGATTGGGATAACTTTTTAAGAATACTAAAGCAATTAGAAAATTCAAATTCTTCAACTAACGAGATAGAATTCTTAAAAGCGCAATACCATTTTGCTACTCAAAATTTCAACTCAGCTTTAGAACTGTTTGAAAAAATTGGACGAACAAGCACAAACACAGCTTTACATCACCTCATCGCTAAAACGTATTTAAAACTAGGCGTTTACGACAGTGCAGAAAAGCACTTCAGGTTATCACTTTCGCTGAATAAAGACGTTGCTCAAAACTGGACTGAAATTGCAAAATTGCACCTCAGGAAAGACAACTATGAAGATGCTTTAGAGCTGCTGCTAGATTCTTTGGAATACATTTTCAAGAATCCCGAAACGCATAAACTCATTGGCGTTTGCCTTGTTAAATTGAAACATTTTGAAGATGCTGCGCAAGCATTCGAATTGTCTTTAAAACAAGACCAACATCAAATAGAAGTACTTGAGACTCTGAATACATTATACCGCAGCGAACTCAACAAGGCATCTCTCATTAGAAAAATTCAAAAAGAAGAACCAATACATATCGTAAGTGGTTTGCCTCGCTCTGGCACTTCTCTAATTATGCAGTTGCTAAAGGCTGGCGGAATTACTGTGTATACAGATGAAAACCGCGCACCTGACGAAAACAATCCGAAAGGCTATTTTGAATTTGATAGCTTGACCACTCCGAATTCATATTACGACTTGTTTCAAAATTCAAAAAGCACAGCTTTTAAAATTACCTATCCACTTATTCAAGAATTACCAAATAATTTTAAGTACAAAGTCATTACTATTGAACGCAACCTTCAATCTGTTATTTATTCTCAGAATAAAATGAAAGGTGACAGCAATGCGTCTTTGGAATTCAATTTGGCCACAGGGTTAAATCAGATTAGAGAATCGTGCGATTCTTGGTTAGAACACCAATCGAACATCAAAAGTATAAAACTGAATTACGAAGACATTCTTGAAAACCCAACTCAAGAAATTGAAGAAATATGTGTTTTCCTTGAGAAAGATTTAGACCAAGAAAAAATGTTGAAATGCATTGATCACAATTTGAACAGGTCTCAACAATAATTTTACTTTTGGCAGCGATTTATTTGACTCTTAGAGAAGCATTATGAAGAAAGATTTAAAGAGTAAGTTAGTAAAATACAGTGCAGTTGCAGGCGCAGCGGCAACAGTAAGTGCAGCAAATGGTCAGGTTCTTTATACCGACATAAATGACACCACAGTTTCTACAAACGGTGGTTTTTACGACTTAGATGTAAATCAAGATGGCAATCCTGATTTTAGATTAATACAGCTTGTTGATTCTGGCTTGACTGAAAATGTGAATGCCGTTCTCATCTCTCCTTTCGATAGCATTTACAATAGAGTTGTTGGCGAGTCTATAAATGGATTCAACTACCCCACAAATGTTACTCCGGGAACGATAATAAATCAATATGAAAATTTTCAAGGCATTGGTGGAAACGATGTGAAAGGCTATATGGCTTTTGAAGTAGATGGTGTTTCTTACCCAAACAGTAACTGGGTTGGTCCGACTACAAATGGTTTTCTTGGCATGCAGGTTCGCATTGGGGATTCGCTTCATTTCGCTTGGGCACGCGTTGATGTCTCTGCAGGCAGCAATAGTTTTACCGTAAAAGATTTTGCAGTTGAATTGACACCAGGCGATAGCATTCTTGCAGCAGGTAACTTGTTGAGTATTGCACAAAACGTATTTGACAATTCTCAGGTTATTTCATTCAACAAAACACTTACAATTGTTTTAAATAACGATTTGTCGGATGTTGAATTAACGTTGCTTGATATACAAGGACGAGCTCTGAGAGAAGAAGATTTATCGAACGGAACTTCTGAGTTTGATTTATCGGATTTAGCCCAAGGTTTTTACGTAGTCCACTTAAAGCACAAGGGTATTATCAGAACTGAAAAGATTGTGGTTCAATAGAACATAACTTTCGTAAAGTAATCACCGAATTCTAGTCAACTTTTTAACCATAAGTTTTCCAACCATTTCAATTGGAAAAAACATGCTTATCCCCTATTTTCGCGCCTCTCTATTTGGAGGTAGACTGCATAGTTTTTAGGGCAAGGCTGTCACTTTTTCAGGTTATAGTAAGGATACACTTTCTACTTTGTAATTCTACTCCTCTTAAAGTTTTAAAGAATTCTGAATATGACATATAACGATTACATCAAGGAGATAGAAAAAAGAAAAGGTCAGGGACTTCATCCAAAACCTATTGATGGTGCTGAATTATTAAGTGAAATTATTGCTCAGATAAAAGATTCGGATAACCCAAACAGATCAGACTCTCTTCAATTCTTTATTTACAACACTTTACCTGGAACAACAGCTGCCGCTGGAGTAAAGGCAAAGTTTTTAAAGGAAATTATTCTTGGTGAATCAGTTGTAGAAGAAATCACTCCAACTTTCGCTTTTGAGTTATTGTCGCATATGAAAGGTGGTCCTTCAATTGAGGTTCTACTTGATTTAGCTTTAGGTGCTGACGCTTCAAGTGCTGAAGAGGCAGCTAAGGTATTGAAAACACAAGTCTTTCTTTACGATGCAGATACCGAACGTTTAAAAGAAGCGTATGAAGCTGGAAACACAATTGCTAAATCTCTTATAGAAAGTTACGCTAACGCTGAATTCTTTACAAAGCTTCCAGAAGTAGACGAAGAAATAGAAATCGTGACCTACATAGCGGGTGTTGGTGATATTTCTACCGATTTACTTTCTCCAGGTGGCGATGCGCATTCTAGAGCAGATCGTGAACTACACGGTGAGTGTTTATTTGAGCATAACAAAGACATGCAAAACGAACTTCTCGCTTTAAAAGAACAGCATCCTGACAAGCGCGTCATGCTTATCGCTGAAAAAGGGACGATGGGTGTTGGTTCATCTAGAATGTCGGGCGTAAACAACGTGGCACTCTGGACAGGAATAAAAGCTAGTCCTTATGTGCCGTTCATAAACATCGCTCCAATCATTGCAGGTACAAATGGTATTTCGCCAATTTTCTTAACCACAGTTGGAGTAACTGGCGGTATTGGTATTGACCTTAAAAACTGGGTTAATCAAAAAGACGAGAATGGCGAAACAGTTCGCAATGCGAAAGGCGAGCCTGTTTTAGAGCAAACCTATTCCGTTGCAACGGGAACGGTATTAACGATAAATACAAAAGAGAAAAAGTTGTACCACGGTACGCACGAGCTTAAAGATATTTCGGCTGCATTAACTCCACAAAAAGTTGAGTTTATTAAAGCGGGCGGGTCTTATGCCGTTGTATTTGGTAAAAAGCTACAAACCTTTGCCGCTAAAACTTTAGGTATTGATGCACCTCAGGTCTACGCACCTTCTAAAGAAGTGACTATTGAAGGCCAAGGCTTAACCGCTGTAGAAAAAATATTCAATAAAAATGCAGTAGGCACTACGCCTGGCGCCATTTTACACCCGGGCTCTGACGTTCGTGTAGAAGTAAACATTGTAGGTTCTCAGGATACTACGGGGTTAATGACTTCTCAAGAATTAGAAGCAATGGCCGCGACTACTATTTCTCCAATTGTAGATGCTGGATATCAATCAGGTTGTCACACCGCTTCTGTTTGGGATGATAAGTCTAAAGCGAACATTCCCAAGCTGATGAAGTTTATGAACGACTTTGGATTGATCACTGCTCGCGATCCCAAAGGAGGATACTTTGCAATGACGGATGTTATTCATAAAGTATTAAATGACCTAACCGTAAGCGATTGGGACATTACCATTGGTGGAGATTCTCACACGAGAATGTCGAAAGGCGTTGCCTTTGGTGCCGACTCTGGTACTGTGGCATTGGCTTTAGCAACTGGAGAGGCTTCTATGCCAATTCCAGAATCAGTAAAGGTTACGTTTAAAGGCGAGATGAAAAGCTACATGGACTTCCGTGATGTTGTTCATGCTACACAAGCTCAGATGTTAAAGCAATTTGGTGGAGAGAATGTATTCCAAGGTAGAATCATTGAGGTTCATATTGGAACGCTTACCGCAGACCAAGCATTTACGTTTACCGATTGGACGGCAGAAATGAAAGCCAAAGCGTCTGTTTGTATTTCTGAAGACGACACGCTTATCGAATCTTTGGAAATTGCAAAGGCAAGAATCCAGATCATGATTGAAAAAGGAATGGACAATGACATTGCCGTTCTTCAAGGATTGATTAACAAAGCAAACAAGAGAATTGAGGAAATTAGATCGGGCGACAAACTCGCGCTTACACCTGATGCAAATGCAAAATACTACGCAGAAGTTGAAGTAGATTTAAATGTAATTGCAGAACCCATGATTGCTGATCCTGATGTGAACAACGCTGATGTTTCTAAACGATACACGCACGACACCATCAGACCATTGTCTTATTACGGTGGCGATAAAAAAGTAGACTTAGGCTTTATTGGGTCTTGTATGGTTCACAAAGGCGACATGAAAATATTAGCACAAATGTTGAAGAACATTGAAGCGCTAAAAGGAAAAGTTGAATTCAAGGCTCCATTGGTGGTTGCTCCGCCTACTTACAACATTGTAGACGAGCTTAAAGCGGAAGGCGACTGGGAAGTATTGCAACACTACTCTGGTTTCGAATTTAACGATGATGCGCCAAAAGGAAATGCGCGTACCAAGTATGAGAACATTCTCTATCTAGAACGCCCGGGTTGTAACCTTTGTATGGGTAACCAAGAAAAAGCGGCTCCCGGAGATACGGTAATGGCTACTTCTACCCGCCTCTTTAAAGGAAGAGTAGTAAAAGATTCTGACGAGAAAAAAGGAGAATCGCTGCTGTCTTCAACACCAGTAGTTGTTTTATCTACATTACTGGGAAGAACTCCAACCATGGAAGAGTACGAAGCTGCAGTTGAAGGAATTGACTTAACGAAGTTTAAACCCTCTGGTAAATTACTTGTGGAGTAAACTATTTATTAGGTTGAGAGAATAAAGAATCCCGACCAAATGGTTGGGACATTTAAATAATAACTGTTTTTTTAAAAGCCAAGACTAATAAAGTTAGCTTTTTCGTTAAACTTTAAGCAGGGCGCCATAAGAAACGTTTAGGTTTTCAAATGGTTACATTTTTCTATTCGATAGAGAAAGCTGAGCTTGGACAGGATAGCAACTCTTATAGATAAATAAAGAAACCAGTTTTGAAAGCCACCAACCTTTTGTTTGGTGGCTTTTTATGCTGCAAACCCCTACAATAGATCGCTGTAAATTCACTTGTCTCATTTTTTTATTGTCTAGCTCTTATCCTTATTTTCGGCTCGAATAAAACTTGCATCTATGATATTAGTCCCATTCAATTTTAACCTTACCGGTGAGAATGCCATTAGATATGCCATTGAAATTTCGAAAGTTGTCAAACTAGACCTTGTCGTTTTTCATGCAACTGAAACCAACTCTACAAGCGAAGAAAAAAGCGCACAACTGAAAAGAGATGTTGACGCTATTGTTACGCAATTAAATGAAGAGAACGCGGTTCAAATTTCAACGCATATTGCTGTGGGCGATTACGAGGAGCAAATTGAAAAGTATGCTGACAAGCATGACATCAGAGCCATACTCGTTGGTACACGAAAGGTAAATGGTATCGATAAAATTTTAATGGAAGGACGCACAGCACGCTTCCTAAATGGGGTAACGCTTCCAATTTTTATTGTTCCTGAAGACTACACTTACAAACCAATAGAGAAAATTCTTTGGGCTTCAGACTTTAATCCAATTAAAAACGATGATGCTTTAGACCCTGTTGTGAACCTTGCTAAGTTCTACGATGCCGAAGTGAGAATCGCTCATGTAAAGACATCTTCTAGTGATCATGGCAATGCGCTTCAACACAACGAAATGAGTCGTGAGGACTTTCTTTTCAATGAAGGCATAAAGCATTCATTTAAAAAGATAAGACGCTCTTCTGTAAGCAAAGGAATAAAGCATTATTTAAACCTTAAAGGAGACAACGACTTGCTCGTTCTTGTAAAAAGAAAGCATGGTTTTATGGATTCTCTTTTCAAAAAAGAAAATAGTCTAGAGTTTTCTGTAAATCCAGAATTACCAGTATTCATTTTGCATGAAGACGGCCGAAAGTTGAACCAAAAGCAATAGTTTAAAAGACATTGCTACTTTGGTAATGCAATTATCTTTGCCGCAGATTTATAACGCATGAAATTTGAACAATACCGCTTGGCGGACGGCATAAAGACAGCAATTGCTAAAGAAGGCTACAGAAAGCCTACAGATATTCAATTTAAGTCTATCCCTCCCATTCTTAAAGGGGAAGATGTATTGGCTATTGCGCAGACCGGAACTGGTAAAACAGCGGCTTTTGCTATTCCAGTATTACAAGTTTTACAAGAGCGTAAAATTGCTGGAAGAGCCGATGGCGTGAAATGTCTGGTTATGGCTCCCACGCATGAGCTAGCTTTGCAAATCGATTCCGTTTTTAAAACATTAGGAAGACACACGCGAATTAAGTCGTATTGCATACATGGAGGCGTAAAGCAAGACCCACAAAAAGAGCAGCTCAATAAAGGTGTAGATGTTTTGATTGCAACTCCTGGTCGCCTGTTTGATTTGGTGAGCCAAAGAGCACTAGACCTTAAGCGTGTTGAAATTCTAATTCTAGACGAGGCAGATCACATGCTTGATTTGGGTTTTATAAAAGACATTCGCGATTTAATGCGACACCTTCCGCGGAAGCGACAGACACTTTTCTTTTCTGCAACGATAAACGAGAAGATTAAAAATTTAGCATACTCCCTAGTCACAGACGCCATACGCATTCAGATTTCTCCAAAAGATCCTGTTGCAAAAAATATCAATCACGCTGTGGCCGATGTAGAAATGGATGACAAACGTTATTTCTTAGAAAACCTCATCAATACATATAAAGATCAGAAGATTCTTGTTTTCGTTAGAACTAAAGTTCGTGCAGAACGCGTAAAGAAAGCAATGGAAAGAGTGAATATTGTCACTGACACAATTCACAGTGACAAAGAGCAATCTGAGCGCTCTGATACAATGGTGGCATTTAGAACTGGTGAACTCAAAGTATTAATAGCTACAGATGTGAGTGCGCGTGGTATTGATATTCCGAACGTAGAATATGTGGTGAACTACGATTTACCAGAGTCTTCAGAACAATATGTGCACCGCGTTGGTAGAACTGGTAGAGGAACAAATAAAGGTGAAGCTGTATCGTTTTGCAGCACCGAAGAAAAAGATTTGTTGAAAGAGATTGAAACGAATCTTGGTAAGCCGATTAGCAGAATGACACTTACCAAAGATGAATACGAAAACACACTGATAGAAACAAAAGAAGTAAAAGAAGATTGGCGCAGCCTTATGGGCGAGCTTGACGATATTGAAGAGCGCAAGCGAAAAAAGAACAAGAAAAAGAAGAAATAAAAAAGGCCGCATTTAGCGGCCTTTTTCAATTAAGATTCTGCAGGTACGTGAATTGCGCCAACACCATTTTTTACTGGGTCTAGACTTTTCAAATACATATACACGGCTCTCAAATCGTCATCTTCCATTTGTTTAAACCCTCCCCAAGGCATTGGTGAAAATTCATGAATTCTCCTCCCTTTCATTCGGGTTACAAATTCTTCTTCGCTCCAATCCGTCATAATTCCTGTTTCAGCATCTGGAGTCAAATTTGGTGTTTTGAACACATCTCCTTGCGTTAAATTATCTGGACCAAATTGTAAGCCCCCTGCATATTCCTCACCAATGTACTCTCCAGTTTTCATATCCCTTTCTGTGTGACAACCTCTGCAATTTGCAACTGCATAAGCCATGTACTTTCCATAGTCGATTGAAACTTCTTTTTGAATTGTTTCAAGGATAAGTTCATGAGGTTGACCTGGCCCTATTGCTCCCACTGCTAACACGGCTTTTCCAATAAAGGAATACTCAGAATTTTCAGTTTTATCAATCATTAAACGTATTCCTTAACTATATATCTTCTGTAAGGTATTCTATGAACTCAAATTCATTACGATTAACATCTCTCAAGTATTCTCTTATTCTAAAGCTGTAGTCAGTTCTGGGAAAGGCACGTTCATATCCAACGGCTAACAAACGCTTAACTATTGCTGAAAAATAACTTACCACAAATCCCAAATGGTTTAGGCCATTACTCGTGGTATCGTAAGGGTTGTAACCATTAGATTCCGTTCCTTAAGTTAATGCAACATAAGTCCTATTGTTTCCTAAATAAAGCCACTTTTTTGGAGTTTTCTCAATTATTATCTCCTCTGACTTTGAAATCTGGAAAGGCAGTTTGAAAGAACTCTAAACTTTTATTTAAATAAGAGACTGTGAGATTAGCATGCTCGAGGTATATTTCAATCTTCATATTTAATTTAGATTCACAATAAAGGTTGCACCTAATGCGGATTTTGTCAAATCAATACTATTTAACTCAGCATGAATAAACGTTATATCTAAAACCTTTTCTTTGCAGCATGTTTATCAAGAAAATACTTCCTGAGCTTCAAGAAACATTGGAAGATTTAGGTATTTCAAAAGCGCAAGGCTCACAGAAAAAATGGGTTTCCCGTGTTAAAAGCGGATTGGAGATGGTGGCCATTGGTCCTGAGAATTCGGGCAAAACCACCGCGTATATCATTGCACTCATTCAGCAATTAAAGTACGCTGTTGCCGATGTACCAAGAGCTATGGTTGTCTGTAAAGACAAAGACGCTGTTCTTGAATTGCAAGAGCGGTTTGAAGAATTTGGTAAACATACTGACCTGCGCTACCATGTTGGATTTGAAGGCGCAGACATTGAAAAACAGAAGAACAAAATATACTTCGGAACAGACATCGTAATCGGGTCTCCAAAACGTATAAGCAAACTACTTTCTATAGAAGGTATTAATCTAAGCGATGTGAAAACGCTAATTATTGATGATGCAGAAGTCATCATGAAGAACGACAACATGAGCTATCTTCATCGCATAACCACTAGCTTGCCTAAGGCACAGAAAATTATTTTTTCTCGAGAAGAATCTGTAAACATTTCGCGCTATAGCGGAAAGTACATGCTCACTCCCACAACCATTGCAGAAGAACATTCTATAGAAATCAGCGAAGAAGAATAATGGACGTTGTCAACATCTCAGAAAAACTTGGGTCATTTCAAGACCATTGGAACCCACGGATTGTTGCCGAAATGAATGGCCAACATGTAAAACTTGCAAAATTGAAAGGCTCATTTGATATGCATTTGCACCAGAATGAAGACGAAATGTTTTTGGTAATTAAAGGTACACTCAGAATGAATCTTGAGACTGAAACCAAAGTGATTCACAAAGGTGAATTTATTGTCATCCCTAAAGGAACATTGCACCAGCCTGTTGCCGATGAAGAAGTGGAAGTTTTACTCTTTGAACCAAGCACCACTTTAAACACAGGAAATGTCATCAGCGATTTCACTAAAAATAAATTAGACAGAATTTAATTCAGAAGAAGAATTAATTTAGGGGCTCAATCCTTGAGAAACTAAAAATGTCAGAGCACCTTTCTTACGCAGAGCTCGAAGAGCAAATTGATTTTATCGCATCGTCTCCTAAAGACAAAAGTCCATTAGATTTAATTGTTAGACGGCCTAAAGAAAACCATAGAGAGGTTTTGGATACAGGTATATTAAGCACCGATGATGGCCTTGTTGGCGACATGTGGAAAATAAGACCGAGCAGTCTAACTCCAGATAAATCAGCGCATCCAGACATGCAATTGAATATCATGAGCTCCCGTGTTATCTCTTTAATTGCCCGAAGTGATGAACGTTGGAAATTGGCTGGAGACCAACTTTTCTTTGACCTTGATTTAAGCAAAGAAAATTTACCCGCTGGAACTCAATTAAAATTGGGTGATGCCATTATAGAGGTCACATCACAACCACATACAGGATGCAAAAAATTTGTTGCTCGGTTTGGATTAGATGCTATGAAATTTGTGAATTCTGAAATTGGAAAACGCTACCAAATGCGCGGCATTAATGCCAAGGTTATACAAGGAGGGAAAATTTCTAAAGGAGACATAGCCACTAAATTGTAAAAAATGAAAACAGATTTACTGGAAATACAAAACACGTTTAAGGACCTTTTAAAAGGTTTGTCACCTGCCATTCAAATAAGAAAAGACAATGAAAAAGCTTTTGAGGCCGCAGGCACAATTCCCGCCATGCAAGGCAAACAAAAAGTAGACGGCTACTATTTCGCTTCTGTAATGCCAAAACCCAAAGATGTGCGATTTTACTTTTTTCCTATTTATACACATGCGGATGCTTTTAGCAACATCTCGGAAGAAATGCGTAAATGCCTTAAAGGCAAAAGTTGTTTTCACGTAAAAAAGTTGAGCCCGGAGTTGGAAACTGAATTTGAAAGCATCATGAAAAAAGGTATTGAACTCTATAAAAAAGATGGCTTAATCTGATGAGTTGGGCGGAAGAGTTTAAAGCTCAGTCGGCAATGCGTTTGCAAGAAAACATACCGCGTATTGAAAAATGTTTTGCAGAATTGAAGCACGAAGAAATTTGGTTTTCTCCAAACGAAAAATCTAACAGTATAGGCCACCTCATACTCCACTTATGTGGGAATATTACGCAATACATACATTCATCGTTAGGCGGTAAAAAAGACCTAAGAGAAAGAGATTTAGAATTTTCTTCTCAAGATGAAATCACACCACAAGCTCTACTTGAAAAGATTTCTACAGTCGTGAACAAAGCAGAACTAATCATTTTGAAATGCTCTGAAGCAGATTTACTCCAAAAACGTAAAGTTCAAGCCTTCAATTTATCAGGAATTGGTGTGGTTATTCATGTAGTAGAACATTTCTCTTATCATACCGGACAGATCGCGTATTACACCAAAGAGTTAAAAAATAGGGACCTTAAATTCTACGTAGGATTAGATTTAGATGAGTTAAATCCATCCGATTAGCGCACATCCAATTTTGGTTGAAAAGCGTTAATAAGTCCACTCATATTTTCTCAATTCTTACTCTAAATTTTTAATATCAAGACTATATTTGACCCTCATGGACAATTACGTTGTATCCGCAAGAAAATATAGACCACTCATATTTCAAGATGTTGTAGGTCAGCATCACATCACAGATACTTTGGAAAAAGCCATTGCTAATAATCACTTGGCACAGGCTCTTTTATTTTGTGGTCCTAGGGGTGTAGGTAAAACTACATGTGCGCGTATTGTTGCTCGAAAAATAAATGAAGCATCAGGTGGCGATCCAAGTCACGACTATTCATTGAATATTTTTGAGTTAGATGCAGCTTCGAATAACTCTGTTGATGATATCAGAAATCTTATAGATCAGGTTCGCTTTGCGCCTCAAGTTGGCCAATACAAAGTATACATCATAGATGAGGTTCACATGCTGTCTCAATCAGCGTTTAATGCCTTTTTAAAGACTTTAGAAGAACCCCCTGCTCACGCTATTTTCATTTTGGCTACAACTGAGAAACATAAAATTATACCTACCATTTTATCGCGTTGCCAGATTTTCGATTTTAAGCGCATCGGTGTAAATGATATTGCCGGACACTTAAAATATGTAGCTGACAAAGAGAACATAAAAGCAGATGAAAATGCTCTGCATATTATCGCTCAAAAAGCGGACGGAGCATTACGTGATTCACTGTCTATTTTCGATAGAATTGCATCATTTTCAGACAATGAAATATCCTATCAAAATGTTCTTGAGAATTTAAATATTCTGGACTACGACTATTATTTTAAAGTAATAGACCTTGCATTGCAAAATGACCCTACAGGATTGTTTGTGCTGTACAACGAAATTCTGGTCCAAGGTTTTGATGGGCATCTTTTTATTAATGGATTGGCAAGTCACGTGAGGGATTTGATGATGTGCACAAACCCTAAAACGGTTGAACTTTTAGAAGTCTCTGATGATTTAAAAGCAAAGTATTTAGCCCAGTCAAAAGCATGTTCATTGCATCAAATATTTAGATGGCTGAAAATTCTAAACGATTGCGATCAGAAATACAAAATATCTTCTAATCAGCGTTTCCTAGTTGAGATTGCTCTGTCGGAAATGACAAAAGAATATTTAGACGCTGTTGCAGTAACGGCTCAAAAAAAAAAGCCTGAACCTAAATCACGCGTAGCAACACCTCTTTCTGCTGCTTCTGCAGAATCCGTTCAAATCAAAGCAGTAAAAACAGCACCTTCTCCAGTTTCTACTTCTGCAAAAAAAGAAGAAATACAAGAAACTAAAACGGAGGCTAAAGTTCAGGAGCAAACTGTTCCTAAAACACAAGCACCGGCAACTCCTTACGTATTAAAAAGTACTCGAAAGAAAGGGCGCTTTTCTATTTCTAATTTGGCGACTGAGAACAAGTCAAATCAAGTTACGGATAAAGACGAAGAAGAGTTCATTAACTATGGATCTGAACCTTTTGATGAAGAACTCATTTTAAAGACATGGTTGGCGTATACAGAAACACAGAAAGAAAATAAGTCGCTATATGCTGTTTTAAGCAAATCACCAAAATTGATAGATGCTGAAAATTTACAAATAGAATTGGACAGCGCCTCTCAAGAAGCAATTTTAGATGATCACAAAAGTATATTACTAAAACACTTACGTTCAACTCTGAAGAACAGCGGTATTTATCTGAAGCAGGTTGTAAAGGAATCTGAGCGTGTTGAATTGATATACACACCAGAAGAAAAGTTTAAATACATGGCAAAGAAAAACCCTGCTTTGTTAGAACTAAAGAAGCGGTTGGATATGAATTATTAAAGGTTTTAAACTTTGATTTCCATACCAATACCTGATTAAAATCTGCTTTTAAACAAATAACAAATGTCTTTAAGCGTATTTAATTTAAACCCATATTAAACATTATTTTAGCGAGCCGTAAAATCCAGAGGTGTCCGGCATCTTTGTGCGCTCCAACCTTTACTGCGAGGGCATCTAAAAGATTTCATTTGGCATTTTACAGCAGTTAACAATTACAATTTTAATGGTATATGGCAACAGATAATTCTAAGATAATTTACACGAAAACAGACGAAGCTCCAGCTTTAGCAACGTATTCTTTTTTACCAATTGTTGAAGCATTTACAAGATCTTCTCAAATTGATGTTGAAACAAGAGATATTTCTCTTGCTGCAAGAATTATATCAAGTTTTCCTGATTATTTAAATGCAGATCAAAGAATAAGTGACGATCTAGCCATGTTGGGAGATTTGGCAACAACTCCAGAAGCCAACATTATTAAGCTTCCAAATATCAGTGCTTCAATTCCGCAGTTACAAGCTGCAATAAAGGAGTTACAAGCTAAAGGATATACTTTGCCAGATTATCCGGAAGAACCTACTACAGATAAAGAACGTTCAGCAAAATCTGCTTACGATAAGATTAAAGGGAGTGCTGTGAACCCTGTCTTGCGTGAAGGAAACTCTGACAGACGAGCACCCAAAGCCGTAAAGAACTACGCACGTAAGAACCCGCACTCTATGGGCGCTTGGGCTTCAGATTCTAAAACACATGTTGCCAGCATGACGGAAGGCGATTTCTTTGGAAACGAAAAATCTACTACCGTTGATTCTTCAACTGACGTGAGGATTGAGTTTGTAAGTAGTAATGGAAACGCATCAGTGCTTAAAGACAACGTTTCATTGTTAGCTGGCGAAATTATTGACGCCACTGTAATGAACACAGCTGCATTGCAAGACTTTTATGAGAGAGAAATAGCAAATGCAAAAGCCGAAGGTGTGTTGTTGTCATTGCACTTAAAAGCAACCATGATGAAGGTATCAGACCCGATTTTATTTGGCATCGCGGTTAAAGTATTTTTTAAATCTGCGTTTGAGAAGCATGCTGCTTTGTTTGATGAACTTGGCGTTGATGTGAAGAATGGCTTAGGAGATGTGTATTCTAAAATTGAAAATTTAGATGCAACTAAGAAAAAGGAAATTATTGCTGACCTCAACGAATGCTATGTAAACGGACCAAGTTTAGCTATGGTAAATTCAGACAGAGGTATTACTAACTTGCATGTTCCGAGTGATGTTATCATCGATGCTTCTATGCCAGCCATGATAAGAACTTCTGGCAAAATGTGGGATGCTCAAGGTAAGACTCAAGATACGAAAGCACTTATTCCAGACAGAAGTTACGCTAGCGTTTTCCAAGCTACAATAGATTTTTGTAAACAACACGGCGCTTTTGACCCAACTACAATGGGTAGTGTATCAAATGTAGGTTTGATGGCTCAAAAAGCAGAAGAGTACGGCTCGCATGACAAGACGTTCCAACTATCTGATTCTGGTGTTGTAAACGTTGTGGATGGCAATGGCGATATTTTACTTTCTCAAAATGTAGAAGCTGGAGATATTTGGAGAATGTGTCAAGTGAAAGATGCACCTATTCAAGACTGGGTTAAATTAGCTGTTAACCGCGCACGCGCAACTCAAACTCCGGCCATTTTCTGGTTAGATAAAAACAGAGAGCACGATGCTCAATTGATTAAAAAAGTATCTCATTATTTGGGAGATCATGACACGGCTGGATTAGATATCCAAATCATGGCACCAAAAGAAGCAACTCTTTATACTTTAGAAAGAACCAAGAAGGGCGAAAACACAGTTTCCGTTACTGGAAATGTATTGAGAGATTATTTGACTGACCTCTTCCCTATTTTAGAATTAGGTACAAGTGCCAAAATGCTATCTATTGTTCCATTGATGAATGGTGGTGGCCTGTTTGAAACTGGCGCAGGTGGATCTGCGCCAAAACACGTGCAACAATTTGACCAAGAAAACCACTTAAGATGGGATAGTCTTGGCGAATTCTTAGCACTTGCAGTTTCATTAGAACATTTGGCACAAGCGCATAACAACTCCAAGGCGAAAGTACTTTCAGAAACTTTAGATGAAGCAACAAGTACATTCTTGGATGAAAACAAATCGCCTTCTCGCAAAGTGAATGAATTGGACAATCGTGGTAGCCATTTCTATTTGGCACTGTATTGGGCTTTGGCACTTGCAGCGCAAAACGATGATTTAGATTTACAGCAACAGTTTGCGCCAATTGCAGAGCAAATGATGCGTAATGAAAATGAAATTATTAGCGAACTGAACAACGCTCAAGGCACTCCAATGGACATTGGTGGATATTATTTCCCCACAGACACTTTGGCTTCTCAAGCAATGCGCCCAAGTGTAATTTTAAATGACATTATTAACAACATAGCTTAACAAAGCTTTTTTATAACACTCCATTCAAGCCGCGTTCTTTCTTAGATTTCGGCTTGTTTATTTTATTGAATGAAATACCTCAAGTATCTCTTTGTATTTGTCCTGTTGTCATTCAGCAGCATTCCTTCTTATGAGAAATCTGATCTTTTAGGAAAATTCAGTCCTGAAAATCATAAGAAATTCTCAAGGGTTTCTGCTGCATATTGCGATAGAGATATTTACCTCAGGAAGGAAGTAAACTCTGCGTTTGTTAAAATGGCAAAGGCGGCACACAAAGATGGAATGGACCTGCGAATTATTTCGGGCACTAGGAACTTTACGAGACAAACCGAAATTTGGCAAGGGAAATGGGAAACATTTAAAGGTTCTGAATTAGAAAAAACAAAAGAAATTTTATTATACAGCTCTATGCCAGGCACATCAAGGCATCACTGGGGAACAGATTTCGATTTGAATTCACTTGAACCTGAATACTTCGAAAGTGGCCGAGGTGCTCAAATTTATTCTTGGTTAGATGAATACGCTTGGAAATATGGCTTCTTTCAACCGTATTACAAATTGGGAGATGAGAGAGCTGCTGGATACAAAGAAGAAAAATGGCACTGGAGCTATTATCCCATCGCTAATCAATTGTTAAAGGCATACAATAATCTAATCGATTACAAAGACATTACCGGATTTGACGGTTCTGAGCTCTCCGACTCTTTGAATGTTTTTGACAATTATGTCAATGCGATTTATGTACCTAGGGACTTAGAATATAAAGTGGTTAGAAATCGTTATTTGGAGAAATAACATACATTGACTAACCAAATTTTTTACCACCTTTACCATCACTAACAACTTTCAGAACGATGAACGCAAAATTTAAATGGTCAATTGCCTTGATTACAGTTGGTATTCTTTTCACAATTGGTGGTGCTATGAGCAGAATTTTGAATTCAAGTAGTTCCAATAATCTCTTGTTAACTGGTCTTGCTGCTCACGTAAGTGGCTTCAGTATTATGATTTACGATTTGGTCTATTCTAAAAGTTCAATAAACTAAACTGCTATAGCTAATTTAGCCAATAGGCTGAGCACATTTGCTTTAAATCCTCCGCTTCCTTTTTTATAGTTCCTTAAAGCCTCTTTAAAGTCACCCATTTTATGCGCTTGGCGCGCGAACTCGTAGTTTTTTCTGATTACGAAATGATCTTTTTCTGTTTTAGAAATTAGCCCATCAGAGTATACTTGGTTTACAACTTGCATGACCTTAGAAAAATGATCTCTCGCATTATTGGTTAAACCGGAACCTAATCTATACACCGTAAGTGTTTCTTCTAAAAAACCTGGAATGTGATTTCCCTTAAACAATCGAATCCACAGACCTAAATCTTCTACCCTGTCCCGCTCTTCATCAAATCCATTATTCTCTAAGAAAGTATCTTTTCTAATCACAGTTGCGCTTGGCACTATTGGATTACCATCTAAGAGGAGTTCATTAATCGAAAAACATTCCTTTCCAACTCGCTCCTTCATCCTTCCTTTAGCATACTTCTCGTAAACTTCATGGTAGACCCAAGTCTTGTTTTGATTTTCTAAAATATACTGGTGGCATTGCATTAATTTCTGCGTTGACCAATAATCGTCCGCATCTATAAAACACAACCATTTTCCTTCAGAAGCTCTAACCGCTTCATTTCTTGCGTTCCCTAAACCTGCATTTTTCTGATTAATTACTTTTAAGGAAATAGATTCGTTCTCTTTAATAAATTGACGAATTATATCTGCTGATCGATCTGAACTACCATCGTTGGTTATTACAATTTCGAAATCTACAAATGTCTGTTTTGCAATGGAATCTAAGCATTCCTTCAACCAAGGCTCAGCATTATAGACGGGTATTATGACAGAAAAAAACGGCATCAGTGATCAAAATATTTACCTGGAAACATCTTTGAACGCAAAGACTTTACAGCTTTCTTAATTCCTAAAAACTCAAGAACACTTCCGATAAAAACGAAAATGCTATTCGAGATTACATTTAGCATTATTCGAGGACGTTTTGTCCTGAAGAATTTATAAAGCCTCCAATTGTGTTTAAAGTAATCTTTAGATATTTTCTGTCGGTATAAACTTCCACCCCACCAGCCAGCAATCTCGCGCCAACTTTTATTCAGTTGCTTTTCGTCAACCTTTGTGTTGGTTTCAATAAATTTAAGAGTGGTAATAATCTCATCGTACACCACATGATTTGCATTTGCCTTATGCCGTTGTGTTTGGGTATGAAATCGAAAATAATTCAGATGTTCAGAGATGTAGCACAAATCAGATATCAATAGCATTTTAACATAGAAATACCAATCGCCATTCAACTTCCAGTTTGTTTCTGCCCCTCCTGTTTGCTCATACACAGATTTCCGCATTAGCGCGCCAGAAGCATTTGGAATTGTATTGCTAAATATTAAATATTCCGCACATTCTCGCTTCCCATTAATTGTAAAATCATGCTCCCAACGGTCAGATTTATAGATGAATTTATAATTTTCGTTAAAGCTATTAATGATTGCACTTTTTTCATCAACGATGTAAGATTGGGCAAAAGCAATTCCGAGATTGTCGTCTGCTTCCATTTTAGTAGTTAATTTTTCTAAAAGTGTAGTATCGCAATAATCATCGCTTTCTGCAATCCAAACATACTTCCCTTTTGCAAGAGAAACTCCTTTGTTCCATTGCGCAAATGTGCTTCCCGAGTTTTCTTTATTGAAGTGACATGTAACCCTCTCTTCTTTTTCCGCATAAGCGGTTAATATTTCTCGAGAGTTATCGGGTGAACAATCATCCAGCAACAGGACTTCAAAATCCTGATAAGTCTGATTTAAAATCGAATCGAGCCTTTGTTTTAAAAAGGCTTCATGATTGTAATTAGGTACGATTACAGATACAGTTGGATTCTTCATATTAAAGGCCATAATCTTTATCGTACCATTTCCTTATGAAGTCGTACTCCGATGCGAAAGCGTCTAAATAGTGTTCTCTTTTAAAAGGGAGTTCTTGAGCAATTTTACTTTTATTTTCATTAGCGGTGATTAAGGGCTTGCCCAATAATTCGCCAAGTCGAGCAATATCCTCATCGTATTTTTCTGTGCGACCAATAAAATCAAAATCATTTGGTTTAACAGCTTTGAATGCAATCTTATATACGCCTACTATATCATGAAAGAAACGGTCGTGAACTAATTTATCAAACAGTTCTGCCATCGAAAAATCGTAACCATCTATGTATTTCGTTTTAAACTCTAAATACTTCTCACCGCTCTCATTCGCCATCCAATGACGCAAATTCGACCATGCACGGTCAACCGGATCTCTAATCCAGATAATCCGCTTAGCATTAGGAAACTGTTTGAGTTGAAATGGGCGCGCTGGAAAATGGCCATGCAGTACTTTCTTATTCGAAGACACCCAAATTGGTTCTTCGCGTATCAATGAAACGCAGACATCTCGTTCATAAACACCCATCACTTCTTTAGAGCCGTAGGCATTCGTAATTGTCTTGTAAAAAGATGTTCCTGCGGTCTTCGGTATGTGATGCGAAATCAATTCAACATTTGGAAATTGATCTTCAGGCTTGGCAGTGCGAAGCTTGTATTTGCGATAAAGATTCATCCGCCGTACCACTTTTTAAACGCTTTACTTTTTTCAGAAAGATCAATCAAAGCTTGTGGATAATCTTTTTTGGAAGCAGCTCTTAAAGAACCTAAATAAGGTTTCAAATCAATTCCTCCCCATGCACTTACTCTTTCTATAACTTCTAAATTCTTTTCAAGTAAGTCTTCGTACCTCACTTCAACGAAGCGATTTATTTCTTGTCTATAACTGTTTCCTTTCTCAACATACGTCTGCCATAAATTAAAATTGAATGCAAGGTCATTTAGCCGCTCGTCTAAAACCTCGCCATGCACGGTGTTTCGTTGCTGTAAACTCAAAGCCACATCTATTCCGTTTCTAATTACATGAATAACTCTTGCCTTTGGAAAAAGCTTTAAATACATTGGAAGTGTAAAAGTATTCCGAGGATCCTTCCAGCCCCACCTATGATTGTTTAACCATTTAAGTTGAGGGCTACGCCTCACTTGAAAGTGGATGGCGTATAATTCTTCCGCGGAGATTGAATACCAATTTACCTTATTTGGTTCAATTGGATCCAGCCAATCGTTACTGCTTTTCGAAAGTACTTGTTGGTTGATACTTAGAAAATGAAAAGCTTCACTGTTGTGGTCTCTAAAAACGCCTTGAAATACTCCAGCTTGATTAAAGAGTTGACTTAACAATGTTGTTCCCGACCGATGCATACCAATAATAATTATTGGTGATTCAATATGGTTTACAAATGGATACAACAGATTCTCTCTTTAAATATCGATTAAAGGCGAAATATATAAAAAGGCTCAGGCATTCCGCTATGATTCGGGGATATTAAGTCTTAAAAGCAATAACTTTTTGAGGCGTAAGACAAATTGTCTTTTTATATTTCCACCTTTCAAAGAATAAAGAAACAAAGAGAATACATGGCGGTTACAAACGATAGCAAAAAGCTGAATTTTGAAAGCATTATTGTAGCCGCAGCCCTTGTTATATTCCCTTTTATAAAAACTGATTTCGATACACTTATAGATTTTGAATTACTGCCTAAACAGTTGTTTGCTGGTGTTTTAGCTCTTGCTGTTCTTGGCGTGTTTTTGAAATTTAAGGTGAAAGCACCACTCATTAATTTGGCAACCGGAGGGTTTCTCCTCTTCCTTATTGCGCATTTTATTTCTATGATTTCAGCTATTAACATGGCAGAAGCATGGGCAACCACAGTTAGAAATCTTGTGTATGGAGGCCTGCTCTTTGGTCTCATTTCTGGGTTTTATAACAAGAGACTTCAACTTGATGTTATTGCCAAAGGAGGCACCATTTTCTTGTTGATCATTGGTTTATTCTCCTTGCCAGATATCGTTGAAGCATACAAAAGTAATAATCCATTAGATGCACTCTATGGGTTAAAAAAATTGTATGTCCATAAAAACTTCTTGGCTTCAGCTCTGCTCCTAGCGTCCCCTTTGGCAGCTATGACCATTCTTAACAAACAAAAACCTTGGCGAATAGTAGGCGTTATTGCTATGGGGATATCACTTTTAGACATGGCATTGTTGCGTACCAGAAGTGTGTATTTGGCTTTAGTTGTTGCTTTTGCCACAATTGTTATTCTCTATTTTATCCTCTCGAAAAACAAAGAGGAAAGTAAAAAAATAGTAAAGTTCATCGGTATAGGCTTGGGAGGTTTTGTTGCTGCTACCCTAATCATTTTCTCAACAACTAAAATCAGCGAAAGCCTTTTCAACACAAGCAACCTTGATCTGCGTTTCAATTACTGGAATTCATCCGTTGAAATGATAAAAGAAAGCCCTGTTACAGGAATTGGTGCAGGCAACTGGCGAATAAATTTTGTTAAACAAGGTCTTCGTGGATTAAATAAATCTATCATTGATGGCTACACAACTATTAACAGGCCTCACAATGATGTTCTTTGGGTGTTTTCAGAAACTGGGTTTATCGGCATTGTTGGGTTCATAGGCTTCCTTGTGTTTTCATTTTGGTTTACACTAAAAGCTGCAATGGCTCAAGAACAGCAAAAAAATAAATTATTTTATATTTTCTCATTTGTTGGGATACTGAGTTTTATTATTTATGGATTATTTGAATTTCCACTTGAGCGGCCAGAACATATGGTCTTTCTTGTGCTCTATGCCTCTATCGGGATAAGTGGCTTTATGAAACTTCAAAATGGACAGAAATTTTTAGTTTCAAATCAGATTGTACTGGGCCTTTTTATGCTTACTACTTTACTTAGTGTTTACGTCATCAATACGCGATTAGAATCAGCGAAAGCTGCAAAAAAAGCTGTGGATGCCTTTAGCAAGAGAAACACACGAGTAATGATGCGATTTGGGCAAGAAGCCGCACAAGAGTATTACAGCTTAGACGATTTTGGAAACCCTGTTGCTTTCTTTGAAGGAATGGGAAAACTTGCATCGAAAAATACAAAAGGTGCAGAGAATGCTTTTGGCCGAGCTCTAGAAGCCCATCCTTACCATATACTTTCCAATATTCAAATGGGGAATACTCTTCGAAATTTATCACGCTACGCAGAAGCCGAAGAATACTATAATGCTACACTGTTTGTTTCTCCGTTAAATGAGCAGGCGCTATTGAATAAAGTTGAAATTTCACTTTTACAAAACAACTGGCAAGAAGCGCTGAAAAGTTTGAGAGGGTTACGTCCAAATCCACAAAATAAACGTTACATGAATGCTCTTAAGCAAACGTTAAGTGAGTATTATAAGAATCCACCTATTGCTAAATATACGAGTATGAACAAGTTCTTAAAAGGTGCTCAAAGCCTTGATCAACTTACTGAGAAGTTTATCAATTGGAGGCGAAGATTCATAGACAAACAAAATAAATTGAATCAAAAGAAATTTTAATGTTTTACAAACGTTCCTTTTTATAGATTAGCAAAAGAATTAATTAATAGAATGAGCTCCATTTTTAATCATATGTATCGCAATCACACAACGAAGATGTGGAATTGCGTGTATTTGAATAATTGAAAGAGGAGCTGAAACAACATATACAATTTTAACGCAAAGGTGCTTCTCAAAAAGAAGCACCTTTTTTTATGGATTATTTATTATGAGAGCACTACTCGAACAAATTAAAGACTCTACAAAAAACAAGTTTGTAACGGATTACACCGTTGCAGAAAATGATGTTGATAAGAACAATAAGCTTCAACTCATGGTTTTATTTTCATTGATAGAAGAAGCGCTTCATGCACCAAAAGCCATAATCAATTCTGTCGCTACAGAGTACAGCAAAGAAATAATGAACATAGATTTTAAAAAATTAGCCGAGGCTGTACTTGATGAAAAACTCGATATAGAAATGCGTTTTTATGGAATAGACAACAAGACCGTTGAACTCAAAGCGTTTATAAGAACCGTTTCCAAAACCGGAAAGGTGAAAAAAGTGGCAAAGACCAGTTACATATACAAAGCAGTATATATAGGCAAGGAGGCTGCATAATTGACTGTACGGATAGAAAATGGTTCTTATCTTGGTCAATCTAATACCTGAACAATGCTAAAAACCATAGATGATGTCATAACAGAGCTTGAAAATATCAAAGTCGAGTGCAGAACTAACAATTCTGCTCTCGGTTTTTTTGCGCTCTTGTAATGTGAAGTCACTAAAAATGTAAAGATTGGAATTGCAAATAAGATGTTTGAAGACAATCGCGGAATGGAGAAATTGGATGTTCTTTTTGCAAATCGTTACATTGATGCTTATCGCGCTTTTCAGAAAAATGAAATAGTTACCACTTCTTTAAGGATTGCATTTCAATCAAGTAAAGAACCTTTACTCATTCTGCAACATATTTTTCTAGGTATCAATGCACACATCAACTTAGATTTAGGTGTAGCTGCAGCTGAAATTATGTCTAGAAAGAATGTAGAAGACATTAATTCAGATTTTAACGGCAGAAACACTTTGCTTGGCGATATGATAGATAGTTTTCAAGAACGTTTAAATGCACCTTCTCCATTTTTTAAATTGGTTGACAAACTTGCTTGAAACAAAGAAGATATGCTAATGGGGTTCAGTACTAACATAGAGCGCAACGGCGCTTAGAAATTCACCAAAGAATACCATGCTGCGGATAACAAGAACACTCTTCTTAGGGATAGAGATGGCAAAGTCGGAAAAATTGGAGAGATCGTAAAGTTCATAAAATCCAAGTTCATAACCTTTGTCATTACAATTGTTCGTCTCATTGAAAAGAAGGATGTCAAAACAATATTGGATATCCTTAAAGGATAACGAAAAAGGGCTTCTCGATGAGAAGCCCTTTTTTAAGTATATGTTTTCAAAATCAGTCTGCAAGTTCCAATCTCGAAATAACTAATTTTTGGATTTCAGACGTTCCTTCGCCAATAGTACAAAGTTTTGCATCTCTGTAAAATTTCTCTGCTGGATAATCTTTGGTATAGCCATATCCACCGTGGATTTGAACACCTTCGTTTGCAACTTCAACAGAAATATCAGAAGCGTAAAGCTTTGCCATAGCACCTTCTTTCGTCATTCTCTTACCTGCTTCTTTTAAATCAGCAGCATGTCGGGTCATTAACTCTGCTGCATGAATTTTAGTCGCCATTTCTGCAAGCTTAAAGCTGATGCCTTGAAAAGCCGAAAGAGGCTTACCGAATTGCTCGCGTTCTTTAGAATATTTTAAAGCTGCCTGGTATGCACCGTCGGCAATTCCAACAGACAAGGCCGCAATAGAAATACGGCCGCCGTCTAATACTTTCAGCGCTTGAACAAAACCGTCTCCAACCTCTCCTATAATATTTTCATTTGGAACTCTGCAATCCTCAAAAAATAGACACGCTGTTTCTGAAGCTCTCATTCCTAATTTATTTTCCTTTTTTCCTGCAGTAAATCCGGGAGTACCTTTTTCAACAACAAAAGCTGTCATCCCGTGGTTATCGCCTTTCTCTCCCGTTCTTGCTATGACCACTGCAACATCTCCAGAAATGGCGTGGGTAATAAAGTTTTTTGATCCGTTTAAAACGTAGTGATCTCCGTCTGCAACAGCAGTCGTAGCCATTCCTCCAGCATCAGAACCCGTTCCTGTTTCTGTCAACCCCCATGCGCCAATCCATTCTCCAGATGCAAGCTTGGGCAACCAACGCATTTTTTGTTCTTCGTTACCAAATTGCAAAATATGCCCTGTACATAATGAGTTGTGCGCAGCTACACTCAAGCCAATAGATCCACAAACCTTAGCGACTTCAACGATTACCGTTATGTATTCATGGTATCCCATTCCAGAACCACCATACTGTTCCGGCACTAAAACCCCTAAATATCCTTGTCTTCCAAGGTCCTTCATAAGTTCAATTGGAAAAGTCTGAGATTCATCCCAATCCATAAGGTGAGGGCGAATATTCGCTTCAGCAAAGTCTCTTACACTTTGCCTAACAATATTTAGTTGCTCTTTACGAGTAGTATCTAACACTGTCATTTAATTACAATTATGGTTCTAGTTATTTATATCTGTTGTCTTGCTTCTTATTTAACTCTTACAACTTTGTCGTTTGAAAGCTCATATTCTTGCTTACTTTCTTCACAAATTGCTTTATTGTTCTCATCAAAGTTTAGGCGGTGACCATATTCACTCATCCAACCAATTTGTTCTGAAGGATTTCCTACTACCAAAGCATAGTCAGGAATTGTCTTTGTTACCACAGCCCCTGCTCCTACAAAAGCAAACTTCCCTATATCGTGGCCACAAACTATTGTTGCATTCGCTCCTATTGATGCTCCTTTTTTCACTAACGTCTTGCTGTAAGAACCTCTTCTATTTACTCCACTTCTTGGGTTTATCACATTTGTAAACACACATGATGGTCCTAAAAACACATCTTCTTCACATATTACACCTGAATAAATGGAGACATTGTTTTGAACCTTTACATTTTTTCCTAGAACAACTTCAGGAGAGATTACCACATTTTGACCAATGTTACAATTCTCGCCCAATTTAGAATTTGGCATAACGTGAGAGAAATGCCAGATCTTTGTTCCCGCACCAATGTCAGCACCTTGATCAACCACTGCCGTTTCATGGGCAAAATAGCCTTTACTCTTCATAGCGTCAATTTCGATAAGTCGGTAAATATACTACCATTCAAGGTTACTAAAAATAGAATTATTCACATTGAGAATTGCTTAGTTCAGTATAAGATTAGATTTGAAAAAGCTATGTTTGAACACATTAAATTGCGCAAAAATAAGTCCATAGGACTGCATCATTTTTATACTATGAAAATTCTATTAACGAGTGTCTTATCATTGATTACTGCAACTCTTTTTGCTTGGGGCCCCACAGGTCATCGTGTTGTTGGAGAAGTTGCCACAGATCATTTAAGCAAAAAGGCAAATAAGAAAATCACTGAAGTGTTAGAAGGTGAATCATTGGCCATGTGCAGCAATTGGATGGACTTTATTAAGTCTGATGACAGTTACGACTCTTTAAAGAGCTGGCATTATGTGACGATTCCTGAACTCGAGAAATACCATCACGAAGGTGAAATGAAAGGTGATGTCATTCAGGCGATAGACCGCTTTATTTACGAGATAAGATCCGGAGAATACAGTGTTGATGAGAAATTTGCTATTCGCTGCTTGGTGCATCTTGTAGGAGACATTCACCAGCCTTTACATGTTGGAAATGGTGAAGATCGGGGCGGCAATAACGTGAAGGTAAAATGGTTTGGAAGAAGCTCTAATATTCACCGTGTTTGGGACAGTGAAATTATTGATAACCAGAAATTAAGTTATACAGAATATGCAACTTGGATTAATGTGACAGAGAAAGACCAAGTAGCAAAATGGCAAGCAGATGCAACCATGAAATGGGTTGAAGAATCTATTTCATACCGCGAATCCATTTACAATATCCCAGAAAATGGAAAATTGGGTTACGATTACAATTACGATCATATCGAAGAAGTGAATATGAGATTGCTTCAGGCTGGCGTGAGGTTGGCTGGTATATTAAATGAGCTTTACGGATAATTTTTAACTATTCAAACCAATAATTATGAAATCAAAATTACTTTTACTTGGTCTTTTGCCTTTAATGAGCTTTGGCCAATACACACAAAAATTTATGTGAATGGAGAGCATAAAAAAGTGTCGGTTAAAGTTTTCACACTTTCGGGACAACTTGGTTTAACAAAAGAGTTTGGTGTGCTTACGAATCAAGAAGTAACTATTAACACTAAAAACCTTAAGTCTAGTGTTTATTTGGTCAACACAGGCTTAGATGAAGATATAACTACACAACGCTTAATAATTAGATAATTTAATAACAACTCGATAAATACGTAAATCATGGTAAAAAAAATAGCTACGGTATCTGCACTTTTAATGTTTGTTCTTTTTGCGAATTATAGCAATGCAGAAGTAAATACACCAACTAATTCGATAGAACTAGAAAAAGGGAAATGCGACAAGTGCGGTGAGAAAAAGTGTGACGGCAAATGTGATACTAAAAAAGAAAGTAAAGCAGCTTCATCTGAAACAAAAAAAGGGTGTTGTTCTGAAAGCACTTCTAAATCCTGCGCAAGCAAAAAAGAAGAATCGAAAAAGTGATTTTTAGATTATTATAAGTAAAAGGGCTTCTGAATAATCAGGAGCCCTTTTTTTATGCGGTAATAGTTGTTGAGTCTTTTAACTCCTTTCTTCCCAAATTTGGGCAATGTTTACAATCGTGTCTACCGCGCGATGCATATCTTGGATACTTACCCATTCCTTTTTAGAATGAAACGCATGTTCTCCAGCAAACACATTCGGGCATGGCAGGCCCATAAAGCTCAATTTGCTGCCGTCTGTTCCTCCGCGAATACTGCCTTTTTTAACCTCTAACCCTGCTCTTGCAATTGCTTCCTCAGCGTAAGCAACAATTTCTGGACGGCTATCTAAAATGTTCTTCATGTTGCGGTATTGCTCACTTACTTTGAATTCATAAGTTGAATTCGGGTAGCTCGTCATCACTGATTTTAAAATGGCTTCTAGTTTTTCTTCATAAACTGATAAGTCTGAGTCAACAAACGAACGAATGATAAAAGTAATCTCTGCTTCTTCTGCCCCACTCTTCAATTCATAAGGATGCACAAAGCCTTCTCTACCTCCGGTTGTTTCTGGAGACCATCCATCTTTAGGCAATGCCGCGATAAAATCTGAAGCAATTCGAGCAGCATTCTCCATCTTGTTTTTTGCAAACCCTGGATGCGTATTCACCCCAAAGATTTTAACAATTACTCCGTCTGCAGAAAAGGTTTCATCTTCAATAGAACCCAATGTTTCACCATCAACGGTGTACCCAAATTCTGCATTAAGTTTTTCTATATTAACTTTATCTGCACCACGACCTATTTCTTCATCAGGTGTAAACAGGATTCTAATATCTCCGTGTTTTACTTCTGGATGATTCACAAAGTAATGCGCCATATCCATAATTTCTGCAACACCTGCTTTGTTATCAGCACCCAAAAGTGTATCGCCGCTTGCTGTGATAATATCATTTCCTACTTGTGCTTGCAAATCTGTGTGTTCATTCGGATCGATAGTAATTTCGCCAATAGGCAATTGAATTACACCGCCAATATAGCTAGTGTGAATAATAGGTTTAACATCTTTTCCTGAACTTTCTGGAGAAGTGTCCATATGTGAGCAAAAACAAATGGTCGGCACATTCTTCTCTGAATTCGATGGAATGGTTGCATAGATGTAGCCCCATTCGTCCATCTCAGCATCAGCAATTCCAATCGCTTTTAATTCTTCTAAAAGCACTCGCGCCAATTTTTTTTGTTTCTCTGTACTCGGACAAGTTGGGGAACTTGGGTCAGATTGGGTATCTATTTTGGCATACTTTATAAACCTTTCGGTAACGGTATAATTATAGCTCATTACATTGCTCTTTCTGTTTGACGAAAATAACGATGAAGTTTTAGACTCCACAGAATATTTTCTACTCGGTATACTTTTAGAAAAGCAATTCAAAGATCAGATTATTAAGTTCTGTTAATGACTTAAATCACAATTGTTTATAAAGTATTTCGTACCTTTTTTGAGTCAATGAAAGAAGTATTCTATTGGCTTTGATAAACAACATTCTGTAATTCTAAATTGATTTTCTTATGAAAGTATATGACGATAAACACATCAAAAACGTGGCTTTTGTTGGCGCCCATAAATCTGGCAAAACAACTTTAGCAGAGACTATGTTGTTTGAGGCCGGACTCATTAATAGACGTGGAGATGTAGAAGGTAAAAACACCGTTTCCGATTTTCACGAAATAGAACACCAACGCGAAACTTCAGTATTTGCAACGCCACTTCACACAGAATGGCGCAACTACAAAATCAACATTGTAGACACACCTGGTTTAGATGATTTTATTGGGGAAATTGCTTCTACCATGCGTATTGCCGATACGGCAGCCATGGTAATTAACGCCCAGCATGGTGTGGAAGTAGGTTCCGAAATCACATGGAACTACATTGATCGTTTCGGAAAACCGACACTCTTTGTTGTAAATCAAATTGATCATCCAAAGGCGAATTTTGAAGACACTTTCAATTCAATTGTAGAGCACTTCGGTAAAAATGCTGTTTTGGTTCAATACCCCACTAAGGTAGATGGCAGCCTTTGCATTGTAGATGTATTAAAAATGCGTCTCTATAAATTTGGGCCAAATGGCGGCAAGCCAGAAAAGCTTGATATTCCAGTAAATGAATTGGACAAAGCAAATGCATTGCACAATGAACTGGTAGAAAAAGGAGCCGAAAACGATGAAAATTTAATGGAGCTCTTTTTTGAGAAAGGCACTTTGAATGAAGACGAATTGCGCGCTGGCATTAAAGCAGGAATGATGCATCATGAACTGTTTCCTGTGTTTTGTGTTTCGGCAATGAAAGACATGGGAAGTGGCAGACTTATGGGCTTTATCGATAATGTTTGTCCTGCCGCTGGTGAATTGAGTAAAGAGCAGAGCGCAGAAGGCGATCAGATTATTTGTTCGCCAAATGAAAACCCTACGTTGTTTGTCTTTAAAACATTGCATGAAGCCAATTTGGGTCAGATTACATTTTTCAAGGTAAAAAGTGGCGAAGTAAAAATTGGGGATAAGCTTAAAAATTCAAGAAACGAAGAGGAAGAAACCATCAACCAGCTCTTTATCATGGATGGCAATAAGCGCAATCCTGTTTCCAAACTGACTTCTGGAGATATTGGCGCCACCTTGAAATTGAAGCATACTGAAACCAACGACACTTTGCATAATGCTAAGCATAAAGTAACAATTAAGCCTATCACCTACCCGGAAGCAAGAATGCAGAAAGCGGTGACAGCCAATAACAAGAAGGACGAAGAAAAACTGGCAGACGTCATCAAGAAATTACATAGTCAAGATCCTACAATCAAAATTAAATACAGCAGCGAGCTGCGACAACTTATTTTGTCTTGTCAAGGAGATTTGCACTTGGCAACCATTGAATGGACGTTGCAGAATGTGTATGGTATGGACATTCAATTTGACAAACCAAAGATTCCGTATCGCGAGACCATTCAGCGTTCAGCCACATCGAGTTATCGCCATAAAAAGCAATCTGGTGGCTCTGGCCAATATGGTGAAGTGCATATGAAGATTGAACCGTATCATGAAGGTATGCCAGAACCTGAAGGCTATCACATTCGCGGAAAAGAAGAAGTGCAATTGGAGTGGGGCGGAAAATTAGTCTACTACAATTGCATTGTTGGCGGAGTGATTGACACGCGTTTCATTCCTTCTATCCTAAAAGGAATTAAAGAGGTGATGGAAGAAGGTCCTGTGACTGGTTCGTATGCCAGAGATATCCGTGTTATGGTGTATGACGGAAAAATGCACAGTGTAGACTCCAATGACATCTCGTTTAAAATTGCTGGCGGACAAGCCTTCAAAGAAGCTTTCTTAAACGCAAGTCCTAAATTGATGGAACCTGTTCAAGATTTAGAAATTAAGGTTCCTGAAGAACTTATGGGAGAGGTGATGACAGATTTGCAATCTAGACGCTCTATGATTTTAGGTATGGAACTCATTAAAACCTTATGCCATCAATTAGAAGGCGAGTGTGGAAGAGAAATAAAAAATGGAACGCATTATCGTTTCGAATTTAACGCTGATCTGTTCTTCTTTAAAGAGCCGGAGTTGGCATAACTACTAGATTGTTCTAGCGGTATTTTATTGAAAGTCCTACTTCTTACTGTCGGTAATACTCAATAGAAATTGAAGAACTCACACTACCCCAAGATAAATACAATGGAACCCCGCTATCTTGTCTTAATTCCAAATCGTAAATATCACCAGCTGTCGCAGGCATCATTGGTGTACAGGTGTTAAAGCCATACTTTGAATTAAAAAACTGGTATGTCATATAACCAGAATTTGCCATGCCTGCATATGCATTACCATTCTTATTTATTCGAAAGGTTGTTCTATCATCTGCTGGCGGAGGAACTTGATCATAAATGATACAGCTACAGATTTTTAAATAATCTACATTCGGTGGAACCGTAATTTCAGTATTGCTAGTGCCACCAATACTTGCTCCGTAATTTTCCTGAATATCCATCCAATGTACTTTTGTATAAACACCAGATGCAATTTCGTTATCAAGATTTGGATTAGGTGAACCAAGATTCTTGGCTCTTGATGCTCCTAAATAGGTGAGTCCTCCGGATCCGGACGTCTTTGCATAAAGAGCATAAGGAACACTCATAAGCTGACTAGTTCCCATAACTACATATGATGTACCTCCAGTTACGTCAGCTGCAGTTTCCATAAAGAATGGACCGTTTGCCCAATCAATAATGGTAAAGTCGTCGGTAGTTGTTCCTGTTCCTATTTCTAGATTAGCTAATCCATAACCATTTGTTGTAGATGTAAACGTTTCGGTATAGACAGCTGTACCTCCAATTGAACCTTGTTGAATTGTTAATCGGAATCCAACAGACTGGTTCATGAGTATAACTCCGCTTCCGTTTCTAACAACAGATTGGTATTTAAATGCTTCAGGTGATTGACCAAAAGATGTTAATGCAACTGCAAATGCAATAAGTGTTAATAGTGTAGTTTTCATGGTGTGTTATTTAGTGTGTTTTAACGAGCTTAAATGTTTTTACTTTTTCTTCATTTTCATTTCTAAGTACGAGGGAATATGAACTAGGAGCCAATGTGCTAACATCAATGCCTATCTTCGATGCATCTAATTTGTTCTTTGAGACAATTTTGCCTGTTGCATCATACAATACAAATGATACACTTTCAAAGTTTTTTGTTTCAATGAATAATTCACTTCCTATTGGATTAGGATAAACTGTAGCTTCAAAATTCTGTTCGTGATTATTGACACCCAAGAAATTCCAATTGGTTTGATGAAAACCTTGCGTCAAATCATTGCTTCCATTTGTGGCCGTATTAATTATAACTTCTCCAACGGTAAAGTCAATAATAGCACTGGCGTTGGAATAGGAGTCTCCCTGTGTGGATATTACTTCTTGGCTAAATGAAATGCTGGTAAGAGCAAGAGCTCCAACGAGTAGTAGTTTTTTCATATCTAAAAGGTAGAAAAAAAACACTAAAGAATTAAAATTGAATGAATTGGAGAAGTATTAGTTTTTTCACAATTGAAAATTTACAATTATTGTGTCATTTTCCACCAACAAACCTCCATTAAAACCCAAAGGTATATTTGCAACACCCGATGTGTCGAATAGGATTAAATTTACTACTGAAGGATAAGAAAAAGGATTTTGACCTCCACTTATTCTACAAGCCCTCAATTTATATGCGCCATTTACAATTTGGGTAGGGAAATTGCACGGGGTTCCATAACGCAAGGACGTGCATCTTTTAAAAGTAGATTTGCTGAGTATTCGCCTGTTCCGCAAAACGTACAGGAGAAACTCATTAAAAATAAAATTGTTTAGTGTTTCAAGATGATTTAGAAAAGGCAGCCAAAAGGCTGCCTTTTCCTTTTTTACAAGCCTTGCAATAATTCAGGATTGTTTTGAGTTAAGTTTGTGACGAATTTTATTGAGATTATGAAATCAACATTCTTATATACATTTTTACTTTTTAGCCTTTTTGGTTCTGCTCAGCTTTTGAAAAAAGACACTAAGGTTTATGATAAAATAGATGGTAACGTTCTTTTTGAATTAAAAGACAGCACCAAAATTGGATTAGCCAATATTCAAGACAGCTGGTACAATAGCAGCTCAGTAGTTTTAGTGGAGAGGACATCTTGGAGCGAATCAGATTCTGTCGTGACTGCAGATGCTATTATATACGATGCCGATAAAAATGAAATCGGTAAAATGACACAAAGCTTAAAAGCGACAGCATCAAGAATTGAGGACACGCGCAAATACAGAAAATTGGTTTGGGTAAAACTAGAAGGATATGTTTATAACAGAAATGTCCACTACTCCTCTATCCCTGAAAAAGGCCTAGAGAAAATAGTAAATACTAAAAGTCGCGCTGGCCAGCAAGAAGTATTGGAAGAGTTTTTTGAAACCTATGAATTCAAAAAAGTAAAAGGAGGTTCATTTACCTATTATGTATATTTAGACGAAAACGCAGCCGTAGAAGAAGAAAAACCATACCGAGTTATTGCCTTATTTAAATCTGAATCTTTGCTGTATGGCGTGGTAACAAATGATCGCCCTTTTAATTTGGTGAAACTTAAAATCAAGAAAGAGGAAGGTTCAGGAACATATTACTTCACTTCTAAACCAACAGACAAACAGTTCGAAGAAATTTCATCTGAGGTCTACAGTTTTATTCCTTTATAATCCCTTCAATTAATTATTTTGATAATATGCAGCTATGAAAAAAGCTGTGTTTTTTATTGTCTTGATCACTGCAATTTCGCTAAAAGCGCAGGTGACATTAAACCCGTGTATTTCTAACACAGATTTTACAGTTGTTGTTTTAGGGTCTTCAACCGCAGCCGGCACTGGCCCAAGTCACCCAGACAGCACTTGGGTAAATAAATACCGAAAAACATTACAGAACATCAATCCCAATAACCAAGTCATTAATTTGGCTGTTGGCGGCTATACAACTTACCGCATTATGCCTGACAGTTTTGCCACGCCACCCAATAGACCAACAGTCAATTATCAACACAACATAGACGAAGCATTGAGCTATTCGCCAGATGCAATTATCGTCAACCTTCCTTCAAATGATAGACAATGGCCAATGCAAGAACAGTTGGCAAATTTTGACACACTTTACAATTATAGTTTAAGTCACGGGGTACCATTTTACGTGTGCACCACTCAACCCATTGCATCGGCAAGTTTTGCAACCTATCAAAAGTCTGTAGCAGATTCTATACTGAACACCTTTGGTGCATTTTCAATAGACATCTTTACGCCTTTAGCAGACACGAACAATGCCGTAGATTCTTCTTATGCTGCGGATGCTGTCCACCTGAACGACAAAGGGCATGTCATTATTCACACTCAAGTTGTAAACAGAGACATCCTTCATGCCATTTATACGGTTCCTACAGGGGTAGACATCGCGATGAAATCTATTTTTAATTCTTCACCAACTTGTACGGATAGTAATGCACAAATAAGCGTGGTTTATGCAAATCTCGGAGATACAGTAATAACTGGAGTGCCGATAGCACTTGATGTGAATGGATCTATTTATAACGCAACCAACACGAATACACTTCCATCTTGTTCTAAAGATACCGTCTATTTTTCAGTCAACATGAGCAATGATACGATCTATTCTTTCAGGGCATACGTAACGCTTAGCGCGGATAGCAATGCAACAAATGACACTACCGTTCAAGAATTTAATTTGATAAAAACTCCTGAAATAGTGCCTATTGCTGATACCAGTTGCATTGGGGATTTGGTGAGTTTTGCAACCCAACTTCTAGAAGGGGATACGATACTTTATTATAAGTCTGCCAGTGATTCTGTGCCGCTTTCAAGTGTATCCCCATTTTCACTCAATACTGATACTGCTCTTTTTGCACAAGGCATAACCGGAGAATTGACATATAAAAATGAGTTAGAAACGCAAGAAATAGGAAATATCAATTTCAAAGGAAACATGTTCGATTTGGTTCCATCAAAAGACATCTACCTAAAAACCATTGAAATCAAACCCAATCAATCTGGATCAATACCAGTTAATATTTACACCATTAGTGGTTCCTACAAGGGTAATGAACAAAACGCCTCTGCGTGGACCCTATACAAACAAGACACTGTTCAAGCTAACGCAGCTCAAGATTGGACAGCTCTGAATATCAATTTAAATATGCTTGCAAGCGACACAATTGGGTTTTACATACAAATGGCAAGCAACGGGCATACCTTAAATTATAGAAGTGTTTCTCAGGAGGAAACACACTCTTCTGGAGAGCTAGACTTTGTTTCGGGTGCTGGAATTGCTACCAGTTTTGGAAATGTCTATTTTCCTAGAGTCATCACATCAAAATTTAATTACACTTTTGGCACAAACCTGCTAGGTGATTGCCACACGCCAAGGATACAATTAGCGCATTCTATTTCTAAAGAGTCTCTATCAATAACTCAAAATGCGCAATTCACATTGGAAGGAGATACTTTATTCGCAACAAACAACCATTTAAATTATGCATGGGTAAACGCATTTAGCGGAGATACAATTTCTAATACATCTTGGGCATTTATAGATTCAACACAACTTGAACCCAACATGAGTACCGCAAACATTATTTGCTATGCCCACGACAAATGGGGTTGTCGTTTAAGTGATTTAACAACAGTTAGTCTCGAAGGTTACATATACCTTAGAGAAAACAATCTAGAGTCTATTTCTATCTACCCGAATCCAGCTTCTTCAAAACTCCTAATAGAAAACAATGCAAGATTAAATCTCGATATAAAGCTTTACAACAGTATTGGAATAGAAGTCTATAAAACTAAATCGGATGAATCCGAAGTGCAGTTTGGAATAAATATCCTTCCTAACGGTACTTATATCTTATCCATTGAAAGTAAAGGCTTCAGAACATTCACTAAAATCATCATTCAACATTGAATGCGCTTTTATTCTACAGTCACTAAAAAATAATTCTTCTTTCCTTTTTGAACTAAAACATATTTTTCAGCAATTAAATCTACTTTAGAAATAGTCTTGTCTAAAGTAACTTTCGTCTTGTTAATGGCGAGGCCATTGCCTTGAATCATTCTTCGTGCCTCACCATTACTTACAAATACCTTGGTCTTTTGAGCTGAGAAATCTATAATTGGAATACCAGCTTCTACTTCCGAAGCTGAGACCATAAATTGAGGCACACCTTCAAAAACAGAAAGTAAAGTATCAGCATCTAGAGAGCGCAACGCCTCTTCTGTAGCTTTCCCAAACAGGATGCTACTGGCCACTTTCGCCTTCTCTAACTCCTCTGCAGAGTGCACACGTGAGGTAATTTCATCCGCTAAAGCGTTTTGCAATACGCGTTGATGTGGAGCTTCAGCATGTGTTGCAATCAAAGCTTCAATTTCTTCTTTGCCTTTTGTCGAGAATATTTTAATGTAAGTCTCAGTATCCGCATCACTTGCGTTTAACCAAAACTGGTAAAATTTATAAGGAGAGGTTTTCTTGGCATCTAGCCAAATGTTACCGCCCTCAGATTTTCCGAACTTGGTTCCATCTGCTTTTTTAATCAACGGAGTGGTCACCGCAAAAGCTTCACCTCCACCCATTCTTCTTATGAGCTCTGTACCTGTGGTGATGTTACCCCATTGGTCAGAACCGCCCATCTGTAGCTTTATGCCTTTGGTTTTCCACAAATGGTAAAAGTCATATCCTTGAATAAGTTGGTAAGAAAACTCCGTATAAGACAAACCCGTTTCTAAACGAGACTTGACAGAATCTTTAGCCATCATATAGTTTACGGTGATGTGCTTTCCTGCTTCACGAATAAAATCTAAAAAGCCAAAATCTTTAAACCAATCTAGGTTGTTGACCAACTCCGCCCCATTCTCTGGATTATCGAAATCTAAGAATTGCATCAACTGCTTTTTCTGACATTCAACATTGTGGTTTAGTGTTTCTGAGTCCAACAAATTACGTTCTGCCGATTTTCCAGAAGGATCGCCAACCATGCCGGTAGCGCCACCAACCAAAGCCACAGGCGTATGCCCTGCGCGTTGCAAATGCATTAACATCATAATTGGCACGAGGTTGCCCACGCCTAAACTATCTGCCGTAGGATCAAAACCAACATATGCTGACACCCGCTCTTTTTGCAAAAGCTCTTCGGTTCCGGGCATGACATCGTGAAGCATTCCGCGCCACTTTAATTCTTCAATAAAATTGGTTTTCATCGCTACGTAATTTATGCCGCCAAAAATATAGGTATCGGGCTAAACCGCAAGTGTAAAACCCATTCTTCTGAAAATAAAAATGGAGGGCTTTGCCCTCCATTTTTATTTTATTTAAAACTTTTATCCACAAAATTCTATTTCACAACTTTCACGACTTCTGTTTGTGTGCCAACGGTAACGTATACAATGTACATGCAGGTTACACCACTTACCGGAAATACAAACGCTTCGTCTGTTTCTACTCTGCCATCAAAGTAAATTTGACCGGCCAAGTTTGTAATCATAACATTGGCTAGAGACTGTTTGTCGCCAAAGTTGGCGAAGTTTACATTCAACCCATCGGCATTGCCGTAAATGTTAATCTTACCCACATTAGTGTTCACGACCTTCTTGCCGCTACGGTCTATGTGCACCGTAAAACGGTTGCCCACAAAACTTGGGTCGTTTTTATAAGTATAGGTTGTTGTTCTCAAGTTTTCTATCGCACCTGTTTTGTGGTCTTCCAACTCTATCATCCAAAAATTATCTACAGTGGCCTCTACTAGGTCTATGGTAAACTCGCGGTTGTCTTTTTGTTCAAAAAACAAAGGGATATGCTTGTCTGGAGCTGGCATTGACATGCGGTTAATACTTAAATCGTTTCCATCTACAGACGTGAATAATCTTGGTGCTTTATCGTTTTCAGAATCTGCTTTGAATGCGTCATTTCTATCCAAACCATCTTTCGCGGCTCTGTCAAACAAAAGAATTGTTTGATCAATGTCGCCATTTGCAGAAGCGGTATTTAAACGAACGAATTCTGGTGTTGTTTTAAAATAGTTTTTATTCGCTGTAACAGTTCGGTATGTATTCTTTAAAGTAAGTGTTGTTGGAGTTGCGCTCGCTGCAGCATCCGTTTTTACAAGAAAACCTTGAAAAGGTGCTATGTTGTGTGTGCTATCTATTTTCTCAGGAATCAAATTAATACTTACGTCAGTCATTGTAGCAGAATATTGATCATTTTTTGAGTCCCATACATATATAGCAGTATGAGATGGATTGTCTCTAAAAAACTCTCCTAGGTCTATATTACTCGGGTATGGATTGGGAATGTAATTCCATCCTCTGTGTTCTAAATTGACAGAATTATCGAACATTTCCGTTGGATAAATGTCGAATGTATAATCTCCATGACCTATTTCGCCTTTAACATCAAGCCTACCATTATTTAAAATGTCAAATAAACCTCCTGTATAAATTAAGTACGCTATTGCATTATTGGACGGCTCGAAAGGCTGCTCATTATCTGGAGCAGGCCGCCAGCCATGAGCAGTTGTAGTGCCATTTGAAGTCGCAGCATCCCAATGTTTCACATTCCACTGACTTGAAGTTCCAACATTTGAAGTACCATAAATTTTTCCTTCGTTAGGATAGTACGTCTTAAAATCGTCATCAATATCTGCTAATGTTGTTGCTACAGGGCTAGAGACAGCACGCCATCCTTCCTTGGAGCTCGCTGTAAAATACTGCTCGGCATAGGTGGTGCCTTTGTCTGTTAAAGCTGATGCGCTCGTTGTAAGCAGCTGCGCATAGCCTGTATTGTCTGCTAAGAGCTTTATGCCATCAGTTGTGTTTTTATTGTCTAAATCTCCCGTAAGGGTAAGGCTGTTGCCGGGCGAAACTTCTAGAATGCCCGTTGTGCCTAAGGTGAGGTCTGTAAATTTCTCATCTGTCTCGTTGAGCGTTAGCGTGCCTGCATCAAGTGTTATCCCTGCATCATTACCGATGGTAACTTTATCGTCTCCGGTAATATCGCCTGAAACTTCAAGGGTCCCTTCAACTTCTAATGAGCCATTGGTGGTTACGTTTATAGCCATATCGCTGTAAAACGTGGCGCCAGTATTTATAAATATAGTTTCGTCTACCGTTACTTGACTAAAGGCAAGGCTAGTAAAAAGAAGACCAAGGGCTGTAGTAGTTATTTTCATAAGTGCAAGATTAACTTTTTTTTAAAAAATTTACTTTCTGTGTTTTCGTGTCAGCAATCAGCAAGATGTAGTAAACTTGCTATTGCCCTCATTCCTTACAAAAACCGACCACTACATGGTAATAATGAAATAGTTAAAAGGCTCGAACAGCCCGTACATAGAGAGAGGTGCCCTTACCGTAGTTAGTGGCTTGGTTACCATTGACGAAATTCTGCCTAAACGCACCACCGCCAGTGTTTTCCGTAGAACTCCAATATTCGCCACTAGCAAAACCGCCAACATTTCCTAATCCCAAAGCGTCTCCTGGTCCAATGTTTTGATACATTAAATTCAATTCATCCTTTGAAGGTAAAAACCAATCTGTATAGCCCGATAATACTAGATTTGCGCAAACATCTGCTGCTATTCCAGATGAAGCGCATCCTGCTTCAATATCAATTGTGTTTTGAGCTCCAGTACCTATTGCTATTCCATCTGCTCCTGAAATCGAATTTGCAGAACAGCCCCAGTCAGTATTAGATTGGTCTGTAGGCGCTGCAATCAAACCTCCGCCTGATCCATTTAAATAAAAGATAATCCCACCTTGATAGGTATCGCCTATTGCAGGTGGACCTAATGCTACAGATCCACCAACCATGTTGGTCCAGGCTGTACCATTATACACTTGCATTTCACCATTAGTGCCACAGTTGTTGCAATATATTATCAAACCAGCCTCTAAAGTAGTTGCGGGCAACACAGGCATGGCATCGCGTTGTGCTTGTGTCATACGCGGTGGTAAAAAGCCTTGACTTGTGCTTTCTACATCTAATTTGGCACTTTCCTCTGGCGAGTTCGTGCCAATACCCACATTACCGTTTTGGGCGCTTACTGTAAATGTTAGAGACATACCGATTAGGGCAATACAGATAAAATGAATTGTTTTCATAAAAATTGATTGAACATTATTTAAATTTTCGGCTACAAGTGAAATAAAAAAAAAACACCGAAATAAAAATGGAAACAAAAAGGCTACAACGCGATAGAAAGGATATTAAGTTACGGGATTATCTTTGGTAGTTTAACATGTACAGGAAAATCAAAAAGCATGATCTTCGATTCTGGATGTAAAATAATTTTACTTTCTCGAATTGAACCATGTTTTTCCAATTTTGGGAAATAAATGTCTTCCATCATGTACATTTATAATTCGATAAGTTCGAAGTGAATGAGGTCCGATAAAAATGGATTTGTTTCTACTGTTTTACAAACTTCACAACCCGACTTCCTGACCCATTGAATACCGATAAATAGTAAACTCCAGGTTGATATTGAGAAACATTAAGATTCATCATTTTATCTTCAAAACCTCCATCAGATATCAATCGACCAGTGACATCAAAGATTTCATAATTGAATTTTGCCGCAGACTCTAGGCTCACATTCAAAATTTCGCTTACCGGATTTGGAGATATAGAAACGTTGAATTTTTCTTCGTCAATGTTCAAGGGGTCTACTTGCCCATCGTACACGCTAAAATTGTCTAGATAGATGGTGTTTCCTTTTCTATTTACACTTTCTAGTTTAATAACAACTTGTTTTCCCTTGTATGCCGAAATATCAACTTGCTCTCTTTTCCAATCTTGCTTGGAGCTTGGCACAAAGTCTGGCCCAATGGTAGAAACCGATTTAAACCCTTGTCCCGATTTTGCATAAATCTTTGTAAAAGTCAAGCCACAATCTTCTGAAACGTAAACGTTCAGAGAGTCAATCAACAATGCGCTGCCCGTTCGAATTTGATAAGCAACATCGAAGCCAATGCTCAATTTGTTTTTGGTTGTATTTAAATCTATCACAGGAGAACGCAAACCGTCTTTTTGACTCGCCAATGGCGTGTAGTTTCCAAGCTTTATGGCATACGCCCATGAATTTCCAGCCCACCCTTTTACAGAATCTAGGCCCCAAGTAATCCATCTATCCGGGTTTATAGCACTCCACTGCTCTAATGCAAGGTTGCTTTCAAAGGCATCCAAAAATGGCAATAGCCTTTCGTATAGTTTTTCTGTCCGCAAGGTCCTAGAGTTATTTACATCGTCTACTTCTTGGTTATTCATTTTAACTTTAAACGTAAACTCTTGTTTGCCATTTGTCAATGGAATAGAAAGTCCACTCTGGATCGAAATCGTATCACCTTTACTTAACAATTGAGGTGTCGCCTCGTTTGTGGTTGTTATCAATACTCCATCTTTAAAGATTGAAAGTTCAACACTGTCAATAGGCAACCCACCCAAATTGATTAATCTAAGTTTTGGTTCGTATGAAGTTCCACATTGGTAAGATTGAAAATCTTCATTTATAAAATCGATAGCAACATCGTTGCTCGCGGCATTCGGATCGTGAGGTGTGTGCGTTAAAGACAAGTATTGAAAAGCAGCGTAGACATCAATTAATCCACGGCCATAAATATTGTCCTCTCCAACAGTTCCCATGTCTATGGCTGTGGTATACAATGCCTGTAGCAAAACATTTCCGGCAAGGTTTGGAAAAGCCTCTTTTAACAATAACAAAGCGCCAGACACATGTGGCGATGCCATACTCGTTCCAGAAATAGAGTTGTACCCATTTTTACCCCAAGCTGATCGTATGTTTTGACCAGGTGCTACAACTTCAGGAAACAAAGACAAACTTCCAGAACCTGGACATTGTGTTGGGCCTCTTGTAGAAAAACTACTTATAGGGTGTGGAAAAGGAAGGTTCGCGTTTACGCTCCCTACGGTAAACGTGTTGACATCTGTTGTATTTATCCTTTGAGGGGATCGCACGCCATTGTTATTGGGCCCAGTATTTCCTCCTGAAAAGACATTGGCAATACCAGCTGCTTCTATCGTATTCATCAGCTGTGGTATAAAACCATAGCACTCTGTGGTGTCTGTATTATCTAACCATCTCCAACTGTTGTTGATGACATCTGGAATGTCGTCCGTTGTAGAAGTATCGCCATCAGGATTTAAAGCCCATTCGAATGCCGCAATCAATTCTGCTTGTGGTGGCAAGTCTGCTGCAAAGCCACTGTTTATTAAATCACATGCCATCCAATAGCTCTCAAATGCAGAGCCAATAGTGTCGTTTGTTAGCGTGTCTAAACCTGCAACAGTTCCCAAAACATGAGTGCCATGGCTTCCCCAATTCCCGTTAGGCTCATCCGAAAAAAGACCATACCACGCTTGGCTCAATGGAACATGCCTGCCCATAAAACGGTTCGAAAAAGCAGGATGCTCAGACCAGACGCCAGTATCGTAGACATAGACTTTTTTTCCTCTGCCCGTATAGCCCAATTTCCACATTTCAGGCGAGTTTATTGCAACAATTCCAGGCTCTGCAGTCACTCCAGCAGTTTTAGCACTGCTTTGTTTTTGATCTAAAATTGGTTCATCAAATTCAATGGTTCCTGTAGCTAAATCAATTACATCTACATTAGCCTTGCCCGAAATAGACACAATATCACTCACTCTAAGCTGAGCCACTATTCTATTGACAATGTAGAAGGATCTGTATGAAATTTCGATTTCTTGATTTTCTAAAAAATCCAGTACTTCTTTTTGGCTTAAATCTCTTTCTTCGATTAAGTGTTGGTTTAAAAAGCGTTGCTTTTCTGAAAGGGTTTTATTTTTAAAAGACAAAGACAATATAATTTGCTCAAGAGAACTCAAACTCACAAATGAAATACTTACAGGATAAAAGCCAGATGGCTTGTCAAGTAATTCAGCTTGAAGCCTTTCTGTGAGTTGAGCTTCAGAAAAATTCGCAATTAAGCAAAGAACAAACAGCACTAAACCTCTTTTCATCTTCATATTTCTTAGATAGTCCTGCAAGAAAAAGAATAATTCAATGCTTACGGAAAGAGATTTAGTCTACCTCTGAAATAGATATTTCAAAAGAGGGTCATCTTGCGTACTAGAGTGTGTGTATGTATTATTCAACTAAAGAAATAGAAAAATAAGGTGCCTTGTATTATGAACAAAAGAAATCCTAAGCTGGTTTCAAATTTGAAAACTATTCAATACCTTTTAGTTGTCAAGCAAAATCTATAGGCTCAAATGATATAAGTGCAATTTCAATTTTAGACATTTTCTGTATGACTTCTTTTATAAAGCCACCAGGATAAGATATACAGAATACCCGGGATGAGGAAAAGGTTAAACCAAAATGTTTGCATCAGGTCTGGACGGATTATGTAAAGTGCGAATATCCCCAGCATAGAAAGCACTCCTCCAAGAAGTTTCTTCCACAAAGAAATGGCCAATCCTAACGTAAAAACAACAGGGAAAAAGAAAAATGTAACCTTATCTTTTATCGAAATAAGATTAAGATCCCCAGTTTCTTCTGCACCAAATACATGCGCAGCGACAAATAACAATACAAATGCCAATGTGAGAACCGTAAAAGTGCGTGCTATATACGGAATGATTTTATAGGCCTTCATAACTCTAAGTTAAGCGATTGTCACTTCTTATGAAATGAGCTAAATCACACACTGCATCACAACATCGTTACATTGCAAATTCTAGTTCTTACAAGACGCTAACCGCGCAATATTTGGGTGTTCAAAAGGTATCGGTAGCAACTTTTTAAAATTAAATTGCAATTTTGCTGGCGCACCTATTTACGGTTGAAGCCCTTGGGCAAGGCGCTTGTTTTTTTAGAAGTTGCCGCTCATTTAATCAGCTCCTGCACATAGTCTCCTAATAAATTCTCTAAATTCTCATGGTCTTGTAAATGGTCGTAACGAATATCAAGTAAATACAATTGTGTCTTTTGCTGATCTGAAATTCTAATATTGAAAATGAATTCTTTATAAGCCTCATCTAAAAGTCCTGTAGGATTTAAAATGAGCAATGCGTTCGAAACAATTTCAGCAGAAGCATTTGCCTTAATCTCGGTGAGCACATAAATTATTTCTGGAGCAAAAATTCCATAGGAAGTTTCGAAAAATTCTGCAAAACCACCATTTGTAACAGCCATGTTTAATTTCACTATCACGTACACCATCTTTTCGGGAACGGTAAGTCCTTGCACAACTTGATACCATTCAGACCAAGATTTATCATCAAAGGCAGTATCTGCCAATTGTTCATTAGCTGAGTTATACAAGCGGCTTATTAAAGCTCTATTCGAAATGTTTTCCATTGGGGTATTTTTAAGAATGATAACAATTTAATAAAACCATAAATGGCTTTTATCTTACCTAGATGGTTGCGCGTTTTCACCTTACAATTATATAATTCAATGAGACATTTGAATTAATTCACCCAACCTCTTACTTATTCCACCATCAAATTGAAAAGCTGATAATGGAATTTCGATTGCATCGAAAATAAGCTCTCCGGCTACGATAAAAAATAATAAAACTAGACATAAAACCAATAACCGCTTTCAAGAAGGTATGCTACTTTTCCTTAGAAGACATACCATTAGTAGGCAGCTATATGCATACTGGGACAGAACCAATAGGACTATGACAGCGAAATAAGAAACAAAAGCCGTAAGGAGTTCATGCATTGTGTAACATCTTCAAAAGAAAGTAAAAAAGAGAGATAGTCCTTTTATCTATTCGCTTTTAGCCTCCAAAATAGGCTCATCAGAAACGCGTTGCAAGGTAAAATCTACAACTTCCAATTCGTTGATGTACTTATTAATTGGCCCATTACTTTTGGCTTCAATAAAATTAAAGCCTCCGCCTAGACCTATGAATGAAGGCCAAGACCTGGATATGGGAATTCCACCATAGTGGGCAGCTAAAAGCGTAAAGTAGATACCGGTATCGTAACCGTTAAAGGAATATTCAGTTGGTTCTGTATTGGTCAACATTCTATATTCTTGGATAAAGAGCTCTGTTTCTTCTAAAGAATAATCTACATACTGTTGCCCTATTGCTCTAATATCGAGGGTTGAAAGATAAATATGTTGAATAGTATTCGCCTGCAAAACCTTGCTTGTAGCAACAATGGTCATGTTCTGCGCTTTAACGGAATACATCTTACGAAGAAAATCATTCAAGAAGGCTTGATCCTCACTCGTGGTCACCCAAATTGTTTTTTTAGAATCTTCATTCATGTGCGATTTGTAGAAATCTAAACTTGGAAAGCCATCGCTCAGCCATAATTCTATAAGGTTTGGAGTTCCTGAAGACTCTAAGTTTTGCTTAATAAGCTCAACAGCCTCGCGGTTCTTTCGGGTATCTGGATTTACAAAAACAACTCTACTCTCTAAATACTTTTCATTCATCAAGCCTGCTATTCCCAACCACTCCCCATTCACTTGAGTATGACAATTGATAAGGTTCACAATGCCAGAATTATCAGTAGCCCGAGAAAGGGGAGAAATCACAGGTATTTGTGGATACTCTTTTGCCAACCATTCTGCGTTTTTCGCATACAACGGTCCTACAATAAAGTGCGGATTTAAAATGTCTATTTTCTCTTTCTGTCTTTCAATATTTGATTGACTAGCGTCGCTGTCAATCGTCTGGACCTTAATACTTAAACCTAGACGAGCTAGAGTATCAACTGCTTGCTTAAACCCGTTGTAAAACTCAATGGCCACATTAGACTTACCATACACCGGAGCCATTGACGGGTTCGAATAACCGACTTCAAGAGAATCGTTAACCGACAAGAAAAAGGGTAGAATTAAAGCAATACGAATTTCATCTTCCACGATTTCCTCATTAGAAATCCATTTGTGCTTTGTTTCAACACTCGCCTCTTTTTGCTCGGGTGTTGTTGGCAAAATAATAAACCGCCCTGGAACTAAATCTTCATTTGCTTCTGGGTTTAATTTCACCAGTTCGTCTTCAGATAATCCAAATCTCGCTGCTACGGTTTCTGCGCGATCACCAGTTTTAATCTGATATAAAAAGAAATTACTTTCTTTTTTTTCTTCTTTGGGTTTTTCAATGACGACTACCAAAGTATCGTCCTTAGTTTGGTTTGTATCGGTAATTTCTGGAATAGCTACAATGCCCGGTCCTTCCATTTCTGGAACCTGAATTTTTTGCCCAACTTGAAGACCGAGCTCCTTGACATGTGGGTTAAGACGGTAAAACTCAGATTCCGACAATCCAAAAGTTTTTGACAAACCGTAAACCGTTTCTTTAGGCTTCACAATTATGAGCATATACCCATCGGTGGCTATAACTTCTTCAACTTTAGCAATTGGTCTTTCTATCTTCTTTGGAATAAAAACCACCATCCCTATTTCTAGGCCATTTGCAACTTTAGGGTTTTCTCTTAAAATTTCATCAATTGAAATACCATACCGCTTCGACAATCCGTAAAGCGTTTCTTTAGGTTGCACTTGGTGCTTTATGTAGTTGGAATCGATTCGATTGACAACTTGCGGAGCTGGCGCTCTCTTTGCGGGAATAACAACAATGTCTCCTTCCTTAATGCGTGCTCCATTCAAATTTGGGTTAACCAAGTAAATTTCTTGCTCAGACAAGCCGTAGTTTTTTCCAATCCCATAAAGAGTTTCCCCTTTTTGCACGGTATGCGTTCTGTATTCGCTTTGGGCAGAAAGCCAAGAACAACCGAAATAAAAGAAAATTAGAAAAACGTACTTCATAAATTTATCAGGAGGATTTGCCCTCAAGTATTTCTGGAAAACTACATCAAATTCACCAAGAATTCAACGCTTATTCCCATTCTATTGTTGCAGGTGGTTTTGAAGAAATGTCATATACCACTCTATTCACACCTTTTACTTTGTTTATAATGTCGTTGCTCACTTTTGCAAGGAAGTCATAAGGTAAATGTACCCAATCAGCAGTCATTCCATCTGTAGATTCTACAGCTCTTAATGCCACTACTTTTTCATAGGTACGCTCATCTCCCATTACGCCAACACTGTTAACAGGAAGTAACATAACGCCCGCCTGCCAAACATCATCATAAAGGCCATGGTCTTTTAAACCTTGAATAAAAATGTGATCTACTTCTTGCAAGATTCTCACCTTTTCAGGTGTAATGTCTCCCAAAATACGAATAGCTAAACCTGGGCCTGGAAAAGGATGACGACCCAGTAGTTCTTCGTCAATACCCATTGCACGACCAACACGTCTTACTTCATCTTTGAATAATGCTCTCAGTGGCTCAACAATCTTCAATTTCATGAAATCTGGTAAACCGCCCACGTTGTGGTGCGACTTAATTGTTGCACTGGGTCCCCCCGCAGAAATCGACTCTATAACATCAGGGTATATGGTTCCCTGGCCTAACCAAGAAACGTTTTGAATTCTATGTGACTCAATATCGAATGTTTCAATAAACACACGGCCAATAATTTTACGTTTCGCCTCTGGCTCACTCACTCCAGCCAATTGACTTAAAAATGCATCAGATGCATCTACACCGGTAACATTTAAGCCCATGCCTTCGTATTGCTTCAATACGTTATCGTATTCATTCTTACGGAGTAAGCCGTTGTTTACGAATATGCAATGTAGGTTGTCACCAATAGCTTCTGACAAGAGCACTGCCGCAACAGTAGAATCTACTCCACCGCTCAGGCCTAAAACAACTTGTTCATCACCGATTTTTTCTTTTAGCTCTTCAATCGTCGACTCTACAAAATTGGCTGGCGTCCAATCTCCTGAGCATTTGCAAACATCATAGATAAAGTTTCTTAGCAACGTTAACCCGTCTGTAGAATGGTAAACTTCTGGGTGAAACTGAACAGCATAAGTGTCTTCACCTTTGATATGATAAGCGGCAACTTCTACATCTGAAGTACTTGCAATCACTTCATAACCCTCAGGTAATTTAACGATGCTATCTCCATGACTCATCCAAACTTGAGAGCCATTTGGCACTTCGTTAAACAGCTGATTGTCACCAACAAAAGAAAGATTAGCACGACCGTATTCTCGGTGCTTCGATGGTGCTACTTCTCCACCAAAATTATGTGCCATGTATTGTGCTCCAAAGCAAACACCTAACAAAGGAAGCTTTCCTTTGATGTTACTGAGATCTATTTCTGGCGCGTGTCTATCTAAAGTAGAAAACGGACTACCAGACAGGATCACCCCTTTAAAGTCTTCAGTAATTTCTGGGACTTTGTTGTAGGGATGAATTTCACAATACACATTCAGTTCTCTTAATCTACGAGCTATAAGCTGAGTGAATTGAGAACCAAAATCTAAAATCAAGATAGTCTGTTGCATGGCGCAAAAATAGTACGCAAAATGGATTTTAAAACCCAATGTACTATTTAATTCGTGTGCTTTTTAACGCATTATGAACCTAGTAATTCGTCCATTACAGAAAAGATAAATTTCACCCAATACTTATGCTCAGGCTTCATTAAACATGAACGCAAACAGACCACATGATCTTGATCTTTTTCAATTCTATTTAAATGCTCAGAAAGCATTTCAGACGGATACTTGTAAAGGGCTAAATGCACATCTTGATCAGCACAAGCATCAAATAAAATTTGAGAACTTTCAGAGATTGACGAAAAGCTTTCGCCTTTTGGTGCCCAAATAACAATATCCAATGAAGGTGGAAAAAACGTAATGAACTTGTCAGACATTCTCAGCATCATATACAGCTCTTTTGCAGCTTGCAAACAATTGTCTAAGTTTTCAGCGAAAGCCCCATTCGCTTTAAGCGGAAACTGTTTTTGAGTTGCCCAAAGTGCTACTGCTGCTGCTCCTGGTCTGCTGCACTCTAAACTTATTTCTCCTAAGTGTAAATCGTTTGAAGAAAAATAGGTGTAAGGAGAATCGTGTTTGTAAAAACGGCCTACTTCAGGGTTCTTAAATACAATGCAGCCACAGCCATAAGGCTGCATACCATGTTTATGCGGATCTATCACTAAAGAATCTGCATTTTCTGTCAAATCAAATTGTCTGCGTTCAAAAGCATTCAGTTTACCTGATAATTTAAAGTAACCCCCATATGCCGAATCAATGTGAATACGTGCGCTGTATTTTTTACACAACCGAATAATGGCTTCCAAAGGATCAATAGCGCCACAGGAAGTGGTTCCCAAGGTGACAACCACCGTACCTACATCTCCAGATATTAAATGTCTTTCTAAATTCTCAAGATTCATGCGACCGAAAAGGTCAACTGAAATTGAGCTGTATGGAATTTTCAAGACTTCAGTAATTCGGATATGCGTATAGTGTGCCTGTTCTGAGGCTACAATTTTTTTACCTGGGTGCAACTTGGAGGCAATCCATAGGGCTTCAAGATTCGCCATGGTACCACCTCCGGTGAGATGACCCAAATGGTTTTCAAATCCAACCATTTGAGCGATTTCAGCGACAGCTTGTTTTTCAAGTTCCGAACTTGCCCTACCTCCGTCTAACGCATGGTTATTGGGGTTAAGCTGCATCGCCAAAGCATAAGCTTTTCTCGCCACAGGGTGCGGAGGCTTAATCATTTGCCCTGCGTACAACGGGTGATGGTATGGATAGTTGTCTTGCATTTTACTTGCAACCTCGTCCAAAATGGATTCGTCAACAAGTTCTCTGTCTACGTAATTTGGAAGGTCAAACTGTTTGCGTAAATCTCTTTCCATACTTTCTAAATCAAACCAATTATCATCCCTAAACCCATCGCCACAAGAAGCGCACCCACAAATAGGTGAACGGATTTCATGGTGACTTTGTTTATCAAATTCTTACCGATGTAAGCACCTAAAAAAGCAAATAAAGTTGCAAACCCAATTATTCGGCCGTTGTCTAAGACAAAACTCTGATCGTATTTTGTCCAATAAACGGGTATTCTTGTTATGTCTACCAACAGAGCGATTCCAACACCAGTTGCAATGTAGGCCTGCTTGGATAGCCCCGATTTTATTAAGAACATGCTTCTCAGGGCTCCCTGATGACCGCTTAGCCCTCCAAAAAATCCGGACATAAATCCACCAGGAATGAGATACTTCCTTTTAAAAGTAAACTCTTTGAGTTTTGCCAATTCTGCGACAGCAAAGAAGATCATTAAGAATCCAATTATTGTATTCAGTGGCTTTATTGTTACAAAAGCATTCTCAAACCACACTGCTTTTGTCTCTATATGCAACAAAAACATTGCGCCAATAAATGCTCCAAAAATTCCAGGCACTCCAAAATAGAGTAAAGTTTTCCAATTCACATCCCTAAAGATTAAACCCATTTTAAAAAAGTTATTGAGTACGTGAACAATTGCGGTCATTCCAACCGCTATTTCTACTGGAAAGAATATTGCAAAGACCGGCAACATGAGTGTCCCAAGACCAAAACCTGATATGAGCGTTAAGCCAGAGGCAAAAATTGCGGTTATATAAATGATGATTTCAGAGGTCATTCATTGAGGAGAGTGAACTCGTTTTCGAATGGTCGTGTTGCATTTAAAACGTCTTGAATAAAACCATCTCCAAAAGCTAAATACATTTTGCAAAAATTATCTTTACGCTCTTGCAATCCATTACCTGGGAATAGTTCATTTTTCACTTCCTGTAGCATTCTCAATTTATCGCCTTCGTGTCGTTTCTTATTCCGAATAACTTTTTTCTCCAAACGCATAAGCCCGTTAAGAATTTTTGCGCGCTCCGCTCCAACGGATGAAGAAAGTGTAGGGTCGAAATCTAAAGTGAAAGCATTCCATTTTTCTAAGCTTTCTTTCCAATCGTTCCGGATGTTTTTAAACTGATCGTCGATATCGCTGTTGCGCTTAACCAAAGTTGTACTTAATTCATGAAATGATTGAAACAGCTCTTGAGAACTGAAGTCTAATTTTTCAATTTTTCTAGAAATTGCACGCGGGGTAACCCCGACTGAATTGCGCAAGCGCAGCATTGGAAATGGCACATTGAAAGCTTTGAACATACTTTTCATTTCAAGCCAATACGCTAACTCTCCTCCTCCTCCAATATAAGCTAGGTTCGGTAAAATCACTTCTTGATACAATGGGCGTAATATCACATTTGGGCTAAACCGTTCTGGATGAAATTCCAATTCGTTTAGAATTTCTTTTTCTGAAAATTGATGTTTGCCATCAGCAGTCGCGAATCCAGATTCCTTTCGTGTAATGCGCTCCCTGTAGTCATCTCGTAAATAAAAGAGATTAACATCTCTTGGGTTCACTTGAATTTTATATCCAAGCTTATCTAACTTTTCACTCGATTCGGTGACATATTGTTCGCCAATACCCTCGAGCAGTTCACGTTTAAAATGAGGTGCAACGAGCGCTTTCAATTTGGCATCATCTCCATCTATTACCACCACACCAAACTCTCCAAAAAGTTCGTTCACCAAAAAGCGTGTTGCTTCTGCTAAGTTTTTGTGTTGATAAGCTTTCTGAAACAAGTCCATGAGATAAGCCGCTCTATTTCCTTCAGGAAAATGAAGCGAAAGGGCCTCTAATGCTTTTGCGCAAGACTCTACTTCCATCCGGCCAACAGCTCCGCCCATTTCGCGATGCCATGAAATTTTATGGCCTTTAAAATGAATGTGATTTATTTCTTCAAAATCGTGATCCTCGCTGGCCATCCAGAAAACCGGAACGAATTGATTTTGTGGATATTTTTCTCGTAGCTCTTTTGCCATATTTATGGCATTGGCAATTTTATAAATGAAATACAACGGTCCAGTAAACAGACACAATTGATGACCCGTAGTGACAGAAAACGCAGTTTCTTTAGCGAGTATTTCGATGTTCTCTTCTACACTTTCTTGATGCGAAGAGTGTGGCAAGCTTTTGTATTGCTCTTTTAGCGCTTCCACTAAAACGGGTCTTGCAACTGCAGATTTATTTTTCTCTAGTATTTGCGCTTCCGCGGCAGCGACGCTTGGAAAACGATTATAGAATGCTTGAATATTTTTGTTTTCATAAACATAATCGATCATTAATGATTTTAAATAGCCGGCTTCTGTTAAAGGAACTTGATTAATCTGCATAAAGCAAATGTAATTTTAGTGAGATGTAAAACAAAGAGGTTAACGCGATGAAGAAAAATCATTACAAAAAAAGCAACTCAATTTCTTGAGTTGCTTGCTCAACCAATACTGTGGTTGATTATAAAACTAGTGGTGTTTCTAACTCGCCACCCTAATACTAAAGTCTGAAGGTAAGGTCAGTTTTCCTGTTTTGAGTTCGTCAAAATTGATTACGTCATTAAATCGCTTAGGAATGTCAACTTGAAAATCAACTCCAAACTGATCGTCTGAACAATACAACACGTAAGTATTGTCTTCCTTAACACTGTAAAAATTCACGTTTAATACTCTCATAACTAAAGGCTTTACTATATAAGCGTCAACATTATAAAAATCCGCATGACCCCTCCCAACGCTTAAGAAGGATTTATACGGTTTACATCATTTATCTGCTTTTCAATTCATTCCAATTCACTTTTCTTGAGATGAGTATTACAATAGCTAAGGTTATGAAGAGGCCAATACTCCCAATCAATAGAGATGTGTCCTCCAAATTAATGATGGTGAATATGCAACCATAAATCAAAGTCATGAAGCCAAAGATGATGGCACTGAATTTTATATTCTTTAATACACCGAACATGCAAAGCACCACCAAAAGAATAAATACTCCAGGGGCTATAAATAGGATGTATTAAACGATAAGAACTCCGAAAATGAAACTAATAAGGTGTAAAAATGACAAGCGCTAACCCGACTAAAACATATTGCAACGAATGTAGATTTACCTTTTGTAAAATTTGAATAAAGAAGAATACGAAGAATGCAAGTGCTATGACAAGCATGGCATATTTGGCACTGCGTGTACTTTTCTAATACTGATTTGCTGGCAAAATGAAGTCTGCACCAAAAGCGTAGCGCTCAATATCAATATTGGTTTTTAAAGCCGATGGACTTGTTCTGTTCAAATCAAGAACCGTCCGATTTGCCTCAAATCCGTCTTTGATAACTGTGCGTTCATCTGGAATAAAATCTCCACTAAACTTTAAAGCCACCCATTTTGAATTTAAATGTACTTAAGTAATTCCACCAAGTAGAACAAACTTTAAGTTTTGGCTGCCATTGATTTTTAATCTAATCTTGAAATTGAAAGATTCATTTTCCATTTTGGTTGGTTTGTTAATCAAATGCCAAAGTTTTTAATTCATCTAAACCTTTAAGTTCACACCCAAAACCTAAACTTTTACCCTCATCACATATCGTTATTCATTTATCCGACTAAATTTGTTTTTCCTTGATAATAAAAGGTTCTAAAACAGTTATTACACATGAAATTAGCACTATTCTACAGCTTTTTATTAGCGTCAATCCTAATGAGCTTCTCAGCATTTTCTCAACAGCCAGGAGACACAATTGAAGTTCAATCCTTTACATACGCATCACAGACACGCGATACGATTGTAACTTTTCCAAATGACCCAAATGTATCCTATGAAAAGATCATCATGCTTTACAACATGCGCTGTAAAGACAATAAAGTCTCAAACGGAAGTAATCCGAATCAAGGGTGTGGCGAATGGGATTATTCATGTAACACTTATGTACAAGATTCTACTCATATAGATTCCCTCTTAACTTCGCATCCAGATCATACCATTTCAGGATATTCAGGAACACAATTCGATTATGTAAATCAAGCCACACATAATTACTATCAGCAAATTCAACAACTTGTAAGTTTAGATTCAATTATTGCAGATACAACATCTACTGTTGGCACAGGAACAAGTCAATTGAGTGATGTACTGCCAACAGCAAAATTAGGTGCGAAATCGCAGTATTTGTTTTGGCATACAGAAATGTTCAATGCAGGCATGACATCCGGTAACATAGACGCGATAACGATTAATGTAAGCGGAAACACCGCTCCTGCGGATTTCTTAAGAATAAAAATTAAACACACTCCCAAATCAGTTTTAGATGACGCTAATCCGGATTTAACTGGTTTTACAGAAGTGTACTACCACAACACCCCTTTGACAGCAGGAGCAAATAGAATTCAATTTCACACGCCTTTTAACTGGAATGGAACGGATAATATTATTCTAGAATTTTCATTTACGAATAAAGCAGGTAATGGCAATGTGGATGTAACTGGAGAAACCTTAACCACTGAGTATGCATTGTTGTCATCTGGTGACAGTCATTTTAATTTCAATGCTAGTAACTATATTCAAATACACAACTACAAAGGAATTACAGGCGCTGGTGCTAGAACAGCAGAGGCTTGGATTAAAACAACAACTGCAGGTAAGGAAATTGTGAGCTGGGGACAGAATGCAACTGGCAAAAAATGGCTTTTGAGATTAGACGGCAGCGGCAAATTCAGAGTGGAGGTAAACAATGGATTTATTGTAGGAACTAAAGTGATGAACGATGGACAATGGCACCACCTTGCTGTAAGTTTTGGGGGTGGCAATATTAACACGGCTGAATTATTTGTAGATGGCCAATTAGAGACTATTTCAAATTCGGGAAGTCGCATTGTAAATACAGGTAGCAGTTTAAATGTACGAATCAGTAAAGGATTCCACAATCTGTATTGGCAAGGTGCCATTAGTAATGTCAGGATTTGGAACGACTCTTTATCTCAAAGTGTAATTGCAGACTGGATGTATAAGGATTTGGATCCTACTCACCCAAAATACACAAGCATCTCAGCCTCATTCCCTTTAAATGAAGGTAATGGTTACAGCATTGCAGAAGCTACAGGAACAGGGATGACGGGTTCAGTTATAAATGGTGGAAACTGGACAGTTTTTGAAGGCAAAGACCACTTCAAAAATCTAGATTTATCGTTCAACAGACCGAATGTGTCATTCCACCAAGGCAACTATATGTTGACGGTAACAAACGACACCATAATTGACACAGTGATGATTAATTCATATTTGGTGAACGAGTACCAAGTATATTCAAACTATGGTATTCTAAAACATGACAGCATTGGCCTCATCAATTCTAGCAGCAAGTGGGAGGCTACTCCAGAAATCCTATACAGTCCAACTGGATTGATTGTAAACTCCTTCCCTGTAACTTCAGATGGAACCATAAATGTTATGCCGTTACCCTATTACCAAAGAACACCAGGCAAATTCGAAATCATGAGTTTCGTAACACCTTACGGGCTAGGATTGAATATGGGTGCAAGTGGTGAAACTTGGGCGTTTGATGTGACAGATTTCGGTCCAATTTTAAAAGGTGACCACAGAATCACAATGGAGCGAGGTGGCCAATGGCAAGAGGATATGGACATCAAGTTCTTGTTTATTGTTGGAACTCCTTCAAGAGAAGTAAAAGACATTTCACAAATCTGGAGAGTTGATTACCCATCGTACACAGATATAATCAGCAACAAATATTTTGAACCTCGAGATATTCCTTTGGATGCGTCTGGTGAATACTTTAAAATTAGAAGCGCTATTACTGGTCATGGTCAAGAAGGAGAGTTTATCCCTAGAACGCACTACGTGGATATAGATGGCGGCACAAAGGAGTTTTCATGGCAAGTTTGGAAAACATGTGGCGGCAATCCAGTTTATCCTCAAGGAGGAACTTGGATTTATGACAGAGCAGGTTGGTGCCCTGGAATGGCAACAGATGTTCAAGAGTACGACATCACTTCTATGGTGACGCCAGGCTCTAGTGTAAATATAGACTATGGTATAAACAGCGCCTCTGGAACATCTAGATACATTGTGAATCACCAGCTGGTAACCTATGGGGATGCCAATTTCAATTTAGATGCGGCTATTGTCGATATTCTTTCTCCATCAAGTAAAATAGAATACGACAGAACGAGCTCTATTTGCGAAAAACCACAGGTTGTTATTCGCAATACTGGTAAAACAACTTTAACCTCTTTGGTTATAGAGTACTGGGTAAACAACTCAACTACACCGCAAACATACAACTGGTCAGGCTCTTTAGATTTTATGGAGGAAGAAACTGTGTCTCTTCCTAGAAAGGATGCCCTTTGGGACGATTTAAGTGGAACAGATGAAGATGTATTTCATGTAGAAGTGAAAAGCCCGAACAACGGAACAGACGAATACGCTCTTAACAATGGTTTAGGTTCAGCTTTTGAATTGCCTGAAGTCTTTCCGAATAACTTTTTTGTTTGGTTTAGAACAAATTCTAAAGGGAGTGAAAACAAATACACCGTTGAAGATCAATATGGGAATGAAATATTTAAGCGCTCTGGTTTAACCAATAATACTAACTACAGAGACACGTTTAACCTGCCTATTGGGTGTTACGTATTGAAACTAGAAGATACCGGAGGCAATGGCATTTCTTTTTGGGCAAATAACGATGGTACCGGTATTTTTCAAGTTCGAAAAGTGGGTGGACCTTCTGTAAAAATATTTCAAGGTGATTTTGGAAACTTCCATACGTTTAACTTTACAATCGATGCTCCATTGGCCTACGAGGAGTTAAACCCAAGTGAATCTTTATTGATTTACCCAAATCCAACAAAAGACATTTTTAATGTTGAAATGGTCGATGCTTCAAAAGCAACTATCACCATTGTCAATGGAGCTGGTCAAAACATTACCGTTCCAAAAACAACAGACAACAACAACCTGATTACATTCGATGTTTCGGCATTAAGCGAAGGTGTGTATTATGTTAAAGTAGAAACAGATAAAGGTGTAGAAATGAAAAAGATTGTCAAGATCTAGATTCAAGTCTATCTGTAAATAAAAAAACCGCATTTACGTAAAATGCGGTTTTTATATGCAATTGGAAACTTTAAATGAATTGTTTATTTGTGATTGAAAAATGACCCTATTCATGAATAAGCTTTACACTTATTACTGTTATACTCGCTTCTCTATTAGTTGCATGTAGTTCTCAAAAAACAGTTTCAGAACGTTCACTCCTATCTGATACTCATAAAATATCTTACGGTTCAGGAGGCAAAATTGTTAGAGGCAATCCAGAGAAAAAGGAAACTGAACTTAAAATAGTTGATCGAGTTACTGTTACCGATTCTGAAACTTCTAAAACTCTACCAGGAAAGCGTTTTAGCATAAAATATCAATCAAAAAAAAAGAAACAATCTTTTGAAGTTCAATTAAAAAACATTCAATTCAAATCTTCCTCACATATTTCTAAAGCTTCAATTAATAAAGCATTTGCAAGTAGTGGTGCAAACCCTAATGCTGGAGGAAGCTTAGCACTCGGTATTATATCTATTCCTTTAGCGCTTATAGTTATTGGAATTATTGCAGCAATCTTCGGAATCATTTTGTCCGCTAATGCCTTAAAAAAAGGGAAAAATTCGACATTAGCGACAGTTGGGCTAGTACTTTCAATTATTGGTCTTGCCCTTGGAATATTGATGTTACTATTTATCCTTGGCGGTGGTTTTTCTATATAATGTAAAGCAAGAATGAACGTACTCAACTGTAAAAAACTCTAAAGCCGCTTTTATTCATTTTCGGATTTGGTGTTATTTATTGCCAGTATTACTTTGGGTTGTAAACTATCGTACCAGATTTATTTACATAAATGTAATTGGGGCTCATAAAGTCGCCTGTATTAATTTTTGCAAGAGGCCCCTTAAATACACTAGATCTGACTTAGATTACAGCCTCAATTAACCGATTTGCTTCTATAGCTAATAAACCATTTATCCAGATTATTAAACACTGACGCGGACAACATAAGAAATTAATGTTTTTAGTTAACCAGAGCTACCTCATTTTAGGGTCAAGCCAAGCGTAAATCAGATCGACCAAAATATTGATGATGACAAATAACAAGGCTATAACCAATACTGCACCCATAACTACTGGTAAATCTTGAAAGTTCAAAGCGTCAACAATTTGCTTACCCAAGCCATTCCAGCCAAAGATGAATTCCACAAAAACGGCACCAGCCAACATACTTGCAAACCATCCAGAAATGGTAGTAACTACAGGATTTAGGCTGTTGCGCAAGGCGTGTTTCAAAACAATGGTTCTTGTACTGAGACCTTTCGCCTTTGCAGTGCGTATGTAATCCTGAGACATAGTTTCCAATAGCGAGTTCCTCATGAGTTGAATCACAACACCCAATGGCCTAATGCCTAAAGTAACAGCTGGAAGAATGAGGTTTTTCAAATCCAAATACCGCCCTCTTCCTAAATCGTCTACAGTATACAAGCTGCCGGTCATACCTAAACCTGTTGCCGAAGACAAAACATAACCAAACAACCACGCAATAATTATAGCTGTAAAAAATGAAGGTAATGACATTCCGAATGTTCCGAAGACAGTCCAAAATTTATCGAACCAAGAATCTTTATAAAGTGCAGAAAAGATGCCAATAGTAATCCCTATAACAATGGAAATGGTTATTGCTGTTATTGCCAAAATCATTGTATTAGGTAAGGTCTCTCCGATTATATCTGAAACCTGCTTACCTTTTTTATGAAATGACTCCCGTAAAAAGGGCCATTTAAAAACCCACGTACCGTTGGTCGTTTCCGTGAAAGCAAAATGCTTTTGTTGCAAGGCGTTGTTCGTATAATTTTCTGAATTGCTGCTGTGCCATGACACAAAAGACAAATCGTTTAGGTAATACACAAATTGCATACTTACAGGTTTATCTAGACCGTATTTCTTTCGAAGTTGCTCAAGCTGCTCCTCACCCGCCTTCTCATCAAGCATCATGCGAGCTGGATCTCCAGGAACAACATAAAACAATACAAAAACTAAACCCGATACACCTAATAGAACGGCAAACGCATAGAGTAATTTATTTGTGAGAAATGCTATCAATTTTGAATGGCAGCTTCAACCGACTCAGGAATGTCATTGTAATGCCATTTCCCTTTGATTACACCATTTTCTAAATAAACTAAACCAGGATTAGATCTGACAATGGTCTTTAAAGTGGTCTTGTCGGTCACCATAAATTCAAATGGCGCCTGAATTTCATGTCTTAAATCTTCCGTTTCAGAAGGATCAGTGCTTGTCATACAGATTATCGGAACACCGGCTTCATCTGCTTTCCAGCCGAATTTAGCCATCTTCATAAAGGCTTTTTTATCTGCCTTTTCTAAATCGTATGAAATGACAAAGAAGATTTTGGGTGCACCCAAATATTCTTCGGTGTAATCTCCGTTTTCACCGATAATGCTAAAGTCATGGACTGGCGGCTCATACCCTTCTTTTAGAAGCTCTGTTTGCGTCAATTCACTTTGAATCTTCCATTGAGGTTTTTTCCACCACTCTTCTGCCAAATAGGCTTTATCATTCACCTCTACGACCTCTTGCGTAACCGTATCTTTTAACGTGTAAATTACTTGGTATTGCGGTGCTTTTTTTCCCAATTCTTCTGCCAACATCATACCTTCTGGAATACTTTTTCCGATGGCATAAGCTCTAAAATCTTTTGACGGCAAATGGTTCAATACATGTAATCCGAACCAAGAACAAAACAACAAGGAAGCTACCAAAATGAAACCATTTCTCTTGTTCGAGAAAATGGGTTTGATGTGTTTTAAGCCTGCCATCAAGATTAAAATCAATACCGTAAGAATGACGTCTTTCCCAAAGCTTTCCCAGGGGGTCAGCGGAATAGCATCTCCGAAACATCCGCAATCTGTTACCTTATTGAAATACGCTGAATAGAACGTTAAGAAGGTGAAAAAGATGATCATCAAAAAAAGTAACCAAACCGTAAACTTTGATTTATAACCTACTAATAGAGCCACACCCAATAAAACTTCAAAAATTACAACAAATACAGAAATCTGAAGAGCAAACGGTTCAAAAATTGGCATATTTAAAACGGGCTCAGAAAAATACTCTTCCAGCTTAAAGCTGAAACCAAGCGGGTCGTTCAACTTTATCATTCCTGAAAAGATGAACAATGTACCAACGAAAATTCTAGAGATGTGTGTGATAAACTTCATGTGTTATTCTTCCATTTGAATCAATGCGAAAACTGCATAATTAATCATGTCTAGATAATTGGCGTCTAAACCTTCAGAAACTAACGTTTTACCTTTATTATCTTCAATTTGCTTTACGCGGAGTAACTTTTGCAAGATTAAATCGGTAAAACTACTAACGCGCATATCGCGCCAAGCCTCACCATAATCGTGATTCTTGGCCAACATTAAATCTTTTGCTTCTTGCCCTTTCACTGAAAACGCAATTACAGCATCTTCCACATTTAAATCGGGCTGTTCTGCAATGCCACGCTCTAATTGTATCAATGCCATCACGCTATAATTCAAAATGCCGATGAACTCACCATAAATGGAGTCTCCAACTTTTTGTGTGCCTTTGTCTTCGATACTTCGGATGCGTTGTGCTTTAATGAAAATTTGGTCAGTTAAGGAAGGAAGGCGTAAAATGCGCCAAGCACTGCCGTAATCTTTCATCTTCTTTTCAAAGAGACTTTGACATTTATCAATTACCGCGTCAAATTGTTGTGCCGTTTTGCTCATTTAGTATTTTTATCGCTTACTTTAAAAACCTTGATTTTACGTGACATTGAAGGCGAAAGATACATTTTTTCATAAAAGACGAACCCTTAATTTAAGAGGGGAATTGATGGATTTATCCACACCTAAAATCATGGGTATTCTCAATACCACTCCCGATTCCTTTTTCGATGGCGGAAAATATCAACAACACGATAAAGCCATTATTCGCATTGAACAAATGATTGAGGAGGGTTTGGATATCTTGGATATTGGTGCCTTTTCTACACGCCCTGGAGCGGAAATAATTGATGAAAAAGAAGAGCTAAATAGGCTATCCTCTGTTTTACCTGAAATAACAAAACGCTATCCACACTTACCTATTTCAATCGATACTTTTAGGTCAGAAATCGCAAAAGCAACCATAGGCATGGGAGCACACATTATTAATGATGTGAGCGGAGGAAACTTAGATGACAAAATGTTTAAAACAGTTGGCGAATTGAAAGTCCCTTATGTCTTAATGCATATGCAGGGAAATCCACAGACCATGCAAAACAAACCGACATATGAGCATGTTGTTGCTGAAATTTTAGAAGATTTAGGCAAAAAGACGTATGAGTTGGTAAGCTGTGGAGTAAATGATGTTATTGTTGACCCAGGTTTTGGCTTTGGAAAAACCGTAGAGCACAATTATCAAATCCTTAATCAATTAACAGATTTTAGAATGATTGAAATGCCCATTCTTGTTGGGTTCTCTCGCAAAAGCATGATCAACAAAGTGCTAGGAACAAAACCTGAAACTGCCTTAAATGGCACAACCATCTTGAATACGTTAGCTGTAGAGAGAGGTGCAGACATCTTGCGCGTTCACGATGTTAAAGAAGCCAAACAAGTCATTACTTTGCACCAACAATTACAAACTTCTTGAGCTTTTTAGATTTCCAAATACTCGACCTTATTGATATTCTGCTTACGGCTTTTTTGCTTTTTCAGGTCTACCGTTTGGTTCAAGGTACCGTAGCTATCCGCATTTTTTTTGGTATTGCCGCCATCTTTGTGATTTGGAAACTAGTGCAGGCCTTAGATATGGTAATGCTTTCGCAGATATTAGGAAGCTTTATTGGACTTGGAGTTATTGTTCTGATTATTGTATTTCAACAAGAAATACGGAAGTTTCTTCTTTATTTAGGTTCAGGGAGTTTTAGCTTTAACAGGAGTTTTTTAAAGCGTGTTTTAAAATCTAAAAATGAAACGCAAAATTTAGATTTAGATCCAATATTAATTGCGACTCAAAATATGGCTGCTACCAAAACCGGAGCAATCATTGTCTTTACACGCACTATGCCGTTGGGTCACTATTCTGAATCTGGAGAGATGTTAGATTCCAACATTTCGTCACGAATGATTGAAAATATCTTCTTTAAAGATTCACCACTGCACGATGGTGCTTTAATCATTCAGCAAAATAGAATTCAGTCGGCTGGATCCGTTTTGCCAGTAAGCGAGAGTATAAACATTCCGCAGAACTTAGGTTTAAGACATAGGGCTGCACTAGGTGTTTGCGAAAAGACAGATGCCGTTTGTATCGTAATAAGCGAAGAACGTGGTACCGTGAGTATTGTGCATAGTAATGTTATCAGACACGTAGAAATAGGAGATCTAAAGCCAAAACTTCAAAGACTGTTGCTTTAGTCGTCCTGGTAGGCATCAAATTCATTTAAGTTTACCATTGTATTTCCATCATCATCGGTATGAAAAGCAGGAAGAAAATGTTTGTCCCAAAGCACCTCTTCATCACCGTACGAATGCTTCACATAAATTTGTTGGTGAAAGGATTCATCAAATCCTTGAAATAAAACAACCACTTCCATATCCATCTCTTCTAGCTCTTCTTTTGAAATAGCTTTTAACGGGCTTTTATCATTTACTTCATGTACTATACGCCAGTTTGCTGGAAAAAACATAATCTTAGAAATCCTAAGATCTAGATTATAAAAACTGCGTGATTCCGTTTTCATGTTGTACAACTTCAACAACACTTTTACGGAAGGTTCAATTATGAGGTTGTCACGTTTGTTTACCAACTGAAAGTGCATTTCATACTTCCCTTTCTCATTGTGAAAAAGCACATTTTTTGAAAATCTCAGTTTTGAAGTTGGGCGGGAAAACTTACCATACAACAAACCCGTAATTAAGGCAAAGCCCATTAAACCCATCATTGCTTCTATTGTTGCCACCGTATTTGCTAGCAATCCAACCGGATGAATGGCTCCATAACCAACCGTAGTAAATGTCTGTACGCTAAAAAAGAAACAGTAGAAAAATCCCGCCAAGGGTCGTTCTTTTGGAATGCCCTCTAAGTATTCTATACCTATGATAAAATAGGTTATTGCAAAAACAACATTAATGGCGCAATAGAACAAGAGGGTAGCCAAGAAAAACCGTGGCCATGACATTGATATTAAGTTTTGATAGAGGTTCTGCTTAATTCCACCAACCTTTTTTACATTTATCGAGCCGTCACTTTCAATCAACCGTTTTGGTTTCGATTGAAATTTCTCACTAAATCCGCTGTCTCCAATCTTCTTTGCCATGGTCAATTTTGCAAATTCATCAAGGGTTAAATATAAGAGCCAAAAAGCAGAGTTTTAATTCTCATTTCCATTTAATGGGATAGAGTAATATCCATCGGCTAAATCAACAAAAGAATCCTGATAATGTTCTTTCCATTTTTCTTTTACACTCCAAGAAACACTTGCCGTTACAATAACTTGTTTTGCTCCTTTTTCTATTTCATGGTTTGAGGTTAGCAAAACGATTTCATTTCTTCTAAATTCATTGATCTGAGAGTTTCTGTCTAGAAGCCTAATATTCAATGCGTCAATGAAAATTATTTTGTCACGGTACAAGTAACTTGAGTCAATTTCGTGTTCAGATTCAACATAAACTTGCTTTACTGTTTTTAAGTTTTGGCTCCACAGATTGTGCATAACATGAAATTGCATCTTTGACGTGTTGGATAAAAACACCGAATCTCCAAAGAGAACCGCTTCTTTTCCTTGCCGGAATTCTATTACCGTATTTCTTCCAACGGAATAAAATGTGAGTTCTGAAGACTTTTCTAAGTGTCGATTCTCCCAAACATTGAAGACCGAAAACACAATAAGGATAGCCAAAGCGCTAGAAAAAAGCTTAAAACTCTTTTGAGCTAATCCAACAGACATGAAAACTATAATCAAGTAAAGTAATACCAACTCAACTCTGTTTATGGATAACTCAAACACCACGGAGTTTGGAATATCTTGAATTTTCTCTACAGAATAATTCATGATCCAAACCAACCAATAAAGCGGTTGAAACAAAATAGGATTAAACATACCTGTCGCTCCCAAAACCAGAAACAAAAGTCCAACAACCATAATGAGATACGTCACGATGATAACAACAAGGTTGGAAAACAAAAACAAAAGTGGAAATTGATGGAAGTAGTAAATACTAAAAGGGAAAGTGGCAATCTGCGCTGCAAACGACACACATGTAATAACCCAAGCTCTATCAAGTAAAACATTTCTTGGTTTTGCAATTAAACCATAAAGTTTCGGCTGAATAAAAAGTATACCCAGTACAGCTGCATAGCTCAGTTGAAAACCCACTTGAAAAATTAAATTTGGCTGAAGTATTAATAGGAAGAATGCGCTGGCTAAAAGTGCATTGTAAATACCTACATCGCGCTTAGCAAAGCGACCTAAGTAAATAAAAGTGAACATAGTGGCCGCTCTTAACACCGATGGACTTAACCCAGTAATAAAAGCATAACTCCAAATCCCTAACACCACAACACACCCTTGAATAAATCTCCCATGCTTGAGAAGAATTAGAGGTTTCGAGATATTAATAAGTACCAACATTAGTATACCCACATGCAAACCACTCACTGCCAAAACATGCATTGCACCGGCACTTGCATAACTTTCGGTGAGCTCATCACTTAGTGCAAAACGATTACCTATCAATAACGCCTGCAATACGGCAGTTTCCTTTTCAGGAAAACCAAAGCTTTGAATTATGGTCGAAAAGTGATATTGAATTATAGTCGATGCTCTTCTCAATCCACTCTCCTTCTTCACTATAAGCCATTTGTCTTGCTTCAAGTAAAAACGAGAGTGAATATTGAGCAGCTCCAAATAAGCTTTGTAATCAAATTCTTTTGGGTTTTTTGACCCTTCAACTTCTGACGGTTTTGAAAACGCTTCAATAAGATCTCCCGGCAATAGTTCTTTAACATTCGGACTTTTCTCAAAATAAACGAGCGTATAAGTCGGGGCAAAACTGATTTCATCATTCGATAAAATTTTAGCTTTTGCACTGTAGCTTCGTTGTTTTTCAATTGGTCGTTCTAAAACTTTTAGAAAGTAATGGTTTGAATTTCCAAAGACTTGAACAGAATCTCTAACAGATGTATTCAAGAGTCCGGTAATCAAAAAGAGGATGTACCAAACTAAGGTTAGTTTCTTTAAAACCTTAAAGTCATTCTTTCGTGTGAACCAAAAAAGAAAGACAAAAGCAACGACACAAAATATTTCCAAAAAAACAGGGTCTATCGCAATATAATTCTGGCTTGACAAGAGAAGCCCAATAGCGTAGGATATAAACAATCGAAGTAGTGGATACTTGGTATGCACGGTGGTTGGTTTGTCGTTTCAAGTTACTGAATTTTACTTCTTTCCTGTTTTGGTCTAAAAGTTACTTTTGCCCCTGTGAAATTTCTGTACAAAATTTGGGGTCTATTCTACCACATTTATTACTTCGCCATAGTACTGGTGGTCATTCTCCTTATCTCTCCTTTTATTTATTTCACATCAGCAAAAGAAGAACGTTACCCTGCTTTTTTCAGGTGGAGCCGAACTTGGGCACGATGGGTACTTCGCCTAATGGGCTATTCCCGTAAAACGGACAAAAAATACTGGCTGGAAAAGGATCAGCAGTATATCATTATAGCAAATCACGCCTCTGAACTTGATATTTTGATGAGTCTGGCTATTGTGCCAAATTGTTTTGTTTTTATTGGAAAAAAAGAACTCGCTAAAGTTCCATTGTTTGGCTATTTCTATAAGCGGACTAACCTATTGGTAGACCGAAATAGCATTGCAAGTAAGCGAGAAGTCATGATAAAGGCGCAAAAGAAACTCGAAAATGGAATTGGCTTATGTATTTTTCCTGAAGGGGGAATACCTGACCCATCTTATAAAATGGCACCTTTTAAAATGGGTGCATTTAAACTGGCAGTAGAAACTGGTGTTCCCATTCTGCCCATCACATTTCCTGATAATAAAAAACACTTTCCCGAAATATTTGAAGGAGGCTACCCAGGTAGATTAAGAGCTACCATTCACGATCCGATTGAGACTAAAGATTTAACTGAAGCCGACCTTCCTGAATTGAAAAAAAAGTGCTTCGATTTAATAAATGATGAGTTGACCAGATTTGGAATTGAATAATCTAAAATTTAGATGTTGAGTTCTCCAAAGTCTGCTACTTTTGTTTCATCTTTTTAATACAATAGAATGCGCATCTCAAAAGAAGAAGTTAAAAAATTGGCTCACCTGTCTAGATTGCAATTAGACGAAAAATCTATCAGTGAAATGCAAGGCGATATGAGTAAGATGTTGACTTTTATAGATAAAATTAATGAGCTGGATCTTGGCGATGTTGAACCGATGAGCTACATGAATGACTCTATGAATGTATTACGCGCAGACGATGTAAACAATTCTGCCACCCATAATCAGGCTCTTCAAAATGCTCCAGATAAAAACAGCGATTACTTTAGAGTACCTAAAGTGCTGAAACGTTCATGATAGAGCGCATCAATAAGGAAATCACCCTTATTGTTAAAACTGCAATTGTTACTATTAGCACCCAAAGAAAAATGACTTGGAAAGAGGTTCTGCTCTTTCCTCTTCCATATATAATTGTGTTTACACTAATTTTTGGTCTCAAACAAGATCTAATAAGGGCTCTACTACACGGCTTGTCTTCTGCGGTATTTTTAACTACAATTTTTCTTTTATTTCGTGTTTCCACCTCTTTTTTCTATTGGCACTTTAAATTCAATTTGGAAAAGAATACAGCTATAAAAAAGAGTTTTCAATTTGGCAAACTAAAAAAAGAGCTTCATTTGGTATGTAATGAGAACCAACTTTATTTAAGAGATGTGAGCAGGAGTGCCTGGAAGAGCTGTATACTCACTTATATTCCAGATCTTGAAAAAGATGAAACTCTTTCTTTGTTGGTTATAAAACAAGAAACTGCGATTCAAAAGATTCAAGAACATTTAAACCTACACTACCGCGAAAAGAAAAACAAAAATTCGTTTTTTGACAATTAAAGAGTGTAAATCATCAGGAATTATTGAATTAATAAAAATAGAGATGCTAGAAAAACTAAAAGCCAAAGCTAGAGGCGACCAAGAAAAAATGGAGATGTACGCACGTGAATATGTCACGAGCATGTCTGGTAGGCTGAGAGGTTTAAAAGAAGCTCTTGAAGAAGAAAAATACCATGATGTTGGCACGATTATTCACAAAGGGAAATCTCTTTTTAATGTGGTGGGTTTAGATGAAATGCACAGATTAGCAACACACATTGAAATGGGAATTAACAAACGGTATTCTCAAGAAATGACTAAAGAGCACACGCTTGATTTAATCAAAGATATTGAGCAATCCTTAAAGGAATTTGAGCCTTTATTTAAGGGCTATTAGTCTCAGATTTAGCAATTGAGATTAATCCACCTGTATTGATAGACAACATATATAGATTTAAAAGTTGGGGCTTTTTCCAAAGTAATTGCGGTATTGTAATTCAATTTAATAGATTACTTTTTTCCAAGAGGCTTAACAATTGTGGCTCCAAGTCGGATGATACTTATGCGCATGTCTAATTCACGTCTCGTGTATTGCCAACGATTTGATAACCTGCATTTAAAGCGAGCCAAGTTTCATTTTTAAAAGCTAAAATAAAGTGCTGCTTTAAAGCAAACAGAGGTTTTCATTGCATGGAAATAGTCACCGTAAAAAAGCCCGATGCAGTGCATCGGGCTTTTGATTTTATAATGGACTGTTCTTAAACAATACCTTGGTCAAGCATAGCGTCGGCAACTTTTACGAAACCAGCAATGTTTGCTCCTTTTACATAATCAACGTGACCGTTTGCATCCGTTCCAAATTCAACACAAGCTTTATGAATTTCAACCATAATGTTGTGTAGTTTTTCGTCTACCTCTTCTCTGGTCCAAGATAAACGTAAACTATTCTGGCTCATTTCTAAACCTGAAGTAGCGACACCACCCGCGTTAGACGCTTTACCAGGAGAGAATAAAATTTTAGCATCGTCAAACGCTGTAATAGCTTCTGGTGTAGAAGGCATGTTTGCGCCTTCCGCCACAGCGATACAACCGTTAGCTATTAACGTAGCCGCTTCTTCCCCGTTCAACTCATTTTGAGTAGCACAAGGCAATGCCACATCACATGTAGCACCCCAAGGTCTTTCACCTGCGTTGAAAGAAGAGCCTGGGAAATTGTCAGCATATTCAGAAATACGACCTCTACGCACACCTTTTAATTCCATTACCCATGCCAACTTCTCAGCATCGATACCAGCAGGATCGTAGATATACCCTTTGGAATCTGAAAGAGTCACCACTTTACCACCCAATTGCGTTACTTTTTCACAAGCAAACTGAGCAACGTTTCCAGAACCTGAAATCGCAACTGTTTTACCTTCAAAGCTATCGCCCTTAGTGGCTAACATTTCTTTTGCGAAATATACAGTACCGTAACCTGTAGCTTCTGGACGGATTAATGAACCACCCCAGTTTAAGCCTTTACCCGTTAAAACACCGGTAAACTCATTACGCAACCTTTTGTATTGACCAAACATGAAACCAATTTCACGACCGCCAACACCGATATCTCCAGCAGGAACATCTGTGTCGGGACCAATATGTCTTTGTAATTCAGTCATAAAGCTTTGGCAAAAACGCATTACTTCAGCGTCAGACTTTCCTTTTGGGTCGAAGTCTGAACCACCTTTACCACCGCCCATAGGCAATGTTGTAAGTGAGTTTTTAAACACCTGCTCAAATCCTAAAAATTTAAGAACTGAAAGCGTTACCGTTGGGTGAAAACGCAAACCTCCTTTATATGGTCCGATAGCTGAGTTGAACTCAACACGGTAACCACGGTTTACATTTACCTCTCCGTTATCGCTTGTCCAAGGCACTCTAAACATAAGTGTACGCTCCGGCTCAACCATTCTTTCCAAGATTTTAGCCTCTTGATATTTTGGTTTGTCTGCAATAAAAGGGATAACTGATTCTGCTACTTCTGTAACAGCTTGTAAGAATTCAGGTTCAAAAGCATTTCTAACTTTTACCTGTTCCATGAAGGCATCTATCTCTGCCTGAAACTTATGATCCATAGTGTTGGATATTAAGGTTTTCATTTAAAATATGGCGGCAAATGTAAATGAAAAATCTATTGCCATAGCGCAGTTTTATTGGGTTTTCAACAGGGTAATAAACAGTTGGGTTAAGGTTGATTGTACTATTAGTAAATGGCTACATGAGTTCGAATACTCTACCTGGTTTACCTCGGACTACTCCTTTGAGTTCTAGCAACGTAAGCAATGGAAAGACTTTAGAAACTGGCCAGTTTAATTTCATTCCAAGCAAGTCTAACTGAATGGGTTGATTGGCGCGAAGCACCTCAACAATTTTAATTTCATGAACGTCTAAATCCACAAAAATTGGTTTTTGCACAACTTTCCTTTTGGCCTCTTTGGGCGATTGCCAACCTAGCAAATACTCAATATCTTTTGCAGATTGTATTAAAGAGGCTTGATTGGTTTTTATCAAGTGATTGCAGCCTTCTGAGTATTTATCTGTTAACCTTCCAGGAACCGCAAACACATCGCGGTTGTAAGAACTCGCCAATTCTGCTGTGATTAAAGCACCTCCTTTTTTAGCGGCCTCCACAACTACGGTGGCTTCACTTAAACCGGCTACTATTCTATTCCTTTTCGGGAAGTTCTCTCTATCGGGTTTATTCCCTGAAGTAAACTCGGTTAGAATTCCACCATATTCTTCTATCTCTTTCGCAATGTTCGCGTGTACAGCAGGGTAGATTCTATCTAAGCCATGGGCAACTACCGCTACTGTGGCCATGTTATTTTTCATAGCTGATTTATGCGCACTAACATCAATTCCGTACGCCAATCCACTTACGATACAAGTATTGTATGGTTTCAGCTGCTTAACTACTTTTTCGGTAAATGCTTTGCCAAAATCAGTGGCGCTGCGTGTTCCGACTACACTAATAAAATGTGATGCGTTAAAATCCATTTTACCTCTGAAAAACAAAAGCAGTGGGCCATCTTCACAATGCTTTAATCGTTCTGGGTAATTTTCATCCGTAAAGAACAAAGGCTGAATTTTCTTTTTAAGAACAAATTCGACTTCCGCTTCAGCTCCTTTAAATACAGAATGGTTAAAAATGTTTTTCGCTGCGACTGAACCAATTCCCGGAATTTTTAACAAATGGCTTTTCTTCTCCTTGAAAACAGATTCAGCACTTCCGCAATAAGCGAGCAAAGCTTTTGCGTTAATATCTCCTATTCCTGGAATAAGCGTTAAGGCAATTTGATATAGTAGTTGGTTTGGCAAAAACAAAAGTGGTTTAAGCCATCAAGATAATTAAATCATATTAACCCAACTAGTTTCGATTTACAATTGTACTTGTTGCCTGAGCGGTGCACGTCACTTCCAAATCATTGATACAAACATGATCTGGCAAGCTCACAGCAAAACCTGCCATTTCAGCTACATCATCACCAATCAATGGTTCAATGTCCGAATACACTTTTTTGGCCGATTCGCTGTCGCCATCAAAACGCACTAAGCTAAATTCTGTTTCGGCAAGACCCGGTCTAATCTGAGTCACTTTTATTCCATACTTCACGAGGTCAATGCGCATTCCCTTCGAAATAGCATCAACAGCGTGTTTACTTGCGCAATACACATTTCCGCCAGGATAAACTTCACGCCCAGCTGTGGAGCCAATATTTATGATATGCCCTTTTGAATTGGCAACCATTAGAGGCATAACTTTTCGGCTGATATACAACAAGCCTTTCACGTTGGTATTCAACATGCGTTCCCAATTATCAATATCCCCATCATAAATGGCATCTTTACCTGCCGCTAAACCTGCATTGTTGACCAACACATCAATAGCTTTCCATTCGGTAGGTAAAGAGTCAATAGCTGTTTCAACCTGAGTCCGCTCTTGAATATCAAATGAAAGAACGTAAACTTCTGTGCCCTCAAATCTCAAGACAGCAGCCAATTGTTCCAAACGTTCTTTGCGCCTGCCACTTATTATCAAGCTATAGCCGAGCTTAGAAAGCTTGAATGCCGTGGCTTTTCCAATACCTGAAGTTGCTCCCGTCACCAATGCTATTTTCGTCATACATTTATTAAGATTTTACCATCTTTATGGTACTAATTGAAACCCCTAATTTATGAGAAAATATTACGCTCTACTTTTTATTGTTCTCTCTTCTTTTCATGTTAACGCACAAAACGTTTACGGTATTATCACCGATGAAAAAAGCAATGAACCTTTACTATTTGTAAATATTGTTGGACCAAACAGAACAGGTACAACCTCATTAGGAGATGGTACTTATGCTTTAGAGTTACCTGTCGGTGAATCTCAATTAACCTTTTCTTATATCGGTTACCAGACGGAGGTTTTTAAGGTTTCTATAACAGAAGGAGAAGACTATAAACTGGATGTAGAATTAACCGAACAAACCAATACATTAGAGACGGTTGTTCTTTCTGCAGGTAAATTCGAACAGAGAATTGAGGAAACTACAGTTTCTATAGAGGTGTTAAAACCTACACTCATTCAAGAAAAAAACACAGTGAAGCTTCAAGAAGCATTTCAACAAACGCCTGGCGTAAACATTGTTAACGATCAGATTAATATTAGAAGTGGAAGTGGATGGAGCTTTGGCGCTGGCTCACGTGTATTAATGATGGTCGATGACATTCCAATGATGAGCCCTGATGCCGGGCAAGTGCAATGGAAGCTGTTGCCCAATGAATCTGTTTATCAAATGGAAGTTATTAAAGGGGCCTCTTCTGCTCTTTTCGGGACATCAGCATTGAATGGATTGATTAACGTTAGGACTGTTTTTCCAACAACCACGCCTAAAACAGAAGTCTCTCTTTTTGGAGGCTGGTATGACTCCCCTAGTCGCAAAGAAATACAGTGGTGGGACTCTCCTCAATTGATAGGAGGTGCAACATTTATGCATGCGCGAAAAATTAAAAATGCAGACTTGGTTTTTTCTGGAAACTGGCTGAACGATGAAGGCTTCCGCTATCAAGAAATTGATAAACGTGCGCGATTGAATGTGAAAATGAAGTTCTACCCAACCAATATTAAAGGAATGACTTGGGGTTTCAGTACCAGCGCGCTATATTCTAAGAGCGGAGACGCCATGTTATGGGAGGACTACGAGACACAAGCCTACATTGCTAGAGATAGCGCCATAACACTAACAGATGGCTGGGATTATTATGTTGATCCCTTTGTAAATTTCAACCGCGGCCGCTCAAAACACAGTTTAAGAGGACGGCTTTTGGGCATTAATAATAACGCCAAAAGCCCCACGACCAACTATGCAAATTACTCCGACTACTACTATTCGGAATATCAATTCCAGCACTTTTTTGAAAAGAAGTTAACGTTAACTCTTGGAGGCGTTGCGGCTTTTGCAAATTCAGATTCAGAAGTATTTCAAGGTGTGCACAAAACAAAAAACCTCGCAGCATATGGTCAATTAGATAAAAAATTTAACCGCCTGACTGCGACTGTCGGAATTCGCTACGAAGACTATCGTGTGGATGAACTCGTATACAACAGGCCCGTTATTAGAACAGGTGTAACCTATCAAGCTTCGAAAGCTACTTTCGTAAGAGCTTCATACGGAGGCGGGTTTCGCTACCCAAGTATGGCTGAGTTATTTACAAGCACTAACGTAGGAAGCGTTAATGTTTTTCCAAATGAATCTTTAAAAGCTGAAAGCGGCTGGAGTGGTGAAATTGGCTTAAAGCAAATTTTGAAAATTGGTGACGATTGGAAAGGGATTTTGGACTTAGCTGGATATATAAACAGTTACAACAATATGACTGAGTTCACGTTCTTTTCATGGCCTGACGGCTTCGGTTTTAAATCTGTAAATGTTGGTGAAACCCAAGTTACTGGCTTTGAAGCCACCTTATCAGGAACAGGTAAAATAGGAAATGTTGATCTTCGCTTTCTAACGGGGTATGCCTACATGAATCCGATTGTAAAAAACCCTGATGAAGTATACGCCGAGGGTGCACAAGGTGTAGAAATCACTTACGCAGGAACGAGCTCTGATAATAATAACGGTATTCTAAAATACAGGTATCAGCATTTATTCAAGTTCGATTTACAAACAGAATTCAAGCGCATAGGTTTAGGGTTAAGTTGTAAATACAACGATTTTATGCAAAATGTGGATTTCATTTTTGTAGATGAAAACCTTGGCCCGCTTATCGCAGGTGGTATTCAAGAATCTCGTGATGCGCACCCCAACGGGGACTTAATATTCGATATGCGTGCCTTCTATAATTTCAATGACAACCTTAGGCTAAGTTTTATAGTAGATAATTTAACAAACACAGAGTATACACCTCGTCCGGCACTACTAGGGGCACCAAGAATGTTTACGTTTAAAGTGACCTATAAAATGAATTAATTTTATCTATGAGATAAATCAAAAAGCCCCGCCAAATTGGTGGGGCTTTTTGATTCAATGAAAGCACTAAAATTACTACCTCAATGGAACTCGTTTGATATACTAAACTAAAATGGAACTCCTATTGGTTGGTTTTAAGTCTTCCAGTTGCATCTCATTCTGCAGCCCATTTTTTTAACGAACTTTCCATCAAACCTTTGCTTGCAGCAGCCGATCTTCTTGACGTTATATGTATGAAATAATCATTTTCTAAATTAAAGCACACATGAACAATTCGTGAATGCTTTTCAGAATGTGGCGTTCTAAAAAACACTAAGTCACTCTTTTGTAATTCTGCGCTTGTTGCACGATCGTATTTGTCAACTAAACGCTAGTTAACCCATTCAAAATCATCATTACAAAAACCGTCTACTTTCTTAACAATTCATTCTGAATAACTGTTCATCTCCTTACCTAAACACCCCGTACATTCATTTAAGTTTAAAGTTTTAAGCTCATTATGAATAGTATCCAGCTAAAGCATCAAATAAAACACTTTATTTCAGCAAGCCTTTTCACATTGGGTTTAATTGCGATAAGCATATTGCTTAAATCTGAAACTACTATAAAAGGTGAGGTTTTAGAAGATCCCGAAGTCGCTGAGGTGTTCACAGTATATGATGAAATTGTGACTATTGCCCCTAGTAAAGGCAAGCCAATAAAAGACTGGAATCAAAAACACATAGATGAAGCAAAAAAAGTTGGTGTAGGCAGTCTGAAAGACACTTCTAACTTAAAGGAGTTTATTGAAAATGAACAACTTATTTCTGTAGTTTCTGACTGTGGCTACATTGTGGCTGACATGACGCATAGCTACCCCTATCTTACAAAAGATGCAATTTTAGCTCTGCGAAAAATAGGTGCCAGTTTCTATGAAGCTTCTGGAGATTTTAGTGCGTTTACAGTTTCCTCTTTAACGCGTACTGAAATGACACAGAAAAAATTAAGGAAACGTAATTCTAACGCTTCTAAACGCGAAAGCTCTCACACGTTTGGCGTGAGCTTTGATATTTCTTACATCCGTTACAACGGAGTGCGCGAATGGAATTACGAGCGCACCAAAGCACTAGAAGGTGTATTGGCTACAATGCAGAAGAACGGAGAAATCTACGTTTTGAAAGAACGTAACCAAAGCTGCTTCCACATTACAGTGAGAGAACAGAAAGGGAGTTAAAATTCCGCTTTAACCAGTATAAGGTTAGAACAATTCTTCATCAACAATCATTATGATTTTTTGATTCATAACTAATTACAAAAAAGCCGCTGAAACATATGTTTCAGCGGCTTTTTAATTTATTAATACATCGACCTACAACACAGCCAACTGCTCGTTTAAAACTTTAATTTTTGCTTCAGCATCTGCTTGCTTTTTGCGCTCCATAACTATGACTTGCTCCGGGGCATTGCTTACAAAACGCTGGTTACTTAACTTTTTAGAAACACCAATTAAGAATCCGTTCAAACGTTTCAACTCTTTGTTGATGTTTGCTTTTTCCTCCTCAGGGTCAATGTTACTCGCCAATGGCACAAAATATTCTTGTGCGTCAATTTGAAAAGCAATGGTTCCTTCAGGCTTAGCGTCTACACTTTGGTAGGTTGAAATATTCGCCAACTTCACAATCGAAGCTTTATACAATGGCGCTTTTTCACTTCCGTTGAAAAACAACTCTAATTGCTCTTTTGGTGAAAGCCCTTTTGAGTTGCGCAAGTTTCTAATTTCTGAAACCAGTTTTTGAGCATGCTCAAATTCTGCAACAACGTTTTTATCAATTGATTTAACCTTAGGCCATTTTGTGTGCATAATGGTTTCGCCATCTTTTCGCTCTGCCATATAATTCCAAATCTCTTCAGAAATGAATGGCATAAACGGATGAATCACAGTCATCAATTCTTCAAAATAAGCAGAGGTGCTTTTTAACGTATCAGGATGAACAGGCTGCTCAAAACCGGGTTTCACCATCTCTAAATACCACGAACAAAAATCATCCCAAACTAATTTATAAATGGTCATCAATGCTTCTGACAATCTATACTTAGACATAGAATCGTTTATAGATTCTACCGCAGAAGCAAGGCGGTTTTCAAACCAAGTAATCGCTTCTTTGGCCGAACCACTTTGCTCAACTTCAGTATTTGTCTCCCACCCTTTTACCAAACGGAAGGCATTCCAAATTTTATTTGCAAAGTTTCGTCCTTGTACACAAAGATCTTCGTCAAATGGCAAATCGTTTCCTGCTGGGCTTGTCAACAACATCCCTACCCTAACACCATCGGCTCCATACTTTTCCATCAACTTTACAGGATCTGGAGAGTTACCCAAAGACTTAGACATCTTACGCCCTTTCTTATCGCGAACGATACCCGTTAGGTACACATTTTCAAAAGGCTTAACATCTGCATATTCGTAACCCGCAATTATCATTCTCGCTACCCAGAAAAATAAAATCTCAGGTGCAGTAACTAAATCGTTGGTTGGGTAATAATATTTTACTTCTTCGTTTTCCGGATTTCTAATCCCGTCAAAAACAGAAAGCGGCCACAACCAAGAGGAGAACCAGGTGTCTAAGGCATCACTTTCTTGATTTAAGTCAGCAGCTGTTAAAGAACTATTTCCAGTCTTTTCTTGTGCCAAAGGCAATGCTTCCTCAACTGTGTTCGCAACTACAAAATCTTGCACACCCTCTCCATAAAAGAAAGCTGGTATTTGATGTCCCCATAACAACTGACGAGAAATATTCCAATCGCGAACATTTTCCATCCAGTGGCGGTATGTGTTTTTAAACTTACCTGGAATGAGTTTTACGTCATCTTCCATCACCGCTTTTAAAGCAGGTTTAGAAAGGTCTTCCATTTTTAAAAACCACTGAATTGAAATCTTAGGCTCTATAACCGCGCCTGTTCTTTCTGAAGTTCCTACGCTTGTTTTATAGTCTTCAATCTTTACAATCAAGCCCATTTCTTCGAGCTCTTTGGCAACAGCCTTTCTCGCTTTAAAGCGGTCCATGCCTTCAAATTGAAGCCCGTGTGCATTTAAAGAACCATCGTCATTTAACGTGTCAATCACATCTAAACCGTGACGGTCACCTATTTCTTTATCGTTAATATCGTGCGCAGGTGTAATTTTCAAACAACCCGTTCCAAATTCCATGTCCACGTAATCATCTTCAATTATATTGATGGTACGGTTGGCAATAGGCACAATTACGTGCTTTCCACGTAAGTGCGAAAAACGGTCGTCATTCGGATTGACACACACTGCAGTATCTCCCAAAATTGTTTCTGGGCGCGTGGTTGCGATGGTTACAAATTCATCAGAATCTGCAACTTTATATTTTACATAATACAGTTTAGCGTTCTTATCTACGTGAATCACTTCTTCGTCAGACAAGGTTGTCTTAGCGTCAGGATCCCAATTTACCATGCGGTAACCACGATAGATTAAGCCTTTATTGTAGAGGTTAACGAAAGTTTTAATTACCGATTCGCTGCGAATTTTATCCATGGTAAATGCCGTGCGATCCCAGTCGCAACTCGCACCTAGCTTCTTCAACTGCTCAAGAATAATACCGCCATGCTTATGCGTCCATTCCCAAGCGTGATCTAGAAATTCTTCTCTAGACAAATCTGCTTTGTTGATGCCTTCCGCTTTAAGTTTAGCAACAACCTTTGCCTCTGTCGCAATAGATGCGTGATCTGTACCAGGAACCCAGCATGCGTTTTTACCCAGCAAGCGTGCACGTCTTACCAATATATCTTGAATGGTATTGTTCAACATGTGCCCCATGTGCAAAACACCCGTTACGTTTGGCGGAGGAATGACAATAGTATAGGCTTCTCTGTTATCTGGTGTAGACTTGAAAAATTCATTGTCCATCCAGTACTTGTACCATTTATCTTCTACTTCTAAAGCGTTATACTTACTAGGTATTTCCATAACAGAACGTGTAATTTCTTTCGTAAAAAGGAGGGCAAATTTAAGTTTTAGTTATAAGGTGGTAAAGATTAAAAGTTGATAAGTTTAAATGAGGTAAATTCAGTAAAAATGTGAATTACTGATTTAGCATTTTAACTATATGCAAATTGCAAGATTCAAAACATTATTGTTAACGAGTTGTTAATGGCTAACATAATGAGTAAACGATTTGGAGATTGTCTATGAGGAGTCTACATTTGTCAGCCTACATAAAATATTAAGAAAATGAAAAAGTTGATAGCATCCTTCGTGATTCTTTTTGCAAGCGTAACAATAATGAACGCACAAGAACCTGCTAAAGCTGAGCAGCCAACGAATCCTAATGCACCTAAAATTGAATTCACACAGAAAGTGATCAATTATGGTGATATTAACTACAAGGCAGACAGCAACAGAGAATTCGAATTTGTAAACAAAGGAAAAGAGCCTTTAATATTAACGAGTGTGAGAGCAAGCTGCGGTTGCACAACTCCTTCTTGGACACGTGAACCAGTAGCTCCTGGCGCGAAAGGAATCATTAAAGTAAAATATGATACAGGTCGTGTTGGTGGTTTTACAAAAACTATTACAGTCCAAAGTAATGCGAGTAACGGTACTGTAACTCTGCAAATAAAAGGTAAGGTTGGCGCAAAACCAACAGAGCAAACTGCACCTACAAAAAGTAATACATCTAAAGTGAGCAAAAGCTCTTAAAATTTAGATAAAATGTTGAAATTTGGCCTCGCAATAGCGGGGCTTTTTTATGCTTAAAATTGCCTTTACATTATTTCATTTTTTAAACGAAGCGAAATGCCAGTTATATCACAAAAGGGGGCTAGCATGCCTGAATCACCAATTCGTAAGTTGGTGCCATTTGCCGAAAATGCAGTAAAAAACGGTAAAAAGGTTTATTATTTAAATATTGGCCAGCCAGACATCAAGACTCCTCAAGTTGCGCTAGACGCCGTTAAAAACAACGACTTATCCGTTTTAGAATACAGTCACAGCGCAGGCTTTCAATCTCTAAGAGATGGAATGGCCAACTATTACAACAACTTAAGTTTAAATGTTAATACCGATAACATAATAGTCACCACTGGTGGCAGTGAGGCCTTGCTTTTTGCCTTTGGTAGTATGATGGACATTGGAGACGAAATAATAATTCCAGAACCATTTTATGCGAACTACAATGGTTTCGCTGTTTCTTCTGGAGTTAAAGTCATTCCTGTTGTAGCAAGTATTCAAAATGGTTTTGCACTGCCTCCAATAGAAGAATTTGAAAAATTAATTACTCCGAAAACTAAAGCTATTTTAATATGTAACCCGGGCAATCCAACTGGTTATATGTACTCTCAGGAAGAGTTAATGAAGTTGAGAGATGTTGTTTTAAAACATGATTTGTTTTTAATAGCAGATGAGGTGTACCGCGAGTTTTCTTATGATGGAGCGAAACATTTTTCGGTATTGGAGCTTGATGGACTTGAAAACAACGCGGTAGTTATAGATTCTGTTTCTAAACGTTACAGCATGTGTGGTGCGCGAATTGGTGCTATTGTTTCAAAAAATGCAGAAATTATGGCAACGGCTATGAAGTTTGCGCAAGCGAGATTAAGCCCGCCAACCTATGCTCAAATTGCAAGCGAAGCCGCCCTGCAAACTCCTCAATCTTATTTTGAAGATGTTAACAATGCATACATCCAAAGAAGAAATGCAATGGTAGACGGCTTAAATTCTATTCCAGGTGTATTTTGCCCGAAACCAAAAGGCGCATTTTACGCTATGGCCGAATTGCCTGTAGAGGATGCTGATAAGTTTGCGCAATGGCTATTAGAAGATTTTCAATTTAATGGCGAAACGATAATGGTCGCTCCAGCTAGCGGGTTTTACGCAGAACCTAGTTTAGGTAAAAAACAAGTTCGTTTGGCATATGTGCTTAACATTGAAGCCATAAAAACGTCCGTTGAAATCATGCGAAACGCACTTCTATCTTACCCTGGTAAAACGAATTAATGCAAATTCAAGAAAACACAAGTTTACAATCCCATAATACTTTTGGCATAGAGGCCAAATCGCAATATTTTTTAGACGTTAATAGTCAAGAAGTATTAATTGACTTCTTACAAAACAATGCATTAGCCAAAGGCCCTCTTTTACCGTTGGGTGGTGGAAGTAACATTCTACTGACACAAGACTTTAATGGTACCGTATTAAAATTAACTTTTAAGGGAAAAGAGGTTTTAAAAGAAAAAGAAGGCTATACCCATGTCGAAGTAGCTGGAGGTGAGAACTGGCACGAATTTGTGCTTTGGGCCATTTCTAAAAACTTGGGTGGAATTGAAAATATGTCACTTATCCCCGGTAACGTGGGCACGGCACCAATCCAAAATATTGGTGCATATGGCGTTGAACAAAAAGACTGCTTTGTGTCTTTAACTGCTGTTGAAATTGAGTCTGGGCAAATTCATCACTTTACTAATGAAGCTTGCGAATTCGGCTACCGTGATTCTGTTTTTAAACGTCATCTTAAGGGGAAGTTTATTATCACGAAAGTGGTTTTTAAATTGACCAATGCTAATCATGTTCTAAAAACAAGTTACGGTGCAATACAAGCCGAGCTAAAATCAAAAGGTATTGATTCGCCTTCTATAAAAGAAGTTAGCGATGCTGTCATTGCCATTCGTAAGAGCAAACTACCCGACCCAAATGAAATTGGAAATTCTGGAAGTTTTTTCAAAAACCCAGTTATTTCAAATGAAAAATTTGAAATACTCAAAGAAAAATTCCCAGAGGTATATGCCTATCCTAATGGTGAGAATCATACAAAAATTGCGGCTGGCTGGCTGATCGAAAAAGCTGGATTAAAAGGTTTACGTAGAGGCCCGATAGGCGTGCATGAAAAGCAAGCATTGGTCTTAGTTAACTATGGTGGCGGAAAAGGAAAAGACATTCAACAGTTATCGTCTGACATTCAACAGAAAGTGAAAGAAATATTTGACATTTCGTTAGAAGCTGAAGTGAACATTTTATAGTTTTGCAACCGTTCTAACTGAACACAAAAGAAAAGAATCATGGGGAGTGTATTGCCAGTAATTTTAATCACAATAGTTTTATTAGGTTTAGGTTTTGCAGGTATTGCCATTAAAATACTTGTTAAGAAAAATGGTGAATTCGCAGGAACATGCGCCAGTCAAAGCCCATTTTTAAACACCGAGGGAGAAAATTGCAGTTTTTGCGGTGCTACGCCAGAGGAGAAATGTAAAAATGATGATAAAGCTGCACAGACATAGTCAGACATCCATTACCAACTTATACCCCACACTGCTTTCGTTTATACTTTTTACTTGCATATCAAACTCTAAATTTTTGCGCAATTTAGATATGAATACATCTAGGGTTCTGTCGACATAGTCCACTTTATCGCCCCATACACTATCTAATAAAACCTAACGTTCTGCTGTTGTGTTTACTGTATCGTAAAGCAGCATCAGTAAATCTGCTTCTTTGATCGTTAGCTCTATTCGCTGCTTCTTTATAATCAATTCAGCATTCAGTTTGTCAAAATGATATTTCCCTAAAGAAACTAGATTAAGGTTTTTAGAATGTGGAAGACTTTTCATTTTTCGCTTAAAGGCAGAGACAGCAATAATTATAACAACAAGCCCGATAAATAGCTAAAGAACAGGTTTGAGTTTTGTGGTTCAGTTCCAATTTTACTAGCCACATTGGTTTCCTCAGCCTGTATCACTAGGTTTGGAAACGTTCTTAACAGACTGTAACATCCTTTTGGGAGGTCTCTTCCACCACAAATAATAATATCTAAATTTGTTGTGTTGTCCACTTTTAATGCATAAACCATTTGAATTGAATTACAATCTTCTACTTTAACTACGTAGACATTTGTCATTCCAGATTTGTACAATACTCTTACAGTAACACTTAGCAGCTCAGCAGGCTTTTAAGTAGAGTCATTTTCAAATTGAATACGATGAACTCCCTTCTCTTTTGACAAGAGGTAAAACTCTTGAAACACTATCTCCTAAACTTAATAAATGTTCATGTCCAATCGTACGAAGAGAAACCTTGAGTTTCTTCTCACTGTTTATGTCTATCACTTGACTTTTACAAAAAATAATAAAAAAAATGGGCAAGGCTAAAAATGAAATTTTTAGAACGCTTAAATTCATTTAGCAAAACTATTTGAAACTGATTCACTTCAAAATGTTTTACATCAATTTTCTCAACGAGTGATTTAATGAATGAGGCAAATAAACTGAGATGAAATAATCTTAATTTGACGCTTTATTTTGACCTAAAAAGAGTCGAATAAAAGTTTTCCATGACCATAGAATGCGGTAAGGTAAGTGCCGAAATAGACATGAAAATCAAAAGAGTTTTACTAAAAGGAATAATCTGATAATGCGATAAACATAGCATTACAGTAATTCCAACCAAGCTGATTATTGTGTAGGGAAGTAACTTTGTCAAGAATGACGCCATGTTAAGGTACTTCACTTTTGAATTCAGGAATTTATATTCTTCCTTGAGAACTTGAAACGAATGAAGAGTCGCAAAATAAAGGCTAAAACCAAGTAGCAATGAATGAAAATAAAAACATAAATGAATAAGAAGAAATAATATAAACTCTAACCCTAATTGTTTTATTGAAAACGCTTTATAATTGTATGCCAAGACAACGAAAAAACAAATTGAACTCAAAAATAAAACGACTATCAATGCTTGCGGTTGAAAGAGCTCCAGCAGATTAACAATATCTGTGCTCGATGTAAATAACTCAGCTAACTCGTTGTAATTGTAAAATGAGAGGCCAGATAGAATTGATACTCCCCAACTGATGTAAAGAATAGCTCTGGCTTTTTTCGTGACTAACGTGTATTTACTGAACTGGGATTGACCGAAATGATATGCTGAAATCACCAGAAAAAACACCATGCTTGTCAAAGGAATAAGCAACCACAGAACAAAAATTAATGCAATAAGGGACAAGTAAAGCCCGTAGAACCTCAAATAATTCGATTTTGTGTTTTTTACAAATAGAATATGGTCTATCGCTCCATGTGGTATACCAAACAGAACAACTAGGATTACAGCTAAATAGAACTGATATTCTAGATACCAAGCACCACTTAACGAAAGTCCTGCAAGAAGCAAGGCATTTAATACAATAAATATTTTTGAAGGCTTGAGCATATAATAAAAAGGGTGCCATTTTTACGTGGCACCCATATTTATATTTATAAATTAAGTGCCAATAACTATGCTGTAGCTGTTTTTTTCGAGGACACAGCAATTGAATATACCACTAAACCGAAACCAATTTTATTGATCGCGTCAGCTATATTGTAGAACAAATCAACATTAGTTGAATCCCATCCTAGGCTTGTATTTAGCCAACCACCTGGCATACACATGTAACCTACCGGATAAATTGCCCAACCAACTAAAACGAACCAAGCTAGATAGCGAACACCTTTTTTTACAGAGTCGTTTCCACTTGCTTCCGCTAATTTTGCTACTTCGCCGTACCATGCAGTGTACAAAATGTATACATACCCCAAGGTTGAAAGAATACCCCACATCATTGAATGACTCGCACTTCCACCTTCTGGATTGAAAGCTTCACCTATGTATCCTGTCACAAGCATCCAAACTGAAGCAAGGATTAATTTCCACAGCAAACCTAATTTCGCACCCGCTGCTTTTGTTAATAAATAGAACTCAACACACATCAATGGAACTGTAAGAGTCCAATCTATGTAGCGTAGTGCAGTTGGGTTTTCTCCTGTTAACATGTAATAGTCTCGCATGTAGTAGTAGTGAACTGCAGCGATTCCAGTTATTAAACCCGATACCAATAGTGACAATTTCCATTTGTCATCTACACTACCTCTTTCAAAAAAGAAGAATATCGAGGCGGCAAACATTGCCATGTAACCGGTAAAAAATGTAAATGCAATAGGGTCATCTTTTGGTATGGTAAGTACATCTAAAAACATAATTTTGAATTTTAAGTTGGGTTAAAAGTACAAAGATTTTTTATTCTGTTTAGTATTTTTGTTTTTTTATTAAACATGAAATGTTTTTTTTTAAACTTTTGCAACTCTCAGTGTTAACTTTTACACACTTAAAAGCGCCATTCTTAGCGCCATTCACTCTTTTTCATTGTACTCAACTTAAATCAATCATCACCTTTGAAATAATCTTGAAAATGACCCAGTAAATAAAAATATTCGGTCAGTTTCATGCGAAAACCTAATAACTTCAAATTCGAAAACAACAAAAGCTATACTCATTTTTGGGGTCAACAAGACTATTTCAATAATTAAATATCGCTTATAAAAATGGTCAAAAGAAAATCGGATTCTACACTGCAAGCCGAATTGCATAAATTCTACAAATTTTTACAAAAGATTTACATAAATAATGTAACAAAAAAAACATTGGGAACAGACTATGCAGGAGAAGTGGTTGCCATTGGTTCTTCTCTATTACAGTTTGTAAAAGAATTTGATCTTGAAATTACAGCCACCTGTAAACCTGAAATGAATGAGACTATTCTAAATTTAGGCGCTGATAAAACAATAGCTTACACTGCGGTTGATTTCAAAGATTCCAATGAAAAGTATGATTTTGTATTTGACTCTGTAGGCAAAACAACATTTGGTAAAAGTGAAAATGTTGTCACAAAAAAAGGAATTTACATTTCTTAAGAGCGAGATCAAAGTGGACAAAAAATCTTCTTTTCATTGGGCACATCGAAGTACAAAAGGCAATAGAGTTGTTTTTCCTATTCCAAACGAAAAAAACGATACCCTATATCATTGATCTTCTCAAAAGAGAAAAGTTCAAACCGCTTGTTGATAAAAAATACTCAATTAAATAAATCGCAGACGCCTACACTTTGGCAATGAGCGGTCAAAAGAATGGTAGTTTGATTGTAGGATTTCCTTAAAAACAGTCAACGAACGGTGATGAATTATGTTAATTTGACTGCTGAAATACATGTGACTTGTCTAAGAAAGAAGAAAATAAAAAAGTAAATCAAGGCATCGTAATGAAAGCTCTTGACTTCGGGTATGAAAAAGCTATTACTGGTTTGTCGAACTTCGATTCTGCTCATGAATTAGCACAGAGTTATTTAGGTTCAGGAGAAGGGTTAAAGAAAAGTAGTAGTCGATTGATAAAATGGCAAATTTCAAAAGCGGGAACAAGTGGATTCTTAACTGGTTTAGGAGGCTTAGTTACACTTCCATTAACAATACCGGCTAACCTTGCTAGCGTTCTCTACATTCAAATACGCATGATTGCTGCGATAGCAGTCATGGGCGGTCATGACCTAAGAGACGATAAGGTGAAATCTATGGTCTATCTCTGTATTGCAGGAAATGCAACTAAAGATGTATTAAAAGATATGGGAATAATACTAGGTGAAAAGCTTGCGTTGAACTACATCAAAAACATATCATCTAAGACCATAAAGGAAATTAATAAACGCGTAGGCTTTGAACTTGTCTCTAAATTTGGCGGAAAGAGTGCAATTAACCTCAGCAAGGCTGTACCCATTGTTGGCGGGGTAATTGGTGGCACCTTTGACAGTGTGAGCACCTTAACCGTTGGGAAAGTTGCACAAAAAGTTTTTTTACCAAAAGAAGAAAATTAGACCCTACTTCTTTTTGTAGAGATACTTCCCCCCTCCTTGCCTTAAAACGAATGTACCAGCCCTTGGATCAAATTCCATGACAATCCCCGCGGTATCAAAACTGAATACATTTCTTTTAACCATACTCAATGGAAAAGAAGCCTGGCCCTGTGCTTGAGCCTTTAACTCATCTCCTTCCAGCACAACTTCAATTGGCAATGGAATCTCTTCAGAATCATATTTACCCAGAAAAGCATTGAGTTCTTCCTCCGAATAAACTACATCCTCAAAAACTGGAACATCAACTACATCACCATAATATGCCGAGAGAGCAGCAATCATAATTTTATTGTTGCTATAACGATTCCCATTTGATGTCAGCGCAATAGAAAGGCCATCAACTTCAATGCAAGCAAACATTGACGAAAAGCTGTCGATACCACCATTATGCCCATAAACTACTTTAGTCTTGTAAGGGTATTGAAATAAGCCTCGACCAAAATTATCTTTCATTTCTTTCACACTTGCCAGCGACTCCTCAGAAATTATCTCGCCTGAAAAAAGAGCCCATGAAAACTTGTTTAAATCTGTTGGTGTCGAAATGATAGCACCTGCACCTAGCGGAACAGACATATCCGTTGCATAAGATTTTTTCCATCCTGATACATAACTGTATGAATAGCATTCATTATTTGTAACATCAATGACATCGCCAACTTTTGTATGCGTCAAGCCAAGAGGCTTGGCTATTTTTTTATTGATCAATTCAGAATATGTTTTTTCCCAAACATCTTCTAGAATAAAAGTCAAGAGAACATAGTTAGAATTACTGTACTCACCTTTAGCCCCCGGCTCAAAAGCAAAGCCATTGTCAATAATCTTCTTTAAAATTTCCTCCCTAGAGAATCGCATCGTGCACCAATCTAAATAGTCATTCACATTCGTGAAATTGTATATTCCACTGTGGTGATTTAACAACTGACTTATTGTGATTTCATCCCCTTTTGGAAAATCCTTAAAGTATTTTGAAAGAGGATCTTTGAGTGCCATTTTACCTTCATCAATTGACAGAAAAACCAATGTGGACGTGAACACTTTGGATATTGAACCTACTCTATACTTAGTCTTTACATTTGATTTTACTTCAAGTTCATAATTTGAATAGCCTACAGCTCGAGCATAAATTACCTTGCCCTTTTCGGAAACAGCAAGGCTGCCCATGAATTGATTTTTTTCATCAAGAATGTTTAGAACACTGTCTAAACCCGCCTGATTAAATTGACTAAAAGACTGATTAACAATAAATAGGAGAACAATAGAAAGAAATATTTTTTTCATGATTGTTTTAGTTTTGAAAGTGGAAGGTATAAAGCTGAAGGATTTTTAGAACAAAAAAAAGCTCGATATAAAACCGAGCTTTGCTTCTTGTATCAATAAGCTATTTGTAAGCGCCCATATTTGAATATTTCTTTATTCGCTTGTCTACTAATTTGGAAGGTGACAGTTTTGCCAAGCTGGCATATTGCTTCTCTATTTCCTTTTTCACAGTTTCAAAAGTAACAGCTGGGTCGTTATGCGCGCCGCCTAGTGGCTCTTTAATGATTCCATCTATCAGGCCGTTGCCTAACATATCTGTTGCCGTAAGTTTTAAGGCTTCTGCAGCTTGCTGCTTGTAATCCCATGTTCTCCACAAAATAGTAGAACAGTTTTCAGGAGATATTACTGAATACCATGAATTCTCTAACATCAAGACAACGTCGCCAACGCCTATTCCTAATGCACCGCCAGATGCTCCTTCACCAATAATTATACAAATTACAGGTACTTTGAGCTGAGCCATTTCCATCAAGTTCTTCGCAATTGCTTCACCTTGACCTCGCTCTTCAGCTTCCAAACCTGGATATGCTCCCGGAGTATCAATTAAAGTTACAATTGGCTTTCCGAACTTCTCCGCCATTTTCATCAAACGCAAAGCCTTGCGATAGCCCTCTGGGTTTGGCATACCAAAATTTCTATACTGACGCATTTTGGTATTAACACCCTTTTGCTGGCCAATGAACATGTAGCTTTGGTCACCTATCAGACCCCAGCCACCTACCATGGCTTTATCATCTTTTACTTGACGATCGCCATGCAATTCAATAAAATTACCTTCGGTAATCGCTTCTATGTAAGCCAATGTATATGGACGCTGTGGGTGTCTAGATAATTGAACACGTTGCCATGCTGATAAATTTTTCTGTATATCCTTTCTAGTCTTCTTAAGATTGTCTTCTATAGCTTTTATTGAAGGGGCCATATCTACTTTAGACTCTTCTTGTAGTGCTTTTGCCTTTTCAAGTTGATCTAATAAATCCTTTACAGGTTGTTCAAAATCTAAGTAATCCATACGATTATGTGTTCTTAAAACAGGAGCGCAAATTATAAAATATCGGCTTTATGCCTTCATATTTGTGTGCTTTAAAAATGGTAAGCCTCGCTTCTTAATATACGCGTTGGCAAAAACAGTAAAGAGTATTATCAATGCTCCCAAATAGAATCCTCCAGACATTTTCTCGTCTTCCCCTAAAAGGAAGAATGCCATAATTATACCGTAAACTGGCTCAAGGTTTATAGTCAATACTACAGTGAAAGGGCTTAATTCTTTCATAATGCGCACAGATTCTATAAATGGATATGCAGTGCAAACTATGGCTAAGATGAGGATAAATATTAGGTCGTTTCCTTCCGTTGGCAGTAATGAGGCATTCAAATTTCCATTAAAGATTAAGAACAATGTTAATACTAGCCAGCCGCCAAAAAGTTCATATGTTGTAATTACTGTTGCAGAGTTATTCTTTACAGCGACACCGTTTATAACTGAAAATAGTGCGCTGAGAAACGCAGACGTCAATGCAGTAAGAATACCCCATTTGTATTGAGACTCTACAGTGAAAATTGTAGCTATTCCCACAACTACCAAAAGACCAAGCACCATCTCGTATGCTACAAACTTCTTTTTTAAAAATATAGGCTCAAGTAAGGATGTGAAAAATGCTCCAGAACTGAGACACGCTAATGTAACTGACACATTAGAAATTTTTATTGCATGAAAGAAAGTAACCCAATGTGCTGCGATAACAACACCTGCAAAAATGAAGGTTGCTAGATTTATATAACTAATTTTTAAATTAATCTTTTTGAAGGCCACATACAAGAAAAGCACGGCAACAGCTAGACCCATCCTGTTCCATACCAAAGGCATTGCTTCTTGAGTTATTAAATCCCCTAGAATAGCCGTAAAGCCCCAAATGAATACTACAAAATGTAGCCTTAAATAACTGTTTTTCATCGCCTAAAGTAATGCAGCTAAATAACAAAATGCATTTGGTGTTCTTAACTTTTTAAAGAGAAGTACTGGTAAAACTTTTTTATTTAGGTGCCCTTAAATACAGCCAAATTCCCAGTACCAAGAAAATAGCATTAGGAAACCAGACTGCCACTAAAGGTGAAATTTGACCAACAGAACCAAAGGTTGAAGAGATCTGCATGAGAAAGACATAAATCAAACAGATAAATATTCCAATAGCCATATTTAAACCTAAACCACCGCGGTTCTTCTTGGTGCTTAAGCTCACTGCTATAAGTATTAGAATGTAGGTCGCAAAAGGCCAGGATGTGCGTTTATAGTATTCTATGTAATACGTATTTAACTTCGATGACCCTCTTAAACGTTCGGCTTCTATAAAGTCCTTTAACACTGGAGTTATCATCATAGCCGATGAGAATAATCGTGGAACCAGCTCTTCAGGTTTAAACACAAAAGCTGTATCTAAACGTCTTCCTTTCGTTAAATGCTCTGTGCCGTCTTCATCAATAATCCGCAGAACAAACTGGTCAATTTTCCATTTATCTGTTGCAGTATCATAGCGAATATAGTTCCCTGTTAATTTCGATTTTAATGCAAGGTTCTCATCGAATTTTTCGTAACTGAAATTATGGCCTGTTTGCCTGTTTGGACTGAAGTTTTCGAAATACACAAGTTCACCAGGAGCTACCTGCCTGTGAATATTTTGGTTATCCGCAAGGCTACGTCCCATTCCAACATATGTGTTTTCGAATTCAAGGCGTTTAACATTCGTCTTCGGTATGATGTAATGATTTGCTACAAATGAACCAAGAAACACAACCGTGGCGCCTATAAAAAATGGCATCATCAATCTTCGATAGCTGACTCCTCCGGTAAGAATAGCTACGATTTCTGTATTAGATGTCATTTTACTTGTGAAGAGAATTGTGCTGATAAAGACAATCATGGCACTGAACATATTGCCATAAAACATGATGAAATTCAAATAGTAATCAAAGACAATTTCATCCCAAGTGGCACCTTTTTGAAAGTCTTCTATCTTTTCTGTGATATCGAAAATGATAGCAATGGACATGATGATAAGCATCATAAAAAAAAATGTGCCGAGGAACTTCTTTAAAATGTATTTGTCTACAATATTCACTAGAGACGTTGCTGAACTTTTTTAACCATTACATCTTTCCAGCTACTAAACGTGCCTTCAATAATATTCTTGCGTGCTTCACCAACCAACCATAAATAAAACGATAAGTTATGAAGAGAAGCTATCTGACGTCCTAAGAATTCGTTGGCGGCAAAAAGATGTCTTATATAAGCCTTGCTGTAGGTTTGATCTACATATACCGAACTGTTTGGATCAAGAAGAGAAAAATCATCTTCCCATTTTTTATTTTTAATATTAATGATACCCTCTGAGGTGAATATCATGCCATTACGGCCATTCCTCGTTGGCATTACGCAATCGAACATATCTACACCTAAAGCAATATTTTCTAAAATATTTGCAGGGGTACCTACTCCCATCAAGTAGCGAGGCTTGTCTTTGGGCAACAGTTCACACACCAAATCCGCCATCGCATACATTTCCTCAGCCGGCTCACCTACACTTAGGCCGCCAATGGCATTTCCTTCAGCGCCTTTACTCGCAATGTATTCTGCCGACTGTTTCCTTAATTCAGGGTAAACCGAACCTTGTACAATCGGAAACAAATGTTGTTTATGAGCGTATTTATCTGGAGTTTCATTGAATCGAGTTAAACAACGCTCTAGCCATCTATGTGTCATATGCATAGAATCTGTGGCATACTTCAATTCACAAGGATAAGGCGTGCATTCATCAAAGGCCATCATGATGTCTGCACCAATGGTGCGCTGAACATCCATGACACTTTCGGGTGTAAACAAGTGTTTTGAACCATCAATATGAGAACGAAACGTCACGCCTTCTTCAGTAATTTTACGCATATCGCCTAGAGAGTAAACTTGGTAACCCCCGCTATCGGTCAACATAGGTCTATCCCAATTGATAAACTTGTGAAGTCCACCTGCACGTTCAATTATGTCCATTTTTGGGCGTAAGTACAAATGATAGGTATTCCCCAATATTATTTGGGCTTTTATATCTTCTTTTAACTCACGTTGATGAATACCCTTTACGGTGCCTGCAGTGCCGACAGGCATAAAGATTGGTGTTTGAATCACTCCATTGTCTGTAGTAATTTCTCCTGCACGTGCTTTACTCTTCTCGTCTGATTTATGTAACTGAAAAAACATCGGGCAAATGTAATTTTTTCAATGCACTAAAGATGTGAACTAGTTTCTTTAAGAATGACAAAAAAATATCCTCATTTAGATTTTACCAAAAGGATTAAACGTTGCTGTATAATATTATTTCAAATAATTACAAATTAAACACGGTGTTATTTTTTAAGTCCCGATTGTGGTTAAGATTTTAAATTTGCACAATATAATTCTGTCCTAAATTACGTAAACCAGAACTATCCAGATTTCAATGGAGTTATTGCTCTTGGCAGTGTGACTTGTCCCTTCTGCAAAGAATCGGCTACAAAGTTTTCTAAGATGATAGATAGAGGTCAACAACAAGATATTTTATATTTCCACTACACCACCGACTCAATTAAATTATTAGGATTCCAAGAAGAAACGAATTCGCAAAACCTTAGCTATGCCATGGTTCCAGACCAAGAAGGCGCATGGGAAATGTATAAAGGTGTCTTCCCTACTTACTTTTACATCAAGAACAATTCGGTCATTTACGAATGGCAAAATTACCAACTTGGTTACCCTGCACTTTCGTGGATAGAAAACAAATTAGATTAGCACGTTTCGTGTTTTAAAAGCAGCTTGAAAACTTTACATCTCTTGCGTTAAACATTCAACACAATTCATGTTTGAATAAGACAATAGGCCCATTCAATTTGTTACTTTTGCCGCGATTTTTTAACGTAGGTAAAAAATGAAAAAACACAATTTCTCGGCTGGACCATGTATCCTTCCTCAATCTGTTTTGCAACAAGCATCAGACGCTATTAAAAACTTTGACGACTTAAATTTAAGTTTGATAGAGATATCTCACCGAAGCAAGAACTTTGTTGCCGTAATGGACGAGGCTATTGCACTTGTTAAAGAACTATTGAGTGTTCCAACGGGATATTCTGTTTTATTTTTACAAGGTGGCGCCAGTTTAGAGTTCTTAATGGTTCCGTTTAACTTGATGAAAGAAGGTGGTAAATCCGCTTATCTTGAAACTGGTGCCTGGGCGAAAAAAGCGAGAAAAGAATCTGAGCAATTTGGAGAGACACTTGTTGTTGGTTCATCTGCAAATAAAAATTTCAACTTCATCCCTAAAGGGTATGACGTGCCTGCTGAAGCAGACTATTTTCATTTTACTTCGAACAACACCATTTTTGGTACGCAAATAAAAAACTTTGAATTAGCGAAAAACTCGTTTAATGTTTGTGATATGTCTTCTGACATTTTTAGTCGTAAAATAAACGTTGCAGATTTCGATCTAATTTATGCCGGAGCACAGAAAAACATGGGCCCTGCAGGAACGACTTTGGTGATTGTAAAGGATGAAGTGTTAGGGCATACAGGAAGACACATTCCTACTATGTTGGATTACCGTACGCACATAAAAAAAGAGTCTATGTTCAATACACCTCCTGTTTTTCCAATATATGTTTCTATGCTCACGTTAAGATGGCTGAAAGAAAATGGCGGCGTGACTTGGGTTGAAGGCATCAATCAGCAAAAAGCTGACTTGCTTTACAATGAAATCGACAGAAACCCATTATTCGAAGGAACAGCAGCTGTAGAAGACCGCTCTAACATGAACGCAACTTTCGTATTGACAGACGAAAGCAAAAAAGAAGCGTTCGATGCTCTTTGGAAAGCTGCAGGTGTAAATGGTTTAAACGGACACCGTGATGTTGGTGGATACCGTGCCTCAATGTATAACGCGCTTCCACTTGAAAGCGTGCAAGTATTGGTTGATGCCATGCAACAACTAGAAAATAATTAATTAGATACTCATCACCTTAATTAGGATACAATGAAAGTATTAGCAAACGATGGAATTTCTCAAAGTGGTGTAGCTTCTTTAGCGAAACTTGGCCATGAGTTATTAGAAACAAGAGTTGCTCAAGACCAACTGATCAACTACATCAACGAAAATAAAGTAGAGGTGCTTTTAGTAAGAAGTGCCACTAAAGTTAGAACGGATATTATTGACGCTTGCCCTAGCCTTAAAGTTATTGGTCGCGGTGGTGTTGGCATGGACAATATTGATGTCGATTACGCTCGTGATAAAGGTTTACATGTTATTAATACACCGGCTGCAAGTAGCCAAAGTGTTGCAGAACTGTGTATGGCTCACCTTTACGGGATGGTACGTTTTCTTCATGATGCAAACCGTCAGATGCCATTAGATGGCGACAGCCGTTTTAAAGAATTAAAGAAGAATTATGGAGGCGGCATCGAGCTTCAAGGTCGTACGTTAGGTATAATTGGTTTTGGAAGAATTGGTCAATCTCTTGCCAAACTAGCTGTTGGTGTGGGTATGAAAGTTATAATGACAGACTTGATTGAAGGCAACCAAAAAATCACGAAAGTGTTTTACGATGGTCAAACTGCAGAGTTTGAAATCAAGAATGTGTCTATGGATGAATTATTGAAATCTTCGGATTTCGTTTCAATTCATATTCCAGGTGGCAACTTGATTAGCAAAAAGCAGATTGAAATAATGAAAGATGGCGCAGGTATAATTAACGCTTCTCGCGGAGGTGTAATTAACGAGCCAGACTTAATCGCAGCTTTAGAAAATGGAAAACTGAGATATGCTGCTTTAGATGTTTTTGAAAATGAACCTTCTCCAGCTGTTCAGGTATTAATGAGCCCTTTCATTTCTTTGAGTCCGCACATTGGTGCAGCAACCGAAGAAGCGCAAGACAGAATTGGGGTTGAGCTTGCTGAAAAAATAGACGCTATTGAAAAAGAAAATATATAGACCATACTTATAACTACCCCCTTAATCTCCATTCTGCGGCCTTTTTATTACTGTAAGGCTATTGTCTAAAAGCGTCTTTCTACTCAAATTGCATATGCAATGAAAGATTATTTAAACACTATAAAAGCACTGCTGAAAGAAAACAAAACCACAGGAGACAATCATTCTGAAGCCATGTTGCATTACACCAAAATGAATTTGAGTAGAATGAAACGGTGGATGAAAACTGGGGTATTAAACTCGGATTTAGTAGAAACTGTAAAAGCGATTAAAGAACCTCAAACTTGGGTGGTGCTCACAGAAGCTTGGTGCGGAGATGCTGCGCATACCGTTCCATTTATGGTCAAACTTGCCGATCTCAATCCAAATATTACACTGGATATTAAAATGAGAGATGAGAACCTTGATTTAATGGACAAGTATCTTACAAATGGAGCGCGCGCTATTCCAATGCTTATTTCATTTGACGAAGCAAAAAATGAAATTTTTAAATGGGGCCCTCGCCCTGAAAAAATGCAAACTGCATTTTACGAAATGAAAGAGCAGAAGCTTCCTTATTCTGATTTTTCTGAAGTTTTACAAAAAATGTACAATGAAGACAAAGGCGAATTGGTTCAGGATGAACTCATGGAAATATTAAGCGAGACAAACGTTTCTGTATAAAGCAAGACATAAAAAAAGGGTTGCTAAGCAACCCTTTTCTAATTTTATTTCTTCTTCTTTCCGTCAATCCACTTGCCGTTTTTAATCTCGCCCATGTAGTCAACAGTTTTAGATTTCTTGTAATGCTCTATCGCCTCCATGGCTTCTTCTTTAGAATCTCTTCTAATTTTTATAGAACCGTCAGAACCTTTTGCTTTTACTTCAACATAAAAACCGTCCTTTAGTTTCTTTGGTCTCGTAGATGGTCTACCCATTACATATTAGTTTTTTAATTCGACTGCAAGAATATAAATTTTTCTTATTTGATTTTTAATTTTTTTTAGCTCAACCTTGATTTTAGTAAAGTAGGCGAATCAAGCAATTTAACTTCTCAATAGAAATGTGATAAAATTTAGTATAAATCCTATTTATTCTATTCTCAAACTACATTTGCACTCTTATTTATTTTTTATGATTACAGTAAAACCTTTTAGGGCACTGCGCCCCACAAGAGACAAAGCTTATCTAGTTGCTACACGTTCCTATGTGAGTTATTCTGACGAGCGTTTAGAGCACAAGTTGCTTACAAACCCTTTTACGTTTTTACATGTAATCAATCCCGATGGTAAAAACGACAACACTTTTGGTGAAGAGCGTTTTCAAAAAGTAAAAAAGAAATTTGAGCTATTCTGCAAAGAGCGTGTGTTTATGGAAGAAGACAAGCCTTCCTATTACATCTATCAACAGCGCACACCATCTCATGTCTTTACAGGAATTATTGGTGCTATTTCTGTAGATGATTACAATCAAGGGAAAATAAAGAAGCACGAACACACGATTGCTGCCAAAGAAAACTTGTTTGCAGATTACCTGAATTCAACAGGAATAAATACAGAGCCAGTTCTTTTGATTCACCGTCCACTTACCGCATTGAGTGAAATCAAGAAAAAGTACATGGACGAACGTGCCGAATATGAGTTTACTTCAACGGATAGAATCTCGCATTACATGTGGCCTATTTCAGATGAACAAGACACTGAAGCCGTTGAGAATTCATTCAAAGAATTAAACGAGGTTTATATCGCAGATGGCCACCACAGATCTGCTTCTTCATCTAGGCTTGCCGAATTACGTGGAGGCGCAGGCAACGACTCTCATGATTATTTCATGGCGTACATGTTGCCTGAAACAACCATAAAAATCCAAGAGTTCAACCGTTTGGTAAAAACACTGAATGGTCTTTCAAAAGAAGAGTTTTTGAAAAAACTCGAAGAGAAATTCTTCATCCGTTGGATAAACGCAAAAGAGTTTAAGCCAAACAGCCTTCATGAAATTGGGCTATATGTAGATGGAGATTGGTACGCACTTTTCACTAAGCCAGGTCTATTTGATCCAGAGCATCCTGTAGAACAGTTGGATTGCCATATCGTATCAACAAAAATACTCTCACCTATTTTGGGTGTAGTAGACGAGCGTCACGACTCAAACGTAGACTTTCTACCAGGCTCTTACGGACCTAAAGCAGTAGTTAAAAAAGTAGACAGCGGAGAGTTTAAAGCAGGTTTTGTATTGTACCCGATCTCGATGGATCAATTGAAACATGTAGCCGATGCAGGCATGTTTATGCCTCCTAAAAGCACTTACATTGAACCTAAGATGCGTAGTGGTTTAACCATCTACAACCTAGAGGACTAGGCTTTCTTTTTCTTGTTGACGAGGTAGACTCCTAAGAGGATAAGACACACACCAGCAAAGGTAGTAGCGACAATTCTTTCGCCATCGAACCAACCCCATGCTATGGCCACGATTGGTATGAAATAGGTAACACTGGCACTAAAGATTGGTGAAGAAATTTTTATCAAGTAATTGAATAAAATTACAGCAATCGATGTTCCAAAAACACCGAGAATAACAATATAACTCATATTAATAAATGCTTCTGGATCTCCTGCAATTTTGGCTGGTGTACCATTCAGAATTACAAAAAGGGTTGCAGGTATTCCAACAAACATTAGCGAAAGCAATGTAATAGATAGTGAATCTAAATGCTGCAGTTTCTTGCTAATTGTATTGATGGAAAGTGCATAACACAAAGATGCAGCAACTGCAAAAAACACGAAATACCACTTCTCTCCTAACACATTTCCATGCGGATTAATTAATATATAGGCTCCGGTAAAACCTATTACAATACCGAGTACCTGAAGTCTCTTAACTCCAGTTTTGAAAAACATAATTCCGATAACAAGTGTAAAAAGTGGCACTAAGGAGTTTACCACCCCAACTACAGATGAATCTATCTCTGACAATGCAATCGGGAAAAGCATATATGGAATGCCGTTGCCAAGTATGCCCACAATGAACAATGGCCGTAAATCTTTCCGCCTAAAAAGTTTAAATTTTTTATACCCTATTGCTGCGGTAAACCAAAAAGCAAAAGCTAGACGGAGCGAGCCGACTTCATAAAAATGAAAGGATTCAAGGCCACGCTTCATTAAGATAAAAGAACTACCCCACACAAGCGCCAATCCAATAAAAATAAGCCAAGCCTTATGGCGTTGTATAAATTCCATGTTATCAAAAATAGATTTATTACACACTGACTATACTTAGAACTTATAGTAATTATTGATAATAATATTCCTTTTACCGATGTATTCAATGTTTAAATTTGTAACCTCAAAAAAAGTTTATATGAAAGCATTTAAAATATTTAGCTTCGCCGTTTGGACGATAACATTTGCGTCTTGCAGTCACACAATTGAAGAATCTGTAAACACAGAAGAAGCACAAACAGAAGCGAAAGTTGCTATAGTTGCAAATGACGTTGTTGACATGAAAGTTGAAGGTATGGTTTGCGTCAATGGGTGCAAAGGTGCAATAGAAAAATCCTTAAATGGAATGGACGGTATTGAGGCTTGTGAAATTGATTTCGAAAAAGGTATTGCTCATGTATCTTTTGATAATACACAGATTTCTGATGTTGAAATTCAGAAAGCAATTGAAAATGTAAACGATGGTGCTTATTCTGCAGAATTCATCGCTGAAATAGAGGCTGAAGACAAAACGGAAGCTCAAGCAGAAGAAGCCCATACAGCGTCTTAAAAACTTAAATGCAGTACTTAAAAAATATAAAATGGCTAGCTCAAATTGAGCTAGCCTTAATTTTTTTAGTGATTCTAGCGGGAAGTGTTGTCCGCATGACAGGCTCTGGAATGGGTTGTCCAGATTGGCCCAAATGCTACGGGCTAATTATTCCACCTACACAAGAAAGCCAAGTACAATGGCAAAACAACACCAGTTACAGCGAGGGCCAAATGATTGTAAAAGACGAGGCTGTGTTTAAAGCTAAATCTGATTTTTCTACTGCCGACTCGTACAACCCAGAAAATTGGGAGCTCTACACGAAACACGATTACGCAATTTTTAATCCCGTTCACACTTGGATTGAATACATAAACAGGTTGGCGAGCACGGTTGCAGGGGTTCCAATGTTTTTGCTCTTTGTGTACTCTTGGTTCAATTTCAGAAAAAACAAAAGCATAGCTATATGGTCTAGTTTAGCACTCGTTTTTCTTTTAGCCGAGGCGTGGCTTGGCAAGCTTGTCGTAGATGGGAATTTAATTCCAAACCAAATAACCATTCACATGCTGGGTGCTTTACTAGTGTTGGTTGTACTCGTTGTGATTATTGAAAAAACAATGGAGGCTGAATCCTCAAGCATACCTGACAACATCAAAACCCTCCTTGCGCTTTTGGCCTCTTTATTTTTTATTCAGATGCTTTTAGGTACACAGGTAAGAGAACAAGTTGATTCTATTTACAAAGAAATGAATGGCGAAAATCGCGACCAATGGATTGGAATGCTCGATTTCAAAGTACTAATCCACCGTTCATTTTCATGGACATCTTTGATAATGGCAGGCTGGATTTATAACAAAAGCAAAAAAGAGAATTTTCAGGTCCACCATATCAAAGCCATTCTTATTTTAATTATTTCTCTTGGAGCTACAGGTGCTCTGCTCTATTATTTGGCTCTTCCGTTAGTATTACAACCGCTTCATCTTCTCATTTCATCTTTCGTATTGGTGCTCTTGTTTCAGTCACTGATAAGAATAAATAAAGCAAAATGAAATATTACTATTTAGGATTTATTTTGGCCATTTTCTTTGGCATCTATTCAACCTATTTGTTTTTAAAAGCATCATCGCTTTATGCACAATACAGAGATTCAGTAAAAAGAAGAACAAGAGGTGAGACGGTGTTAAAAAGTTGGAAATTTATTCTACCGTTAAAGGCTTTTGAAGCGGAGTCTAAAAAAATGGGCAAAAACAGAAAGCAACACGAAACTTACATAAAGCGCTATTACATCATGATGACTATGATTGTGATTTTGCTGCTTATTTCTTCTACTTCTGCTAAATACTAAATGGTTGTATTACCGAGCTCATCGGTAGTATCGTAATAGATTTCTAAAGCTTTAAACCCATCACGCACAGGAACCTGCAACTTTACACCTCCTACTGAGAATGCACTTAAGGGAATAATGTTCGTGACGTTCTCATCTTTTAGGAAACATCTAATTCCTTCGGCCTCGAGCCGAGATTTTAAAACATAACCACTGCTAGGGTGATCAAACTGGGCTATTGTAATCCATTCTTCCATTCAAGCGATTCTACCATGCGTATTATCTCTCCTTGCATAAACTCGTTTACATCGCGCAACGAATCTGGATTAGGAGAGCTATAAAAATACAATACACCTCTTAAAAAATTGTCAGTACTGTCTGTTAAATAGAATTGAGTGGAGGTAGCAACATGGCCTTTCATTCTATACACCAGCCCAAAAACACGCTTTTCTGGATTATCATAGAAGCGTTCTTGCATGCCGTCTGCCACCGATGTATGAGAATATGCCATTCTCTGCCCTTCTTTAAGGAGACCTTTTAAATCTTTTTCATGGAGACTGTAATACGTTAATTGCACCGTTGCTTTTAAATCTGGGTAGACTACATCAGCCCAACAATTTTTATCTACAACTTCCTTAAAAACCGCAGCATTGTTTAAGCTAAAAGTGTAATTACAACTGTTATCTTCTAAAGTGGAATATGCCTTTTCCGGAATACCTATTCTGAAATAGCCCATTTGCTTGGGTGTGTAATTGCTTTCGCATGCCACCATTGATATAAGCACAAACAACAAACTAAACCTACGCATCAATCTTCACTTTTATTCTGTTTACTCTCCTCTTCAACACGCTTTCCACAATAAAATTGTAATTCTCAAACTTCACTTGATCTCCATTTTTGGGAAACCTTCCCATGAGCTCAAGCACGAATCCTGCAATACTCTCGGTGTCGCCTTTGGCTTCTTCGAACAATTCTTCAGACTCATTTACAACTTTACAGAAATCAGCCAATGGTGTTTTACCTTCAAAAACATAAGTCTTATCATCTAGCTTAGAGTAGACAATATCTTCATCATCAAACTCATCACTAATTTCCCCCACAATCTCTTCTATCACATCTTCTAAAGAGATGATACCTGAAGTTCCTCCAAACTCATCTACGACAATGGCCATATGAATTTTCTTCTCTTGGAATTCTTTTAACAGGTCATCTATTTTTTTGTTTTCTGGAACAAAAAACGGATCGCGAACAAATTTCAACCAATTGAAATCTGGGCCTTCGTTGGTATAGGGCAAAAGGTCTTTTATATACATGGTGCCTTTCACGTTGTCAAAACTCTCTTCGTAAACAGGAATTCGTGAAAAGCCTGAATCAACAATAAGTTTAAGGACATGTTCAAAATTATCCTCTGTATCTAAGGACACCACATCCATTCTAGGTGTCATGATTTGACGTGTGGTAGTGGAACCAAACTTGACAATACCGCGCAAAATCTTCTGCTCCTCAGTATTTTGATTTTCCTCTTCTGTAAGATCCAAGGCATGCTCCAAATCATTTACGGTTAAGTTTTCCTTTTTACCTGGCTTTTCTAGCCAACGTGTGGAATTAATCATCAACTGATTTAGAGGCCCAAATACCTTCATCAACCTGTTTAGTGGTGTTACCATAAACTTTGACAACTTCATTCTATTTTGTGTGGCATAAACTTTTGGAAGAATCTCACCAAACAATAAGATTAAGAACGTAACGCCAAGAAGTTGAATTAGGAAAATAAAAGTGTCTCCGGCTAAATTTAATTCAAATCCAAAAAGTGTTGTAGTAAACCTATGATGTTCATAAAAATCTATAACAGGCGAAAGTATTATTGCCGTTAAGATGACAATACTGATATTCAAGAAATTGTTACTTATAAGTATAGTCCCTAATAGCTGCTTTGGAGTTTTAAGAACTTTTAGAACTAAATCATCTTTGCCTTTTTTGCTGTTCTCTAATTCGTCTAAATCATTAGGGGTTAATGAAAAGAACGCCACTTCAGAACCTGATACAAGTCCAGAAAGTAAAAGAAGCATGAGCAATGCTAATACCGGAAGAATAAGGCTTAAATTGAATACGGATTCTAAAAGTTGACTGCTCGGGTCGGGGTCCAAATTCGAAGGTTTTCGTTAAAAATATTAAAATGGTAAATCATCAACATCATCACCAGGATCGCTTACCGCAGGTTTTTGCACGGACGTTGATGCAGCAGGTGTTGGTGCAGTCGATGCTCCTTGGCCTAAACGTGCTGCATCTTCGCGGCTCGTTAACATGGTCATATTATCTAACTGTATCTCTGTAGAATATTTGGTTACACCATTCTGATCATCCCAAGAGCGTGTTCTCAAACGGCCTTCTACAAATATCTTATGTCCTTTTTTTAGGTACTGCTCGCAAACGTCAGCCAATCCTTTTTTACCAACTGTAATGTTGTGCCATTCCGTATGGGTTACTTTCTCCCCCTGACGGTTATTGTAATTTTCTGTAGTCGCAATAGAAAAGCGTACAATCTTCCCTCCACCTTCAAAAGTTCTTACTTCTGGATCCTTTCCTAAATTGCCTATTAGCATTACTTTATTAAGACTACCTGCCATTCTTTGATTTTATGTTATCTAACAAATGTAAGGAAATGTATGCGCTAATGATTATTCTTCAACTACTAGATATTCACTAATTATTTTCCGCAAAGGTCTTGGTAGCGCTAAATTTTCGAGCTCTTTTATTTCGTGCCATTTGTAATTGTCAATAACTAATGCTTTAGATTCTGTTTTCAGATGCCAACAAGTAATATTAAGCTTTTGATGTGACAGTAAATGCTTGCCATGCCATAGCATTTGTAATGTCTCTAAGTCCTCTCGTTCAAGGAATCCAATTTGCACAGGATTAGGAAGGTCTTTATCACTTGAAGTTTCTATTAATGGAAATTGGTACAATCCCTCCCACACATCGCCCTTACTTCTTTTCGAAAGAAGGATTTTACCGTTTACAGTGATCATGTAAAAATTGAAGTAACGCTGGCGAATTTTAATCTTCTTCTCTTTTACTGGAAGACTCAACTTAGTGTCTTTTTTATGCGCAAGACAAAACTCTACTACAGGGCATTCATTACAATTTGGATTTTTGGGTTTACAAATTTTTGCTCCCAATTCCATAAGAGCTTGGTTATAATCACCGGGCTCCTCTTTTCTCAGAAATTGTTCTGCAAAAGCTTGAATATCTTTTATTCCTTTTGTGCTATTTACTGCAACAGAATAGTTGAGTAGTCTACTTAAAACACGTTGCACATTTCCATCTACGACTGCCTGTGGTTCTTTTGCTACAATTGAAGAAATGGCAGCAGCCGTATATGGTCCCACACCTTTAATCTTTAACCAATTTTTGTATGTTCTTGGGAACTCACCTAACTGAGTAATTTGCTTCGCTGCAAAATGTAGATTCCTTGCACGACTGTAATATCCTAACCCTTCCCATAATTTTAAAACCTCGTCTTCTCGCGCTCGCGCTAAACTCTCTACATTTGGAAAAGCCTTAACAAACCTTATATAGTAATTTAAACCCTGTTTCACCTGAGTTTGTTGAAGAACAATTTCAGAAATCCAAACTTGGTAAAACTGAGGTGTTTGTCGCCAGGGCAAATCACGTTTATGTTCATAATACCAATTGAGTAAGCTTTGCTGGTATGAAAAAAGCAAAGTGTTGTTTTTGAGTAATTTAGCCTCCAAAAAAAGTGTATATTAATCTTCCAAAATTAGAAAATCGGATTATATTTGCGCCCTCTAAAATAAAGGGTTATAACCATATAATAACATTGATAAAATGACGAAAGCCGATATAGTTAATCGCATCTCAGACAAGACGGGTATTGAAAAAGCTGATGTTCAAGCCGTAGTGGAGAATTTCATGAGTGAGATTAAAAGATCGCTTGAAGGTGGCGAAAATGTTTTCTTAAGAGGATTTGGTAGCTTTATCATTAAGAAAAGAGCTCAAAAAACTGGTAGAAACATATCTAAGAATACCACTATTATTATACCAGCTCATTACATCCCTCACTTTAAGCCTGCAAAAGAATTTGTAGAGACAGTAAAAGATAACGTAAGAGTTGGAGAAGAGTCAATAGCTTAAGATCAATGAAAAAAGGAGTAATCATAGCAATCTTTGTAGCAGTGGGCTTTTCCGCTGGTCTTTACTTTGCACCTATTACTCCAGAGAAGAAAGAAGTTGTGAATTCACAAACTGCGTCTTTAGACCAAAAAGTGGATGAAGCTGTTTTGATTATTCAAAGCGCAGAAGGTGCCCCGATGAGAGGAATAGCCATGTTGCGCGAAGTATTGAGTGAAGATCCGAATCACGTTAAAGCCAACTATTGGATGGGAGAATTTTCTTGGGTTTCTGGTCAGTTTGATAAAGCTGTTCCTAGATTTGAGAAAGTACTAGAGGTTGACCCAGGTAATGTTGATGCTGCTAAACGTTTAATGACGGTTTACATTCAACTTCAACAAAATGAAAAAGCTAAGAGTGTTGTGGATACGTTTAAAAAAAACAATCCTAATCATGAGGCATTGGCCGAAATGAACGCCATTCTTGACAATATTTAAAAACTGAGTATTAATTAAAAAAATATTTGCTATGCCAAGTGGTAAAAAAAGAAAAAAGCAAAAGATGAATACGCACAAGCGTAAAAAGCGTCTAAGAAAAAACAGACATAAGACTAAAAAGTAATCTGACTTTTTAGTTGGAATCACAAAGCACCATTACTCGGTGCTTTTTGTGCTTGTGTGCAAGATGACATGCAAGCTTCTTAGTGTTTGTTAAACTTAAAGATATACAGGGTGCACAATGAATTGATTATTGATGCCCAGGGTGAGTGCACAAACATCGCACTTCTTCAGAACAATAAGCTTATTGAGCTTATTGAAGACAAAGGAGACGAGAAATTTAGTGTTGGTGATATTTATCTAGGAAAGATAAAGAAACTCGCTACTGGCTTAAATGCAGCATTTGTAGATGTAGGTTATGAAAAGGATGCTTTTTTGCATTATCATGACCTCGGACCACAAGTGAAATCATGGCAATCTTATACCAAAAGAACTCTTACAGGTAAACAAACTTGGTCGTTGACCAATTTTCATATGCAACCGCAAATTCAAAAAGGCGGTTCTATAGACGAAGTATTAAAGTCTGGAAACGAACTTTTAGTACAAATAGCAAAAGAGCCTATTTCTACTAAAGGACCTAGAATTACTTCTGAAATATCCTTACCGGGAAGATATTTGGTATTAGTACCTTTCTCTAATCGCGTTTCTGTTTCGCAGAAAGTTCGCGACAGAAAAGAAAAAGAAAGGCTGAAAAGAGTTATCGGTAGCATTAAACCTGATGGTTTTGGTGTTATTGTAAGAACAGTTGCAGAAGGTCAAACTATCGATGATTTCGAAGAAGACTTAAAACAACTGATGAATAAATGGCGAAACCTGCACAGGCTTATCAAACGTGCAAAAGCGCCATCGCGAGTAATTAGTGAAATGAATCGTGCTTCGGCATTTCTGCGTGATGTATTTAACGATACATACACAAAGATTACCGTAAACGACCAAGAGTTAGCTAACGAACTCAGCGAAATTATTGAGGCTACTGCCCCAGAGAAAAAGGACATTGTCCACTATTTTAAAGGTAACACGCCAATCTTTCAATTCTTCGGAATTGATAAGCAAATCAAGTCAAGTTTTGGGCGTTCTGTTTCTATGCCTAAAGGTTCGTATCTAATTATTGAGCATACAGAGGCGATGCACGTAATTGATGTGAATTCCGGAAACAGAACAAACTCTGGAGACAATCAAGAACAAAATGCTTTAGCGGTTAATTTATTAGCTGCAGAAGAAGTTGCTCGCCAATTGCGTTTGCGTGATATGGGAGGAATTATTGTGGTTGATTTTATCGACATGCATAAAAATGAGAATAGAAAAGCACTTTTCGAAAAAATGCGAGAAGTGATGCAAGTTGATCGTGCAAAGCATAAAATTCTACCTCCAAGTAAGTTTGGCCTGATAGAAATCACAAGACAACGTGTGCGTCCAGAAAGCAATATTCAAACAAGAGAAGAAAACCCAGATAACTTGGTAGAGGCTCCTTTGTTGCTTATCGATGATATTGAACATGCTTTTAACCGTATTTCAAAAGAGGTGAACGGCAAGAAATTATCGTTGCACGTTCACCCGTTTATTTCGTCATATATCACACAAGGGTTTTGGACAAACCTTAGACGTAAATGGCAAAAGGAATACGGCAAAAAACTTGAGGTCGTTCCAAGAGACGCCTACAAGATGTTGGAATATCGCTTCTTCGATGAGAAAAATGATGAATACATTTTAGAATAAGACAAAAGACCCCTTTTAAGGGGTCTTTTTTTTGACCTCAACTTAACAATTGTCATATCTGAAACTTTGCTCTTTGCATAGGTTAGCCCCATGTTACAGGAAATTAATCCGCTCGAAGAAAGAAGCCGCGACACAGACATAAAGGCTTTAAATTTAAAGTACCACCACCTTTCTCCAATTCAACGAATTGAAGAGATCTACAATGATTTTAATATAGATGAAATCATGTTGACTTCTTCTTTTGCTGCCACCTCTGCCTTTCTGTTAAAGATCTTTTCAGAGGTTAATCCAAAGCAAAATGTCTATTTCATCGATACCGGTTTTCACTTCAAAGAAACACTCGTTTACAAAGACTACCTCACATCCCTGTACGGTTTAAATGTAATTGATGTAAGCGCAGATAAATGGAAACACGATTTTACAAAGAATGATAAAACCTGGACTAAGGATCCAAACATGTGTTGTACTGTTAATAAAGTAGAACCCTTAGTAAATTTAAAAAAAAGTCATAAGGTTTGGGTATCGGGATTGATGGCGTGGCAAAGTGACCACCGCGCAACCTTAGATACTTTTGAAGAACGCAATGGTATTTTAAAGTTCTACCCGCTTCTAGACGTCACAAAAGAAGAACGAGATAGTTTTATAAAAACACATCACCTCCCTTTCCACCCTCTTATTTCTAAAGGCTACTTTTCTATAGGTTGTATGCATTGTACCGTTGCTGGAAAAGGAAGAAACGGGCGTTGGAATAATAATCCAAAAACGGAATGCGGATTACATCTCTAGTCAGTTTTAATTGTCAGCTTAATGTTCGACTTTCGCTTTGTGTGGGAACAAAAAAAAGATACGAAGATTTACGACCTAAAAGAAGCTCGGCTTAAAATTGAGCATTTCTGTGCGTATCAAGAACGCAGTCACAAACAGGTTCAAGAAAAGCTAAAAACTTTTGGCTTGAGACCTGATGTTGCTGATGCACTAGTAATTGAACTCATTCAAGCTAACTTTCTAAATGAAGCACGCTTTTCTAGCGCTTTTTCGCGCGGCAAATTCAACATCAAAGGATGGGGCAAAATTAAAATCAAGCAGCATTTAAAGATGCACCAAGTTTCTGAGTACAACATTAAAAATGCGCTTTCGGAAATCTCAGAAAGTGATTATCTCAACTCATTTGAAACAATTGTTTCCAAAAAATGGAAAGCTTTAAAAGGTGAGAATGCTTTACATAAAAAGCAGAAACTTGTACGTTTTATGTACAGTCGTGGATTTGAAAGTCAATTGACCTATGCATTTTTACAAGGCAAAAAATAATAGTAATCCTTACCTAAATCGATTATTCTTAAAGGCCTGGTTCAATTCTTTGTAGTCTAACTTTCCATTTACGGATTTCAAATAGTCTAAAATGATATGCGCTTTTTGCAGTTGAAGTTGTTCTCTCTTGACTTTATTTATAATATGGAGAAGACTGCGCTGTTTCCCTTTAGTTAAACTATGAAATACCATATCGCCCTCTGGATCTTGATACAACAATTCTAAAAAAGCTTCAGATACCGGAAACCCATATTTGCTATTGTCTTCTCGAAGTTTAATGGTCAACTCGTCTCCATCTAAAACACCTAACTTCTTCTGGTATTCCTTTTTAATGTTTACAAAGAATCCACCTTTACCATTGTGCATTAAAGCACAGTGAAATTTAATATCGTCTGAAAGTTTGCAAACAACTCTTCGCTCTTTGCCTCTTACTTTTTCGGCTAATTCTATCGGGACATTAACATAACCCCAGTATACACCAGAATCGTAAAAATTACTTAAAGTCGCCTTGAATTGAACCTCAGGCATAATTAGAAATGCCAACCTACTTTTAGACTAAGCTCTGGAGTAAATAAAGACGGTTGGTATGTTTGATCTCCAACCTCAAAAGGCCCTATACCAGTTATTAAAACATGACCGGCTGCCCAAGGATTGAGATAAAAATTACCGGCAAATTTCCAGACAAAACCACCGCCAAAAGTCATAACATTGTTGTTGTAATACAGTTTGTGACTGCCGCTTTCTGTCTGTATTTGACTGTCCCAGTATTCATACCCAGCAGCAACCCACCAGCCTTCAAAATTTTCTTTAAAAAAGTAATCTACAATGAATGCTGCGGCCCACAATTCATGCTCTGTAAATCCATTAGGAACAGCAAAATCTGGCACATTGGTTTTTGCATAAACACCTCTGTACCTTAAATGGTCCTTGCCGTACCAAAGCGAAGTATAGTAACCTCCAGATATATATGGAAGTAAATCTAACTCTGTTCCAAACGTCCAATCTTCTCCAATTTTATTGGTTTGTTTAACCGTTTCTTCAATCCCAGTAGAATCTTGACAGAAGGCCACCGAACCAAGAAAAAGACCTAAAAAAAGTAAATAGTTTTTCATATTAAATCGATTCGATGATTTGTATTGTTTGGTCAATTTGCTCATCAGAAACATCTAGATGTGTAACCATGCGCAACATATTATTGGCCATTGCAATGATAGAGATATTGTTTTCCTCAAACTTCTGGATTATAGCATTTCCATCTTCAACTTTAAAGATGACAATATTGGTTTCTGGAGGAATCACTTCTTTTACAAAAGAAGCCCCTTTCAATGCGTCTGCAAGGCGTTTCGCTCTATCATGATCCTCTGCTAAACGCTCCACGTGATTGTCTAATGCATAAATTCCTGCGGCAGCTAAAAATCCCGCTTGACGCCAACCACCACCAAATTTTTTACGAACGCGTTTCGCTTGCTTTATAAAATCTTTTGTCCCCAGAATTAAAGAACCTACGGGGCATCCTAACCCCTTAGAAAGACAAATGGAAATAGAATCGAAAAGGGCTCCATATTGCTCAGGTGACTCTCCTTTTGCAACCATGGCATTAAAGACTCTTGCGCCATCTAAATGGTAAGCCAAATTGTTCTCTTTGGCCCATTCGCCCATCCGTTGTAGTTCGGCAAATTCATAGCATGTTCCTCCTCCTTTGTTAGCCGTATTTTCTACTTCCAACATTCTTGTAGTAGGAAAATGTATATCATCTGGATTCAACAAGGGCATCACTTCTTCTAGCTTCAATAACCCAGAATCATCGCCCGTCATTTTTACAGAGCAACTTGAGTTGAACATTACTCCGCCTCCTTCGTAATTATAGATATGAGCGTACTTGTGACAAATAATTTCATCGCCTGGTTGGGTATGCACTTTAATCGCTATCTGGTTGGTCATTGTACCGCTTGCGCAAAACAACGCGTCCTCCATGCCAAAAAGCGCGGCAGCCTTTTTTTGCAACGCGTTTACAGTTGGGTCATCATCAAAAATATCATCACCAACTTTGGCTTCAAACATTGCCTTCAACATCCCTCCGGTTGGCCGCGTTCCTGTGTCGCTACGTAAATCAATCATAACGGAAAACTAAGATTTATGATTTAAAGTTGAGTACCCAATATTCATATTTTTTACTGTCTTATAAACGACTTGCGCAACTTATCTTTGCGCGCTTATGGAGTATCTAGAATTTACATTGCCGTCTGGTATTCGTGTGATACACAAACCCAATTCTTCGGGTGTAAGTCATTGCGGATTAATGGTCATGGCGGGCAGTCGAGATGAAGATGAGGATGAACAGGGACTGGCTCACTTTATAGAACATACACTTTTTAAAGGAACGAAAAAGCGAAAAGCATTCCATATTTTAAGTAGGTTAGATGAAGTTGGTGGCGAGCTAAATGCATTTACCAGTAAGGAGGAAACTTTTATTTATGGAAGTTTCTTAAACACGTATTTCAATCGTGCAGTTGAACTAATTTTCGATATTACTTTTCAATCCACATTTCCTGCTAAGGAAATTGAAAAAGAAAAAGATGTTATTCTAGATGAAATTCTCACGTATTTAGACTCTCCTGCAGAAGCCATTTTTGATGACTTTGAAGATCTACTATTTGAAGGTCACGCCATCGGCAGAAATATTTTAGGCACAAAAAAGAGTATTTCAAAATTTGACCGCTCTAAAATATTAAAGTTTGTAGAGCGACTATATCAACCCGAGAATATGGTATTCTGTTCAGTCGGAAACATTTCTGAAAAGAAGCTAAAACGTTATTTGCTAAAAGCAGATGAGCTTGCCCAAACAAGAACTAAAACCTATGAGCGAACTCCCATTAACACCTACACGCCCATTAAGCAAGATTTTAAAAAAAGTAATTTTCAGTCACATATAATTCTTGGAAACCGCGCATGCAGCATGCATGATAAAGACTTGACGGCTTATACTATTTTAAATAATATTCTTGGTGGCCCAGGGTTAAACTCTAGACTGAATCTTAACATCAGGGAAAAATATGGCTTTGCGTACAGCATTGAGTCTTTTTTACAGCCATATAGTGATACCGGTGTTTTTGGAGTTTACGTTGGCACGGATATAAACACTATGGACCGTGCACAAAGGTTGATTAAAAAGGAACTTAAGAGATTGAGTACTGAGAAGTTGGGAGTATTGCAATTAAGCAAGGCTAAAAAACAACTCATAGGCCAAATTGCACTTGGGCAAGAAAGCCAAATTAATCAGACGATTTCTTTGGCAAAAGCAAGACTCAATTGTGAGACTATTGAAACACTTGAGGAAATACATAAAAAGATAGAAGCAGTTACAGCAGAGGATCTATTAGAAGTGGCGAATACTTTATTCGACCCAAACCAATTGAGTACCCTTATCTACAGAACGAAGTAGATTCATTTTTCTATAAATGCTTAAGAGTAAATGAAAATACTGCTTATACAACCTACGAACTCCTATTATGATTATAGTATCAAATGTATATTGCACTAGATTCTAACAATGAAAGAAAAGCAATTGGTTTTATCTGCGTTTAGATAATTATTAAACAATAAATGAAATGAAAATAGAAGGGTTTACATATGTGCGAAATGGACTAAAAATGGGGTATCCATTTATTGCCTCAATTCAATCTGTGCTTCCTGTTGTGGACAAATTATTTGTTGTTGTTGGGGATTCGGAAGATGGTACACGAGAGGTAATAGAAAACCTGAAGGATAATAGAATAGTTATTATTGATAGCGTTTGGGACGAGGAGCAAAGAAATAATGGCAGAATTTTCGGAGAACAAGCAAATATTGGCTTAAAAGAAATAACTGGAGATTGGGCCATTCACATTCAAGCTGATGAAGTTTTTCATGAATCTGACAGAGAAGAGCTTTTGAATTACATGAAAATGGCAGATGAATATGATGGTATTGATGGTTTACTCTTTCCTTTCTACCACTTTTGGGGAGATTACCAGCATATAAGACAGACAAGACGAACGCATGCTTTTGAAATTAGAGCCTTTAAAACCAAAAGAGATGTACTTTCTTATAATGATTCACAAGGATTTAGAAAGTTTGCCTCTTCCAAGTCTGATGAAAAAGGTAAAAAACTTAATGTCCTAAAAATAGAAATTCCTGTTTACCACTACTCGTACACGCGAAATCCGAAATTGATGAAGAAGAAATCAAATTATTTTAATCGATTTTGGCACAGTAACGAATGGCTTGAAAAGCATAATAAAGAGTCTGAATTTGATTTTAACGATGTAGATATTCTTCATTTATTCGAAGGCTCTCATCCCAAATACATGGCAGAAGTAATAGACAAACAAGATTGGGTATTCAAATATGATCCATCCAAGTCTCGAATGAGCATTAAAGATAATGTGTTATACAAGATCGAAAAGTTAACCAATCACAGACTTTTTGAATATAAAAATTATAAGGTTGTACCACCTCCTCCTCGAGGTTATAAATCATAGTCTGTCATTCGTAACAAACAGTATTTTATTTCGCTTGAAATAATACCTCTATTGCCTTTCATTTCTATTCGTTTTGACATCACGTAAAAACCAATCTGAAGAAAGTTTGGATGGACAGATTGAACTAGAAGGCGAGCATAACTTCCGTTATCTTGGAGCTTAAGAGACTGATCAAAACAGATCAATAAAAAAGGATTGTTATATCGCTACGGCACACTCTACCAATTAACCTCAAACGATACGAGCAAGCTTAAGGAATTAGGTAAACAAATGGTGGTTAACTTTTTAAGAGAGTCTGAAAACAGGAATTTAAATCTAGATCAAAGGGCATGTTTGATATTTATAACTCATAGGTCTTACGCTTGATTTTGCCTTACTCCTCAATTTAACCAATATTACTCACATGATGCAATTACTCTAGAGCCAATCCAGAACTAAATGAATAATAGAAAAATATATTTTTATTATTCATTAGTCATCACTTCAAGTACACTTAATACACTACTCTCTGGAGTCCTCAAAACACTAATTATATTAGGCATACTTTGGGCACCTCTTTCTTTTTTATTAGCCGGCAACCGCATTTACCTTCTCGGAAAAAGAAGGATTTTAAGGCAGTCAAGATGCCATGCTATGGTTTTGGCGTTTGAGCTATAGCATTGCAATTGGAGCGCTTTCGACCTTAATTATATATTCGATTTCACAGCTGTTAAATGAAACAGCTAATCGGTCTAAATAATACTGTACCAAAAGTATACCTGAGACTTCACTCCCATTCTTTCGTCCAATTATGACTAAATCCAAAACTGAAAAAAGCTCGCGGAAAAAGCCGTAATATATTTCTGGCTATAGGCTCTATGTTTGGTGTATAATTAAATTCTTTGGAAGGTCAAGTCTCTGAGAAAATTCATGTGTCCGCTGGCATTTTCATTCCTTTAGATCTAAATAAAAATAAAAACTAAATATAAGCCGAGCTGCATTTCTAGTTCTTCATAAGAATTTTAAGATTTCCATAACAGTAAAAGAGACGAACTGTGGTAGCTCATTGATGGATTTATAGTTAAATTTCAAACTTTACAATCCATTTATGAAAACGAAAGAAGAAATAGTAACCAATTGGTTACCTCGATATACAGGAACTTCCCTTGAGGATTTTGGAGAATACATTTTACTGACAAACTTTATAGGATACGTAGACCTTTTTTCAGAAAAGTATAACGTAGACATTATTGGCCGAGACAAAGCCATGCAAACGGCAACACATAAAAACATCACCATCATTAATTTTGGTATGGGTAGCGCGATGGCAGCCACGGTAATGGACTTACTTTCTGCCATAATGCCAAAAGCCGTTCTGTTTTTAGGTAAATGTGGTGGGTTAAAAAAGAAAACCAAATTGGGACATTTTATTCTCCCAATGGCCGCCATTCGAGGAGAAGGAACAAGTAACGAATACCTACCTGAAGAAGTCCCTGCACTTCCCTCCTTTCGCTTACAGCGGACTATTTCTTCTGCCATGCAAGACTTTGAAACCGATTATTGGACAGGAGTTATTTTCACGACAAACCGAAGGGTTTGGGAACATGATTCAGCATTTAAAAAACGACTAAAAGAAGCACGTGCCATTGGCATAGACATGGAAACAGCAACTCTTTTTACCGCTGGATTTGCAAATGAAATTCCAAGAGGCGCTCTTTTGTTGGTAAGTGACAACCCGATGATTCCTAGCGGTGTTAAAACGGATGAAAGTGATAAATCAGTCACTTCAAAATATGTAAACCTTCATGTAGAAATAGGCATAAGAGCATTAGAAGAATTGCGTGATTCTGGAAGCAGCGTGAAACATATGCGTTTCTACCACAGACCTTAACACTACAATTCAAATGAAAAAGTTTCTATTCATATTCGGAATTCCATTTATCGTAATTATTGGTTATTACATTTTAGACACCATATTATACGATGGTGTTAAAGCACGAAGCATTAATGAAGATGGGTTTGCAGCAGAATATTTTGCTCTTGATACTGTAAAAAACAAGCCTGCCATAGTATTAATTGGTGGCGGTTACTCTGGTGAGTATTGGGGAAGCCAATTTGCAAAACTCGGATATGTTGGCCTTTCATTGCCATACACTGGTGGAGAAAACCTACCTAAGCTTACTGAAGAAATACCATTGGAATATTTCGAGTCTGCTCTTAAATGGCTTAAATCCCAGCCAGAAGTCAACCCAAATAAAATTATTGTAATGGGCGCATCTCGCAATGCAGAAGCCACCTTGGTCATAGCATCTACTTTAACCGATTTAGTAAGTGGTGCCATCGCTTATGCACCAAGTTCGGTCTCTTGGTCTAACACGGTATTGCCTTACAATTCAGACGAGGTCAAACCTAGTTGGACCTTTCACAACCAACCTATTCCTTTTATTCCTATGGATAAACTAAAGGGTGGCGATTCTGAAAATTTGGACCTTTTGGCATATTGGGATGCTGGCCTGAACAAAAGCGAATACCTTGAAACGGCCTCAATAAAAGTTGAGAATATAAACGGGCCTGTTCTTTTGCTTTCTGGCAAAAACGATAAAGTTTGGCCTTCTGCCGCAATGGCTAATAATATTGAGCAAAGGCTTAAAGTCAACAGTTTCAACTTCTCTGTTCAAAATATTCAGTATGAGAATGCAGGGCACCTTATTTCTAGAAATCCAGAGAATGATACCGATACGGAAGACCGCGAAGGCAGTATGAAATTAGAAGGGAAAGAATATTTTTTTGAATTTGGTGGAACCCAAGCAGGCGATAACTTGGCAAAGAAAGATGCGAAAACGCGTGTTTTTGCGTTTTTAGAAAGTCTCTAACAACCTTAATTCTATATTGAAATCCAATTTAACCATACTCCTTAGAACATTTTTGTTTTTGTTTCTCACAGCGCTATCTCAAATAGGTGGAGTTGTATATCTGGTTTCTTTTTTACTGTCAAAAAAACTTAAAATCACTTCTGGCATAAAACAACTCCTTTTGTTTTTGGGGTTATACGCTATTGCAACGTTTGTGCTTGTTCCTCCACTCGCTTCACACTTTGGAAGAGAAAAAGTAAAACACAATGCATTAATTCAGCCAACAAACTACATAACGGTGGTGTTGAATCGAAACTATGTGACTCCCGATGTCAATTTAGTTTTGAAACACACTGCAGAAGAATTAAGCGGCACTGGCATTCAGCTTCATTACTTAGATGCAAACTTTCCGTTTATTACTAGTTTCCCTCTACCGCCTCACTTAAGTCATAACGATGGAAGAAAACTGGATTTGAGTTTAATTTATGAAACACCAGAGGGAGAAATAAGTTCAGAACAAAAATCAAGAAGTGGATATGGTGTATTTGAAGAACCTAAAAACGGAGAATTCAATCAAATCGTAAAATGTAAAATCAACGGTTATTATCAATACGATTATTCGAAGTACCTGACATTTGGGGCTAAAAATCAAGAGCTGGACTTTTCTTCCAAAGGGACACAAATACTTGTCAAAAGTCTGTTGAAACAACCACAGCTAGAAAAGTTATTCATAGAACCTCATCTTAAAACAAGATTAAATCTTAACAATTCAAAAGTTAGATTTCACGGCTGCCGTGCTGTTCGTCATGATGATCATATTCACTTTCAGGTGAAATGAATTAGTTTTATCTCACACAGGAATATTGCATATGAAGCTCTCAAAACAAACAGCAAAACATTTACGCGAAGTTTATTTCGGAGGAAATTGGACCGCTTCAAACGTTAGAGACGTACTTTCAGATGTAACATGGGAAGAAGCGACCCAAAAGATTGGATCGTCTAATACCATTGCAGTTCTTACTAATCATATTAGTTATTGCGTTCCTGCTGTACTAGAAGTCTTGAATGGAAATACGTTAGTCGCAAAAGACGAATTAAGTTTTGCTCATCCTCCCATTACAAACTCGCAAGAGTGGAATGCCTTTTTAGAAAACATTTGGAATAACATTTCAGCGTTTTGTGATAAAATCGAGGACTTAGAAGACGCTTAATTCTTTGTGGATATGCTTGATAAAAAGTATGGGAATTATTTCAGAAACCTACATGGAATAATAGAACACACCCACTATCATTTAGGGCAAATTGCAGTTCTGAAAAAAATAATAAAATAATGGTATTAAGAACCGCACTTGTCGCAGTCGCCGTGTTTAATTGGCTTATTGGGTCTGAATTTGTTCACCAAAAAAGCTAAAGCCCCTAAAAACAAAACACCAACTACAATTGATTGAACCATCAGTTAAAGATATTAAACACAATGAAAGACGAAACATAAGCCAGGCCTGTCATAAACACCAACTGTAGCATTGGCCATTTCCAGCTGTTGGTTTCGCGTTTTACTACGGCTAAGGTGCTCATACACTGCATTGCAAAAGCGTAGAACACCATGAGCGATAATCCCAGGGGTAAATCGTATCGCTTCTTTCCAGTCTTCGGATTAATCTCATTAGCTAAACGTTGCTTAATCGTGTCTACCGCTTCATCATCACTACCCACACTGTATATAGTTGACAAGGTCCCAACAAAGACCTCGCGCGCAGCGAAAGAGCTTAAAAGAGCAATGCCAATTTTCCAATCGTAACCCAAAGGTTCAATTGCAGGCTCAATAAATTTTCCGGTTATTCCGATGTAAGAATTCTCCAGCTTAAAAGCTGAAATCTGATTTTCGAGAGTCAATTCAGAATTTGGATTAAAGTTTTCTGTAACGATAACTTCTGCATTTTTAAAATCATCGCCAGGTCCATAAGAAGACAATACCCAAAGAACAATAGAAATAGCTAAAATTATTTTACCTGCCTCAAAAACAAAAGCTTGTGTTTTCTGATACACCGTTTGCCAAACATTGCGAAGCATTGGTATTTGCAAATTCGGCATCTCTATTACAAAATAACTCTTGGTATTAAACTTCAGCATTTTGTTTAAAGCCCAACTCGCTAATAAGGCAGTCAAGAAACCAAGTATATACAATGATAATAAGGTCAGGCCTTGGTAATTGAATACACCCCACATGCGCTCGTCTGGAATAACCAAAGAAATGAGGATTGTGTAAACTGGTAAACGTGCAGAGCATGTTGTAAAAGGTGTTACCAAAATGGTAATCAAACGCTCCTTCCAATTCTCTATGTTTCGAGCTGCCATCACAGCGGGAATAGCACATGCTGTTCCAGAAATTAATGGCACAACCGACTTACCACTCAAGCCAAACTTGCGCATTATCTTATCCATTAAGAAAACTACGCGGCTCATGTAACCGCTTTCCTCCAAAATAGCGATGAAGAAAAATAATATGGCAATTTGTGGAATGAAAATCACAATCCCACCAAGACCTGCTATAACACCATCAGCCAATAAACTTGTTAATGGTCCGGGAGGAAAGCTTAAATTTACAAGTGAAGCAAGGTTTGCGAAGCCTTCATCTATCAAGTCCATTGGGTAACTTGCCCAACTGAATACCGCTTGAAAGATGACCAAAAGAACACCTACGAAAATGACATAGCCATAGATTTTATGCTTTATCAAACGGTCTACTTTCTCCTTCAAACCTGAGCCAATGTCTGGGTTTAAAATGTAGCTTTCCTTTAGAACATCGTTGATAAACTTGTATCTTTTAATTGTCTCTTTATGTTGAATTGATTTAATCTGTCCTTGCTGCGAATCTCTGTATTCCTCTAGGTGTTTTGCTTCAGATTCTGTAAGCACTTTTACATGATCGAACTGAGACAAACACAACCAACCTTGGTAGCTTGTAGCTTCAGGTACAATCGAATTTAAATCGTTGTAAACAGAGTTGTCTTGCTTTTCTAAATCGAAAATAAATGGCATTTCGTGTTTGGGCGAATCTTGAAGTAGTGCTTTTAATTCACTTAGGCCTGTTCGCTTTTTCATACTCACTAAAACCACCGAACACCCGAAGTTTTTTTCTATAAATTCTGGATCAATGGTTATTCCACGCTTTTCCATTTGATCACTCATGTTGATCGCCAGAACCGTGCGATAGCCTAAATCCATCACTTGTGAAAGTAAAAACAGGTTCCGTTTTAAATTCAGAACATCAGCTACCACTAACACCACATCAGGCTTTTGAGATGCATCGCGTTCAAGCAAAGTATCAATTACAATATTCTCGTCAGCAGAACTTGGGTTTACACTGTAAGTTCCTGGCAAATCAGAAATAGAAGCACTTGTACCGTTGGGTAGTTTAAATGTTCCAGTTTTTCGTTCTACGGTAATTCCAGGATAATTTCCAACCTTCTGACTTAAACCTGTCAATTGATTAAATAAGGATGTTTTACCCGTATTTGGGTTACCAACCAAAGCAATGTTAAGTGCAGAATACCCCTTAGCCATATAGCTTATTGCTGATAAATTTGAATAAGTTGAGCAATACTCTCGCGGATTGCCAAAACACTTCCGTTTATTTTTAAACAGATAGGATCTTTAAATGGAGCACGCTGAATAAGTTCTACCTCATTGCCTGGAAGACAACCCATTTCAATAAGCTTCAATGGAATATCTTTATGATCAACATTGTCAATCACGCCTTTCTCCCCTTCTTTTAAGTCCGCAATGCTCAATTTCTGTTATTTAGACTGATTATAAATAGTGCTGCAATATACATTAACGTGCTTAACCTATAACTGATTTTTGTTGGTATTTGAAATGAAATTGAAAAATGAAAAACCTAATAGCTATTTCGATTCTAATACGATGTATACCGCTCCTTTTTAGAATCGTAGATATCATCTACAATTATCAGAATTGCGGTCTCTTCAACATCACCAAAATCTTGATTTATGGCTGTGCCAAAAGACTTCATGGTAGGAGAAAGCGCCATGTAGTTTTTAATTAGCGGCGGCACACGCTCTTCGCGGTCTTTTGTGTAAGCATTCAAGGCAATCATTCCGTCTTTGTATGACTTCCCTTTAAAGAGATCATCTAAGTGCGATGGATTGGCAGATGCCAAGAGTGGTTGTTTTGGCACCACCAAATTATTGGTGTCAGGAAAGAGACATTCCATAAAATGCAAGACAGCATCTCTGGCTTCCGTATTATAATTCGGATACATCGTCACTTTTCCGAAGAAATATCTCAGATCTGTATGATTTACAAATATTGCCCCTAATCCATCCCATAGATTATCTAGCGCAAAAAGCCCCTCTCTTGGATTAATATGCGGCTGATATCTTGGCTGAATCCATGAGCGCCCTAACTCAACAGTGTAAGGCAAATACGCATCTACAAACTCTTGTGAGAAATTGAAATAGTGCGCTGTTGAAAGTTGAATTGAATCTTTATCCGATAGATTTAATTTCCCACAATCAATAAATCTGTAGCCTCCGATGATTTCATTGTCGCGTTCGGAAAAGACGATAAGTTGTTCGTAACAGTTCTCAGAAGTATCCATTTCGTCAACATCAACTTCTTCTCCAGTTCCGCCACCTGCACTTGCAAAAGACAATTCACGTAAGCGACCTATCTCACGCATCGTGTTTGGTGAATTGTGTGCGTTTATAAAATAGATTTTATTGCCCCCTTTGTTTGTCTCGCGGACAAACCGCTCATCGGTCAGTTCTGCTTTTAACAATGCTCTGTCTACTGGGGGAATAATGTAATCGAAATCCTGTACCAAACTCAACTTAGTTGTCTGTTATTGAAGCGTATATACTTTTTCTCTTACCCATTCTGTCCATTCTTGATCGGTCCTAGAACGATCAAACGTTTCAGTCGGAATGGGCTCACCAAAAACGATTTTAAATGTACTATTCTTTTGTTTCATCATTTCATTTACCAAATAAAACATTTCCACATTTGCTTTTACTCCAAGACCAGTTCTAAAATTGGACAGGTTGTAGAAAAAAGGTGAGAGTTGTGCTCCTCCTGTCCAAACAGGAACAACTTGACTTTCAAATCTTTTAGACCTTGAAACAAAGGTTTTTTTCCAATCTAAATCTTGTACATTCCCGTTTATCCTTCTGCTGACTAAACCTGCGGGGTAAATAAAAACAGCATGGTCAGAACCAAAAAGCGCATTCATTTGTTTCACAACTTCAGAGGCTGTTGCCCCATGTTTATTGACACCTACAAAAAGATCTTTCAAGTTTTTGATACTCAAGAGAATGTCGTTCACCACAAATTTAATGTCTGGTCTTATTGGGAAAATGGCTTGAACATGAGCTAAGGCCTCTAATCCTCCAAAAGGGTGATTTCCAGCAAACACAACACCACCTTCTTTAGGAATATTTTCAAGCCCACTTACTTCAACCGAAATATTGAAGCGCTCTAAAACAGCTGTGCAGAAATCAACACCTTTGAGATTTTCGAATTCTTTAAGAATAGAATTGAGTTCGTTTTGATGCAGAATGCGCTTAATGTAGCTTAGCAACTTACCTGGAATCCATTTTAAAACCTTAGGGTTTTTATCTGCAATTATTTTCTCTACGTCTAAGAATTTGTCGCTCATAAAATAAGGGCTCGAACATTGCAAATGTACACTTGGTTGGGCAAATGAATGTACATCCTTGAAGCAATTTTACACATCGGTTCTTACATCCAAAACATCGCGCAACTTATTACCAATGGTCATAAATGAAAGTACGAGAAGCATAATGCAAATTCCGGGAAGCAAAGCCAAATAAGGTTTTCCAAGAATGATGTATGAATAGTGATCTCTTATCATACTTCCCCACGAGGGTGTTGGCGGCTGTGCTCCTATTCCTAAAAAGCTCAAGCCACTTTCTATAAGAATTGCTGAAGCGAAGTTTGCCGCAGAAATCACAATTACAGGACTTAAAGCATTCGGTAAAATATGGTTCCACATTATGCGAAAATTGCTGTAACCCAAAACTCGAGCTGCATCTATGTATTCCTTTTCTCGAATACTCAACACTTGGCCACGTACTATTCTCGCAACTTCTACCCACATAGTGAGCCCTACAGCAACAAATACCTGCCAAAAGCCTTTACCCAAAACAAGTGTAAGGGCAATGACCATTAACAAAGTGGGAATAGACCAAATGACATTGATCACCCACATAATTGCAGCATCAACTTTTCCTTTGTAAAACCCCGCTAACGTTCCCAATGGTATGCCAATAAGCAGAGAAATGAATACAGAGATCAAGCCAACCGCTAAAGAAATTCTCGTTCCTAAAATTAGGCGACTCAGCATATCTCGTCCATAGCGGTCTGTGCCGAGCCAAAATGTTCTACTCTTTATAAATTCGTCAGTATTGTGCAGGCTTGTACTTAAGTATTTTAGTAAAACTGATTTTTCAGGAGCGTCCATCCCCTCGCCTACATAAGGTTTATAAATCAATTCGTCATCATCGATTCTATAACTTACAACGGGAATCTCTTCAAATTGCGGATCCGTCCCAAAGAACGACCAACGCCTTTCATAGTCTTCTTGCTCAAAAGGAATCATTAAAACATCAATGGAAAAACCAGGGTTCTTTGCAGCTAAGGGCAAATGCATTGCATTTGCATTCTTAGTTGAGTCTGGAGAAATAGCATAACCAAGAATTGCAACCATACAGGCTAATCCAACAATAAAAAGACCCGATTTTGCTATCGGGTCTTTCCAGAGTCTATAAAGTATGTTTTGCTTCTTATTTATCATTGGGTTCAGCGACTGCTAAATCATCGCCAAGGTCATAAATAATATTGAGTGTTTCAACTAAATAAGCGTCTTTACTCAAATTTTTATGCCACTTCTCAAACTGCTGTACTTTGACTGTATCCGTAGAGTACCATTCCGGTTTGTTATCTAAGAAATCTACTACAATTGAATCTTGATCTTTTTTATTGTCAAGATCAAATAATTCTAAATCAGCCTCGTATTTTTCTTGCTTCTCTTTATAGCTAGTATAGTCAAGAGGAGAAATAGTGTTTTCTTCATTTTCTTCAAGCCATTTTGCGTAATCTAAAACATGATTGAAGTGGCTGTTATTCGCCAATCTTTTCTCTGCTTTCACTTTAGCAGAATTGTAAGCCAAAGTGTTCTTGCTCATCACTGAATAAGAGGCTCTTTCAATTTCATCAAATGGTAAAGCGAAATCTTCTTCTTTTTCACCCATTTCCATGTAATTGTAAATGTTTGGTAAAATTACATCTGGAGTAACACCATTCAATTGAGTTGTACCACCATTTATTCTATAGAATTTTTCTGTGGTAACTTTGATCGCTCCGAGAGGAGTAACATCTTTATAAGTTGAACCAGCCGCCTTATCCATATCGAAGATATTTTGAACGGTGCCTTTTCCAAAAGTTGTTTTACTTCCAACGATTACTGCTCTGCCATAATCTTGCAATGCAGCCGCTAAAATTTCTGATGCTGAAGCACTAAAATCATTCACCATAATTGCAAGCGGACCATCGTAATATACCGTTGGGTCATTGTCTTTATGAACGCGTGTTTTTCCAAAACCATTTTTAACTTGAACAACTGGGCCTTTTTCAATAAATAATCCAGCGATGTCAATTGCAGCTTTTAACGAGCCTCCTCCATTGTTTCTCAGGTCTAATACAATACCTTCGACATTCTCTTCTTTCAAACGTAGAATCTCAGTTTTCATATCCTCGGCAGCATTATGATTTTGGGCAGAATAAAAGTCCACATAGAATTTCGGCAAACGGATATAACCGACTTTTTTATCTTCTCCCAAAACAGCAGAACGCGCAAATGTTTGGTCTAACTCAACTATGTCTCTAATAATTGGTATCACCTCTTTTGTTCCATCCTTCTTTTTTACAGTTAATCTAACTTCTGTTCCTTTCTTTCCGCGTATTTGTTTCACAACTTTATCCAACTTCATTCCAACAACATCAACAGGCTCTTCATCACCTTGTGCAACGGCTATAATTTTATCCCCTGCTTTTAAATCTCCTTGTTTGTAACTCGCACTACCCACAATGACCTTTTCAATAGTTACATACTCACCCTTTACTCTTAGTTGAGCTCCTATTCCTTCGAATTGACCCGTCATTTCCTCTTCCCATTTGTCTTTTACTTTTGGGGCGAAATACTGAGAGTGCGGGTCGAATACTGCGCTAAACGAATTCAAATAAAACCCTAACCACTCTATTCTATCAATCTCAGAAACATATTCAAACAAATCATTTTGATACTCTAATTCGCGCTCACGTGCTTTTATTTCAGCCGTTTCGAAGTCTAAAGTATCGTTGTCATCTAAATTGTCATAGACTCTTGAAATAACTCTAAGCTTTAATGTCTTTCTCCAACGGTCTTTTAACGCTTTCGTGTTTGCTGCGAAATCTAATTTTTCAAAATCAGTCTCTATTTCTTCTTTCTTTTCATAGTCAAAAGGCTTACTTAAAAAGTCCTCGTAGTACCCTTTTGTTTCCGTCATTCGCTTTTGAACAATCACATAACTCATGTCGAAAAAGTCAAGTTGATTGTTTTTGAACTGATTGTCAAGCAGAGTTTGGCTCGTTTCGAACTCTTTTATGTCTTTTTGAGTCAAGTATTTTTTACCATAATCCAATGACTCCAAATATTTATCGTAGACATTTTTCGAAAAGTCATCGTTAATTTCTTTAGGGCTAAAATGTGCAGTCGTCAACGCATCATAAACCAAATTATTAATAATGGTTTCACGTTTTTTGTTGCCTTCATAGTATTTAAACCCAGCAAATATGCCAGCTCCTATAAATATTAATAGTAAATATTTAAGATTTTCTTTCCTCATTATTTTTTGTATTACACTATTCTCCACATTAATAAAACTCAGAAAACCTCTAGTCTATTTTTCTTTCTTGACGTTGTAACATTTAATACCCTTGCAACGTCTTTTTGTCAAATCATAATAGCTTCACAATATTACAATTTGAATGCTATGAATTTTAAATTTGTTGGCTTCAAAAAAACAATCCTATGAGCGTTGCATTAGCAATGCAGAAACTAAACTTCAAGAATGAAACAATTTTTATTCCTATCCATTTTCTTGGGCTCGTATTTAACAGTTTTTTCACAAGACTACACCATTAGCGGATACATTACGGATGATGCAAATGGAGAAGAATTAATAGGCGCTGCAATAAAGGTAAAAGGCACAACAATGGGTGCAGTAACCAATGCATACGGTTATTATGCGCTCACACTGCCACAAGGAAGCTACGACATCTCATTCGATTTTATCGGCTACGCTGAGATTACAAAACCAATTATACTCGATAAGAGTATCCGTTTGGATATTAAGCTTGCTGAAAGTGCTGAGGTGATTGATGAAATTGAATTAACCGGTGTAAAGGAAGATGAAAACATTACGACGACGCAAATGAGTGTTATGTCCATTTCGTCTAAAGACATTAAGAAAATGCCTGCACTTTTAGGAGAGACAGACATTATTAGGTCTTTGGTTCTTCTACCGGGTATTTCAACAGTTGGTGAAGTCGCCACTGGTTTTAATGTTCGTGGGGGTAATGCAGATCAAAACTTAATTCTTCTTGATGAGGCTCCTGTCTATAACTCCTCTCACCTTTTAGGGTTGTTCTCTGTTTTTAATTCTGATGCCATAAAAGATGCTAAGCTTTATAAAGGTGGTATTCCAGCCAATTATGGTGGACGTTTATCTTCTGTATTAGATGTAAGACAAAAGGACGGAAACTCTAAAAAATTTAGTGGTAATGGTGGCATCGGCTTACTTTCTTCTCGCCTAATGCTTGAAGGGCCAATCGTAAAAGACAAAATGAACTTTCTCGTTGCAGGTAGAAGAAGTTATTTCGATATCTTCTTTCCATTATCAAATGATCCTGCAATCAACCAAAGTATTCTCTTCTTTTATGACTTGAATGCAAAAGTGAGCTACAAAATCAACAATAAAAACAGACTTTTCCTTTCTGGTTATTTTGGACAAGATCAATTCGGCATACAAGATCAGTTTGCTTTTGGCTGGGGTAACGCTACCGCAACGCTTAGGTGGAATTCAATATTAAGCGATAAGCTTTTCATGAATGTGTCTACAATTTACAGTGATTATAAATACAATTTAGGTACACCTGATGACGCGGAAACGGCATTCAGGCTTGACAGTAGAATTCAAAACTACATTGGTAACCTCAGTTTTAACTATTTCTTAAATTCTAAGAATAAAATTGACTTTGGTCTTAACACCACTTACTACAGATTTAGCCCTGGAAAGATATCTGGTGACATTTCCGTTGAGCTATCCAAAGAATACGCTTTCGAACCCGCTATTTACATTTCGAATGAGCAAACCATATCTGACCGTTTTAAATTGCATTACGGATTGCGCTATTCAACATTCTTCAATTTAGGACCGCGCACGGTTGTTCAATACAACTCTGAAGATGAAATAGAACCAGAAAATGTAATAGGGAGTACATACTATGCTAAAGGAGAAACAGTAGCGTCTTTTGTTAATCTCGAAGGTTTAGAACCTCGCCTGGCAATGACCTACTTACTTAATGAGTCAAGCTCCGTAAAGTTGAGCTATAACAGAATAAGACAATACATTCACCTAGTGAGTAATACAACCAATGCAACTCCAATTGACATATGGCGACCTTCAGGGTCTTATATCAGTCCTGCAACTGTAGACCAAATTGCAGGGGGTTATTTTAGAAACTTTAACAACAACAAACTTAAATTTAGTGTAGAGGCTTACTACAAGCAATTCTATGACTTAGTAGAATACAAAGACGGAGCAGATTTAATTTTTACCGAAAACATTGAAACTGAATTACTCTCTGGAGATGGTAAAGCATACGGTGTAGAACTTCTCTTAGAAAAGAAGACAGGTAAACTAACCGGTTTTATTGGCTACACACTGAGTAACTCAAACCGAATTGTGAAAGGAAACAGCACACGTAATTCTGTTAATCAAGGTGTGGCTTACAATGCAAATTTTGATAAAACTCATGACCTAAGTATTTTGGTCACCTTTGCCGCTTCAAAAAAGTGGGACTTATCTGCAGCCTTCGCATACCAAACAGGAAGACCCCTTACGGCTCCGGATGGAAAAGGGCAATTTGAAGATTTTTCTTACCCTATCTACACTTCGCGAAACAGTGCTCGAATACCAGATTACCACCGTTTAGATTTATCGGCTGTTTATTATTTCAAAAATAATTTCAACGAGAAGAGTTGGAAAACAAACTTGGCTTTTGGATTTTACAATGCATACGGCAGGAAAAACCCATACTCCATTACTTTTCAAGAAAGTGAAAGCACAAGCGGAGTTTTGGTTGCCCAACAACTCAGCATTTTCGGAAGCATCATCCCTTACGTAACCTTCAACTTTAGTTTCTAAACAGATGAAAAACTTAAAATACATTTTCGCAATATTCGCAGCATTTTCTCTTGCCTCGTGTACCGACATCATTGAAATAGATATTCCCGAAGGAGAAAAACTAATTATAATTAACGGAAGAGTGACAGACTCAATTCCAGTATATGCTCAAATTTTGGAATCTACCCCAATTTTCTCAGAAGACTTAAACCCTGCTATTCAAAATGCAACAGTCTTATTGTTTGAGGATGATATTAACGTTGCAGCGCTTATTCAAGATACAACGGGATTTTATAGAGCCGATTTTATTGGTTCTATCGGTAAAACGTATAGACTAGAAGTCACCGTTCCTGCAGATCATCCAGAACTTGGAAACACAACTTGGGCTTCCAGAGAAGAAGAGATGAACCGCATCGCACCCCTAGATTCTATATATCAGGAAGCTCTTTCAGACAATCCTCCTTTTCAGGATGGTGGTGAGTATCTCTTTTATGATTTCACCGAAGAAGTTGGTCTAGGCGATAGGCTAAGAATACGCTACTGGAAAAATGACACATTAAGAGGTGGTGGCAACAACCTGATAGCATTTGATGATGAATTTATTGATGGTCGTACCTTTACAAATAATCCGAATATCCCTGATGCTTTGCCTGCACTTCAAGTAAACGGTTCTCCGGGTAAAGACAATGAAAAATGGAAAGTTGAGCATTCTTCAATTACCAAAGACTATATGAAGTATTTAGAACTTGTAAATCAACAAACCGCTCAAACTGGTGGTCTTTTTGATCCTCCTCCTGCACTTCTTGAAGGAAACATATATGGTATAACCAATACTTCTAAAACAGCTTTGGGATATTTCGCTGCTTCAGCTTTGCAAACCTTAGAGGCTACTATTAAGTTGTAGTTACATTTGCACTCCTATGGGTGAAAGATATGTATTAGGTAAAATTGTTCGTGAATGGTTAAATGAAAAAGGCCTGCATGAATACTTGGTGGACAGCATCAGCTTTACAGTAGATGTTTTTGTTCTTGCCATAGCTGTAATCATTACTGACTTTTTAACACGCAAGATTCTTATATCTACAATTCACAACATTGTTTCAAGGACGAAAAACCATTGGGATGATTATTTTTATGAGCAGAAAGTTTTTAAGAATGCAGCCCATATTGTTCCGGCCCTTGTTGTAAAGGGAATGCTCCCCTATATTTTTAGCGAGTTAGGCGCTGGGGTTTCCAAATTCATTGATACTACTATTAGCGTCTATATTGTAATACTCATTACAATAATCATAGGTAAATCCTTAAAAGCTATTGAAAACCTTAGTGAAAGTGATGAAAGCAAACTTCAAAGCCAACAGATTAGATCTGTTTCTCAGGTCTTTAGAATTATAGCGGCATTCATTGGGTTATTAGTAATTATATCCATTGTTTTCAATGTAAGGCTTGGTGGCCTATTAGGCGGAATGGCCGGAGCGACAGCAATTTTAATCCTCATTTTTCAAGATACGATAAATGGAGTTCTAGCCAATTTTCAAATCAACATGTATGATCTCATCAATAAAGGAGATTGGATAACATTTGAAAAATATGGAGTGGATGGTGATGTTGTGAGTATTGATTTGACTACTGTTAAAGTTCGTAATTGGGATAAGACTATTTCTTCGGTGCCAGCAGTGGCTTTTGTAAGCGATAGTTTCGTGAACTGGCGAGGAATGCAAGAAACGAATGCCAGACGTATTAAACGAAATATTCTAATCGACATTAGAAGTATTGATTTTGCCACTACCGAGATGATTGATCGCTATAAACAAGTCGATTTAGTAAAAGACTACATCGATCAAAGGCAAAGCGAAATCATAGAATACAATCAAAAGAATCAAGTATCATCAGAGTTTCCCGTAAATGGTAGGCGTCAGACTAATGTGGGGATTTATCGCGCATATGTTCAAGCGTATCTAAAGAACCACCCTAAAATTGACACCAGTCTATCGTTAATGGTAAGACAATTACAACCAAATGATAAGGGTTTACCAATCGAAGTGTATTGCTTTTCTAATGACATTGTTTGGGCCAATTACGAGGATATTCAGGCTGATATTTTTGACCATCTATTCGCGGCTACTAAATTCTTTGAATTGCGTTTGTATCAATCACCTGGCGGCTACGATCTCGAGGATATAAAACTAATTAACTAAAGTTTTCTTCCTTTCCAAGTTACTTTTCCGAAAAGAATTTTTGCAACAACACCAAGTGCATAAAGTGGGTAAACGATACTCAAGGTTACTGCATGTATCGGATTGAGTTGTTGCTTCAACGTATGAGTATAATATAATCTCAGAATTGAATAGTCCAGTAAAAACCGAGTAACTAAATATATAAACGAAAAAATCCATTTCTCTGGATTTACAATGAAACTGACTACGACAACAACTGCAAGCATGTTGAGTAATAAAATATGAATGGCAACCAGTTTACCTTTTGGATTTGGGTACTCACTCGTCTTAGAAGCCCAGCGTGCTCGCTGATTTAAAAACCCCGCTATTCCTTTAGAAGGTTGTGTGTTCACCAACGATGCGTTATCAGAAATATAGACTATTGAATCTGGTGATGTTCTTGCCAGTTGCTGAATAAAAAATACATCATCGCCACTTTTACTTTTTTCATTAAACACCAACTCTTCTCGAGACGCTTTTAAATATGCTAGGTTCGCGGCATTTGCCATAATATTCCAACCATTGTTACTCAAACCTATTGATGAGGCTATTAAAGATGAGAACTCAAGGCTTTGTAATTTATCAAATAAACTTTTAACCGAAACCAATTGCACAGGTCCTGCCACCATTTTAACCTCAGGCTTAACAAATTGTGCAGACATTATTTCAATCCATCTTTGTGGCACTTCGCAGTCCGCATCCGTTTGAAGAATTATCTCATTTGCACAAACTTTAATGCCCTCTTTGAGTACTTCTTTTTTCCCAAAACCTTTTCCATGGACCAATTTTAAGTTTACATCGTGATTATTAGATTTCCAGGTATTAATAATATAAACTGTAGAATCTTCCGAATGATCATCAACTATGATAACTTCAAATCTCGATTTGCGGTAAGTATTTTTGGCAATTGAATCTAATAATCTCTCAATATTTGCAGATTCATTTCTTGCAGCAATTAATATTGAAACAAAATTATCTTCATTTACTTTAGGCAAACGTACTGTCTTATTCAGCCCTTTAATTACAAATGATGTAAAGGCAAAGTGCGAAGCCAAAAAGACCACAACAAGTATGTTTAAAAGCAAAAGCATAGGCTCCGCAAGTAATGTAATTTTAATTTATGTTTGTTCGTAATGACCAAAGAAAGAATCATTTTAGGTATAGATCCAGGTACAAATATCATGGGGTACGGGGTTATTCAAGTGGTGAATAACCAACCTAAACTGATTTGTTTAGATGTTGTCCATTTAGCCAAGCTCGGAGACCATTACCTTAAGTTAAAGTCTATTTTCGAAAAGACTTTAATGATTATTGATGAATTCAATCCTGATGAAGTCGCACTTGAAGCTCCCTTTTTTGGTAAGAATGTTCAAAGTATGTTAAAGTTAGGACGTGCACAAGGTGTTGCCATGGCCTCCGCATTATCTCGAAGCATCCCTGTTTTTGAGTATTTGCCTAAAAAAGTAAAAATGTCTGTAACAGGCAATGGAAATGCAAGTAAAGAGCAGCTTTCAGGAATGTTGCAAAGTATGTACAATTTTAAAGAGCCGCCTAAATATCTAGATGCAACAGATGGTCTAGCTGTTGCGACCACACATTTTCTTCAAACCAAGAATGGGCATTTATCACAGTCCTCAAAAAAAGGTTGGGCAAGTTTTTTAAAAGATAATCCTGGCAGATTAGGCTAATTTACTTGCAATACTCGTAGCAATTTCATTGAATTCTTCTCTAGAGAACTTCAGCTTTGGAAGAGAAAAACTCAAATCGCCTTCTGTCTTTAGAGGAACTAAATGAATGTGTGCATGCGGAACTTCCATACCCAGAACAGAAACTCCTACTCTCTCACAATCCATTGCTGAGTCAACAGCATTTGCAACCGTCCGAGCAAACGTCCATAGACCATTATAAGTCTCTTCATCCAAGTCAAAAAGGTAATCCACTTCAATTTTAGGAATAACAAGCGTGTGCCCCTTTTGCATTGGAAAAACATCCAAGAATGCTAAATATTTGTCAGTTTCTGCGACTTTATAACATGGAATTTCTCCCGCGACAATCTTAGAAAAGATGGAGGCCATTATCTTGAAATTTCAATAATCTCAAACTTCATAACTCCTCTAGGTACTTTAATTTCAGCAACGTCACCCACAACCTTACCCAATAGCCCCTGTCCTATAGGACTTTCCACAGAAATTTTATTGTTTTTCAAATCTGCTTCTTTCTCACTTACTAGGGTATACACCACTTCCATTTTATTGGTTTGGTTTCTGATCTTTACTTTACTAAGCACTAACACTTTAGAGTTATCCAATTGTGACTCATCAATAATTCGAGCATTAGACATCAATTCTTCCGTCTTTGAAATTCTCATTTCCAGCATACCTTGTGCTTCCTTAGCGGCGTCATACTCGGCATTCTCAGACAAATCTCCTTTATCTCTCGCCTCAGCAATTTGACCAGAAATTTTTGGACGTTCTACTTTTTTAAGAAATTCCAACTCCTCCTTTAACTTAGTATATCCTTCTTCTGTATAATATTGGATTTTCGACATAACTCAAGATACTTAAATAAAAAATGAGACCCTATGGCCTCAACACTCACAAAATTAATAATTAGAAACAAAACGAGCGGCAAATGCCGCCCATCTTCTGAATATCAAAATAAATTAGAAACCTACACTAATACCCACACTGTGAACACCATCAAATGGATTTGTTGTTCTGTACGAATAGTCAAGTCCTAAGAATGAACCTTTATCCTTGTTTATAGGTAATTGAGCTGTAAACCCAGCTGTCAAGCCTGTTAAGGCACTGTTCAGTTGGTCATCAGAGCTGACAACAATTTTGTAACCCGCTCTAACCATAAACACTTCTCTAAAACCATACTCTGCTCCTACTTGGAAAAAATCTTTTTCAAAAGAGTTAGATGTAAATGCCCCAGCTGCAGTCAACCTATGTCCTTCGGCCAATGTAATGTCGTAAGACAATCCCATTGCAAGTTGTGTTGGTAATTCAAACGCTGCAGATTTTGAATCAAACGCTTGAGAATATCCAACACCAAAAGTTGGAACAGGAAGAATAATAGATGATCCGTCTCCAGTATATTTAAGAGAAGGTCCAATATTCTTTAAGGTAATACCAAATTTCCAATCATCATTACTTTCAGGTATATACTGAATGCCAGCATCAAAGCATAAGCCTGTTGTTTTCATATTAGAAATAGATGAATTGTACGCTTTGATATTCACGCCACCGTAAATACTTTCCGTAAATTTCTGAGCATACGCTATGTTAATTGTCAAGGCTCTTGGCGCTACCACACCAGAAGTACCGTCAGGTTGAGTTGCGGTAGTTACTTCCCACTCACCATAATTAAATCCAGAAAAAGCAATTCCTAAAACACCATTGTCACTAACTCTTTGTGCAAATGTTAAAGAGTTGATTTGAATTCCAGCACCTACTAACCATTGGGTATTCTCAAATTTAATGTCAGTCTTTTTTACAAATGCTAGACCTGCAGCATTTACAAAAAATGCATCACTTCCGCGAGCAGCACCTAAGCTTACATCTGCCCAGCCAGCAGATCTCGCAAATGGGTTGATAAGCAATTCTGACGCGCCAGCCGCACCAGAACGCTGCGGATTACCCGCGAATACTTGAGGTAAATACCCAACTAAAGCAGCTGCGATTAAAATTTTATTAAGTCGTTTCATAGTTTTTTCCAATTACTATTAAAATGCATTTAAATCAATAGGGCGTAATGCACCAAACCATTTCAATACTTTCTCTCCCAAACTACCGGCATCTACATGAATTATGTAAACACCACTTGCAATAGGCACGTTGTATTTATTCTTCAAATCCCACTCAACCCAAGTATTGGTATTGTCCTTATCAATTACTTTAATCTGAGTTCCATTTGTAGTGTATATTGATATTTTACATTTCTCTGGTAGGTTCGTGATCTTGACAATATTATCTAATTGAGATGCTTCGTACTCTGACCAACCATAATATGGGTTTGGCACAACCCTGACGGTCTCAAGAGCGTCTTTACCAACTGACTCAACTCTAGTCTTCGTAGCAATTGAGCCAGTATTGAACCCATATTTTGGATGTCCATCTGGATTTTCGGGGTTGTTTGAAACAGCGTAGTTGCTATAAGCATTATCCATTCTTAAACGAACACGAGCGTCTGAAGGCGTACCATCCTGCGTTACATCAAAATCTTGTCCTGCTTTAAGAGTAGGATAAGATACCCATAACGCATAGCGGAAAAAATTCACTTTTGCCAAAATACCTTGAGGCCCAGGAGAATCAAGGGCATCGATCAAAAATTTCAATGGATTATCATCAATTTTATCACCTTGATAAACATTTTCTGTAACTGATCCTTGAACTGTATCCGCAGGCGAAAGAACATATAGTGCATGTTGACCTCCAAATACATATCCCCCATTCACAGAATTTCCAGGAAATTCAATCTGAGTGGAGGTTGGGTTAAACATCATATCATCACCTCTATGAGCTCTTAGATTAGAATTTTCGCCCATAACCATATTTAAACGTTGACCAGTTTCTAAAGATACTGCATAACCAGGGAAGTAACTCCAACCAACATCTAAAGAAGGGTCCTTTACTAATTCCGAGTTAGGATCATTTAGATTTGTCAATTGAAGAGATGTTCCTTGTCGAAGAGATAATTTCTTAGCTCCACCTTCAGCAAGACCAATATCCTCACAAAGTTCAAAAACAGGTACTCTTGTCCATTTAGTTCTATCATTTGTGTAAACTACATCTACACTGTGTATTCTTTGAACTTCTCTTACACCTTGATTACTAGCTGGTCCCATTCCCCAAACAACGAAACCATCGGCCGGAAAAGAACCATAACTCTTATCACTTACATAAGCATAAGGACCCCAAGTACCATCAATAATAGTTTCAAAATATCCTTTCGGATCACCATCAAAATCAGGATAATAGGATGCTGGAGGGTCAGTAACATTATTTGAAGCTCCAGCTAATATCCAATTAAACGGAGTAAAACTATCGTCATCTTTAACACCTTCAATCCAGGCTTTTGTTTCATCAACATAAGATATGCCACTCTCTTGCACTCCATTGTTTCTAATTCCGTCTTCGTCTCCCCCCGGGTTCTCAATCTGTTCCAGCGTTACCGAAATTCCTAATTCTGCCACAATTTGTTCGTTGAAGAAGCTAATATTAGTGTCTGAAACTGCAATGGTATCTCTAAATTCATTTTCCATCCACCAATTAGCATCATCGCCACTTGTGGTTAAGGTAATCGTAAATTTACCTTCTGGAATAATGAGCGGATCCACCACTTTTATTGCTACAGGTCCAAAGCCTTCTTTATACGTAGGATACTTTACACTGAACTCACTTACGATAGTGTCAATTGATGCATCAGTCAACTCTAGCAAGTTTCCACCGTTACCTACTCCATCAATTCTTGTTATTAATGGGCCACTACCATATTGTGCATTTATCACGGTTCCACCGGCTTCAGATTCAGTCTTATGTGGTATTGCCGTATACGTAGAAATATTTCTTCTACCTGCCAAGAATGGTAATTTTTGACCTGTTGGTGCTGTTGTGGGGTCGAATTTTTCATATTGATTTTGACCATAAGCGACAACCGTGAAATAATATTCCTTGTGATTAATCAAAGATCTATCTCCTGTTGCGAAAACATCTTCAGTTAAGGTAAATGAGTTATTGATTCCACCATTATTACTTTCTAACGTCATGTCTTGAGGAACCAATTGATTAAGATTGGGGTCTACTTCCCAATTTATTAATTGAGTGATGTCGTTTTTCACGTCAACTTGAGCAACCAATCTCGCTTGATTTGGAGAATAAATATCACCAATAGGCACATCCTTATTTGCTAATTGAAATATTTGATAACCTTCAAATATATAGTCAAAGTAATAAGGATTGTCCTTGAGTATATCATCTAAATCTTCTCCAGGAGGTAAAGTAATTGCTGGATCTCTTTCAGTGTACTTATACTTAAAGTTATTCGAAGAACTCTTATAGCTTAATGAAATAATTATTTGTTCATCTAATTCTTGAATTTGCATATCTGGAGCATCTGGACCATCTAATACTCTAAAACAGTTATCAAATAATTGCTGTGCTTTATCGTCAGCCACAATAACTTTTTCTACAGAAGCAAACAAATCATCATTGATTTGATCTCTTTCCCATACTGCCCCGGTAGTAATGAAGTTTAAAGCACCGGGAGCCAATGAAAATGGCCCTGCATTATGCAGTCCACGCTTGTCCTCCTTATTCGCAGGTGACTCAAACCAATTTTTATCAACTATTGGTTCTGTTTTTCCTGTTGTATCGTATGAATTCCCTGGATACGCATATAGAGTTTGTTCTCCACTTCCATCAGGGGTAAACCCATCACCATTTCCAGTACACGCAGGACCACATGGAGTTTCAACAATCAATGGGAAACCATTTTTCCACAAACTTCTCATGTAATTGTAAAACTCAGGTCCAGCATCTGGATTACCAGAAAATGCGTTTGATGTGTTGTTATAATACATGAATCCTGACATGATGATTCTTTCATTTACACCAGTAATAGGACTTTCAGGAACACAGATACCTTCATCATTTCTTACTCCATCAATGCAACCATCTCTGTCGTTATCAAGACCGTCAAAGTAATCTGCAAAAGGTCCTTGGAAGAAGTCAAACCCAATTGCAGGAGGATTCAATCCGTAACCTAAAGGGCCTTCATCGTCAGCATCAGAATTGTAAACATAACCTAGACCTCTAGGAATATCACTACCTATAATGTCATCATTTGCATTCCCTAAATCAGCATCAAACCAAGTCGAAAAATATGTATCGGTTAATCTAAATGTTGATTTATTCAAGATTCTGTAATTGTTGAAGGTCATGTTATTCACTTCATCATTTGTTGAAAAAGCAAATGCTTGCGCTCTAATTTCAAACCCTAAAGCTCCAGCCGCTGTCTCAGTATGAACGTTACCTCTGTCATTATAAACCCACCAAATGGTTTGATCGCCATAAAGAATATCCGTTTCTTTTAACGTACAATCAAATTCTTTGTCAATATCATAAGCAGGATAATCAATAAATGGATCGTAAAACTGATCACCATCTCTGTCTATAAAAGGGGCCAACACATAAGGTAACTCACCATTCTTACCATTACCAGGCCATTCTAATATTGATGATGGTATCTGACTTTCATACCCAGGAAACTCCTCGGCTTCAATACAATCTGCATCATCTAAACATTCCAACCAAGCCTTGTGTATTTCAACTTCTTCACGAAGCAAAATCCAATGCTGATCATAATTATCGCATATTTCCTTATTTATCGAAGCGGTTCCATCATCAGTTAAAGGACCAGGCCAGTAATCATTACCTCTTTGGCGATATGTCATTGCCGCAAGTTTCAACTGATTTCCTTCATCTACTCCTCCTAACCACAAAGCTCCAGCAAACATTGAATGCTTATTACTTCCTTTCGGCACTTCGTATCTAGCAGTATTTAAATCCCACCACATATCTCCGCCACCGAGGATAGTGGTTCTTACGTTGTTAATATTTAAATCTGACTGAGCCCTTGCCGGTTGACAAAGTTCCATCAGTGTTTTCATAGCCCCAGATTTCTTACCAGAAGATTTTTTTCCTAAACCAGGTACCTCTCTAGCTATCATTAAACTGGCTGATAAAAATCCAATTGCAACTAATAAATATCGTTTCATATTGATCTTTCTCGTTTTTCTTTTTTTATTAAAATCCAAATCTAAACCCTAATCTATATCGTCTAGGGGTTGTGTAATTGAATGGATTATTCATCCTTGCATTGTAAAGGTCAGCATAAGATTGCGCATTCGTTTGAAAATTTAATGCATTTTGGCCCTGAGGAGAAGCTAAATAGCCATCGTCATCTGGGGATCCAGTGTAAGCATACACCCCTATAACATTTCTAGAACCTAAAATGTTAAGCACTGTAAAATAAACTTCTACATTGTAAGGACGCTTCCTAGCTGGCTTGTCACCTTTTGCTTTTGGCTGTATATACCAAACCTTATTTATATTTAAATCAAGCCTTGTTTGCCATGGTAATCTTGAACCATTAATTTGACCAGTTAAAGGAATACCAGAAGACCCTTCTGTTAGGGCAAATGCTCTGTTTCTTCTGGTATAAGGGCTACCGGAACTCATGTTTAACAATAAGTTAATTCCAGCATTTTCAAGAATCCCTCTTGCTACTTTCCCTTGGGGACCATTGTAGCCTCTTCCACCTGAATATCTATAATCCAAGTTAAGAACAACCTCATGGCGCTTATCGTAATCAAGCGGAAGAATATACCTAAGGTTAGGCTGACCTGATCTTGCCAAATTCGCACCAGAATTAGGTCCTGAACCTGAACCATCCGCAAATTGTAGTGTATAATTTGCAGTAAGCGTAACATTTGATTCTGGAGTTCTTCTTAAATCGTACTGGAAAGTAAATCCTTTCACAGTACCAAAATCTTGGTTACCATATGTAACATACGTTAATGGATATGCTTCATTAAACGAAACAGACTGAATCATGTCTCTAAATTCTCTATAAAAGGCAGAGATTTTTAAGGCTGAATTTCTAGAAAGCAATTGTCTAAATCCTATTTCATATTCTGTAGTTTTTTGTGGTTTTAAATCTGGATTTTGAAGAAATCCATCAGTTCTACCATTTTCTAATTGCAAATAGGCTAAAGGATCCATTCTGTTTTGTCCCGGATTTGGTCTACTTACTAATAGATCATAATGTGCAAAGAATTCAGCCTCATCCGTGATTGGAAACTGGAAAGAAACCCTTGGTGAAACGGTTACCTGCGGATTATAATCTACAAATGACTCATCAACAGTGCTTGCTAAATCTTGTTGGTCAGGGTATTTTAAGTAAGGCTTTATACCTCCAGAGGCATCCGCAATTTTCTTTGGATTCGCCTCTATAACTCCTTCAGAATTATACCAAGTGCCTCCGCTTCTATATCCTACTATACTTTTCGGATTATTAAGATCATCCACATAAACAACATAATCATCTCCAATTCCTTGTGGTATTTCAGCACCAGCCAACCCTGTTGAACCTAAATCTCCAACTTTATACGTTGGATACAATACATAAGGATCAGCTAAAACTGATTGGTTTCCATCGAATCTATCAACACGAACACCTATGTTAAAAAATAAATCATTGAAAGTAAATTGATCCTGAATATAACCAGCCATGTAAATGGGTTGGAAGGCTGCAATAGATCTATTTTGTGGGTCACTGTAAAAATCTTTTAATGTTGGGTTGCCACTTGTAACATTTCCTTTGTAGTCAAATCCGTAATAAGAAACCAATTGAGAACCGCCAATATTGATCAATTCGCTAGCAGAGAACATGTCTAATGTAAAAAAGTCAGGATCATAACTATCTATATCCAACCAATCAGTACCATTAACATCATAACCAAGCTTCTTTCTAACATTTACATCAAACGTTCTTGGCTTGCTGGCGTCAAATGCCCTATCATAATTGATTGTATCTTGAAACACTCCATTTTCATCGTAAACAGGTATGGGATTAGCAATATCTAATTCTCTAATCGCATCATTTTGCAATAGTCTCATTTGCGACCATAAACCATTTCCTGAAATACCGTAACCTCTATCAACTCTCTGTTCAAATTCGATACCAACAATTAACGAGTGGTCCTTAATATTGAAAGTTGAATTTGCCGTTAATCTAAATTGCGTATTTAAGTTTTCATTGTAGCCTCCTTGCAAAGCACCAACATTAGTCCATAGGCTATAAGCTGAAGTCGGATTGTCGCCATTGATTAAACCACCACCGGCTTGAATATTTGTTAAGCTGTTATTCTGGTTAGAAATTGTGCCATTTTCAATAAAATCATAATAGTTAGATGTATAATTCGCTCTAACACTTCCGGCATTAGGAGTAAAAACCACCGCTGTGTCTTGATAAACGGTATGAATCCAACCCGTTAAACCAGTTGCTGTATCTGTGTCAAACCTATAAAGTTTCGTTTGCTTCGTTTCAAACTTCCCAATGTGCCCGTAGTTAAAAATATTATCCTTATAAATTGCATCTTGAGTAACACTAGTGTTTCTAGTGTAGTCTACTTGAATTGTGTAGAATACATTCTTGAACAAAGAAGAGTCGCTGTTTTTAAAGCTTTGTTGAAAACGTCCAAAAATTGACCAGTCAGTCTGCGTATATTCTCTATTCAAATCATTATTCATCATAGAGCTTTGGTAACTAAAATTTCGTTGGTTTCTATAATTATAACGACCTCCCAATGAAAAAGTCGATCTTGGTCCTGTAACAATTTTAATATTACCCGAAGTCCTTACTTGATTCCTTGCAGTGTTTTCACGAATATATCTTTGCTCGAGATCATCTGCAGTTATAAATTCAGCATTGCTTAATGTACCCAAGCCAACATTACTGGCTCGTATTGGGTTTTTCCTCAGTTCTTCGAGTACATCATCTTTTAGATAATTCAGAGGATCAATTGTCGGTCTGGCATCATTATCAAATTGATATTCTCCCGAGAATAAAAACCCAATTATTGTTTTTTCTGCAGGGTTTCCAAATGCATCTGTAACCTTCTTTTTCCAAATAGGCCCCCCAATAGTCAATCCAGCTAAATTATAATGATATCCTCTGTCTCCCATTGCATCGAAAGGACTTGAAGAAATCAATTCACCGCCTCCAAAGAAATAAGGCAAAGGATTTTTTGTCGTAGTACTAATTACACCACCAGTAACATCACCATAGTTTGCAGGCAATCCGCCTGTAATTACTTCCTGTTGAGCAATAGCCTCTCGTGGTAAATTTGCATCTCCGCGCACTTTAACACCATCAATAAAAGTTTGATTCTGACCTGAACGAGCACCCCTAAAACGCAGCTGACCGTCATCCCCAACTGATACACCAGGTGTTAATGCCGCAATGCCATTCGTCCCTCTTATTGGTAAGTTGGTGATATCTTCAGCCCTCTTGATCGTACTTGTCTTTCCTACTTCAATTAACTTGTCATCGGTTAATTCGATAGTTTCTAAAACATCTCCTTCAAGAGACATGTTCACATTTAGGACTTTGGTCTTTCCAGGATTAATTGTGATTTTAATAGCTTTAGTAGCATAGCTACCGTTAGAAACTTCAACCTTATAGTTACCTCCATCAAGTGGAGCAATACTATAATTACCATCAAAGTCGGTTGCAACACCGGCAACTAATTCGCCTCCAAGTAAAACCCTCACTTCAGCAAATGGAATACTCTCTTTTGTAACTTCATCTTTCACTGTACCTTTCAGTCCTCCAGGGAGTTGCTGTGCACTAGTGATAAGACTGAGGGTTATCGCAAAGCACATTAGTATTTTTTTCATCATATACCCTATCTATTTAGGTTACCGCAGATTTTTAAAAGCCGTAAATATAACAAGAAATAGTCCGCATTAACAAAGCATTAACAGTCAAAAAAATGATTATTTTTTAACTCATAAAAGCGCGTTTATTTAGCATTTCACAAAACATTTAACAGCCATTCGCCTTATTAACGCCTTCAAAAAACAAAAGATTGGTTGATTATCATATTTTATAAATTTGTTCGTTATTAAATCTCACATGAGAAAAGGACTTTTTATCTTAACTATTGTTGGATGCTTATCAGCGCTTACAGGATGTAAAAAACAAAATGAGTTTTATGACATTCCAAATGTTGCTATTTCAGAATTTATCTATTTGAGCAATCCCACAAACTTTGACCTACAGGTGCAGGGTGGACATGTGTATCGTCAAGCTGGTTACAGAGGTTTAATAATCTATAGAAGGTATGTAAATGGAGATGATAACGATTTCGTTGCTTATGAAAGAGCTTGTCCAATTCATTACTCAGAACCTTGCTCAACAATGAAAGTTGTTGATGATCTCACAATAGTATGCGAATGTGACGCAAAAGAATATTCCTTGTTCGATGGCTCACCTTACGTTGACAATCCTTCGCCTTCAGTTAAGTTTTATCGATCTACATTCGACGGAATAAATACGATTCATGTATCCAATTAGTAAATATTCCGCTTACTTAATTAGATCATAATTTTATTTTAACAACGAATAACAAAAGAGGGATACTTATCAAGTACTCTTGTTATTTTCTAAAAGCTTTTGATTAACGCACTCTTAACGGTATTAAGTGTGAGTTTAACGCTTGAAATTAGTTTGAAGATCCATCGATTTGATGACGTTTTAGTCGCTCATATCGATATTAAAAGGGGCTAAAAAGGATGAAGAAAGGTCAAAAATAAAGGCACAAAAAAA
>ERZ1046740.11-NODE-11-length-184472-cov-24.543827_pt1 | contig 184472 bp, 170 predicted proteins | sample MGYA00383093_ERZ1046740 | MGnify/ENA primary metagenome ERZ1046740 (study PRJEB29581, sample SAMEA5548363) | metagenome | biome: marine; feature: coastal; material: water | depth 25 m | study: Short-term variability in the microbial, nano- and picoplankton... | reverse complement strand
TGAATCGCGTGATCTTAAACCAGAGCTTTAAGGCGCTATTTATAGGAGCTATCATTACAACAGGAATTCTTCCTATCCTTTATTTCAAACAGTTACCCAATATGGTTTTCTGGTTGTTTACTGCTTGCTTTTCAATCTATTGGATAGGCGTTTTTGCTGTAACCATTTTAGGCAATATTCCTTTAAACGAAGTGCTGGATAAAAGTAACTTAGATACTATATCCTCAAATGACTTGAAGGTCTTGCGATCTCGTATCGAAGTCAAATGGAATAATTTCAATCTAGTTCGCTCCATTTCTTCAGGAATAACTTTTATGTTACTTATTATCTCATTTCTTTTCCTAGATAAATAAAAACTAAACACAACTCTTTTAAAGAATAATAGCGATTTATGTACTAAATTCAAAGTACTATCTTTGTAAAAGTTAAGTTGCCTCTAATCTTATACTAATGTTGAATTGAGAAATCCAAATAAAAAACTTTGTAAAATAAATTTATTAAAATGAAAAAATCACTCTTATTATTATTAACCGTTTTATTTACTTTTAGCTGTTCTCAAAAGAAGAAAAACGAAATTGTTTCCAAACCTGATGCAAAAACCCTTATGGAGGAATCAATGCAAAGACTTTCAACTGCTTGGAATCAAGGAAATCCAATTGAAATATCAAAAGAATTCACAAAAGATGCAGTTAGAATTATATCTCATCCATCCAGTCCTATTAATGGACAAGAAGCAATTCTAAAAGTTTTTGAATCAACTTTTTCGGATGGAAGTAATTTTAAAAATAGCCATATAGAGGTGTCTATAATAGAAACTCGTTCGGTATCAGCAGATATTTATTTAGGTGCAGGTGATTTTAAGATACTAAATGAAGAAAATGAGATCTTAGAACAAGGAAAATGGGGTAATGTTTTTAAATATGATAATGGACAAATTAAATTTTTAATGGAGTCTGCTCATAGAAATTCCACAGAAACGCAACTGTCAGGGGCAGAAGTTATTTTTGAAAAATCTATTTCTTCTAAAGAACCTCACTTTAAAAAGATTGAGGAGTTAATAAGTAATTATATCAGTAACTATAATAGTAGAAACAGTGAAGGAATTTCTATGTTATTTATAGATGATGGCATTCAAAATGTAAATTCTAAAGAAGGAATTATTTTGGGTCGCCAACAGATAAAACAAACTGAAAATTATTCTGATGGAGGCGAAGTAAATGCAAATATTTTAGGATATAAATATTTGGAAAATGATATAGCAATTGCATATGGGAAATGGACTTCAAAAGCTGAGGATAATTCAATTGTCAGTGGTCAATGGGGAAATCTGTTTAAGATAGAAGGAGAAAAGGCTCTATTGATAATGGAGTCTGCTGGTCTCTCACAATAGCTGTTTTAAGCACTAAATCCCTCTCAAATCAGGTTTTTTTTATCATAGGCATATCCTCTTCATTAAGTTTAGGCACTTCTAATCCTCTTAAATAAGTCAAACTAACATTTATAGATGAGTGTCTCATAGCTTTCTGTAGCTTGGGTATGACGACTATCCATTTAATGAGCAAGAGTTATTTCGTTTTCTGAAATTAGCAAAGAGAATAACCCTTGAAGGAGAATCTTGGTTTGACTCGCGAATTAAGAAGATTGATTAAGGCTGCTCTCTTGGAGAGGAATTAAAAATGATGAATTAGAAACTGCATCTTTGCGGATTGAATAATCTGATTCAAAAAAAAGTTTAAGATTTGCGAACTTGTTGAAAGTAAACTTCGAAATGAATACATTCACTGGAGGCGAAGAATGCACAGTACCTAACAACGTATATGCCGCTAGCATTCCTTCGATCGGCCAGACGCATATACTAACCGTTAGAGTTTATTAAAAAAATGCAAAATAAAATTATCTCAATCATAAGCTCTGTATGTAATATCTCTGAAAAATCTACAGGAAAGATTGTTGACATTGTCAAATACAAGAATTACAAAAAAGGAGAATCAATCAGTACAGTTGGACAAATGAACAATCTGGAATATTTCATAACGGATGGAATTTGTAAAAGCTTCCTGTCAACCCCTGAAGGTGAGGATATAACAATTTCTTTTTTTATGTCAAATTCAATAATATCGCCAAGTACAACAAGAAACAAAGATGGCAATTCAGTAATTAACATTCAAGCATTAACGGATGTCGAAATTGCAACGATAGATGCAACAGAGTTTGAAAAATTAATGATAGAAGATTTAGAAATTCGAGATTTTGGCAATTCAGTATTAAGAAATGAACTAATGGCTAAGGTCCAAAAAGAAATAGCTTTAGCATCACTCAAAGGTATGGATAGATTACTCCTTTTAAGAAAAAGTTTTCCTAATATAGAGAACCAAATACCCCACGCTGATATAGCATCATATTTAGGTATTACAACAATTTCTTTGAGCAGATTGAGAACACAATCCTAATCTGATTCCATTATCATTTGTTAATGGAATCAGATTTTAAATTGACAACCTTTGACCTCAAATCAAAACAACTATTATGTCAATTTTCAAATCATTACTTCAAAAAACTTCTTCAGTAAAAAATATTTGCATTCTTTTTGTTTTAAGTCATCTTGTTTTACTATCAATGATGCTATTTACTTTTCCGGTAATTAACCATCAAATAGGAACAAAAGCTTTTGACTTGCACACTTTTGGCTACTCAGTTTCATTAGCAGAATCAATTGTAAATAATTTGAATGATCAAACTACTCAATTTTATCTATTCCCTCAATTGACATTTTTAGATTTATTGTATCCATTTTTATTGGCTCTATTTCTTAGTAGCCTTTTATCTCGCTTTGTAAATAGAAATAGCCCATTAGGTCGGGTATTGCTAATTATTCCATTTTTAGCCATGACTTTTGATTATCTAGAAAACATTTGCGTGATTTTAATGATATCAAAATCAATAAACACATCCCAATCGATTGTACTAATATCCAGTTCGTTTACCATATTAAAGAGTATTTTAACTTCAACAGCATGGCTTATCATATTGATTTACTCTACAAAATGGTTAATTTTGAGAATCAAAAAAAGAATAATAAACAAGCTCTAACAAAAGCAAAACTGCATTAAAACGCAGTTTAACCACAACGTTGTGCAACATTTGTCTACTTATAAATCAAAAACCTGTTTTAAGCATTAATACTTATGAAAAAAGTAATTATAATGACAGCATTTATTTTGGGTACATTAAATGTCGTTGCCCAAATAGCCAACGTTAAAGTAAAGTTTAATTTACCGACAATATTGAGTGAATCATCCGGAGCTATATTCTTAAATAATAAACTTATTACTCATAATGATTCTGGTAATGAAAATAAACTTTTTGAATTAGACACAATTTCTGGATTAATTACAAGATCAGTTACTGTTACTAACGCCACCAATATAGATTGGGAAGATATCACACAAGATGAAACATCAATATATATTGGCGATATAGGCAATAACAATGGAGATAGAACCAATTTAAAAATTTATAAATTAAATAAAAGTGATTATCTGAGTTTCACAAGTGTAACAGCTGAAATTATAAACTTTAATTATTCCGATCAAGCAGATTTTACCCCTAATCCTAATAACACAGAATGGGATGCTGAAGCCCTAATTTCTATTGATACAAATAACTTGATTTTGTTTACTAAAAATTGGGTTAGTGACACAACAAAAGCTTACTCAATCCCCAAGAACAGCGGAACATTTACTGTAAGCCCATTACCAACAACTTTAAGAAGCGGAGGGAGAATAACAGGGGCTACTTACAATCCATCAACAGAAAAAGTATATTCTATTGGGTATAATTCAGTATTACAACCTTTTATTTGGGTTTGTGAAAACTTCAGAAGTAATGATATTTTTTCAGGTACTAATACACAAACATTACTTACAAGCTTAGGGTTTGAGCAAGCAGAAGCTATAACATATATTAAAGATAATAGGTATTTTGTTACATCCGAATCATTTAATATCGGTCCATTATCCGATAAAGGAAAATTAGTTTCATTTACAACTAATGACAAGGTTTTATCTATTAAAGAACTGGCAACTAACGTAGTTAGTTTATATCCAAATCCTGTAAAAGAGGTGCTTTACATTGATAGCTCGGTATTTACTTCAATTGAAATTTATGATACTAGGTCTGTACTTGTTTATCGAGGATATAACGAAAAAATAAATGTTTCAGAGCTTAATACAGGGCTTTATGTGGTTAAGGTTTTATTAAAAGATAATACATATAATATCAAGAAAATAATAAAGTATTAATTGAGTATTGTTTTAAAGACTAATAACGTTTGCCAACAATAAGTATCGCTCATTGCGACTGTAATCCTAATCGGAATTCAACGCTAATTTGCTATCTTTGGTTTACGACAGAATAACACTCCATATAATCCCACAACAAGCCATACACAAATACGTTAGAGACAATTAGAATCCAATGAAGACCATTACTTTACCAGACGAGCTAAATTTGGATTCTTCTCTATCTATAAATGTCTATAATTATGAAAGTGTTAATGAAATTTCTAAGCAACAAATTTTATTAAATAAAAACACGTTTAGTTTTCTTCAAGACGGAACAAAAGAGGTTTATTTTGATGACTCTTCTTATGCGATAGATAATTCACAATTTTTATTAATGAAATCCGGGCATTGTTTAATGACCGAAAAACTCTCTAACGAATCACGGAATTATAGAAGTATTCTATTTTTCTTTTCTACAGAAGAAATTTTAAAATTCCTCAGAAAGTTTGACTTTGAGTTTGAAACATCTTCTCAGATAACACATTACTCAACTTATTCCTTTAAATATGATTCTTTTATAAGGGTATTTACTCAGAGTCTTTTCGATATATCTAAACTGTCAAAACCTATCCAAGAAAAGATTTTAAAAACAAAGTTTGAAGAAATTATTCTTTACCTTATAGACTTAAAAGGGTTAGAATTTCTTTATTCCTTGATTAACAACAGTCGTAATCAAAATCAAAAATTCATCCAAACAATTGAAAGCAACAGATTGAATAAACTTACTATAAAAGAACTTTCTTTTCTATGCAATATGAGTGTGTCGACTTTCAAGAGAGAGTTTGAGAAAAACTTTCAGAGTTCACCTAGCAAGTGGTTTCAAGATAAAAGACTCGAACATTCCGCTTTTCTGCTAAAAAACGAAGCAAAAAGACCTTCAGATATTTATCAAGAAATTGGATATGAAAACCTCTCAAACTTCATTTACGCTTTTAAAATGAAATTTGGTGTCACCCCGAAACAGTATCAATCAAATTGAACTTTTATCAATACTTTTTGAACTCTTCTAGTTAATGAATAGCCTTCAAATCTGCATAATTTTGTATTTTAAATTAATAACGAAATAAACATTATGATAAAATCGATTCAAATCTTAATTGTGTTAATAGCACTTTCAAATTCTGTCTTCGGACAACATACTTTTACTTTATCAAGTAGTGATTTAGGTGGAGAAGCTACAATTAATGAAGAATTTAATGGTTTTGGCTGTACTGGAAAAAATCAATCGCCACAATTATCTTGGAAAAATGCTCCAGAAGGAACAAAGAGTTTTGCCATAACTATGTATGATCCTGATGCACCTACTGGAAGTGGATGGTGGCATTGGGTAGTATTTGATATTCCAGCAAGCACTAACGAATTAGTATCTGGTGCTGGAAATACAGATCTAAATTTAACACCAGAAGGAGTTATACAAAGTATTACAGATTATGGAGCTAATGGTTATGGTGGTCCTTGCCCACCTGAAGGGCACGGTTTACATCAATATGTAATTACAGTTTACGCTCTCAAAACAGAGAAACTTGGATTAAATGAAAGTACAAATCCTGCTGTAGTTGGATATTACTTATGGAATAACACATTGGCTAAGGCTAGTATAGTAGCATATTATCAAAGGAATAAGAAATAAATACTGCCTCTTACAGGGTTTAAAAGCAAAAACGGTTTGAGTTAAAACTCAAACCGTTTTTGTGTTTATTAAGTATAATGCTGTCAGAAAGTTAATGCGTCTAAATCTGCTACTACTCTTATACAAATACGTTAAAACAAACACCTAAATTGAATAAAACTGAGCAAAATATAATCTTAAAAGACAATAATGTTCCTTATGAATGGGCAGAATTTATGAAAAGTAATATTGAAAATTCTAATCTTCAGAAATTTCCTAAAGAAGGACACTTGATAATATTTCAACATGCTAACGAAATATTATCAGATTTAAAAAACAGCATTGCCTAGCAATGACAACCATTGTGCAACAGACACAATGGGTATAAAAACATAGCCACCTATCGGCTAACCGTTGGCATTAATTAATTTTTGCAAAAATCTAACCTACATTATCAAAAAAATATTTAAATCCTATTTAGGATCTCAGCTGCTTGCTTTAACGTTTCTTCCGTCTTTGCAAAGCAAACTCTAATCTGCTTGTAATCCTCGCCATTGGCATTAAAAACCGATGTAGGTATAGTAGCTAGCTTGTTTTCCTTGGTCAATCGTTCTGCAAAAGCTACATCACTTTCATTGGATATATCTGAGAAGTCCAACATTTGGAAATAGGTTCCTTTGGATGGAATTACCTTGAAGCGAGAACCCGATATGAGATTAAGTAGATAATCCCGTTTCTGCTGATAAAAAACTGAAAGACCTGTATAATGTTCTGGCACTTGAAGATACTCCGCAAGGGCCTTTTGATTGGGTGTATTTACACTAAACACATTAAATTGATGTACTTTTTTAAACTCTTTCATCAGTGGCTCTGGAGCCAAGCAGTAGCCCATTTTCCACCCCGTGTTATGAAACGTTTTGCCAAACGATGCCGTTACAAAGCTTCTAGCTGCCAAGCCACTATACTTAGAAGCACTTTGATGTATGTGTCCATCGAAGATAATATGCTCGTATACTTCATCGCTTATTACGAGTAAATCATTCTTTTCTACCAATCGCTCAAGCTGCTGCATATCTTTTTTAGACTGTATAACACCACAAGGATTATGCGGTGTGTTTATTATAATGAGTTTGGTTTTATCCGAAATTTTAGCTTCTACTTCGTTCCAATCTACTGCATAGTGGGGTGCGTGTAATTGCACAGGTATGGTCTTGCCTCCAAATAACCGTATCGTAGGATCGTAGCAATCATAAGCCGGAGTAAAAATAATAACTTCGTCTCCCCTATGCACTACTGCTGCTATTGCCGTAAATATGGCTTGTGTAGCACCAGCCGTTACAGTAATATCTGTAGCCGGATTGTATTTTTTGCCGTGCAGTGCTTCTGTTTTTTGAGATACCACTTCTCGTAACTTCACATCTCCAGGCATTGGTGCATATTGATTGTGTCCGTCTTGCATCGCCATGTTTACCAGCTCTATAAGCACAGCATCACTCTTAAAATTCGGAAATCCTTGCGAGAGATTTATAGCACCATAATCCGATGCCATTTTACTCATTATCGCAAAAATAGAATCTGTGGTTTGAGGCAATTTTGACTTCATCGGATAAAAGTAATAGTACAGTAATCCGAATCAAAAAATCCATTCATTTATTTCACAAACTCACATCTTGGCCTTTTGATTTTAAAGATAGACCTTACAGTTAAAAACGCACTTATCCATAGTAAAACATCAAACCTTTTTCAACGGTCCATTCAATTTAGCCCAAGACCTAGTCCTGAATTTCTATCTTAAAAAATAGATACTTGCAAAAAAGAGAAGCTTAGCAATTAGACAAAAAAATTCATAATCCTACACATAGTTAGTTTGCTTAATTTATTTCGGCACAACCTAGAATTTCAGCACCATGTTGCATTATGCATCGATATAATGCTGATTTTATGTTAACCTTAATTACTCACATATTTGGTATTAACACTAATAATTTTGCCTTTATTCTTTAAGCCTGCATTTAATAATGTAAAAGAAAAAAGGCCACAAAAACTAAATGTTAATTATTAATCATTGGGGGTATTGCTGGTAGCACTTTGTCTTTTTTTCTATTCTCAAATTGTTGAATTTTCTTGGAACCAAATTTTAGTATTTTGGATTCTATTATGTGCCAAGAAAGAGAAGCAAGTAATAATGTAATTGCAAATACTGATACAATAAAAACAATATGGAATAGTATGGGCGACACCTCTGTTAAAAATTTACCTGCTAAGAAAGCAATTGCATAAACGGCCAGCATATGATAAATGTAAACACCATAAGATATTTTTCCCAGGTAGTTTAAAATTGGTTTGTCTAGGGAAAAAAGCTTTTTCGGATTTACTGATACGTTTAGGATTACCCACACATATAGAAGCCCATTTGGTATAATTAACAATGGTTCTAGCCAATTGATTTTCTTGTAGAAGAAAAACACAATCACCAAGTATAGTAATGAAATAATCTGCCCTTTTTTTGTTCTAAAGAAAAAGGATTCAATGAGTTCTTTTGGCTTTGTAAATAATAAGTATGCAAACCATCCTCCCATTGCCATGTAATGAAACTGGAATGTATGAACTACTTGTTTCCAGCCTTCATTTAGCCCTAGTAAATCATACCAGTTTAATACATTAATAGCTATAGAAGTAAAAAATACGATTGCAAATATTACTGGTAAGCTATCCTTAAACCTGCGAATCAACGGAGCCCAAACCAGGTAGAACTGTTCTTCTATGGCTATGGACCAAGTAATGTGCAGTATTCCTCCTACATGGTACAAGCTATTTATTACATTGGCTCCAAAAAACAGATACATAAGTACAGCTGCAGACCTATTGTAATCTATAGGTGCTCCTATTCCAATACGTGGAGCGATGTACCAGTAAAAACTAAACCCTATTACACTTATTATAAAGTAAAGAGGCCATATCCTCCAAACGCGTTTTAGATAGAATTTGGCAACATTAACAGTTTTGGTCTTTTCTATTTCTTTTAAAAGTAGATATGTTATTAGAAATCCACTAAGTACAAAAAAGAAGTATACCGCATTTAGTCCTTTGAAAAAAATGGGTAGCTCTGGTAGAATTGGAAGATGCTGTGTACCTTGTGTGCTTCTTATATGCATCAGCATAACTAAGCTAGCAACAATAAAACGAACAGCATTTAAGCCGTTAAAATAACTGAATCTTTGATTTGGTTGTATTGTGTCATTCTTCATTATTACAAGCTAAGTAGTAAGGTTCAAAAATGCGATCCAACATCCCTAAATGAACAGATAGTCGCTAAATGAACTTAGAGCATCGATAGGTCGACAGAAAATTGATTTGAATGGTTAGATAGTCTTTCTAACTTTTGCTAGATATAAAACTTTGCTTTTAGTGAGGTTTGCAATGTAAGCTTTATAGGCTAACGGTGTTCTATGTTACTTGTTGCTAAACATCCTCAGTAGACCGGCGTAAATTTACACTACTAAAAAACTAAATTAGTGAATGAAAGCAGCAAGAAATCCTAAAGTATGTACGGGACAATAAACGATAATAACAAAACATTAAAAAGCCAATTGGATTTATTAGAAGCGGCAGTTATATTTTAAATTACACCTATTGGAATTGATACTCACCTTCTCTAACCATCTTTTTTTTAACCTAAAGACTACATCAGCTATTCGTAATAAAAACTCTGTGGAATACACAAACTGCTGTCACATTAGCAGAGCCAAACGTAGGCATAAAAACCAAGACAAATAAATGAAGACAACTCATTTAAAAGAAAAAGCCGACCTAATAGAAAGTAACAAAGCGTATGAGAAAGTTTTGTTTACCAATGAGCGGATTCAAAATTTGCCTGAACTGATAAAAAAACACTTAAGGATTTGTTGATACTTAAATAAACCAGTTCCAATAAATGCCAATATAAATTGGGAGGAGCGTTATTTCAAAATGTCGCCTAAAAAAGACTGGGGCAAAATGCAAACTTTGCAGTTTAATTCTGTAAAACCAATTGCACGTGTAGCTTATATAAAATTTTCTTCTATGCCAATTGCCGCAAGAGATATGTATAAAGATGGCTACGGAGAAATGAAGGTGAAACTGTTTAACCTGTTCCGAATTGCCTTCGAAAACAATAGAGAAACAGCACAGTCTGCACTAATAACATCATTCGCTGAATTTTAAATAATTCCAGGATACTTTTTATTGGAAAATGTTAAATGGAAAACTGTAAACCATAATACGTTACAAGCAACACTTTCTAGATATACCTAATTTAAGACAAGGCAGAACCTCTACTTTTAATTAAAAAACTCTATTCTTGAACGTTTACTTACATAAAATGGAAAAAACAGTATCAGAAGCAATTGCTTATAGAAGATCTACCCGTATATATAAAGACGTACCCATTGATACCGAAATAGTGAAGCAATGTTTAGTCAATGCCTCATTGGCACCAACAAGCAGCAACTTGCAACTCTGGGAGTTTTACCACATTACCAATAAAGAAAAAATTGGAACACTAGCAGAAATGTGTTTTAACCAAGGTGCAGCTAAAACGGCTCAGCAACTTGTGGTAATTGTTGCCCGAAAAGATCTTTGGCGTAAACGAGCTAATGATGTTCTATCTGCTAGAAACAATACGAGTTCTGAAAATTCAACAGAAAAAGAATTAAAGTATAACAAGCGAAACACGAAGTATTTTAAAACTGTTATTCCTATTTTATATTCAGACTTTTTAGGGGTTTTTGGTTGGATTAAGTACTTCATCTTCCAAATTATAGGGCTTTTCAGACCTGTATATCGTCAAACAAGAAACAGTGATTTGCGTGTCGTGACTCATAAAAGTGCTGGCTTAGCCGCACAAAACTTTATGATAAGTATGGCTGCTATTGGTTATGACACTTGTCCAATGGAAGGGAGTGATACTCTTAGAGTAAAAAAGATTTTGGGTCTTCCAAGAGGAGCTGAAATAAATATGATTATTGGATGTGGTATTCGTGAAGAAAAAGGGATCCACGGACCACGTATAAGAGTTCCGTTTGAGGATGTGTATTTTGAAGTTTAGCTATTATTTCTTCAAACAAAGGATGTGTTATGAAAACCTTACATTTGATAACGAACCTTAAGTGTATAAAAAAAATACTTCTACAATCCAGAAACAAACTAACTAATGACCAATTTAATTAGACTTTCTAGCGTTTTACTGTGTGTAATTATGGCCAATACAAACGTATTTAGCCAAGTAAAACTTAAAATAGAAATCAACAACCTTTATAGCAGCAAAGGCCACGTGCTGGTTGATTTTAGAGATGAAAATGACCAAGCTATAAAAGGTATTTCTAAAGCAATCAGCAACAAAAAATGTGTTATCATCGTCAATAATCTAAAACCCGGAAAGTACGCTTTTAGGTATTTTCATGATGAAAACGATAACAAAAAGATAGATAAATATTGGATTGGTGCACCCAAAGAAGGTTTTGGTTTCTCTAATGACGTAATGGGTCTTTTTGGCCCTCCGGAATTTGAAGACACCATATTTGAAGTAAAAGAAAACACCACCATTAAAAGTAAAGCATTTACCATTAGACTTTAAACCAAAATGAACGAAGAAACATCCAACACAAACACACCCCAACAGGTATATAGCTTAACGCTAGAAATTCTCAAAGATAAATGGGCTAAAACATACAATACGGATGGCAAACCAGATTGGTCTCATATTTTACCCTACTATTCAGAAGACATTTACTTTAGAGACGCCATACAAGAGATTAAAGGAATGACAGAATTTAAGGCAATGACAGAGCGTTTAACCAATCGTTCTAAGGACCTTAAAATGGAATTAAAAAATGCAATACAGAATGGTAATGATTTCTTTATAGAATGGGAAATGACCATAAGTTATAAAAAATATCCAAGCTCTATTCTGTATGGTGCCAGTAGGTTATCAATTAATGATGAGGGTAAAATTACAGAACAGCGAGATTACTATGATTTATGGGGCGATATTTTTGATAACATTCCAAGATTTGGCAAGGCATACAGAAAGTTTATGAAAAAGAAATTTGGATAGACTTTATGAACCAATACAAACAAAGAAGAAAGAAATACTTTAAAGCGTATGAGTGGTCTACCATTTATGCAATGCTTAAAAACAACCGCAAGAGCCCTAAAATATGCTCGCAGGATTTTAAAGGTAAAACTGTGGTATTAACCGGAGCAACATCTGGTATTGGGTACTTAGTTGCCAAAGAGTATGCTAAACACGGTGCTAATTTAATTTGCATTAACAGGAATCTAGAGAAATCAGAAAAACTAAAAACCGAAATAGAAAACACTTACGAGGTTAAATGCGATTACTTTATTGCAGATTTAACCAACGTGGAAGATACCCATAACGTTGCTGAGCATCTGCTTAAAATAGAACAACCTATTGATGTATTAATACACAATGCGGGCGTTTATTTAAAAAAACGGGAGAAGAATGCTGAAGGCATTGAAAAGATGTTTATGATACACCACCTTGCACCGTTTATTATAAACTTTAAACTAAAAGAAAAGTTAAAGAAACAAGGTAATGCTCGTATAATATTAGTGAATTCTGAGGGTCATAGGTTTGCTGCTTGGGGTTTACGCTTGGATGATTTAAACTGGACCAAAAGAAAGTTTTCTGGTTTAGGAGCGTATGGCTCTGCTAAGCTCGCTCAAATTTTATCTACCTATAGTTTTACCAACTATTTTAAGGGAACTGATGTAGTAATAAACGCAATGCATCCTGGAGCAGTAAAATCTGAAACAGGAAAAGTTAATGGGGGGTTCTACAAATGGTATAAGAAAAATGTTTTAGACAAAACATTAAAACCAACTTCAATCTCTTCAGATGCAATTTATTATTTGGGAGTATCGGAAGAAGTAAAAGATATAACCGCTAAATTTTTTAACCTTACAACTTTAGAAGAACCAACCCCTCCAGCTTTGGATACGGAGGTTGCAGAAGAGCTTTGGGATATATGCTTACAAATGGGTAATTTAAACTAATTAATGGCTACCAATAAATACAATACCGTTATAGTTGGCGGAGGAATTGCAGGTTTAACTGCCGCTGTTTACTTAGCAAGAGCTGGGCAAAAAACGATGTTAATTGAAAGAAATCCAGATTTTGGTGGTTTGGTAAGTACTTTTAAACGAGATGGTTATCAATTTGAAGCAGGAGTACGTGCATTAGAAAGTGCGGGTATTATTATACCAATGTTAGAAGAATTGGGTATCAACCTTGAATTTGCTCGGAGCAAAGTTTCCGTAGGTGTAGAAGACAAAGTGTTGAGCATAGACAATATGGCCAGCATTGATCAATATCGAGATATGTTGGTTAGTATTTACCCTGAAAGTGCTGACGAATTAGACACCTTTCTTAAAATGGTACTGAAGGTTATGAAACACTTAGAAGTGCTGTATGGCATTGAAAATCCCGCATTTAAAGACTTAAAAAAAGAAACCAAATACATTTTTACTAAGTTGTTGCCGTGGCTACCAAAATTTATTTTTACGGTAGGCAAGATAAACCGACTAAACTATCCTATTGAAGAGTACTTGGAGAAAACCATAAAAAATAGATCTCTTAGAGATATTATTTCTCAGCACTTTTTTAAAGGCACTCCTACCTTTTTTGCTTTGAGTTATTTTTCACTCTATCTGGATTACTTTTACCCTAAAGGAGGTGTTGGGAAACTTGCAGACGCAGTAATTGATAAATACCTAGAGTATGGTGGTGAGCTAAAACCAAAAACAACAGCTTTGGAGGTTAATGCTACCGAACAATATGTTATAGACCATACTGGTACAAAATACCAATATGACAATTTGATTTGGGCAGCAGATTTAAAAACATTTTATAATGTAACGGACGTTAGCAAACTTGCCCCTAAAACACAAACCAAGTTTAACACTAAAAAAGCGGAAATATTAAAAGCAAATGGAAGCGAATCCGTTTTCTCGCTTTATCTAGAAGTGGACAAACCACTTTCTTATTTTAGAGATATTTCTAATGGCCATTTCTTTTATACACCACTAAAAGAAGGGTTGGGAGAATTACACAAGAGTAAGCTAAACCATATTTTAGAAAACTGGGAAGCTATTACCAAAGAAGAGGCATTAATTTGGTTAGACCAATACTTAACTTATAACACTTACGAAATATCTATTCCTGGTTTAAAAGATGAAAGTTTAGTGCCGCCAAATAAATCTGGATTAATTGTAAGTTTTATTATTGAGTTTGAACTCTTTAAAAAGATAAAAGACAACGATTGGTATGATGAGTTTAGAAGCACTATAGAAAACAAAATGATAGATGTGCTCTCAAATTCTATTTATCCAAACCTAAAAGAGGATATTGACAACCACTTTTCGTTTACTCCAATAAGCTATAAAAGCAGAGTTGCCAGCACAGATGGTGCTATTGTAGGTTGGACTATGGCAGAGAGTATTCCTGTAAGAAACCACATACAAGATTCAGCTAAATCTGTTCTCACTCCTATTCATAACATATTTCAAGCAGGCCAATGGGCATATAGTCCGGCTGGTGTTCCAATGTCCATCTTAACCGGAAAATTAGCTGCGGATAAGATTGTAAAGTAATGCTTAACATTTTTGCTAAATGCACAACTAGTAGACTAAATCAAGTAAATAATTTAACTGAATACAATCTACTTTCCTTACCTTTATGTAGCCCAGTGAAAAACAGAGTAGATTCCATTCTCAAGGCTCATTGTTTAGAAAAATCAATAACAGGTTTCAACACTTTGGATTTAACTCAATTACATATAAAAAAGAATCTCACTTTTCCCTTACCAACAAATCTAAGACTGGGTCATTTGGCCGAAAAAGTGGTAAGTACGTGTATTAAGGCCTCTAACAATTACACTGTACTTTTTGAAAATCTTCAATTAATTGATGGAAACAGAACCATTGGAGAATTGGATTTTATCATTCAAAATCTTGAAACTAAGGAAGTAATTCATCTTGAAATGGCATACAAGTTCTATCTGTATGATCCCTCAATTTCTAATAATGTCACGCATAAATGGATTGGGCCAAACCGCAATGACTCTCTAAGTAAAAAGCTAGAGAAGCTCAAAAACAAGCAGTTTCCACTGCTTCAACATCCATTGGCTAAAGCTTTAATGCCAAACATAAATACTAAAGACGTAGTTCAATCATTATGCTTACTAGCCTCTCTTTACGTTCCTTATAATTTTAAACACACTTTTAACCCAGATTATAGCAGAGCAATTAAAGGGCACTACCTAGATTTTGAAACATTTAAAAAGATTCATCATAATAAAAATGCATACCACGCCCCCACTCGCAAAAAATGGGGTATGGATCCAAAACACAATTCAAATTGGGTCAATTTAGAAGGTGTATTGGAATACATATCTACAAGCTTACAAGAAAAACAAGCTCCGCTTATTTGGCAGAAACAAGATCACCAATACTCGTCCTTTTTTGTGGTGTGGTGGTAACTGTCTTATACTAAATAGCAACTTTAAACACCCAATTAAATCGCACTATTTTTTTTATAAAAACCAGAGAAATATTGACATTATTATCCCTTGTTATCACGGTAAATAGCTTTGCTAAAGACTATAAAAAAATAATGAAACGAAGTTTACAACTTATTTTAATACAAAAAGACGTTTACGGAATTTCTAAAAAAGGCAAACAGATTGAAAGTTCTTAGTCGTGGAAAAGAAACACAAAATGACACTTGAGATGCTGTTACCTAAAGTATTATCAGACAAAATTTAGGCTAGCTGTTCTCAATTTAATAAGTTCAACCTGCTCATTAGTGCAGGTCTACTCCCTCTGCTTATAGGAATAAGCTTATCTCCAATTACTAAAGATGAATCGTCTAAATATTTTATATGATCTATGCTAACCATAAAAGATCGATGCACTCTTATGAAATTTTTCTCTTTCATTTTAGACTCAATAGAAGACAAGGTACTCTTAACTACATACCTTTTCTTTCCTACGTGAAAACCCACATAATCACCTAAGGCCTCTATCCATCCAATTTCATTAAACTTTAGGTTTATTAACTGAGAATCTACTTTAACAAATAGCGACTTACTGCTTGTATCAAACAGTGCACCCTTTTTTGCTCCATCTAAAAGTTCATACTTTTCAAGAGCTTTTAGCACATCACCCATTTTAATAGGCTTTAAAATAAAGTCAACAGCATCTATTGCAAAGGCTTCTTGAGCAAAATCTTTTTTGGATGTTGTAACAATTACTCTTGGCGGATTGGTTAGCGATTTAATAAAATCTAGCCCCGTTACCTCCGGCATTTCAACATCAAGAAAAATCAAGTCAATATCAGACAAGTCAATGTCTTTGCTAATTTCAAGAGGATTAAAAAAGTGCCCAACAAGTTCAAGCTTTTCAATTTTAGAAGCAATCTTAATCATCGATTTTGCCGCTAATTCCTCATCTTCTAAGATGATGCATTTTATAATTTCAACCATTTTAGACAACAAAGATAGTTTTTCATTTCTAGGTTCGTCTACTATACAAAACCACTCAACCTATCAAAACCGCCAACCAACTAATTTCCTCTATTCTGAGGGATTACGCTACCACCTTTGTTTCATAAAAGAAACACTACTATGTTGAATTTATTAGAACAAAGAATTTTTATTGTTGATGATGATGAGCTTATGCTTAAATCTTTACATCAGGTCTTATCTAAGATGGGAATAGAAGATATTCAGACGTTTAATAATGGAACCGATTGCGTAAATGCCCTTAATCAAAATCCATTTATTGTATTACTGGATTATGAAATGGCTGGATTATCTGGGTTTGAAGTACTAAGAAAAATTAAGAGATACAATCCCAACACTTATGTACTTATGCTATCTGCACAAGCGGATATTGCTTTTGCAGTAGACACTTTAAAGTTTGGGGCCTTCGATTATATAGTTAAGGGCGAAAAAGACATAGTTCAAATCAAAAACGCCTTAGATAGAATTATTAAAGTAGAGGAAAATATTCTAGCTCCCAGACCTTCAATTTTTAGCAAAATATTTAACTTGTTTTAGTCATTTCAATGAAAAACATTCTACTTCTTTTTTTACTTCCATTATTAATTGCCTGCGGCGGAACCCATAATTTAATGGGAGAAAAGCCAATGGAAATGGATGAAAAAAACAAAATTCTAGACTCAGTTTTTGCATACAATCCTAACTACCAATATATTCTTAAAACAGATGATAAAGTAACCATTAGTATTTGGGGAGAAGACGAATTAAGCGTTGGATCTACTTATGGAATTTACAACTCCAACGAGGTTTACGGAAAGTATTTAATGGTTGATGCCTTAGGTAATATTGAAGTGCCGAGAATAGGCACCTTAAATGTTAAAGGATTTACCTTAATAGATTTAAAAGACAGCTTAAAAACAAGTTATGCTAAGTGGCTTAAACAGCCAGTAGTAGACGTAAAAATTTTAAATAAAGACATAACAATACTTGGAGAAGTAAGAAATCCAGGAGTTTATGACGTAGACAAAAACCACAATAGCCTTTTTGAGATGCTAGCCAAAAGCGGCGGAACTGAAGATTATGCAAACCTTAAATATGTTAAAGTATTTAGACAACAAGGACTAAATGTTTTTGTTGCAACACTTAATCTCAGAACATATGGAGATTACCTGGCTCAAAACATTCAGTTATTGCCAAGTGACATAGTTGTGGTTCCTTCTAAAAAATATAAAGAATTTGATAAAAGGATAGCAGTTATAATTCCTTTTACTTCAGCAATAACTTCTGCAGCAATATTTAAAAGTGCATTTTAATGTAACATTAGCAACAGAACTAAAATGAAAGAATCTATCAGGTTACTTCGTCCATTTTTAAGAGGTTTACCGCTCATAATTATGTGCATAATACTAGCTGTATTAATTGCTAAAAAGTACTTAACATATGTTACGCCTAATTATGAGAGTACGGTTAAAATTAAACTAGCAGATCTAACACAAGGTATACCTAACAATAACTTATTTAAAGATTTGGATGTTTTTGCATCAGGAAACAAAATAGCTGCTGAAATTGAATTAATGAAATCTACGGTATTGGTTAAAAAAGCAATACACAAACTGAATCTAAGTTATGAGTTATATAGAGTTGGTGGCGTTAAAAAACAACTTCTTTATAACAACTCTCCATTCTTAGTTTATGCTAAAAACATTGGGCAATTAATAAACGAGCCCATACTTATAACCGTAACAAGTGACAGCACATACACTTTAGAAAACGAAAATTTAAACTTAATAAGTAACGGAAAAATAGGTGACACTTTAAATTTAAAATACGGGGATTTCTTAATTCAAAAAAACCATGAATTACTGCAATCCAGACAAGTTGACCTTCTTGGAAATTATGAGTACAAGTTATTAAGTACTGAAAAGCTTATTGAAAAAGTAAAGCACCATCTTGATATTATTCCGGCGGATAAAGAGGTTCCTGTAATTTCAATCATTTACAAGACTCCTATACCTCAAAAATCAGCCGATTTTGTAAACACACTAGCACAAGTTTATATAGAAGATTACATCCAATCTAAATTTAAGGCGGCAGAAACTACAGTTAATTTCTTGGATGGCAGAATTAATGATATTTCTAAAGACTTATCACGCTCAGAAAACAAAATTGAACAATATAGGAATAACCGAGGAATTGTTAATTTACGGCAAGAATCGGAAACTGATTTAAGAAAAATTGCTCAACTAAAAATTCAACTTTCTAACATTAAAATAAGCTTAGATGCTATGCAAGAGTTAGAAGATAATTTGAGAAGTAATAACAAAGATTTTCTTCTAAAAGCACCAAATTTTCAAACTTACACTGACTTATTAAGCACCGAGCTCATTAAAAAAGTGAAAAATCTGCAAGCAGAACGCAGAGATCTGTTGCTCACATATACAGAACAGGATGAGCAGGTAAAAGTAATCGAAGATAAACTTGATGATTTAATAGTTTACCTAATTGAAGGTGTAACAAACTCAAAACGTAATCAAAAAACAAAGTATAAACAATTGATGCTTGAAATTGAAGAGGCTCAAGCGGTATTTGATGGATTTGCAACCAAACAAAAAGATCTTACCGTGATGAACAGAGATTTTAATATTTATGAGTCTTCTTACAACTTTTTGAACGAAAAAAGGATTGAAGCTGAAATAGCAAAAGCAGCTAAAATTTCTTTTCATAGAATAATTACGCCCGCTGTGCCATCTAAAAAACCAGTTTCTCCCAATAGCGTAATAATTGTAATAGTTTCTGGATTACTGGCACTTATTGGTTCTATAATGATAATCTACATTATACACGCGGCAAAGGGAAAGGTAAATGACATTGAGTATATAGAAGAGCAAAGTGCTATCCCTATTGCCATTAAAACACCCTACTTATCCAATACTTCAGAAATTGAAAAACACTTTTTGAAAGAAGCAATACAATTGGAGTTAAAAGGTTTTTCTGAGAAAAATGCACGAATCTGCTTATCATCCAACACAAATACCGAAGGACGACAACTGCATACCAAAGAATTAGCAAAAGCTTTTGTTAAACAGGGAAGAAAAGTTAAAATACTTGACTTTCAAGATATTTTAAACATCAATCATCCTAATACAATTGCTCTGTCTGACGACTTTTATAGGTCTATGAACAAAGCTAATTTAAACAATAAAATTAACAAATTAGCAACTGATTGTGATCTAATATTAATTGACAATGAAGAGATGCAAGACGAACGTATTGGATTGTTGCTTATGAGCATTGCTAACCATAACTTATACATTGTTGACAGTAGAAAAACACCGGCAAAACACATTCAAGAAATAGATTTAATTAAGGAGGAATTTAACCTGCCAAATTTAAATTTTGTGATGAATAGAAACTTATATAATCCAAATATATTTAGGGAGATGTTGAACTTTTTTAAAAATGCCAAATCCCTAATTCTTAAGCCTATTAGCAAATAATGAGGACGCTCATAAATAAACTGGCCAACGAAAAAAATCTGGTTCTAATTGACCAAGCCATATTTAGTGGAAATACTTTTGTATCTACAGCTCTTTTGGCCCGATTTTTAGGCGTAGAAAACTTTGGTGTATATTCTTCAATAGTGCTTGCCATCTACTTGTTAATCAGTATGAGTAATGCGTTAATTATTCAACCTTTGCAAGTTGCATTTGGCAAATTTATAGACATTGAAAACTACAAGGTTTTTACCCTCTTTGCACAACTCGTAATTTGTATTTTAGTCTTTAGCTTTGGTATAACAATCCAACAAGTAGCACCAAATAAATTTTTTTCACTTACCAAAACTGATCTTCTATATGCTTCATTTTTAGCCAGTTTCTGGATCCTACACGATTTCTTTAGAAAACTCTTTCTAGCGTATCAAAGAATAAAAAAAGCGATAGTTATTGACAGCATAATGGCGGGCATTCAACTATTAAGTATAATTGGGTTAGCGGTATTTCGTTTACTTACTTTGAACGCCGCCATTTTAGTTGTCACTTTAGGTTTTGTAATTTCAAGCATTGCCGCATTTCTTATTGCTGAAATTAAATTTAATCGGTCTTTTTTTTCACGAGAGTATCTTGACTACCACATTAGCAAAGGGTTTTTACTCTTACTCTCATCCGTTATACAATGGTGGAGTAGCAATTTATTTGTGGTTACTTCTGGAGTTTTTCTTGGAGCTGCTGCATTAGGGGCCTTCAGACTAGTACAGTCTCTCTTTGGAGTCCTTAATTTACTGCTACAAACATTTGAAAATTACGTATTGCCAAAGGCGGCTAAAATTCTATCCGAATCTAAATTAGAAGCTCAAAATTTCTTAAAAATGGCCACTAAAAAAGGGGCAATATTATTTGGTGTTGTGTTATTGCCATTGTTTATATTCTCTAAGCAAGCAATAGTGATTTGTGGTGGGCCGGAGTACATTCCATATAGCTATGCAGTAAGAGGTATGGTTATTCTTTATACCATTATATATTTTGGATATACAGCCCGTATTCCTATCAGGATATTAACACTTAATAAATCTTTCTTTATAGGCTATTGCATCTCTTTTGCTTTTAGCCTGTTAACTTTTCAATTTCTTCTAAAAAACTTTGGACTAAGTGGAGCAATATTTGGTTTAGTTGTAAACCAAATACTGATGATTCTTTTCTGGAGATCAAAACTCACAAAGCACAACTTTAAATTATGGATATAGTACATATAGTACTCGGTAAAGCAAACCCAAACAGAATGAACGGGGTTAACAAGGTGGTTTACCAACTAGCTAGTAAACAAGCAGATGCCGGCAAAAATGTTGAAGTATGGGGTATTACAGATGACGTAATGCACAACTATGGTGAGCGTAACTTTACAACAAGGCTTTTTAAAAAACAGAGTAATCCCTTTGCCATTTCTAAGGATTTAGCAAAAGATATAGCGAACGCACAGAACACGGTTTTTCACATACACGGAGGTTGGATACCTACTTTTTACACCATAGTTAAGTTAACAAAAAAACATAAAAAAACAGCGGTCATAACACCGCATGGAGCTTATAACACCATCGCTATGGAAAAGAATAAATGGTTTAAAAGAGCTTACTTTTTTTTGTTCGAAAAACCGCTACTTCAATCTGTTAAAAAAATTCATTGCATTGGAAAAAGTGAAAAAGATGGTTTGTTAAAAATATACCCCAACACTAAACAGGTAGTCATTCCTTATGGGTTTGAATTTAATCCTAAGATAATAGCAAAAAATGATAATTCTGAATTTACTGTAGGCTTTGTTGGAAGAATAGATATTTTCACTAAAGGGTTAGACTTGCTTACTGCGGCTTTTAGCCGTTTTACTAAAGACAAAAACGCCAAACTATGGATTGTTGGAGATAGCAACGAAATGCCAGCATTAAAACAACGAGTAAATCAATTGAGCTTAAACAATAGTACGAGACTTTACGGAAGTAAATTTGGTGAAGAGAAAGATAGTTTAATACAACAAATGGATGTTTTTACGCATCCAAGCCGAAACGAGGGGTTGCCTACTGCTGTTTTAGAAGCTGCTAGTTTTGGCATTCCGAGCATAGTTACTAAAGCTACCAATGTTGCAGAATATATAAACAAATACAATGCAGGAATTGCTATACAAAACAATAGTGTTGATTCATTGACTGCAGCACTAGATAAACTATACAACATTTGGAAAATGAAAAAGCTAAGCTCCTACGCTGAAAACTCAAGAAAAATGCTAAATCAGGAATTTAATTGGGGTCAAATTGTTACTCAGTTTGATGGCATCTATAGCTAGAACCATTCAACTTTAAAAACACACCATTCAACCCATAAAACCGGAAAATAGACTTGAATTAACAAATCACAAGGTAATACTTTAAAATTTTGTCCAACCTTAAAATAAAAACTTCTACTTATATGCTTAAAAAATTATTTGGAATTGCTTCCATTTTCATTTCTTCTTGGGCCTTTTCTCAAGGAGTAGACATTACTTCATCCGTTAGTTCTGAAATTACAATATGTGATACTTTAGGAACTAATGAAATAAAAATCCTTAACTCAAAAACTACATCCCTTCAAAATGTTGAAATAGGTATAACCTTACCTAAAGGTGTTACCTATCAAAATGGAAGTTTATCAGAAGCTTCTAACAAAAATATTGCTATTACTAGAATTACTCAAGATTCTGGGATTGTTCTTAGTAGCAATAACATAAACGCTGGAGATTCAATTGTTTTTTCAATAGGACTTAAAGCTGAAGTAGCAAGCATTGCGGAACAAAATAGTGGCTTAACCTTTAGGAACAGAACAACCATAACATTTACTGGAGGCACTAAAAGTAAAAATAGTAACAGTTATAATATTTTATATCCTGTTCTAGCTATAACTGAAGTAACACCTGAAAACCAAAGTATAATTAGTGGTACCAATACAAGCAGAACAATCAAAATAATTAATGGAGGAAATGGTAGGCTTAGTACTTTTTGGCTGGTTGACAATCGTAATATCAGTACTCTGGTATTAGATTCTTCCAACAAAGGACAAATTTATGGAGACAGCATATTGCTAAAAGGAATTGATTTTGTTTCGATAGGGAACAATGATGAATTTTTTGACCAATATGAAACCATGGAAATTACTCAATATATTTCAGGTACAAGTTGTACAGATCAAACTATTGAATCCACCTTTAGAACCTTTTGGGGGTGCAACGAACAATATATAGGCAGCTCATCAGAGATATCTAATATTAGCTTAGATTTTCAAACTCCAAATCTATCAATAACATCCAGTGAAGAATTTGGTAGTTGTTTTGGAAGTGGAACACCATTTACTCAACAATTAACGATAAGAAATACTGGTAACGGAGTAGCCTCAAATGTAATAGTTGACATTTTTAAGTCAAAGGGCCGAAACTACGATAAAGACATTTTATCCAAAATAGATATAAGCTCACTATATTTTCAAATTGGCATAAATGGTCAGAAATTGTCTCCTATCAATCCTGTTCTTGATACATCCAAGTTTAGTAATCTTACATGCTTAGGAGCAAACCCTATTGGAAAGTCGGCATTCAATGTCGGCTCAATAAATCCGGGTGACACTTTATTTGTCTTTTGGGACATGATTTCTTGTTGCATTGCAGGTTGTGGCAACCAAGCAGTTAAGGGCTGGAAATCAAATATTAAATATTCTGACGTTTGTGGCACTAGAACTTATACAAAATCTGAAGTTGGACAAGCCGACAATCAACAATATGCTTCCATTTTTAGCGAGGCTCCCGCAGATATATTTGATGGGCAAACAGAAATATACACTTTTACTCTATCCAGTTTTACAAATACTTTGCCTATCGGCCCCGGTGCAAAATACAAGGTCGTTTTTACTGCGGACCAAGGCTTAGATTTTAATGCACTAAATTTAAAAAGCAACAACTCCACTTGGACCCCAAGTTCAACTTCTATCAATGCATCTCAAAATACATTTACGGCCACATATAAACTACCCCAGGCATTTAATCTATCCAAAGCTCACTTTGAATTAGAATTAGAAGGAAATTGCTCCACCTCAGGTTGGAAAAATATAGCAATGAGCTTTTACTACATAGCAGACACAACTTGTACTTCCGTATGTGAAATTCCATTGATTTGCAATTACAATACAACCACCTTTTTACATTGTTCAGGAACAAATTGCTCTGGCTTAGCAGTAAATAATTTTAGGGTTGTTCGAACAAATTTTGGTTCACCTGATAACAATTTGGATGGCAGTCCGGACGGGTCTGGAACTTTAAATCAAACTAAAATAAAAACAAATAGAGCTATGGTTGGTGATACTATTTCTGCAATAGCAACTGCTTTAGTTAAAAGCACCTCAAATACTTGGGAATATGCACAATACTCCACTTCAGTAAACTCCAATAGTGCTTTACTAAATATTGGAACAAGTCTTAAGCTATTTGATGCATCCAATTCTACTTGGTATACATTTAACAATATTCCAACAACATCTTCTAGTTCAGGGAGCAATCAATTGTATAGCATAAACATTTCAGAAAATGTACTTAAAACGATTAACACATCTTTTGCAGGCTTCCAATATGCAAATGGTGATTCGATTGAATTGACAGTAAATTATACGGTTAACAACAATCCTCCTAGTTTATTAAAAGAAATTACCTTCTCAAATGAATTTTATGTCAGTAATTATTCCAATCCAACTAGCACTCAAAAAAACCAATGCTCTATTAGAAATGGTAGATTTACATTAATTGGGTATCAGTTTAGAAACGATGCAAGAAATTACAGAACCTTAAGAAATTGTACCCAAATTATTATGCAAAATTTTGGAATGTCTATTGGTACGGTGGGATCAAATTATGCTGGTGGAAATCTTTTCCCTTTTGAATACAGAAATTGGAGCTTTGTAAAAGATGCTATTGCAACAATTCCTGACGGTTATGATGTAGAAAGTGCAAAAATTATTTATTACAGAACTACGAAAACAAACGGACATGCAAAACAAACGATAAAGAACATTGTAGCAGATTCTACCTCAGGCAATAGCTACTTCTATAATTTTGAAAAATACTTTACTGGCGGAACCTTAACATTAAGCGATGATGGCTATAGTGGTAGATTAGAAGTTACAGTAACGCCAAAGTGCACTGGTACGCCTAGAGGGTACGAAGACATTGATTGGAAGTTTACCTATCAAAAAAATGATATTCTAGACAATGGTTCCACGCATCTTGCAACGAGTGTAAAAGATAAAATAAGGTATATCCCAACAAGTCTTACCTTAAGTTCCCTTAATCCAAATCAAGCCGCAAATAGCAAATTAGTTAAATGGGATTACAAAATAAAAAACAACTCTAGTTCTGTTGCAGAAAACGTATGGGTTCACCTTAAAGTTCCTTCCACTTTTTCTCTAGACTCTGTTGTAAATGACAAGAATGATCTTGTTTTGGAAGCAAACAATGGGTTTTATGAATTTGGTTATTTAGGTGGAAATCAAACTGCAGATTTATCTATTTATGGAAAGATTACCAATTGTGACACTATAAGATATATTGCTACCAGCGGCTATTCCTGCGATGGATATCCAACAGATTTAGCAAGTGTTACTTGTTCTAAAAAAGAGTTGGAACTAAAAGTTCAACCTAGAAAATCACAATATCAAGTAAGATTAAATAGTGAACTAATGCCAGATCCGTGTTTACCCAAAGTTTCATTAAATATAGATATTACAAGTGTTGAACTAGCTCATATTTACAATATGAAAACTAGTATTTTTTCAACTGACACAAATAAAATTAAGGTAATTCCAAATTCATCCACATTTAAATATGGTGCAAATCCGTATACTACTATTCAAACTCCTGCAAATTTAAACGGTTCATATTCTTATAATCTAGATTCTTTTAACAGTACTTACTTAGACCAAGGAATCCCTGGGATAAAAGATATTCCTAACAATTCAGCTCAACTTAAATTTATGTTAGAAACTGGAACTAACTTCCAGCCAGGAGATTATGTAGACATCCAAGTTTCAGGTAAGAATACTTGCGAAGACACATTACCTACAATGAATTTTGCTCTTGACCTTAACTCCAAATTTGAAAAGAATAAAACAGCTGGACTAAACCTAGACTTAGGTAATAGCTGGAGCTCTTCTTGGGGTGACTATGATAACGATGGGTATGACGACTTATTTGTTCCTATAAATGACATTAGTAAGCCAAACATACTATACCATAACAATGGAAATGGAACATTTAGCAAAGTTACTACTGGTGCAATTGTTAGCGATATTGGGGCTTCTGTTGCAGGAACTTGGGGAGATTATAATAATGATGGTTATATAGATTTATTTGTAGCAAACAATGTTAACTCAGAAAACAAATTGTACAAGAATAATGGTAATAGCACATTTACGTCTATTACCAATAGTCCAATTGTAGATAAAGGAATCTACTCTCACGCAGCTGCTTGGGCAGACTATAATAGAGATGGCAATCTAGATTTAGTTGTAAGTGATTTTCATCCAACCAACTTTAACTATTTATTTTTAGGCGATGGAAATGGAGGCTTTTCAGAAGATACCAAAAGCGATGTTGCTCTTTTAGCATCATCCGCAGTTGGAGTATCTTGGGGAGATTACGACAATGATGGTGATCCCGACTTATTTATTTCTAATACCAATGGTGAAAACAATCAGTTATTCAATAACCAAGCTGGCATACTAAAACAAGTTACTACCGGATCCATTGTTAACGATGGAGGTTCTTCTGTTGGAAGTACTTGGGGAGATTATGACAATGATGGGGATTTGGATTTGTATGTTACAAACTCTAGAAAAGATCAAGCAAACTTTTTCTACAAAAACAATGGGAACGGTTCATTTACCAAAATTGAAAATTCTGTAATTGTTCTCACCAAATCTAACTCCCACGGAGCATCTTGGATAGATTATGACAACGATGGCTATTTAGACTTAATAGTTGCTAACGACGACAATCAACCCAATTTTCTTTTTAGAAATAATGGAGATGAGAGTTTCACCAAAATAACCAATGCAATTACCCAAGAAAATGCGAACTCTTATGGCACTGCATGGTCAGATTTTGATAATGACGGAGATTACGATTTAATTGTTGCTAATAGAGGAGATAACGCCAATGATTTCTTCATTAACGCTAAAGGTTCTTGTACCAACCATATTGTTATTGAGCTGCAGGGATGTAATTCTAATAGCAAGGGAATTGGAGCTCTTATAAACGTAAAAAGCAATATTAATGGCGTTTCACTGTGGCAAACTAAAGATGTTGCCACACAAAATTCAGCTATGGGAGGACAAAATTCTTCCAAAATATTATTTGGACTCGGAGACGCAACTTCAGTAGATAGTATTATTGTTGTTTGGCCATCGGGAATTGTTACACATCTTTCTGGCGGAACGATAAATGCCACGAATACTATCATAGAACAATGCGGCAGTAAAGTATGTGGTGTTGTTTTTAATGATGAAAACGGCAATGGAGTTCAAGACTCCACGGAACTAGGAATACCAAACCAAACCATTTTGGTAAATCCTGGAAACTTTCAGGTTTTTACAGGAAACTCAGGCAATTTTCAATTTTACTTGGAAGATGGTACGTTCACGTTAAAATTTGAGAATACGGCTAATTGGTCTCAATCTACACCAACTAACAATGGTACTCTTAGTTTAACAGTAAACAGCTCTCAGCAAACAGAATACTGCGGAAACAACTTTGGGGCTACTGCAAACTGTACATCCCCAGATTTAAAGGTATCTCTTGGGAATAGTGCAATGAGAAGGGGTTTACTTAATGAGCTAAAAATAAACATCACCAATGAAGGAGCGTATGCTACAAGCAGTAACGTAAGCATTGATGTAAGTATGAGTGACGAGATTTACTTGACAGATACAAATTACACCAGCATAACCACCTCCAACAACTTAAGAACCTACACCTTTAGCCTTGGTCAAATAGCTGCTTTATCAGATACAATTCTTGAATTAACAGATTCAATTGACGTATACTCTACTTTAAATGACACATTAACAATTAGTGCAGAAGTAAGTTATTCAGGATCTGAGTGCGATACATTAAATAATGTGACTTCAATCTCTGACATTGTAGTTGGATCTATTGATCCAAATGACAAGCACGTATTTGTTTCTGGTAATGACCAAAAAGCAAAAATAAATTTTGCTCCAAAGGAAAAACTTAACTATAAAATAAGGTTCCAAAACTTAGGAAATTATGCTGCTAAACGAGTTGAAGTGGTAGATACATTATCCTCACAACTAGATTGGTCAACGTTTAAAGTAGAAAGTTCTTCTCATCCGTTTTCAGTATCCATAATCAAAGGTATAGCCACTTGGATAAACGAAAACATAGAGCTCCCAGATTCTACCACATCAGAGCAAGAAAGCAATGGATTTGTCTGCTTTTCTATTTCACCAAGGGAAGGTATTGCACCATATACGGTGGTAAACAATACAGCAAACATTCAATTTGACAGAAATCCATTTATTAAAACAAACAATGCACCTGCAGTTGTTGGGCTAGATAACCTAAAAATTAACACAAATACAGCATTTGTTTATCCAAACCCTACAGACAATGTTATTAATGCCATTCTTATTGATTTTGACAAAAGACCTATAGAAATATTGAACATTCAACTACTAAATATGCAAGGAAACTTACTTAAAGCATATCAGCCACAAGAGTTTAAAGCACCACTTGATGTTTCGGAAATTGCACAAGGTTTATATAATCTTAAAATCACTTCCACCATTGGAGAAGTGTTTATAAAAAGAGTTATAATAAATTAACTACTGCGTCATAATCCGCCTTCTATTAACTTGGTTGGTGGATTATTTTCGCCCCTAATTAACAATAACAATTTACCACTCAACGTCTCAGAATATACGTTCACCTTTCAGTTAAGAAATCAGTATATATTTTCAACATCTTTGAGGCACAGTATTATTAATAACTAATACTTTACTACAAGATGATATTAAAAGACGCAGTTTTACAAACGTGGCTAGATAGCGTATCAGAAAACCAATCTGAAGACCTTAAATTTTACTACATAACTAACAAAAACAAATCAATTAGGTGGTTATGGCCTGCAAAAAATAAGCGTCCACTTTTCCTAAAATTTTATAACACCTCTTCAATCAAAGCTAGGATTGGTGCCTTTTCATTAAAACTTTTATTCGTATTAAAGCTTCAAAGATTTGTTGTTAAAAAGGGACGGGGATCATTCTCTCATTTTTCAAAAGAGTATGATTTAGACCATTCTAAAGAATGGGCCTTATTTACCGGAACAGAAGGACCTAACAGGAAAGTTGTGCTCTTCGCCCATAAGCAAAATGGTCAATCTTGTTTTACCAAAATTGCGATAGGTAAAAATGCCTTAGAAATGATTAAGCAGGAGACATTCGCAATAAAAAATCTTGCAAGTTTACACTCATCAAAAGTAAATACTCCTAAGATTATTACTTGCAGCCATAAGCACATACAGCTTACTGATGTAAATAGCGGAGCTAACAGCTCCAGCCTAAGCGAGCCACTACTCTCCTATCTTAGCGATATAAACTCGCAGTCCTCTTCTGTATGCACAATACAGAAACTAACAGCATTTAAAACAGCGATGGACTCCTACAGAGAATTATCTATACAAGACGATTACCGCTTACCCAAAGCAATGCTAAGAAAATCTCAATGGCTAATTAATTCAATAGACGTAAATAGTACTGTAAAAACTTCTACCGCTCACGGAGATTTCACTCCGTGGAATTGCCAGGTTTCTGAAGACCAAGTGTCTTTATTTGATTTTGAAATGGCTCAAGAAAATATGCCAAAAGCATATGATGCTTTCCATTTTATTATTCAAAATGGAATCTTAGTTAAGCAGAATTCTTGGAAATATATTCAAGATGAGATAGATGAAGTAATTACTCCAAACTTGTTTAATGGAGATAAAGATGAAACCAAGAAATATCTAAAGCTTTATTTATTGATAAATATTGCATATTACTTTAAAACTTATAGCCAGCAAACCCATTGGCATTTACAAATAAATTGGTTATTAAAAACTTGGAATGATGCAATAAGTGCAGTTTTAAGCGATGACATACGTGCTCGAAAGTTACTATTAATGGACACTTTTGATTTTATGCAAAACAAAACGTATTGTGCATTAAAATTTAAAGGATACCTGCCTGAAGAGGTAAGTAAGCAAAGCGATGTAGACCTTTGTGTTTGTAAAGAGGATGCTATTGCATTAAAACAATATTTAGAAAGTCATCCATTGGTATCAAAAGCAAGAGTTAGGCATCTCTCGTTTATGAAAAACATTGACTTAGTATTAACTAACTCTGAGTTGTTAAGTATAGACTGCATATGGAAATTAAGACGTAAAAACATTATAATTAAAGACATTATTAAGCTTATTAAAAGTGCTACAACCAATGTTTTTGGAGTTAAACAACCTTCCGCAACATTAGAAGCACAATACGTAAATAGATTTTATACAATAAACGGTGCTAAAACACCCATAGCATATAGAAGTAAATCTTTTGAAATGAGGTTAGAAAATGATGCTAAATCTACTAACCCCAAATTAATTAGACAGGCTCTTTTATCAAAATTAAGAAAGCAGAAAACCAATAGAGGTTTATCTTATTTAAGAAATACGTTTAACTACTGTGTAGACACCGTTAAAAGCCTGGCAAATCAACGTGGATTTGTAGTAACTTTTAGTGGTGTAGATGGTGCTGGAAAATCAACCTTAATAGCAATAATTGAGCATCAAATCACCAAGCAATTAAGAAAACCAGTAGTAGTTTTAAGGCACAGACCCTCTCTACTTCCAATACTAAGTGCTTGGACAATGGGCAAATCAGCAGCAGAAAAAAAGGCTGCAACTACTTTACCAAGACAAGGAAATAACAAAAGCAAGGCATCCTCTTTAGCTAGATTTAGTTATTACTACACCGACTATCTTTTGGGCCAATTTTATATCTATTTTAGATATGTTTTAAGAGGAAGAGTAGTTATTTATGATAGATATTATTTTGACTTTATTAATGACAGCAGAAGAAGCAACATAAATCTACCAAAGTGGTTAACAAAATCTGCATTTAAACTAATTATCAAGCCACATATAAATTTCTTTTTATATGCTGATGCAAAAACCATCTTAGCACGAAAAAAAGAACTTGATGCTCACACAATTACTAGCCTAACAAATAACTATTTAGAGCTTTTTGAAGAACTCAATCAAAATCATCAAAACAGAAAATATCTACCCATTAAAAATATTGACTTAGACACTACAACTCGCGTAATTTTTAACCACGTTAAACTTCAAGTAGCTTAATGAAAAGGCTTATACAGCAAATTGTTAAGGTTAGAAATCCTAATTTTAAGTTTGACGAATCTTTAAACGGCCATAATCTAACTGAATTTGCAATAAATCAAGTACTTGCTATAGTGCGAGGATGCTTTATATTATTTAGATTTAAGCTGCCAAAATTTATGCTTAGAGGGAGGAATGTACATTTTATAGCTTGCAGCAGAATCAAGTATGGTCGGTTTCTAAAACTAGGAAACAACGTAACCTTAAGCGGTCTTGGTAAAAAAGGCTTATCAATAGGGAACAACGTAGGTATTGGTTCATTTAGCAACGTTATAGTTAGTACATCATTAAATAACATTGGAAAAGGCATTACCATTTGCAATAACGTCGGTATAGGAGAATTTGCCTATTTAGGAGGTGCGGGCGGCTTAACAATTGGAAGTAATTGCATTATTGGTCAATACTTCAGTTGCCATCCAGAAAATCACAACTATCACAATTTAAGCACGCTAATTAGGCATCAAGGTGTAAACAGAAAAGGAATAGAAATACAATCAAATTGTTGGATTGGAAGTAAAGTAACCATCCTTGATGGAGTTTCAGTTGGTGAGGGATCGATAATTGCTGCAGGTGCAGTATTAACACAATCATTTCCTGCAAACTCTGTAATAGGCGGGGTGCCTGCAAAACTGCTAAAAAAGAGAGAATGAACCACAGTAAGTTCCTTAAGCATATCGACTCTTTACTTTTAATTATTCTGTTTACAATGGTAGCTGGGTTTTTTACTTGGAGTGAAAACGTTGCAATTACCAGGATAATTAAAGTATTTACGCGTATAGGGATGACCATTGCAATTTTTCTTGTACATCAAAAAATAGTAAATTACGGTGCCATAAAATCTTTTAGATGGAACCACGTTTGGGCCCCCATTTTATATGTTGCCTACCTGCTCTTAGGGTTAGCATCTATTATGTGGAGTACAGATCCAGGATACAGCTCGTTGCAATGGGTTATGACCATAGAGAGCTTTGTTTTTGCCTTCTTTTTTATGAAATGCTATATGCTTTTGGATGAGTATTTCCCCGGTCATAACATCCGGTTTTACAACACCTTAGGGAACACTGTTTTTGGGCTAATAATGATTTTTATTATTGGAATGTACATCGATCAAGATACTTTCCTTAGAGCTGTTGAAGGTGGTTCTGACTTCAGACTAGGGGGGTATATTATGAATCCAAATGAACTTGGAATGCTGTGCGGATTGGGGCTCTCTTGCCTTATTTTTGATTTGTATCGAAAACCTAAGAAATGGTGGACTCTTTTTAAAGTCGCCATCTTACTTTGGGCATTAGTTCTTACGAAATCCAGATCCAGCCTAGTGGGATTTTTAATTATTGTATTTTTTCATATCAGAAGAAGTGAAAGTACCGGTTTAAAACTTGCTGTATATGGTGTTACAATCGCTATTTTACCTATAATGGTGCACACTCTTATTCTGAGGAGCGGCGGACTTGAGGAACTCTTATCCATGACAGGAAGAATGCCTTTTTGGAAAGCACTAATTTCTGAAGGACTGCCAAGAGAACCTTTATTAGGTTTTGGATTTATGAGAATTGATTACCACGACCACTTTGAAAGTGTGCATACCTATGCTGGACATATGACACATAACACCTTTCTTCAAGTATTGATGAACTTGGGCTTTATTGGTTTTACAATAGTACTATTTCAAATGTTTTTTACTATTAGAGGCTTTACCAAACAAAAAACAGAAAAAAAACTTATGCTCTTAGGTATCCTTATTCCCGTTATGATAAACTCAATGACAGAGTTTGGCATTTTTGGAGAAGCCAATTACGGTATCTTATTTTATCATTTCTTGATATTTTCTATTGTTTTCTCTAAACCAAAAAGACTTACTAGAGTACAACAACTCTTCCTAAACCGTAAGAGACCAGATTTACAATTGGTTTAACATAACAACTAACTTCAGTAATCTACCAATTAGCTAAAAATGCATCATCAAGACAACCTTATTTCTTTATTTGTATAACTAAAAAGATGAAAACAATATTAGCTACAACTTATGCTGTTCACCCAACAAAAGGGTCTGAAGACGCAATGGGCTGGAATTACATCTTACAGATTGCTCGATTTAATAGAGTTATTTGCGTAACTAGAGTAAACAATCAACCCGCCATTGATTTATATATAAAAAACAACCCTGCACCTATTTATGATAACATTAGATTTCTTTACTTCGACACACCCAAATGGACAAGATTTTGGAAACGAGGGAGTAGAGGAGCAATGGTCTATTATTGGATGTGGCAAAGGGCTATACCCGCGTTTATTAAAAAAAATAAATTAACATTTGATATTGCACATAATGTCACCTTCCCTAATGATTGGACACCCAGCTTTTTATGGAAGCTTGGCAAACCGTTTGTATGGGGACCAATTGGCCATCACCCGTTAATTCCGAAGCAGTATTTAGCTCCTTATAAAAGCAGCTACTTTATAAAAGACAGATTAACGTGGTTGGTAAAAAATTGCTTTTGGAAACTTTCCCCAGCATTAAAAAAAACAGCTAAAAAAGCAGATTTTATTTATGCCATGAACCATTCTGTTGCATCAAAAATTACATTAAAAAAAGATCAACATTTTGTAAGGCCTTCTGTAGCAACTCAAGATTTTGGATTTAATACTAAAAAAGATATTGGAAAGTTTCATATAATTTCTGCAGGTAGATTTGTGCCACTAAAAGGCTTTGACCTAACCCTACTAGCATTCGCAAGTTTTATAAAAAGCTTACCTAAACCTGCACAACACAACATTAAGCTAACCCTTGTTGGTAAAGGGCCAGAGGAACAATATTATAAGCACCTAATAAAACAAGAAGGCATAATTGATTGTGTTGAAATAATTAACTGGGTAGAAAGACCAAATTTCTTAGAAATAATGAAACAAGCTGATGTCTTCCTTTTTCCAAGTCATGAAGGGGCAGGAATGGTAGTTGCAGAAGCACTTTCATTTGGGTTACCTGTAATTTGTTTAGACAACTGTGGCCCGGGTGAATTTATTACCTCAAAATGCGGAATTACAGTTGCACACCAAAGCTATCAAAACACAATACAACAGCTATCTAATGCTATAAACGAGCTGTATTCTAATCCAAGAAAGCACAAACAAATGAGCACTAATGCAAGAGTGCATTTTGTTAACAATTTTAACTGGGACAAAAGAGGGGATTGGCTTAATGAAATTTATGACACCATTGATATTAGTAAATAGCTATTATCAATTATAATTTAAGCACAAACCATTTATCTGTAAAAATCTACTGCTCAACTTTAGCTTAACGGTCTTTACCTATTAATGTTAAAACCGCCCAATTCTTTGGGCAAATTTGATTAATAATTTATCACTACTACTTAAATGAAAATTATAGCAGCACATCTGTTTAATGATTATAGCGGCAGCCCTAAGGTTCTTATGCAGCTAATTAAGGGTTGGGCCAGAAATGGCATACCGTGTACGTTATACACCTGCTCCAAGAGAGAAGGATTCTTGTCAGATCTAACAAACGTAAATTACTCCTATTTTGAGTATAGTTACAAAAAGAACCCGTGGCTTAGGTTGCTAAATTTAATTTGGAGCCAAATCATCTTAGCTCTAAAAATCTCACAAAATTCAAGTAAAACTGATATAATTTATGTTAATACTATTTTACCATTTGGTGCAGCAATTGCAGGAAAAATTAAAGGCCAACGTGTAATATATCACATTCACGAATCTTCCATTAGACCAAAATTACTTAAGATTTTTCTATTGAGTATTGTTAAATGGTGTGCTACTGATGTAATCTATGTATCTAATTATCTAGCAAATGCTGAGCCTATTGCAGATAAGAAAAAGCACGTGATACATAATGCTTTAGAACAAACTTATCTTAACAAAGCAGTTTTAAACAGATCATCTAAGCAAAACCTAAAAAATGTACTTATGGTTTGCTCACTCAAAAAATATAAGGGATTGAATGAATTTGTTACTCTTGCTCAAACCTTAAAGTACCATAATTTTAAGTTGGTAATTAATGCAAATACTAAAAGCATAGCAACTTTTTTTAATGGCATATCCTTACCAAATAATTTGACAATTTATGCAACTCAAACAGACTTGCATCCACATTATAAGTGGGCAGATTTGGTGCTCAATTTGTCACATACAGACCAATGGGTTGAAACATTTGGTCTTACCTTAATTGAAGGTATGGCATACGGTGCCCCAGCCATTGCTCCGCCAATTGGCGGGGTAAAAGAAGTGGTATTTGATGGTGAAAACGGTTTCACAATTTCAAGTAAAAATATTACGCTAATTGCAAACAAAATAATTCTTCTAACGCAAAATAACACGGCATTTAAAGCCCTAAGCTTAAAAGCACTAGAAACAGCAAATAGTTTTAGTGAAGAAAAATTAATTGAACAAAACTTAAATCTAATTCTAAACCACTAACTACAAACTAAATAGGAAATTAGGACAGCTTTTTTTATGAAGTCTACGAAGAAATTACTCTTCCAAATGTTAAAAATCATTTTATGGACTTAGTAAATAAACTCGCACAAAAAGAAGAGTACAAACATCAAACTGTTAAACAAAGATGGATAGTGGCTTTACAAATGATTAAAAACAATGAATATTAAAAAGAAAATAGCAATAATTGGAACAGTTGGTTTACCAGCAAAATACGGGGGGTTTGAAACGCTAGCAAACCACTTGGTAAAGCACTTAAGTAACAAGTACGATTTAACTGTTTACTGTTCTAAAAAGAAATACAATGCTAAAGAAAGGGTTAAATCATTTAATGGTGCTAAACTTAAATATATAAATCTAGATGCAAACGGCATCCAAAGTATTGCCTATGACACGCTATCAATTTTACACGCTCTTTTTAAAAACGATGTATTGTTAATTTTAGGTGTTGCGGGTGCTTGGATATTGCCCTTTGTTAAACTATTTACTAATAAGAAAATTATAATTAGTATTGATGGAATAGAGTGGAAGAGAGCCAAATGGAACATTGTTGCCAAGTTGTATTTAAGGTGGGCTGAAAAAAATGCTGTTAAATATTCTCACATAGATATTTCTGATAACGAAAGTATTCAAGACTATACTGCAATGAGGTATGGTACTATTAGCCGGGTTATTGAGTATGGAGCAGATCATACGTTAAAAGTTATACCTACTTCAAAAGACTTCAATAGTTATCCAATCTTAAAGCACGGCTATGCTTTTAAAGTTTGTAGAATAGAACCTGAAAATAATGTACACGTTGTACTTCAAGCTTTTAGTAAAACACCTCTAAAACGACTGGTTATGGTTGGAAATTGGGACGCAAATGACTACGGCAGAAAACTCAAAAAGAGATATTCTAACATTCCTAATATTACACTGTTTGATCCAATTTACAATCAAAGATCAATAGACCTTTTAAGAAGTAATGCTCAATTATACGTACACGGTCATTCAGCTGGAGGAACAAACCCAAGTTTGGTTGAAGCAATGTATTTAAGTCTACCCGTTATAAGTTTTGGGGTATCCTATAATAGAACTACTACGGAAAACAAAGCGATATATTTTAGTACAGAAGATGAGCTTATTACTGCTATTAACAAATCAACTAAAAGCAGTTTAGATGGGCTTTCACTTAAAATGAAAGAGATAGCAGATAGGCGTTATAAATGGGACCTAGTTAGCAAAAAATACGGCGACCTATTTATGGAAAGCTTGACTATAAAAAGCAAACTCAGAATTACTCCAACTTCAAACAAGCTCAAGAAAAAATATCTTGATTCATTAGGTGTTGCTCACTTAGAATCACCGAAATTAATTTTTGAAAAATAACAAATACGTCAATGCAACACTTTAACATATTCATCACATTTATAACATCCCTCACGTTAGTATTAATAATTTTACCCGCATTAAAATCAATAGCAAGTCAACTTGGATTAGTGGACAAACCCAATGCTAGAAAAGTACATATAAAGCCCATACCCGTAATTGGTGGCCTAGCCATTGGTGCAACGGTTGTGCTTTCCACACTAATTAATCCATTCTTAGTTTCGGCTCTAACCAAATATTTTATTGTTATTGGATCAGCACTAATTTTAATGATTATTGGAGTTTTAGACGACAAACTAAATTTAAAAGCAAGCCATAGGTTAATTATTCAACTTCTTGCAGCTTACGCAATAACCGCATCAGGTATAAGAATTACATCATTATATGGTATTTTCGGGATAAACGAGTTAAACACTTTCTTCTCTTACCTAGTTAGTATAATACTCATTACTGGTGTTGTTAACTCATTCAACTTAATTGATGGCATAGACGGATTAGCAGGCTTTTTATCCATAATTGGTCTTGCTGTCTTCGGTTATAACGCTTACAGATTTGGAGATGCAATGCTTGTTACCATTTTTGTTACACTGCTAGGTGGTGTAATTGGATTTTTGAGCCACAATTTAAGCAACGAGAAGGTTTTTCTTGGCGATGGCGGATCCTTATTTTTAGGATTTATTTTAGTTGTTGGTGGAATACAATTAATCCAACTTGCAGACCAACAACCAAGTGCAGATGTTCACAAAACAATTTCATATGTGTTTGGGGTTTTCTTAATTCCTGTGCTAGATTCTTTAAGAGTTTATTGGGTTAGAATGCAAAATGGCTTTTCCCCATTTAGAGCAGACAAAACCCACGTGCATCACCTCTTTATATTTTTTAAAATATCACACAAAAAAACTTCTATAATTATTGCTCTGCTAGCTATTACATTCATTAGTTTTATACTTGTTACGGTAAATAGCTATGGATTAAGTAGTGGTATTCTATCTACTTCAATGCTGTTTATTTTGATTACAAGTTTACTGTCTTCTATAAAGAACCTAAACGAATGGAAATCTAAAGTAAGAGAATTGGAAATTAGAGATTAAATGTGAAATGCTTTTAGCTCTTCCACTGCAGTATTAATCTCGGTTTCAACAGCAGCAATAAGATAACTTACTTCACTTATATCATTAGCATCAGTTAAGTCCTCTATCTTTTGTAACAGAGCATTGTCTATGCCGCAAACTCTATAGGAACTTTTGGTTTTATGTGCTGCTTTTTTAAGCTGGTTAATATTGTTTTTAGATTTTTTGATAGCGAGTAAACGTTCTGGCAAAATTCTTATTGTAGTTTCAATCATATCTTTCTCATAATCAATATCACCTTCCGCTAACTCTTTTATATATTTTAGATTTACTATCTGACTTTGAGATATAAATCTTTCAACATTGTCTTTTGATATGGGCTTAACCCAAATATCTTCACCTTCAATTTGATTGCCCGAAATAAATTGAACGTTATGTACTGCTAATATTTGTTTTAATGTTTCGTAGTTGGCATCGCCCAGATTTGCATCGCTTATAATGCAATTAAATAGACTTAAATCAACCATTTTTACCTCCGCTAAAGATTGGCAAACTGTTAGATTTAGATTGCTTACACCTTTGAGATGTCGTTTAAGAGCTAGTACATCTATTTCATCATCTTCAATATAAAGTAGCTCAATCATATGTTAAAAACACTTACCTAGTAAGAATGTTCGCTGAGTTTCCAATATTCTGCGATAGTTTGCAGCATTTTTTTGAATTGTGAATAATCTACAGGTTTAATCATATAACCCGATATCCCTTTTGCAAAAGTGGCTAATTTGTCTTGTTGATCATTGCTTGTTGTTAAAATTACAACTGGAATTTGAGCGAACCGCTCATTAGGTTTTATCTCTGTTAAAAACTCAATCCCATTCATCTTGGGCATATTAATATCTAAGAAAATAATCCCCGGTAATTCTTCATGCGTTTTCAAATAGTCTAATCCTTCTTCCCCATTTTCTTTTACAACTAGCGGGTTAGAAATATTGAGTTGTGTAAGGGCACGCTTTATTGCCATAACATCTACTATATCATCTTCTAACAACAGTATTGGATTATTTGAAAGCATTGTTCAATTTTCTATTGGTATTGTAAAACTGAATGAACTTCCCTCTCCTTCCTTAGACCAAACTGTTATTGCACCTCCGTTTAACTCCACAATTCTCTTTACAATACTAAGTCCAATACCAGTACTTTCGAACCGATCTTTTGTTTTTAGCGTTTGGAAAATTTTAAAGATTTTGTCAAAATGCTTCTCTTCAATGCCTGATCCATTGTCTTGAATCGTAAATATATGGAACATAGAATCTTTGGAGTAAATAACTTTAATGCTACTCTTTGGTTTATCTAAAAATTTTATTGCATTACTTAACAAATTTTGGAAAACCTGTTGAAGTCTTGTTTTATCATAACTTACAATAGGCATATTAGTGTCCAAATTTATGCGACACGATTTAGGAGGATCCAATAAATCTATGACTTCATTTAGCAAAACATTAATGTCTACTTTTTCTCTTTCATCTTTGAGTCTTCCTATTTTAGAGTACTGCAAAACACCTTCAATTAAGCCGTACATTCTTCCTATTCTCCCTTTTAGAAGTTTTAATAAATCCTTTCCTTGGACATCTAATACATCCGTATAATCTTGAATTAACCAATCAGATAACGAACCAATAGAACGAAGCGGTGCTTTTAAATCGTGAGAAATAATGTATGCAAAGTCTCTAAGTTCTTGGTTAACACCTTCTATTTCAGCCAATAATCTTTCTTTTTGTGCTTCTATTTCTTTTCTTTCTGTAATATCTCTAATAAATGCACTAAAGAAAATGTGTTCGCCTTGCTTTAAAGGTGTAATTGATAATTCTATCGGAAATTCTCGCTCATTTTTGTCAATTGCAGTAATCTCAATTCTACTATTTAACACCGGACCTTCTCCAGTAGCAAAATAATGCTTCATGCCACGCTCATGAGCTTCTCGATACTTATGTGGTATAATAAATTCACTCAGTTTATTACCAACAACCACAGAGGCCTCATATCCAAAAATTCTTTCTGCATTTTTATTCCATTCGATAATATTACCTTCTTCATTCATAGTAACAACTGCATCCAATGCTGTGTCTATTATTAAATGAAGTTTCTTCTCACTAAGTTCTTGTGCCTGCCTAATTTTAACTTTATCTGTTATATCCCTTACTACATCTCTACTGCCAACGTAAACATTATCTTTTACTATGGCAGATGAGGAGACCTCTACAACTCTAGTTTTACCAGTAGGTGTTATAACTTTAGAAACAAAGGTTGAAAGACCTCCATTCTGCATCACCTTAATTCTATTTGGTTTTAACTTTATACGTTCTTCTTCAGGAACCAGTTCAGATAAATTAAGTGTCCCTAATTGATCTTTTTCAATCTCAAAAAGTTTCAATGCAGCATTGTTGGCATCTAAAAAAACTCCATTACTATCTAAAATAATTACACCATCATACATTGTATCAACTAACTCTTGAAGCTCAGATTGGCTTTTCTTCATTTCCCGTTGAGCATTTAAGATATCAGTAATATCCAACATTGAAGCAATAGTTCCCACAATCTTTCCTTTGTGGTCTTTAAATGGTGAAGCTGTTATTCTAACCCAATACAAAGAACCATCCTTTCGGACCTGTTGTATTTCATAAGTATTACTAATTCCCTTCTTACGCTTAGCTTCAATTACCTCTTCAATAAAATCGTCTATTCCCTTTGGCTTAAATAACTCATGTGCAATAGGGCTCAACAACTCAAGATTAGAGTAGCCAGTTATTTCTGACATTGCCTTATTTACGTACGTAATTTTACCATCTAAATCAGTACAAATTATACCTTCACATAAGCTGTTTGCTCCAAGCCTAAAAAGTGACTCACTATTATATAATTTAAATTCTGCTTTTCGTCTTTTTAAAACTTCGTCTAAAGATGCCTTATGAGAAATACAAGCTTTCATACTTAATGCAAACTTTTTAAGCAAACTTTCAAGAGAAGCTATCTCCTTTTTGTTAAGTAAATACTGATCGTCTTGATTAAAAAGAATTAATACATGCTCGTAACAATACGCCCAATTAAATCCACCCTCTAACCCTATAAAACGTTGATTATGTTCAGATAATCTTTGAATTTTATTCTTCTCAAAATCCTTGAAAAAGTTACATACCTGTTTTGACTTACTAGAGGTTTCTTCCGCTTTATGTTCCGGGAAACACGCCCGAAAATGTATAACATTATTTACCTTACTCCAAACACTTAAGGCATTTATGTTTTTGTGCTTACTAAAAGGTTCATAAAACGTTCGTGCATTCGTTTTTAGATCCAAACTTGTACCAATATGCAACGACAATTTATATAATTCATATAATTCAGATACTTCAGATATTACACGTTTATGGCGGGTAGGCATTTGGTGGGGTTAATATACAAACACAAAAATATATATTATCAAACTATAAATTCTCTTAAAGCTCTAAATATTTTAAAAAACCAATTCTTTAACAATACCCTAAACTCATTGAAAAAAACTATCTAAATCATCAACATTCATATTGTGTTAAAAAAATTGTGAAATTTTAAAGGACAGTGTAAATAAAAAACACTAATAGTACTTTCAACTATAAGTTATTTTTCTTAACTTCGTGCAATCATGAAAATAATTTCTACTTTAATCCTGATTTTGGGCTTTTTTATTGCAAATTCTCAATCACTACCCATTGATTTTGAATCTGCTATTACCACTTCAAACTTTGAAAACTTTGATGGAGGAACAGCAACGGTTATCCCTAATCCACAATCTAGTGGAATTAACACCAGTGGTAACGTAGCTCAAATAGTTAGAAATGGCGGAGCAATTTGGTCTGGTAGTAAAATTAAACTTGCTGCTAATCTAAATTTTACAACCAAAAACGCTATTTCAATGAAAGTATTTACAACAGCACCTATTGGCACCATTGTTAAATTTAAACTTGAAGGAAATGGAGCAACGGAAAGAGATGCTACAACTACGGTTACCAATGATTGGGAAACGCTTACTTGGGATTTTTCTGGAACAGCATCAGACTTTGATTTTCTCGTTTTTATGTTCGATTTTGGTAATGTGGGTGATGGCTCGGCTACGTCTACTTTTCTATTTGACGATATAGAGCAGTTTTTTGGTGGAAACCAAATTGATTTACCAGTTGACTTTGAAAACACAAATGTAAACTACACCGTAACAGATTTTGGAGGTACGGAATCTGCATTGGTTGCAGACCCATCAAATGCTAACAACAAGGTAATAAAAGCTATAAAAACTGCTTCAGCTGCAACTTGGGCAGGAACAACCATTGGCACAAGTGCAGGTTTTAAAACAAATATTCCACTTACGCTAACAAGCTCTAAAATGAATGTAAGAGTTTGGTCTCCTGATGCCGGAATACCAGTGCGTTTAAAAGTAGAAGATTCTAAAGATAATACCCATACTTGCGAAACTCAGACCAATACAACAGTATCTGGCGATTGGGAAGTGATTGAGTTCGATTTTAGCAATGAAGCAAGCGGTACGGCCAAACTTAGCTTTGGTTTAGACAACGGTTGGACATATAACAAGGCTTCCATCTTTTTTAATTTTGATACTGATGGAGCTACTGCTGGCGAAAAAACATACTACTTTGATGATGTTAAATTTGGTAAGTCAACAGCAAGCCTAAAAGAACTTAATGCTATTAACATATCCGTTTATCCAAATCCTACATCAAACAACTGGACAATTAGCGGCGAACATACTATCAATAAGCTAAGCGTTTTTAGCTACAATGGAACACTTATTAAAGAGTTAAACCCAGATAGTTACACTGCAATTGTGGCTGGAAATGATTTAGAATCTGGAATTTATTTTATACAAATTTCTGCGGACTTAAATGTTTCTACTGCAAAACTTATTAAAGAATAGAAACACAATAAACACAACATAAATTGAGTATTATTGGAGATCTTTAATACTCAATTTATATGAAAAACTTTTTCTTGTTTCTTCTTGGGATAGCCTTTGTTAGCTGCAAGGACGACGATGCCGTTAATGGCAATGTTAGTAGCAAGCCCAATATCCTTCTAATTATTGCAGACGATATGGGCAAAGATGCAACCTTTGGTTTTCTGAAGGAAGTATAAAACCATCCACTCCGCACATAAATAAAATTAAATCTGATGGATTAAGCTTTAATAATTATTGGGTTTATCCCACTTGCTCTCCAACAAGAGCCTCGATGATTACAGGGAAATACAGATATAGAACGGGAGTTAAAATAGCCGGTGATGGCATAGATGCCTCTGGAACAATTCTGCAGAAATACATCACCCAAGAAACCAATAACGCAAACAGTACTGCTATAGTAGGCAAGGGGCACATTTCTAAAGGTACAGCAAATGTTAACCCAGAAACGTTTGGGCTGGATTATTATGCGGTTTTAATAAGTGTAGCTGTGATGGATTACTACAGTTGGGATTTTTCTGAAGATGGATCAACAAGAACAGAAACTGGATACACCACAGAAGTATTTACCGATTTAGCCATAAACTGGGTAAATAATCAAACTAAACCGTGGTTCTTATGGCTTGCTTACAATGCACTACACATTCCTTTTCACGCATCACCAATTGGTACTCACTCTCAAGGAGATTTACTGGAATATGATGGTGGAAACCAATGCCGTATTACATGGCAGCAATTGAATCGATGGATTATCAAATAGGAAGATTATTAGATAATATTCCTATGGATGAATTAGAAAACACCATTATCGTTTTTATGGGCTACAACGGTTCACCAGGCCAAGTAGCACAAAGACCGTATACCAGAACCAGTTCAAAAGGGGGCTTGTTTCAAGGTGGAATTAACGTTCCTCTATATGTTGCTGGTGCAGGAGTAAGCAGAACCGGATCTGACGATAATTTAATTACAAGCACCGATATGTTTAGCACTTTGGCCCAAGTAGCTGGAGTAGATATTACCCAAATAAACGACAGTAAAAGCTTTAATCACCTGCTTACTTCAGAAGGAAATCATAGAGATTATCAATATTCTGAAAACGACAACGGAACAAATGAGCAATGGACCATTAGCAATGGCAATTATAAGCTTTGGTTGAATGATGCAAGTGAAGAACATATGTATAACCTAGCAGCTGATCCTTATGAGAGAAACGACATACTAACAAGCACTCTATCAGTTGAGGAATAAACTGCTAAAGATGCATTAAAAAACGAACTTCTAAATATTAGAAATTAAAAATGAGCGGCAAAAATTATGTATAAATTGGAGTAAGTATGGATGGTTACATTGCCGACAAAGATGGAAACTTAGATTGGCTAGATTCCGTACCAAACCCAAAGCAAAGCGACATGGGATATACCATATTTATGGATGGCATTGATGCCTTAGTAATGGGGAGAACCACCTTTGACACCGTTTGCAATTTTGATGTAGATTGGCCATATACCAAGCCTGTATTTGTATTAAGCAATGCACTAGCAAAAATTCCAGAAGACTATAAAAACAAAGCTTATCTGGTAAAAGGCAAGCTTACTGATGTAGTTAAATCCTTAAACGACAAAGGATATAACAATCTTTATATAGATGGGGGTTCCACTATTCAAGGGTTTTTAAAAGAAGATTTAATAGATGAAATAATTTCCACAACCATTCCCGTTTTGTTAGGTGGAGGCTCATCTTTATTTGCAGACTTACCTCAACGTATTTCGTTTGGTTTGGTAAAATCGGAAGTACATTAAAATCACTTAATACAAAGCCATTACAAAAGAAAGAAATAGCTTTGCTGTGCTATTAAACAATGAGCACAGAACAAAACAAAACCTACCAAAATTTCCTATATCCACCAGGCGGTATTCTTTTATGGATTATTATACTTTTAGAGTTAATAACCTTTGCAGGTGTGCTTGTAGCAATGGCGTACAACGCTTCTATAGAGCCTGAAATATTTCATACTTCTAGGCTTCAACTTAATGTTACCATAGGCACTATTAATACCGTTGTTTTGCTTACCAGCGGTTTGTTTATGGCAGCTGCTGTGCACAGCTTTAAACTTAGCGATAAACAAAAGGCCTCTAATTATTTGCTATTCACTATACTTTTAGGCTTAACTTTTCTTGTATTAAAAAGCATAGAATACTCTTCTAAAATAGATGCGGGATTAACTATAGATACCAATCTATTCTACTCTTATTATTGGATGCTAACCGTTTTCCACGTAATACATGTATTGGTGGGTTTGGTAATTCTTGTTGTAATCTATACTAAAATTAAAAAATCATCCAAACCTATAGCTCTTTTAGACCTAGAATCTGGTGCTGCTTTTTGGCATTTGTGCGATCTTATTTGGCTTTTACTTTTCCCTATAATCTACTTGATATTTTAATATGACACGCAACAATATAATCACCTGGAGTTTATTGATGGTTTTAACCGTGCTAGCTGGATTATCTTCTACGTTTGCTGGCCAATACTTGGTTCCTTTAGTGCTTTCTTTGGCTTTATTAAAGTTTATTGGTGTAGCATTTAATTTTATGGAAATGAGAAAAGCACAAATTATGTGGCGAGTATTAATTATTGGTTATCTCGCGGTTTTTAGCATTGTATTATTGCTAATCTATTAAATCTAAAAAGCCTTTTGTTTTATCATTGGCTCGTAAAATCATTTTAGTATAATAATGGATCTCTATTTTTTTGTTTAAACTCGTAATTACAATGGACAGAAAAAAGTTTTTAAAAAGAGGGATTTTAGGACTAGGTGCAGTATTTACAACATCAACAATCCTCTCATCGTGCAAAGAAGATGAACCTATTGTAGATGAGACCTCTTGCACCGTTTCTCCTGCGGAAACCGCCGGTCCATTTCCTATTAAAACACCTGCAGATTTTATTAGAGAAAATATTGTTGGCGATAGAACCGGAATTCCATTGTTAATTAACATTAAGCTTGAAAACACCAATGAAAATTGCAAACCTCTACAAGACGTATATGTAGACATTTGGCATTGCGATTCAAAAGGAAATTACTCAGAATATAGCCGTCAGTTGGATGGAGATTTCACGAATCAACATTTCTTACGTGGCAGACAAACCAGTAATGCAAATGGAGAAGTATCTTTTATTACCATATATCCAGGATGGTATCCCGGTAGAGCTCCACACCTTCACTTAGAAATTAAAAACCAAAGTGGAAAGTCTTTATTGGTAACCCAAACTGCTTTTCCAGAGGAGGTATCTAATAAGGTTTATACCGATACAAATTATAAGGGAGATTTTGATACAGCCAACGACAAAGATTACGAGTTTAGAAACAGCTTAAACCAAAATATGGCCACTGCAGTAACCGGCAATAATTCTGATGGCTATACCTTAACCGAAACATTAAAAGTTGCAGGTTAATTATTAATTGTTAATTCTGAATTAATAATTGTGAATCACTCATTAGGTTTTAAGAACTAATATTTATTAATTTGGCCGACAAATGAACAGCTAACAGCTAAAACTCTATTCTTTCTTTTGGCTCTGATTTTTGGAGCATTTTTACAAGGTTGTGGAGACGACACAAACCAACCAAAACGGTAAACAAAGACTTATTAACGGACAAATGGTGGTATTATGAAGGATCTCAATGGCACTATTTTTATAGTGATGGAAGGTATAATGATTTTGGTGGCACATGGCAGTGGTTCCCAACAGGAGATAGCATGACTATTAATGACCCAGACTTAGGAACTTACAACTATTACTTCGATTACATTACCGAAACTGAGATGGCTGCTGGCACAAGAACAAGCCGAGTTGTGTACACCACAACACCTTAAATCCCTCTTTTTCAATTAAGAATTAGCATTCAAGAATTGTGAATTGATATTTCTTAATTGTTTTTTGATTTCTAGGTTAGAAAACAGAAGTTCGTTTATTCTTTAATGAACGAGCACCAAAATTTTATTATTTACAAGCCTTATGGTTATTTATCGCAATTTGTAAATAACCAAAACCGTAGAAGAAATAAAAAGCTGTTAGGCGAACTTTCTAACTTTCCTGAAGGCACAATGTCAGTTGGTAGGCTAGACGAAAAATCTGAAGGGCTTTTGTTTCTTACTACAGATGGTAGAGTAAGCGAAGCTGTAAGAAGTAAAAAAGTAGAAAAAGAATATTGTGTTTTAGTAGATGGCAGAATAACAGATGCAGCTTTACAGCAAATGAGAGAAGGATTAGATATTAGGATAAATCGTTCCATTTATAAAACACTTCCGGCTAAAGTTAATCATTTGCCAAACGGACCACAATACAACATTTACAAGGTAAAAGAAAGAGATGCACGGCACGGCCCCACAAGCTGGATTACAGTAACCATTAGCGAAGGAAAATACAGGCAAGTACGCAAAATGACTGCGGCAGTTGGCTTTCCTACATTGCGACTAATTAGAGTTAGGATAGGCAATACCACATTAAATCATCTACAAGATTTTGCACCCAAAGAAGTAGAATCTTTCGATTACTGATGTTTAAGGACATTGTTTTAAAGAGAAATCTTTAATATCTCATTACAATAAATAAATTCTTAAGGCACCAATGAGGTTTTTCAAACCTTAAATTTATTTACCTGCTAGCATCAAATCTATATTCTTGACTGCATTAAAAGCTCCCTTGCATAAATGTTTTGTGTTATATATAGCTTTACCGTAAAGCCAAATTTAGAAAAAGATTTTGTAAAAGGTTGGACTGGTTTAACACAGCTAATTTATAAACACGAAGGAAGTTTAGGCTCTAGATTACATCAAAAGTCTGATAATGAATACATTGCCTATGCTCAATGGCCATTAAAAGCAACTTGGAAAAACTCTGGCAATAACCTTCCTGAACAGGCAAATAACTTTAGAAAGTTAATGAAAGAAAGTTGCACTAAAATCCAAACCGAAATGGAACTACCAGTAACGGTTGACTTATTAGTACTTAATTAATCTGTGCCAATAACTATTCAAGTTTTGGTCTTGCATTTTAATAAAGTAATTGCTGCTTGGCAGAAACAGCGTCTGTGCCATCTAATCATTGTGTTTACTTAGATGATAATTGGACGAAGTAAAACTATTTATTAAAGAGATAACAATTGCTATATTCTATCTCTTACAGAGCTATTACGGATTTACCAGTTTAGCAACTTTAGAAATTACATCTTTAGATTCTTTTAAAGAAGTAATAATAACCCAATCGTGAAACATTTTTGGATACTCAAAATAGTTGAAATTGATTTTTTGCTCCTTCAAGAGCTGTTTGCATTTTCTTGCATCTGCATTAAGTATATCGTACGTTCCAGTAAAAATTGAAATCTCGCACAGCCCCATTAAATCACCATATATTGGGCTGACCCTAAAGTCTTTTACCTCTACGTTTCCTGCATATTTCTGTCCCGCACTTTTAAGCCCATTAATGCTCAATAATTTGTCATATGTGTCAATTAATTTTAACTTGGGATTACTCATTGTAACATCTAACCAAGGCGAGAAAAGTATCAATTGATTGGGTTGTTTTTTATGCTGATTTCTTAAATGTTGTGTAAAACCCAAAGCCAAACCAGCTCCTGCGGAATCACCCATAATAATGATTCGTTCTGTAGGATAATCAATCCGCAATTTAGCATACAACGTATCTATAAAACCGTATGTTTCTGTGCAAGTAAAATCGGGTACCAAAGGGTAATCGGGCACAAGTACAGTAGCATTTGTAATTGTGATCAATTGCTTAATTAAATCCCAATGTTGTGCTGTTAAATTGCCCACATATGCACCACCGTGCAGAAATAAGATTACTACATCAGCTTTGTTTCCTTTTGGAGAAATGGTCCACACCTTTCTTCCGTTTTGCTCCTCTTCTTTAACATTAAAGTGCTTTAATATTGATTTTGAAGGTGCAGCAGGATTCTTTTCAAAATTGCTAGTAACCATTTTCTTCTCTATCTTGTTTTTCACTCCAAACAACCCCATAGCGGCTTGTATAAATTTGGCTTGAAAACTTGGAGCTACTTTGTGTTCATATTCAATATTCCTCATACTTACATTTGTTGATTTTTGGGCAAAGCAGGTATTGCTCAAAATAAAAATAGCAATATAACTTAAAAGTATTTTCATTGTTTAATTCTTCCAGTATAGCAACGATGCTAGACTTATTTAGCATTTATATTTTCTTCAGATTACTTTGAATAAAACAACTCATTTACTTCTTAAAGTTACAATTAAAAGGTCTTTTAATTTGCTGATAATGAAGTACTAATCATTGCCCTTCAACTCAATTTTGATGTAACAAACTGTAGCTAACCTTTAATAGTCTTTATTTCACAATGAAATGTTTTGTAACATCCCCTCCTGTGGTATAAAGACTAACTAAATAAAAACCACTTTGAAAATTGGAAATGTTTACAACAATCTGGTTATTATTTATTGCGGTATATGTTCTTAAGACTTTGCCCTGCATATCTAATATTTCCATTTGCTGCAATTTGTATTTTGGAGGTATTTCTACACTTAGCTTGTTAGTAGAAGGATTTGGATACACTTTAACATTGTTGTTTAAACCCAAATTATTGGTTGATGATGTTGGATTAACATCTCTAACGCACCTAACATAATTAAAAACATAGCGAACATCACCTTGAGGTCCAAAATAATCTGGATAATCTGAAGGACTACCAGTCTTTGGATCGTTTCGTTGGGCACCCGCACCGTGAGCATCTACCAACTGAAAATTGCCTGACTTTGGCGGAGATTCCACCTTCCCTTGAGCTTTACCAAAACAGAAATAAACGGCATCCGAATAAGGTTGTGGACCATCTTGAAGTGGAGAACCTGTCCAGTAATACCCGTATTGGCCTGTATTACCATTAGGGTCTGTTATGGATGTACAAGCAAACAAGGCATTAATTGCTGGAGATGAAGATGTATTTGGACTTTTAGTGTAATCCACAATACTCTGCAACTCTTTTGCATTTGGCATTCGCCAATCGCTCTTACCTGAAAGTGTTAGGTTTTCGGCATAAAACAAGGCATCTTCCCAATCATAGGTATTTCCATTATCTACTTGTTGCCACATTAGCCCCGTAGCATTATCCGTAATGGTACCATCTCCATTATCTTCAAAACTGTTTACACCATAATTAGTATTGCCTCTTACCATTCTAAAATAAAATGCATTTGGACTACCGTTCTTTGGAGAATACTTTGGATATCCCTTTAATCTTCCGTCTATAAAGTTGTATCCAAAAACTGCTGTATCTCCCATCATTACCAAATCCACATAATGTGTTTTAGACCAAACTTGTGCATCAATTTCTCTTTCATCAATGGAAACATCTCCGATGGGTTGATCAAAATAGGAGGTATCAATAAACTTGTAAACCGCATTTTCTCCCATACATCTGCCAGTAAACAGTGCTAAAGAATACAGCTCTTTTATGGTTGGTATACGCCAATCGTTATACTGCCCAAGCGACAAACTATCTGCTTTACTTACCGCATCGGTATACGTAATTTTACTTCCCATGTTTTTTTGCCACATTAACCCTGTAACATTGTCTGTAATAGTTCCATCTCCATTATTTAAGTAAGATGGTTGATTGCCTGTATATGTAGCATCTTGGCCATAAAAAGCATCCCCAACATTAGGAGCTGTTATAATGGAACTAGCATTGTAAAATGCGGTTACACCACAATCTACAATGGGATAAGTTAATTGAGCTTTTGTACTGAAACTAGCCATAAACATACCGGCTAAATACAATAGAATATTTCTTTTCATAAGGTTCCGTTTTTTATAATTTGGAATACAACATTCTTATTTCCATTAGATTCTGATATATAAGTAGAATTTAAAATGGTTTAACATTTAAATCCACATCCAAGTTAAGGTTTTAATGCTGCACTAGCAACAATCTGTTGATTATTTAATGCCTGTCGACATCACTAAAAGCCAGGTTAATCACCCCTTACTAAACAGACTTATTGGTTCTCTTAAACTAATATAGAACGTTTCGTACAGCAATTGCTTGGCTTTAGGTTTGGCAGATTTATACATACTGGTTTGGGTGGGCGATGATTTGCAATCTATACCACAATTTGTGGCGAGTTTCATTGCTCTTTTCATATGTAGCGGATCTGAAACCAACAAGGCTGTTTTTACACCAGCAGCATCCATTATTTTCTTGGCTTGCTCTAAGTTTTGTTTGGTGATTTTTAATGCCTCTTCTATAGATATAGCACTTTGCGGGACACCCTTATTTATAGCATAATCTTGGGCAATTCTACTATCAGACAGTTTTTGGCCCTTACCAAAACCTCCAGTAAAAATAATGCTTCTCACTGCTTTTTTTTGATTCAGCAGAATACTAAGGTTTATCCGTTCTTTAAAAACTGGCGAAAGTTTACCGTTATACGCAGCCGCGTCTAATACAATGGCAACATTTGGTCGGCAATAATCAGGTACTCCTATATTATAGCTGCAACATTGTACTTATTCAACCAGGTCAGTCGTAAAAATATTGTAATTAACAATAGAAGAAATAAAATCGCTATTGCCCAATGAATTATTCGATATATTCTAGAGTATTTTGTCATTTATATAATATTTATTTTTGTATGAAGCACAACATTTTTATATGCACGTGGTACACATATCTCCTTTTTATTTCTATATCTGCACGCAATCATAATCGCTTTGCAAAAAATATAACGGTTGAATATCCTATTTTCACTCTCCCCACAGCTAAGATTTTAATGTTGTGGCATTCTCATTACTTGACAGCTATAATTTTATTGTTTCGCTATTTAATATTCGAATTAATAAGGTATCTCGTCTTTGTTCTATCAAACCAAAAAACTTCTATAATCGATGCATCTTCAACTCCACAAATACACCTATAACCGTTTTCTATATACAACATAATAGTAAACAGCATTACATTTGTATATACAATAATTGTAATAACATATATTATGAAGAAAATATTAGCCTTTGGAGCAAGCAGCAGCAAAAAATCCATCAATAAGCAATTGGCAACTTATGCCGCCCACCAAATTGAAAATACAGAAATTACCATTTTAGATTTAAACGATTTTGCTATGCCCATATACAGCATAGATAAAGAAACCGACAATGGAATTCCGGAGTTGGCTCTTAAATTTAAACGACTGATTAAAGACAGCGATGGCATGGTAATATCGTTTGCAGAACACAATGGAGCATACTCAGCTGCCTTTAAAAACATTATGGATTGGAACTCCAGAATAGAAAAAGATGCCTGGGTAAGCAAGCCTATGCTTTTATTGGCAACTTCTCCCGGACCAAGAGGCGGTGCAGCGGTTTTAGATATTGCTGTAAACAAATTTAAGTTTATGAACACCAGCCCTATACAACACTTTTCGCTGCCCAGCTTTTACGATAATTTTAATACAGAAAAAGGCATAACCGATGGAGACCTTAACGCTTCATTTAACACTGCATTAACTGCATTCCATCAATCTTTATAAACCTACCATTATGCAAAATACAATACACGTTACTCCGTTGGGTTTCCCTTGGCAAACACAAGATCCGTTTTTGTTTTGTGCCTACCATAGAGACGAATACCCAAAAGGCAACCCAGCAATGGGCTTGGATGCCAACCAATTGGGCGGCAGACACATTGGGCAAGATTTTGTAGTAAAAGACGGTTTTAGGATGTACCACGGATTAAATATGCCGGGTTTCCCCTACCACCCTCACCGTGGTTTCGAAACCATTACCATAAATAAAGAAGGTGTGGTGGACCATACCGATTCGCTTGGAGCTGCCGGTAGATTTATGGCAGGAGATGTACAATGGATGACTGCCGGTAAGGGCATACAACATTCTGAGATGTTCCCAATGATAAATACAGATAAACCCAATCCTTTGGAGATTTTTCAGGTTTGGTTAAACTTACCAAAATCCAGTAAAATGGTAGATCCACATTTTAAAATGTTGTGGAAGGAGCAGATTACCACTGCATCTTTTACTGACGGTAATAGCAATAAAACTTGGGTAGATGTAATTGCTGGTAAACTGAATGAGGTGAATGCTCCAGAACCTACTCCCAATTCTTGGGCAGCAAAAGGACACAATGGTGTTTCTGTGTATACCGTAAAAATGGAACAAAATGCCGTTTGGACGTTACCTGATAAAGAGAATAACGTAAACCGTAACCTCTATTACTACAAAGGCAATGGCTTAAACATTAACGGAGAAAACATCACTGCAGATAGCCGTATACAGGCTTTGAACAACGAAGCTCTTACTCTCACCAACGGAGCGGCGGAATCTTATCTTTTAATTTTAGAAGGCAAACCCATAAACGAGCCTGTGGTGCAACACGGTCCGTTTGTAATGAACACCCGAGAAGAAATTAGCGAAACCATAAGAGAATACCAACGTACTGAATTTGGTGGATGGCCGTGGCCAGAAAGAGAGCAAGCTCACCCCAAAGAAAAAGGGAGGTTTGCATTACACGCTAATGGAAGTGAAGAAATTAAATAACCGTTTAAGCTAAATAAATGAAAATAAGTTACTTAAAGGCCATACATCAAATTATACATTACGGGCATTTTATAACGCACCGTGTTAGCCAAGAGCTTAAGGAATTTGATATATCAGAACCGCAGTTTAATGTATTGCGGATTTTAAAAGGAAGCAGAGGCAAAGCTCTTAATCTGCAAGATATTTCGGCTAAAATGGTGCAAAAAAATAGCAATGTAACGCGTATTGTAAACAAGCTTGTAGACCGTAATTTAGTAATACAACAGCAATGCCCAACTAACCGTAGAAAGGTAGAAATAACCATAACACCTGAGGGTAAAACCTTTTTGAAAAAGTTGGAAGTGAAAGTAGAAAATATCCATCATCCATTCAATAAAAACCTCAACACCAATGAGTTAGAAAACCTAAATGTTTTGTTGCACAAACTGTTTAAACAATATGAGACGAAGCATTAAAAAAGTAATACCTGCAAGTAAGGTAAATATGGGTGGAGTGTTTTTAGACCAGCCTTTACCCTCCGGAGAAATAGAAAACGTAGATCCATTTTTACTGATACACCACTGGAAACACAGAATAGTACCGGGCTCTCACCCTAGAGATGTTGGTGTAGGACCACATCCACACCGTGGGTTTTCACCAGTAACCTTTGTCTTTAAAGGTGTTGTAGAGCACCAAGATTCATTGGGTAATAAGGCTGTGGTAACCGCAGGTGGCACCCAATGGATGTTTGCCGGTAGAGGCATTACACACAGCGAACGAATGCCCAAAACTTTATTGGATAAAGGCGGAGATTTAGAATTTGTTCAATTTTGGGTAAATGCACCTGCAAAACACAAAATGGAACAACCTTTTTACAAGCCCATTAGTTTTGAAGAAACTCCTGTTTTGGAACAACCAGGCAGTAAAACGTACGTGGTAAGCGGCACTTTAAACGGCATTACCGGGCCCGCACCTACGTACTCTCCTCAGCTAATTTTAAGAGGTGAACTTGATATTAATGCTAGTGTAACACTTCCTATACCCGCCAATTATAATATGTTGATTTATGTTTTAGAAGGTTCTTTAAAAGTAGATAACCAGCTAATCATGACCAAAGATATGGCCATATTTAACGCTGGCAATGAGGCAGATATAACCGCTACCGCAGATACTAAGTATATTGTATTAAGTGGGGAACCTATAAATGAACCAGTGGCAAAATACGGCCCGTTTGTAATGAACAATCAAACGGAAGTAATGCAGGCTGTTGCAGATGCACAAATTGGAAAGATGGGCATTTTAATTGAAGAGTTTTAGCGTTATCAAAAACCTTACTCTAGCATTTTTAGTGCTGAGAATTAGTGTTTATTTGCAATAAGCAAACGATGGCTTTAAGCAAACACTTACCAAAACCCATTATCAAAACTTTAGGCGTTTACGCCATTGTTTTAGTCGTATTTTTTGTCTTTAGGTTGGTATTATTTTTAACCGAGCTGGGCAGAATTGATGCAGACACCAGTTATTTAAGCATTAAAAGTGCCTTTGTAATGGGCATACGATTTGATACAGTAATTGCTGCTTATGTACTTGCTCTGCCTTTTCTATTGTTTACCATTGGATCGTACTTTAAAAAGTTGGATTTACCGTTGAGTAAAATTGCTTTCTACTGGATTTTCATTCTGTTTTTTGCTGCATTTAGTATTAGTGCTGCCGATATTCCGTATTTCAATCAGTTTTTTGCCCGTTTTAGCATTACGGCTTTTGAGTGGATGGATAGCCCCAAATTTGTGGTGAATATGATTTTGCAAGAGCCTAAATATTGGCTGATTGTAATTCCCCTAATTTTTATTTTGGTGTTGTTTTTTAAGGTATTAAAACGCATAACACTTAAGCAATCTTCGTATAAAATTAACCCGTTGTATAAGGCAATTGCTCTTATCCTTTTTGCAGGTTTTATATTTATTGGAATACGGGGCAGAATTGCTCATAAATCACCTATTAGAGTAGGTACCGCTTATTTTAGCAACAATGCTTTTCTTAATCAACTGGGACTTAATCCTAATTTCACATTCTTAAAAAGCTATTTAAACAGTAAAAAAGCCGAGAATAAAACCGTTCAGTTAATGGAATCTACAATTGCATTGCAAAATGTGCAATCTTCTTTGGGTATAGATTCTTCGCTATCCAATTCTCCAATAAGCAGAAACGTTCATTTTAACCAAAAATCCAACAAATACAATGTTGTATATGTAATTATGGAGGGGATGTCGGCTGCCAAAATGGGTAGACATGGCAATCCCCATAATCTCACTCCTTTTTTAGATAGTTTATGTAATGAAGGAATTTACTTCGAAAACACCTATTCTGCTGGTATACACACATTTAATGGAGTTTTTGGCACCTTGTTTTCTATGCCATCGTTGTACAGGCAACACCCTATGAAAGGCATTCCTGTAAAAGAATACCACGGAATTTTTGAAAATTTAAAACAGCATAATTACTCTAGCATTTACTTTACCACGCATGATGGCCAGTTTGATAATATTGAAGGATTTTTAAAGGCCAACTATTGCGATGAGGTAATCAGTTCTAAAGACTACCCTAGTGAAGAAATTAAAACAACATTAGGTGTCCCGGATGATTATTTGTTTGAATTTGCCATTCCAAAAATCAATAAAATGGCAAACAGCGGTAATCCTTTTATAGCCGCTTTAATGACCGCAAGCGACCACGGACCATATTACATTCCACCCTACTTTAAACCAAATAGCAAAGGAGATAAAAATCAGATTGTAGAGTATGCTGATTATTCTTTAAAGAAGTTTATTAAATTGGCCAAGCAGCAAACCTGGTACAATAACACCCTTTTTGTTTTTATAGCAGATCACGGAGCACCGCTAAATGCTGCATATGATATGCCTTTAGCCTATAACCATTCCCCTTTGCTGTTTTTTTGCCCGAATTTAATAAATACACCACAAAACAATTCTAAGATGGCTGGGCAAATAGATATTTTTCCAACAACAATGGGGCTACTTAATTTGCCATATCAAAACAATACTTTGGGTATAGATTTATTGAGCGAATATCGGCCTTATATCTACTGCAATGGAGATGACAAATTGGGAGTATTGGATAGCACTTGGTATCTTATTGCGAACCAGGATGGCTTTAAAGGTTTGTACAAATACAGAACTAAAGACAAGCAGAACTATGCAGATCAACATCCAAGCGTAGTAGATAAGATGTACAACTATGGAGCAAGTAACTTGCAAGTGTATCAAGACATTTTACTCAAAAATCAACAGCAATAAGTGAGCTTGAGAAAGGGTTTAAAAATAGCTTTTGTACTTGTTGTTTTAGCTATAATTGGCATCTACATTGTTGGTGGTGGTTTTGGTGAGCAATCAATGCGAAAAGAATATTTGAGCACCAATACTCAATTTGCACATCGTGGTTGCTACGGCTCTTTAGCAGAAAACAGTTTAGAAGGTTTTAACAAGGCATTGCAATTAGGTTATCAGGCCATAGAAACAGATGTTTCCTTCACTAGGGATAAACAACTTATCTTGTTTCACGATGAGAATGCCAAAAGATTATTAGGTGTGGATAGTTTAATAACGGATATCACTTTCAATACCATTAAACATAAACCTCTTCGTTTTTATGATAGGCAAACTAAGAATAGCGTTTTAAAGTTGGATGATTTTTTAAAAACTGCACCCAAAAACGTTAAGGTTTATCTTGACATTAAAACGCATTCTTTTGAAGTGGCAGATTCTTTAATAAATCTGATTAGCCGAAACAACTATTATAACCAAGTAGGCATTGCTAATTCCAACGTTGTCTTTTTAAGTTATTTTAAACATAAAGACGCTAACATAAACACCATTTTAGAAGGCTTTAATAAAAACAAAGAATGGACCTATACCTTTATACCTGCCAAGTACAAACCAGATTACGTAGCTAGCTTTTTAAAAGAAGTAGATAAGGCACATATCAAATGGCTTTCCAAGCACAATATGTTGCACCGTAAAATTGTTTACGGAGTTACAAACCAAGACTTACTAACAGTTCAAAAATTTAGTTTAAAGCACTGGATTATAGACCCTTAACAGTTGTATTTATTCAACTGGTATTGTAAAAATAAAGCAAGTCTTGTTGATAAGTGAAATTCACTTCACCTCTCCATCCACCTTCTTATTCGTGATTAACAGTGCAATTTTTGTTAATTGATAAAGCACTAAACTACACGTCAGCACAAGATATTTCTTGTATTTGATGAGTGATTATTAACCCCCCCAATCCCCAAGGTGCACCTTGGGGATTTATGGTATATCCCAGCTTCTTTTTCGCTTATATCACGTGCAACACTGCTCTATATCATTTTAATGAAAACATAGTTTAGTTTAACCTTGCAGTAAAATAAAGCGGAGTGAATTATAAATTTTGGAAAAAGAAGTCTCACGAAGAAATTAAAAAAGAGGTTTTTAAAGCTTTAGCAAAAAACATCAATTACGAGAATCAGAATGTTTTGGGGGTACCCGCATCTTACCTTGATGACAAAATATTTTCGCAGGATCATACTTTTTTAAGTGAAGCACCTTTTATTTCAACTCTTATACAAAATCCAAATCACATTGGTTGCCACACCTTAGGAGAATCTGAACATTACTTTGCGGGCACACAAGAAATTGAAAAAAGACTACTGGAAATTTGTGCAGTAGACATTTTAAAGAGTGAAGAAAATAGCACCGATGCGTATGTTGCATCTGGTGGCACCGAGGCTAACATACAAGCTATTTGGATATACCGTAATTACTTTGAAAAAGAATTAGGAGCCCAAAGAAATGAGATTTGCATATTGTGTAGTGAAGATAGTCACTACTCTATGGATAAAGCATCTAACCTTTTGGGGCTTGACATATACAAAACAGCGGTTATTGAAGATAGCCGTGAAATTAGTGAAGAATTGGTTGAAACAACCATTAATAAAGCCAAAAAAGAGGGTAAAAAGTACTTTGCCGTAGTTTCTAATATGATGACTACTATGTATGGATCTGTTGACAATATAGACCATTACATTAACCCACTTAAGAATAGCGGTTGCGGCTATAAAATTCACGTAGATGGTGCTTATGGCGGTTTCTACTTTCCATTTACCAAAAACAAGGGAAAACTTACTTTTCAAAACGAGCACATCACCTCCTTTACTCTAGATGCTCATAAAATGGCTCAAGCTCCTTATGGAACCGGAATTTTTATTATTCGAAAAAACTTTATCCAATTTGCCAATACAAAAGCTGGATATGTAGAAGGAGAAGATTACACCTTAATAGGAAGTAGATCTGGAGCAAATGCCATTGCAGTTTGGATGATTTTAAGCAAGAATGGTCCGTATGGATGGCAAGAAAAAGTGTTTATTCTTCAACGAAGAACTGAATGGTTGTGCAACGAGTTAAAAGAACGAGGTATTTCGTTTTATAGTCATCCAAGGTCTAATATTATTACCATTAGAAGCAAGCACGTACCCATTGCAGTAGCTAAAGAGTTTGGTTTAGTACCAGATAGCCATAGCAACCCAACGTGGTTTAAAATTGTTTTAATGGAGCATGTAACTATTGAAAAGCTCCTGCCTTTATTGGATAAATTAAAAAAAGACTAAGTACCTTTCTTTAAGGTAAAACCAAACGTACTCCCTGCACCTTTTTCACTGCGAACGTTTACTGTTTGCTTGTGTGCCTCCAAAATGTGTTTTACAATAGAAAGGCCCAATCCTGTGCCGCCTTGTTCTCTGCTTCGGCTTCCATCTGTTCTATAAAATCGTTCGAACAAACGAGGCAAATATTCTTGCTCTATGCCCTCTCCGTTGTCTGAAACCTCTATTAATATGTTCAAGTCTAAATCGTAAAAACCAATTACAACTTCTCCTTTTTTCTTGCCGTATTTTATAGCATTTACAATAAGATTCACCAATACTTGCTGTATCTTTTTTCTATCTGCTTCCACAATAAAAGATCTATCTGCTTGGTTATGAAAAGACAACGAAAGGTCTCTTTCTTTGGCCAAATGCTCAACAACATCAAACACTTCTTCCACCAGTTCTTTTATATCAAAATCTTGTAAATGCAGTTTTACGTCGCTTGATTCAAACTCTGATATTGAAGTTAAATCATCTACTAAGTCTACCAATCTATCGGCACTTTTACCTGCTTTGCTTAAAAACTTATAGTTTACCTTTTTATCATCTAAAGCTCCATCTAAAAGCGTATGTATGTACCCCTGTATGCTCTGAATAGGCGTTTTCAATTCGTGAGATACATTACCTAAAAACTCCCTTCTAAATGTTGCTTGCTCTTTTAAAAGATTTAGCTCTTCTTGGTTTTGTTTCATCCAATCTACTACTTCCTTTCTTACCTCTTCAATAGGGTCTTGAACATCCTTTTGTAGCAACTCCGTAATTTTAGGATTTTGAGTCTTATACCGATATATGTTCTTATATATCAGTTTAATTTTTCTATAGATAAACTGCTGCAGCAGGTAGTAAAACGTAAAAAACGAAACAGCATAAGTTGTTATTAAACTTATTAATAGGCTAATCCATTGATGTGTAAAAGCGAATACAATTAATGAGCATAAAACCGCAACTAAAGCGGCAGTAATAGAAGCAATATATCCAGGACTGGGACTTTTTCTCACAACTTAAATTTATAGCCTACTCCTTTTACCGTCTTTATTTTCTTCTCCCCTATCTTTTCTCTTATTTTTCTAATATGGACATCAATTGTTCTATCTCCCACAAATACTTCTGTGCCCCACACCTTGGAAAGAATGGACTCTCTAGAAAACACTTTGCCCGGTTTAGATGCTAGCAAATAGAGCAGTTCAAATTCCTTTTTTGGCAAAACCAAATCCTTGCCAAGTGTGGTAACTAAAAATGTGTTTCTATCTATTCTTACATCTCCGCAATCTAGCACTTCTTCCACATCTTTGATTTTAGCTCTTGACCGTTTTAGTAAAGCCTTAATACGGCTTAATAATACACGGGGTTTAATTGGTTTGGTAATATAATCATCTGCCCCAACTTCAAATCCAGCTATCTCAGAATACTCTTCTCCCCTTGCTGTTAAAAAAGCTATAAGCACATTTTTAAGAGCATCTATTTCTCTAATTTGTCTGCAAGCTTCAATACCATCTAAAACTGGCATCATTATATCCAACAAAACTAAATCTGGATTTTTTGCACGTGCTTTTTCAATTGCCTGCTCGCCATCGTAGGCAGCATAGCACTTATACCCTTCTTTCTCTAAGTTATAGCGTACTAGATCTACAATGTCTTTATCGTCGTCTACAATTAAAATCTTTTGGGCCATTTTGTGTGCTGCGAATTACCGAATTAAAAACTAATTCAACGTAAATTCAAAGTTAACTCAATATTAAATAATAGCAGAAAAAAGGACTAAACCACGGCTAATCTCTAAGATAGGTAGTATAGTTTGTTGCTTTATTAAGATTAGATGTTGCTTTTTCTATGTAGCTAGAATCTGTGAGTGCAGTTATGGTGCACGTTTTCACTAGTTCTCCAATATCCCCTGGCAAACTAATACCTGCAGGGTTTTGAGTAATAGTATCGTATGTTAACAGATAAATACTGTCGTTTACCCATTTGATGTTAAACCTTATTTCCATTTTATGTAAATCAATAAATTCGGTTTGATGTGTTTGTGTTCTAGAAACACTGAACTTACCAAAGTTCTGAACTTGATAATAGAATTCTCCTTTATGCCAAGTCTTATATCGCTCTTTTGGCTGAGGAGAGGAGCACGATACTATTCCAAGCATCAGAAAAAACAAATAGCTTAAGATCTTCAATTACTGAAGCAATTGCGTCAATACTTGCTCCAGTTGATGGCTTCTTAAGCCTGCTTTTATTATACGGCCTTCTTGATCAATTAAAAATGTTTGAGGTATAGAATGAACGCCATACAACTGCCCTGCAGACGACTTCCATCCTTTTAAATCGCTAACGTGATACCAGTTTAAACCGTCTTTAGCAATTGCCGCTTCCCATCTCTTTTTATCGCTATCCAACGAAACGCTATAAATCTCAAAGCCTTTATCTTTAAATCGATTATAGAGTTTTACAACATTCGGGTTTTCCTTTCTACAAGGTCCACACCAACTTGCCCAAAAATCGATTAACACCACTTTGCCTCTTAACGATGAAAGTGCAACAGAATCACCTTGTGGAGAAAGTAGCTTAATATCTGGGGCCATTGCTCCTTCTGCTGTTGGGCCAAATGCATTAACCAATTTGGTTAAATTTTTAGCATAACTGCTATTGGGTAATTCCTTTACCATTTTAGATTCTGCAAGCATTACTAATTTAGGTACTGGCTTTTGAAACAAGTATTTAACGGCAAAATATGTTGCAGGAGATGCCGGTTCTGATTTTATATAATTCTCTATATCTACACTTCTGCTTGCAATTAAGGCATTGTAACGTGCAGTAGTATTTGCTCTTAACTCTTCCGTAACTGATGCTGGATCAAGCTCTGCTACCTCTGCATTAAAATCCATCATTTTTCTATCAAACGAGGTATAAACTGTGTGCAGCTTTTGCATACTGGTGTTGTATTTTCCTCCTTCTACATTGTAAGTTACAATAGCACCTTTATCTATTTCTAATTTTACCTTAGCTCCAGTTTCCAAAACCACTGGTACACCTGGAGGATTTGCAGTTTCGAAAGTTAAGTAGTACAACCAACTTTCTTCTGGAGCATCACCTTCAAAATTAAAAGCACCTGTTTTAGAGGTATAACTGCTATCTATTATCTCTAGTTTGGCATCTGTAATTTTACTTAAAACAACCAATGTGTTTTCTGACATATTAGAGCTTGCATTTATAACAAACCCTTTGGCTAAACCATCTGCAAAAGCACTATTGAATACCAATATTGCAAACACTCCAATTAATGCTCTTTTTATATTCTTAAAATTCATTTCTTCTTACTTCTGTTATACAATTGTTATACCAATAATCAAGATAACGCTTTGGCTAGCAATTGGTTTGTCTTTTTGGGATCTGCTTTACCTCCAGATTTCTTCATTATCTGTCCCATAAACATACCTAACAACCCTGTTTTACCTGCTTTATAAGCAGCTACTTTGTCTGGAAATTGTGCCAATACTTCATCTACTAATTTTTGTAGTGTTTCATCATCACCTGTCTGTGCTAAATTTAGTTCATCAATAAGCACACTTACCGACTTGCTGGTATCTTTTAACAATACTGGAAACAGTTTTTGCTCTGCTACACTAAAATTAATGATTCCTTCGTCAATAGACGCAATAACATCTGCAATGGTTGCAACACCAATTGGAAAATCCGTAATGTGGCTTGCGTTAGCATTTATCCAATTTTTTATGGCACCCATAGTCCAATTGGCTGCTGCTTTATAATTGCTTGTTTTATCGCATAACGCTAGAAAAAAGTCAGCCACTTCTTTATTTTCAGTAAGCACTCCCGCATCGTACTTACTTAAGCTTAATTCTGAAGTAAATTTATTATACAAAGCTTTTGGCAGTGCAGGCATTGCTGACTTTACCGAATCAATCCATTCTGCATTTACAATTAAAGGTGGTAAATCTGGTTCAGGGAAAAAGCGGTAATCGTTTACCATTTCCTTGCTCCTCATTGAAAATGTTATTCCTTTTAAAGCATCAAAACTTCTGGTTTCAGAAAATATTTCTTCTCCATTGTCTGCCATACCACATTGTCTTTCAAACTCGTGTTCAATAGCTCTTTTTACATTGCTCATGGAGTTCATGTTTTTAACCTCCACTTTTGTTCCAAACTCTTTTCTGCCAATAGGTCGTATAGAAACATTGGCATCACAACGCAGACTTCCTTCTTCCATATTCCCATCACACACACCAAGATAGCGAACTAGTTTTCTTACTTCCATTAAAAAAGCATAGGCATCGTCTCCACTTCGTAAATCTGGTTCTGTTACAATTTCAACTAAAGGAGTACCCGCACGGTTGTAATCCATTAATGTATTTTCAATATCTAAATCGTGCAAACTTTTACCGGTATCTTCTTCCATATGTATCCTGGTAAGATGAATGGTTTTATGATCTCCATTTGGCAGTGTTATTTCCACTTCACCATTGTCGCAAATTGGAGTATCAAACTGTGTTATTTGATAGCCTTTGGGTAAATCTGCATAGAAATAGTTTTTACGTGAATAACTGTTGTATTCTCTAATATCACTATTACAAGCTAAACCCAGCATTATGGCCATATTAATAGCTTCTTTATTATGTACCGGCAAGGTACCAGGATGGCCCAAACTAATTGGACTTACCAATGTATTAGGAGCAGCACCATATTGCAACTCATCTGCACAAAATGCCTTTGTTTTTGTTTTTAATTGAGCGTGAATTTCAAGCCCAATTACCGCCTCATATTTATCGTTCTTTAACATCTCTATGAATTTATAAATGCCGAAGCAACTTCTTTTACTTTTTCCAATCCATTAACATCCGCACCTCCTGCTTGTGCAAAAAATGGTTGGCCTCCACCACCACCTTTCACGTGTTTGGCCCATTCTCTAATTAGTTGGCCCGCATTCCAACCTTTTTCTTTCACAAGAGCATCGCTTATAATAACGCTAATGCTTGGCTTACCATTAATATTTGCTAACAACACACAAAATAAATTATCTAATTCTTCTTTAAACTGAAAACACAAATCTTTTGCTTGACCAGCATTACTAACCGATACAATTTCTACAATAGCATTTACACCATTCACCTGCTTTGCACATTTAAGTAAATCATTTTTAAGATTACCTGCTTGCTTGTTTTCGTAGTCTTCAACTAAGGCTTTAAACTTGCTGTTTTCTGCTTGTAAGGATTCAATTGCTTTTAAGACATTTTGATTATTGCCAAGTGCTGAAGAAATATCAGACAATAGGTCTAATTTAGCATTTACATAATCATCAACTGTTTCGCCAGTAATAGCCTCTATTCTTCTAACACCTGCGGCTATTGCACTTTCATTGGTGATTTTTACACTGCCAATTTGAGCCGTATTTTTAACGTGTGTTCCTCCACATAATTCCACTGAGTAATTTTTATCAAACGTGATTACCCTTACCACATCGCCATATTTCTCACCGAATAAAGCAGTTGCTCCTTTGCTTATAGCCTCATCATACGGAACATTTCTAGCCTCATCTAGACTTACCGCTTCTCTTATTTTAGCATTTGCAATACGCTCAATTTCCAATAATTCTTCCTTAGTAACTTTTTGAAAATGGGAAAAATCGAACCTTAAATATTTATCGTTTACCAAAGATCCTTTTTGACTTACATGATAGCCCAATACTTGTTTTAGAGCGGCGTGTAATAAATGAGTTGCAGAGTGATTATTTTCAGTTTTAACTCGCTTATCTGCTTTAACTTTAGCTTTAAATTTTTGTCCCAAGTTAGCGGGCAATTTCTCTACAATTTGAAGAATTAGGTTGTTTTCTTTCTGCGTATCAACAATCCCTACTTTTTCATCGTTCTCTAATCCAATTATTACTCCGGCATCTCCAACTTGACCGCCACTTTCGGCATAAAATGGAGTTAAATTAAATACCAAATGATATTGTTTTTTCTTTTTAACGGTAACCTCTCTGTATCGTGTTATCCTAATTTCGGTTTCCAAATAGTCATACCCTACAAATTCCTCTTTTTCATCAGATGTAATAATATTCCAATCTCCGGATTCCTTTTGAGCATCTGCTCTACTTCGCTCTTTTTGCTTTTGCAACTCAGTTTTAAACCCTTCAATATCAACTTCAACTCCTTTTTCTTTGGCCAATAATTCGGTTAAATCAATGGGAAAGCCAAAAGTATCGTACAATTCAAACGCATTTACTCCTGAGACATTTGATGTGCCGTTTTTTGAGTATTCATCAAACAGTTTTAACCCTTTGTTTAGCGTGTTTAAAAACGATTCTTCCTCCTTTTCAACTACCTTAGCAACAAAGTCTTTTTGAGCATTTAATTCGGGGAATACATCCTTAAACTTATCGGCTAAAACCAAAACTAGCTTGTGCATAAATGGAGCACTTAAGTTTAAAAAACTATAGCCATATCTAATAGCTCTTCTTAGAATTCTTCTTACAACATAGCCCGCTTTTTCATTACTTGGTAATTGACCATCTGCTATGGTAAAACTTACTGCTCTTAGATGGTCAGAAATTACTCTAAACGCAATATCAACATCAGCATTTTCGCCATAACTTAAACCGCTTAACTCTTCCAATCTACTTATGGTATCCATAAATAAATCTGTGTCGTAATTACTTGAATGTAAACGTATTGCTCTGACAACACGCTCCAGCCCCATACCTGTATCTACGTGTTTCTGCGGTAAGTTTACCAGACTTTTATCTGCCTTCCGATTGTATTGAATAAACACTAGATTCCAAAGTTCTATAACTTGGTCGTGATCCATATTCACCAAAGGCTTTCCTGGGGCTAAATCAATTTCTGATTGTGGTCTTAAATCCATATGAATTTCAGAACAAGGACCACACGGCCCTGTATCGCCCATCTCCCAAAAATTATCTTTTTTATCACAATATAAAATACGGTCTTTATCAACGTACTTTTCCCATATCTGTGCAGCCTCATTATCGGCTTCTAGCTTATCATTTTTATCTCCCTCAAAAATGGTAATATACAGACGTTCTTTTGGCAAACCATATACTTCCGTAAGCAGTTCCCAAGCCCATTTTATGGCATCTTCTTTAAAATAGTCACCGAAACTCCAGTTACCCAACATTTCAAACATGGTATGATGGTAGGTATCTACACCCACTTCTTCCAAATCATTGTGCTTACCACTTACACGTAAACACTTTTGGGTATCAGTAACTCTTACGTCTTTGGCATTTTTATTACCTAAGAAGTAATCTTTAAACTGATTCATTCCAGCGTTTGTAAACATAAGCGTAGGATCATTTTTAACCACAATTGGTGCTGAGTCTACTATTTTATGTCCATTCTTGTGGAAATAGTTGAGGAATTTGCTTCTTACTTCGGATGATGTCATGGTTTTGTCTAAATCTACTTTAAATTCTGCTGCTTATTTTTTATATTCGCGAAGAAATTCTTGGGGTACAAAAATACAATGAGTAAGGTAAAATTTAGATTTAATAATGAAACTCTTGAATACGAAAAGGTAACAACCAATTATTGGGCTGTTGCGAGCAAAATTTTAGCATTTGTTTCATTAGCTGCAGTATTGGGTATTTTAGGTGTTATGTTTTCTTTTCAATGGCTAAGTTCTCCGAATGAAAAGTTACTCCAAAACGAAATAGTTCATTACGAAACTCAATTAAAAATTATCGAGAAAAAGGCTCTTAAAATGCAATCTCACCTAAATTCCTTAGAAGAAATGGATGATGATGTCTATCGTGAGATTTTTGGTGCAGACCCAATTGAAGATGACGTTAGAAGAGCAGGTGCAGGGGGTGTGGACAAATACACTTCATTGGACGATATGAAAAACGGGAAGAAATTAAAAGAGTTGCACGGTAAACTTGACAACATGGGTGCCCAATCTAAAGTTCAAGAAAAATCGTACAATCAACTTATAAATCTTGCCAAAGAAAAAAGTAAAATGCTGGCTTCTATTCCAGCAATACAACCAATCTCTAACAAAAACTTAAGAAGAATTGCGAGTGGATTTGGATACAGGATAGACCCAATCTACAGGACTCGTAAGATGCACAAAGGCCTAGATTTTTCTGCTCCAAGAGGAACAAAAATTTATGCAACCGGCAATGGAGTCATTAAAAAAGTGAAACACGCTCGTTGGGGTTATGGAACTCACATAGTAATCAATCACGGATATGGCTACACCACGCTTTATGGCCATATGAGCCGAGCAAATGTTAGGGTTGGCCAAAGAGTAAAAAGAGGTCAACTTATAGGTTTAGTTGGGAGTACAGGTAAATCTACTGCTCCACATTTACATTATGAGGTTGTAAAAAATGGGAAACATGTTAACCCTGTGGGATACTTCTACAACGATTTAACTGGAGATGAATATGAAGAGGTATTAAAACTTTCTTCAAACCCAAATCAGTCTTTTGATTAAATGAGTTTAACACCAGGGAAGCTCTACTATAGCATTTCTGAAGTTTCTAAGCATTTTGACGTGGCTGCATCTCTGCTGCGTTATTGGGAAAGTGAATTTTCCACAATAAAACCGAAAAGAAATTCCAGAGGAACACGTTTTTATACTCAAAAAGACGTTGAAGAAATCAGCAGAATATATCTGTTAGTTAAAGACAAAGGCTACACGTTGCAAGGAGCTAAAGACAAAATAAAGGCAGATAAAAATTCACTTAATGCTAATATTGTGGTAATTGAAAAATTGAAAAGCATTAAAGGGTTTCTTACCAAACTAAAAGAAGAAATCTAGAGACCAATAAATGCTTCTTAGGTTAAAGTTATTCTACTTATTTCTTTTCTTAAAACTATACATCTATGGCATTGAGCCACCGAGTAACAATGCAGTTGCAACTTCTTTAGGTGGAGCTAATGTAACATATAACAACGCTTATTCTATTGTAAACAATCCTGCGGGATTGGCCTTTGCTCAAAACGCTATAAGCATAAATGGGAGTAATTACTACGGAATTAGTGATTACTCAACGCTTAATTTATCATTTTGCAAAGCCGTAAAAACCACTCAAATTGGGTTCTCCTTTCAGTCATCGCCTCTTGCAAGCCAAAACAAACATCAACTGCATCTTGCTTTATCTAAAAAAATCAGTAAAAATATTTCAGCAGGTGTTGGACTAAACTACCACAATTTTACCAACGAGGATAGCTATTACAAACCTTCACACTCTTTAAGTATTAGCACGGGCTTATACTATCAAATAAATTCCAAAATTAACATTGGGTTTGCGGCAAAGAACTTTGTGCGTAACACATTAATAGAGTTACCACAAGAAAAAATAGCATCTGAGTTTAGAATTGGAGGTGATTACTTAGTTTCCGATGGCCTTAAAATATATTCTGATTTTATACAACGAGAAGACTCACCTTTAGATTTTGCAGCGGGTATAGAGCTGAAACAAGATAAGTTTTTCTTTAGAGGTGGATTTAGTAAAGAAAGCACTATAGCATTGGGTATGGGGTATAAAACTGCTCAATATTTAATTTATTTTGGTGCGACTTACCATAATCAACTGGGCATATCTCCCTCATTAGGTCTTGATTATGCTTTTTAGATATTTCTGTATTTCTGCTTTAACTTTTTACTGCCACTTAAGTTTTGGCCAAACTGAGAATGAGCAAATAAACCAGTATATTGAAAGATACATTGAGAACTCTACAGATGAAGTTGACATACAACAACTGGCAAGTGATATAGAATATTACCTTCAAAATCCTCTATATATAAATAAAGCAGAAACGGAAGAACTATTCAATTTCCCCATAATTAGCAATTTTCAAGCCATTGAAATTTTAGAACATCGACAAAAATTTGGCGATTTTATATCCATTTATGAGTTACAACTTCTTGAAAGTTTTACTGTAGAGGAGATTAAAAGCATCCTCCCTTTTGTTAAAATATACGCCAGTCCGTTAAACAAGAGCGTTAAAAACATACTTAAAAATGGGGAGCATCAACTATTGAGTTTGGCAGAAACTCATCTTCCTTTAGCTCAGGGATATACTAAAAAAGAAGCAGAAAAAGAGGGTAATAACCACTATCAAGGTTCACCCATTTACACCAATTTAAGGTATAGATTTGACTATAAGAAACTGCTTTCTTTCGGAATTAATACAGAGAAAGATGCAGGCGAGCATTTTATTAAAAATCAAAATGTTGCATTCGACTATCAATCTATTTATGCTTCTGTAAGTAATATTGGAATAGTAAAACAGCTTAACATTGGAGATTTTCAAGCTAATTTTGGACAAGGTTTAACCCTAAGTACGGGTCTCGCATTTGGGAAATCAAGTTTAATAACCAGTTCTAAAAGAAATTTTAATGGATTTAAAGCGTACCGGTCTCTTAGAGAAAATGCCTTTTTAAGAGGAGGTGCTGTTGCCATTAAGATTAACAAGACAGTAATTGGTAGCTTTGTTTCGTATAAGAAAACAGATGGAAATGGTGTTTATAGTAACGATTCTATTGACAGTGAACCTGATTTTGTAACGAACATACAAGAAGATGGTGGCCTGCATAGAACCCAATCTGAAATTGAGGATAAAGATCTAATTAAAGAGTTTCAAACAGGTGCTTATGCCGAGAGGTTATTTGCTATCGGTAAAGTTGGCGTTGTTACTACATATAGAAAGTTTAATACTGCATTAATCCCTACTGAGAGGCTAGACAATGCTTTTCAATTTAAAGGAGATTCCTACTCTAAAACGGGAGGATATTACGACTTTGCTTGGAAAAATTTCAATGTTTTTGGAGAAGTAAGCTATGGAAACAATCATTCCAAAGCCTTTGTAAATGGCTTATTATTAAGCGTAAACAGAAATTTAGACCTCAGCTTTGTTTATCGAAAATACTCTAAAGAGTTCATCTGGTTTCAAAGCAATGGCTTTGGAGAAAACAGTAAAACAAACAACGAAGAAGGAATTTATTCTGGATTTGAGTTAAAACTTGCCCCAAAAATAAAGCTCATTGGATATTACGATTTAGTTAACAACCCGTGGTTATCTTTTCAAACAAATGCTCCTTCTGTAGGGAATGATTTATGGACTGAATTACAATACAAACCATCCAAACAGTTTGCCATATACTATAGATATAGGAGAGAACAAAAGCAAAAGAACTTCTCTATAGAAAACATAAAACAATTACAACGATCTACGTTAACTAGAAACAGAATTCACATTTCCTATTCTCCCAAAAAAGGAATAGAGTTTAGAACCAGAGCAGAATGGAATAACAATGTATTTAATAACAATACGACTTACGGAAGTCTACTTTACCAAGACATTATTTATAAGCCATTTGGTAAAAACTTACAACTTACCGGCAGAATTGCCAATAGCAACATAGAGAGTTTTGATAATAGGATTTATAGTTTTGAGCAAGTTCCGTTGTATGACTACCCTATGTTTGCTCACTCGTTCACTGGTATTAGAACTTATTTAATGTGTAGGTATGCAATGTCTAGGAACTTGCAGCTTTGGTTTAGATATGCCAATTCACATCATCAACCCTCCATAACTTCAAACAACAATCAATATCAAATTGGAACCGGGGTTGCTCAAATAAACGGAAGACAAAAAAGCACGTTTACTTTGCAAATTAGATATAAAATTAAATGACAAAACTTAGCGTAAACATTAACAAAATTGCTACCATTAGAAATGCACGAGGAGGAAAAACTCCAAGTGTAGTAAAGGCTGCTATAGCTTGCGAAAATTTTGGAGCTGAAGGAATTACCATCCATCCAAGACCGGATGAAAGGCACATAACAAGAAAAGATGTTTACGACCTTAAAGAAGTTGTTAAAACAGAATTTAATATAGAAGGGTATCCGTCTGAAGAGTTTATAACCCTGGTACTTGATGTAAAACCGGAGCAAGTAACACTAGTGCCAGACGGACCCGATGTTATAACTAGCAATGCCGGATGGGACTGTATAAACAAACAAGAATATTTAAAACCTATAATTGAAAAGTTTAAAAACGCAGGCATTCGTGTATCTGTATTTTTAGACCCTGTAATGGAACAAGTATTAGCTGCCAAAGAATGTGGAACAGATAGAATTGAATTATATACCGAAGACTTTGCGTCTAACTACGCACAAAAAGAAAAGGCTATTGAACCTTATGTTTTGGCTGCAGCAAAGGCACAAGAATTAGAGCTAGGAGTAAATGCAGGGCACGATTTAAGTCTAGAAAACCTAAACTACTTTGTTTCTAAAATTCCAAATTTGCTAGAAGTTTCTATTGGCCACGCATTGGTAAGTGATGCATTGTATTACGGATTGAATAACACTGTGCAGATGTACAAAAATAGGATTAGTCAACCATCATCTTAAGCTGGTCAAAAACTTGTTCTAATGTATCACTTAAGATAAAATACAGTTCCGGTAATTTTTCTAGGTCGGTTTCTGTTTTAGCATTTTCTTCAATTTCTCTTACAACAGCATGTAAGCTTGCAATTCCCATCATATCAATAGATGGTTTCATTTTATGAGACGCAGCTCTTACTTCAGCCCAGTTTTGTGTTTGCAATCCTGCTTCAATCCTTGAAACTAACTCTGGAGTCATTTCCAAAAACATATTTATCATCTTGTTTACAAAGTCCTGATGTCCTGCTGCGATTACGGCAAGTTGGCTTAAATCGTAAAGTTTTTGTTCCATCATTAAATCGAATTAAAATCAAAAACTATACCAACCTCTCTTGTAACATGCGGTAAATTGTAGATTTACCAATATTTAAACGTTTTGCAACATTTACCACATCATTATTATATTTATCTAAATAATGGCGAACAATTTTGCTTTTATATTCCTCTAATGACATTTCATTTTGTAGTAAAGTATCGATACTTCCAGTAGAGTTAAAAGTAATGTGATCCTCATCTATGGTATTCTCATCAATCATAACACAGCTCAGCTCAATTACCGCTTTTAATTCTCTTATATTACCGGGAAAAGGATACTTAAATAATTTGTTTTGAGCCTTGCTAGACAATTTTAGTTTACCCAACTCGTTCTCCTTAGCATATTCATCAACAAAGTGTTTTGCCAATACTAGGGTATCGTTTCCTCTTTCTCTTAGCGGCGGCAGGCTTACAGGCAAACCAAGCAAACGATAGTATAAATCTTCTCTAAAGTTGCCCTTTCTAACCTCTTCCGCTAGGTCTTTGTGCGTTGCACTCATAACCCGGCATTTAATCTTTACCGTTCCGTTACCTCCTAATCTTGTAAGTTCTCTTTCTTGCAATACCCGCAACAGTTTAGACTGCATATTTATGTCCATTTCACCAATCTCATCTAAGAAAATAGTGCCTTCTCCAGATTCCTCAAACTTTCCAATTCTACGAGAAGCTGCTCCTGTAAATGACCCTTTTTCGTGCCCAAACAGTTCACTTTCAATTAATTCAGATGGAATAGCAGTAATGTTAACAGCAACAAAAGGTTTTTTTGCTCGATTAGAATTGTAGTGAATTGACTTTGCAACCACTTCCTTACCAGTACCAGTTTCGCCCGTAATAGAAACAGTAATATTCGACTTAATGGCCTTTTCCAACATTGCAAAAATCTTTTTCATTGATGGGCTGTTGCCAATAATGCTCTTAGTAAAGTCGTATTTTTTGGTAACCTGTTTCTTTAACTCAGAAATTTCTTTCTTTAATCCTTCATTTTCACGTATGTTTCTAATAGCATTCCAAATTCTATCTTTAGTATCCTCATCTTTAACTATATAATCATACGCACCTTCCTGCAAGAGCGATATTGCTGTCTTAATATCCTCTTGACCAGATATCATAACAACAGGAATATCTTTATTATATTCTTTGATTTTTCGGAGTACTTCTTCTCCTGAAATATCGGGCAATGAATAATCCAATGTAACTGCACCTGGATTTTTATCAAGATTTTTAAGAAAATCTTGTCCATTGGTAAATTTAGTTACCGTTATATCGGGATTGAGTGATAGGTGATATTCTAAGATTTCACCATAGAATTCATCGTCCTCCACAACAAAAACGCTAAAATTTTCTGACATAGTAGTTTTTAAAAAGTAAATGTCAAATATACTCCAATAATTAGAATTCTCCGATTTTTGGAAATATTATTCCCAAAACCCATATCGAGAAATAATGCTATTTGGAATCAATCCACATAAGAAGAAAACTTACCTTTGCAACCTATTAAAAACATAAAGCCCATATAGCATGGCAAACACAGGAAAAATATCACAAATCATTGGACCAGTGGTGGACGTAGCGTTCGACCAAGAAGGTTCTTCATTACCTAAGATTTACAACTCATTACACGTTTATAAAGACGATGGATCTTTGGTTGTTTTAGAAGTACAATCTCACTTAGGAGAGAACACAGTTAGAGCAATTTCTATGGACTCTACGGAAGGTTTAGTTAGAGGTGCAACTGTTACGGATACCGGAGACGCTATTTTAGTACCAACAGGAGAAGCACTTAAAGGACGTTTATTGAACGTTGTTGGTGATGCAATTGATGGAATTGGAGACTTAGACAAGTCAAACGGTAGATCAATTCACCAAGAAGCACCTTTGTACGAGAACCTTTCTACTTCTGCAGACCCACTTTTTACAGGAATTAAAGTAATTGACCTTATTGAGCCTTATGCAAAAGGGGGTAAAATTGGTTTATTTGGTGGTGCTGGTGTTGGTAAAACAGTTCTTATTCAAGAGTTAATTAACAACATTGCAAAAGCATACTCTGGATTATCGGTATTTGCAGGTGTTGGTGAAAGAACAAGAGAAGGTAACGACCTTTTAAGAGAGATGATTGAGTCTGGCGTAATTAAATACGGTAAAGACTTTGAACACTCTATGGAAGAAGGCGGATGGGACCTTTCTAAAGTAGACACAAAAGAATTAGCAGAATCACAAGCAACGCTGGTATTCGGTCAAATGAATGAGCCTCCTGGAGCAAGAGCTCGTGTGGCTTTAACCGGTCTTTCTATTGCAGAGTATTTCCGTGACGGAGATGAAAAGTCTGGAGGAAGAGACATTCTTTTCTTCGTAGATAATATCTTTAGATTTACACAAGCAGGTTCGGAAGTATCTGCACTATTAGGTCGTATGCCATCTGCGGTAGGTTACCAACCTACACTTGCAACTGAAATGGGTGTAATGCAGGAGCGTATTACTTCTACAAACAGAGGTTCTATTACATCTGTGCAAGCAGTTTATGTACCTGCGGATGATTTAACTGACCCTGCTCCAGCAACAACATTTGCTCACCTTGATGCAACAACAGTACTTTCTAGAAACATTGCTTCTTTAGGTATTTATCCTGCAGTAGATCCTTTGGATTCTACTTCTAGAATACTTACTACCGATGTTGTGGGAACTGAGCATTATAACTGTGCACAAAATGTAAAAGAGCTTTTACAACGCTACAAAGAACTACAAGATATAATTGCAATTCTAGGTATGGACGAGCTATCTGAAGAAGATAAACTTGTTGTGCATAGAGCAAGAAGAGTTCAACGTTTCCTTTCTCAACCTTTCCACGTAGCTGAACAATTTACAGGCTTAAAAGGATGTTTAGTTGATATTAACGACACTATTAAAGGATTTAACATGATTATGGATGGTGAAGTTGATCAATATCCAGAAGCTGCATTTAACCTTGTTGGAGGAATTGAAGAAGCTATAGAAAAAGGAGAGAAACTTCTTAAAGAAGCTGAGTAATGATAGTTGAAGTTATAACACCAGATAAAGTACTTTTCTCCGGAGAAGCAGTTTCTGTGAAACTGCCCGGTAGTGGAGGTGCTTTTGAAGCCTTAGCTAATCACGCCCCTCTTATCTCTAGTTTAGAGAAAGGAAAGGTTGTGGTTCGTACTGATTCTGGCGAAGAAACTTTTGAAGTTACTGGCGGAATAGTAGAAGTACTTGACAACAAAGTTGTGGTTTTGGCTTAGTCTAAACCACGCATAAATAGTAAAGGCTGACTCCAATGAGTCGGCCTTTTTTATTGCCATTTTTTTAAAAAAGAACACCTTTTATTAGCCCATGCTTAACTCTACCTCTGTAAACTAAATAGGACTCCTAATACCCGTTCTAATATAACTTCTAAGCATGTAACCATAATTTCGCTCTAGTTTAGTATATCAATAAAAAAGCCCTCCGCAATGGGAAGGCTTTTATTAGGTTAACTAAACCCTTAACTAAAAAGTACTTTTTATATCATAAGTAGCACTAAAGCCCACCCGACAAAAGGTGGGCTTATTTTTTATCTAGCAATCATAAATCGTTTTACAACTTTTTGATTGTTAGTAGTAATCTCTACAAAGTAGATTCCATTTCTTAATGAAGTTCCATTGATGATATATGCTCCACCTAAGTTTACAACGTTTGCAACTGGGGTTACATCTTTTCCAAACCCATCAATAATTGTAAGTGTTGGATTTACCAATTTACCATCAGAAATAATAGATACTGGTATTACTCCATTTGATGGATTAGGATAAACTCTTGCATCAAAGCTGCCTTCTTTGGCTATCGCAACTATTTGAGTATGCTCAAATGCTCCATCAAAATCAACTTGTCTTAGTCTGTAATATACTACCTCTGTTGGCCAGTTATTCTTATTGTCTAAAAACTGGTAGTTTATAATTTCTTGAGAATCAATTTCTCATTTTTTAAAAATGACAATCAATTCATCCATAACATCTTGCCATTGAGCACAATCAATACTTATTAAACAGAATAAGCGTGGCACCTTAAACCGCCTTTACCAAACCTTAAGCAAAATCAGTATTAAACAGAAGAATTATTCCTTGTGTTGGTGAATCGGTAGTATTTCCGAATCATTCAATCTTATGACGGATAATTATTAGTTTGCCATATTTTTATGTGATGAACTTTACTTAGAAGTTACCTTTTAAAATCTTCAGCCCCGCAAAACATAAGAAAGTATTGAGGCAATCTTGGGCATAAAAACACCGCATATTTTTATAAATGAAAAGCAAAAATTACAGCCTCCAAGTCTTTCATTAAAAGCCATATAATATTTAACTCAAAAGGTGTTGTTTTAACTGTGCTTATAAAATAAAAAACCACGCCTTTCGGCGTGATACCATATTTAAGTAAACTATTACCTTACTCGCACCTTTGATTAAGTAATCTGCATCTAAATGATGCGGAATAGAAAAAGGTCAAGATTAATTAAAACCTTGACCTTTGATAAACTACTAAACCTAGTGACTAACCAGTATTCTATGCATTGTTATTTGGGAGTTTGTTTTAACTCGTACCAAGTATACTCCAGATTTATAACCTTCCACGTTAAAGATCAGTATCTCATTTCGTTTCAATTCTTTTGTTTCCAGCACAATACCTGCTATGGATATTATTTCAACAGTTGACGATAGTTTACTACCGGCAACCTGAACATTTATAGCATCGTTTGCTGGGTTTGGATAAACCTTAATACCGTTTTGATTGGACCATTCTAAACAAGTAGGCACTGTCCACTCGTATGCTCCATCAAAATCAACTTGTTTAAGATTATAACAAGCTATTCCATTTGCTCCTGCATCAAGATCCAAATACTCATACGCGATAATTTCATTTGATGTACCAGCACCTTGCACTTCATCTATCTTCTTAAAGCTAGCACCCTCATCTACAGATCGGTAAATTTCAAACCTATCATTGTTTAACTCACTTGCTGTTTCCCAAGTAAGCAACGCATCTTTAGAACCAACTTTTTCTGCTTTAAAATAAGTAAGCTCTACAGGAACCGGTATTAAAGCACCCATATAATCCTCTGTTTCACCATTGTTTACTCCGCCTGTAGGGGCAATTTCAGCTGGGTCTAAACCTACACGTAATCTTACACCAAAAGAACCGTTTTCTCCTACTGGTGGATTTACCGCTACATTTATGGTATCTGGAGAATTTGCAATTCCAGAACCTACATAAGTACTATCAAAAACTCCATCTTCATCCCAATCAAAGTACAACTTAAAGTGTACCTGCGTACCTCCTACTGTTGAGTTAACAATTACTTTAAAGGTGTTGGCATTAACAGTATCTAATCCTGCAGGGAATATTAACCCATCATCGCTATCTCCTGTTGCAGTAGCATTTCCTTGTGTTTCTGTTTCATCGGTAACAAAAGATCCTAACCAAATTGGCTTACTTCCTTCTGGTATACCATTATCATCGGCATCTACAAACACATTCCAAGCATCCCCATAATAAACACTTTTTGTAGTGTCATTATTTAAATCTCCGTAATCTCGTACCAAGTCACTTACTACAAAGTACATCGTTGCACTATCGCAAAGTGGTTGAGGTGTTGCCGTTGATTTATCGCAAATCTCATATCCTACTTGATCTGGCCCACTATAATTTGAAGGTGGTGTATACTTATACGTTCCATCTGCATAAAATTCTACAGAGCCTCCTTCTTTTGAGGTTAGGGTAGATATTGCGGTAGTACCATTTCCAGAAATGTTGTTCTCATCTATATACGTTGAGCTTCCATTAATGGCTATACTATCTCCATTATAATCGTAATCGTTACCTATCCACGAACCAGTACTTGGCTCATTTTTAGTTGTGCTACCAAAATCATCTCCGGCTAAGGGGGGGTCGTTGCTTGGCCCATTATCTGCATAAACTACAATGTTAATATTTGCCTCTTGACAGGCCTTATTAGACCCAGAAACAGTATCACACGCTTCATAGATTACCACTACATTTCCGTTAAAACCAGCGGTTGGTGTAAAGGTGTAACTACCATCTCCATTTACCGTTAAGCTACCTGCATAGGCAACTGCGTTACCACTATTATCTATACCTGCTACGGTGGTAGCAATTGCTAACGTTCCTGTTGCATTTAAAGTTCCGTCTCCATTGCTATCATAAGTAAATCCATTGACATAAATTGAATCTGCTTGTGGGTCTCCGTCATTAGTTAGTGCATTTGAACTTACCGCATCTCCATAAGTAACAATATCATCGTCATTGGTATAAATACCATTATCGTTTGCATTAGTTGGGTCTGGAGTAGAATCTACATTTATTGTTAGTTCTGCTGTATAACACGCTTGCGGATTGCCATCATCGCAAATACTATATGGAACAGTAACTCTGCCTGTAAATCCTGTTGCTGGTGTAAAGGTATAACTGCCATCTGCTGCAAATACTATTGCACCTGCATTGGCAACCGCATTTCCGTCTTCATCTGTTCCTGCTAAGGTTGCTCCTGTGGTAATATTACCCGTTTGCGTTGCATTTAAGAAACTTCCAAATGATTGAACATTGCCTTCTGGATCAAAATCGTTGGTTATAACATTGCCACTTACTGGTTTGTCTTCTAGCGTTGAGTTATCATCGTTTATTGCTAACGTATACTGAGTGAAAACATTTATAAATACATATGCTGTATCGCATTTTGTATTGGGAGAAATTACATTATCGCATACATAATACTCAAACGTATCTGTACCTATAAAATCAGTATCCGGAGTGTAGGTAATTTTACCAGTGGTTGGATTTAAAGTAATTGAACCATTCTTAGGACTACCTCCTGCAGCAGTATCTACAGAAGTTGCGTCTAATTCTCCTGTTAAGTCATAATCATTGGCCAATACATCCACTTCTATTGTTGTATTTATTGGTGTTGTATCTTTATCATTAAGTGCAATTGGTGCTGCATTTTCTGCTATTGTAATCAACACATAGGTATCATCGCAACCTTGGTTTGGAGCGGCTATAGTATCACACGCCTTATACCAGAAGGTATCTACCACTCCGGCAACATTAGAAGGAGGACTATACAGCACAATATCATCTGTTGGGTCTGTTGGTGTTCCATTATTGTTTATGGTTACTGCACCGCCCAATGCCGTTGCAGCTCCATTTGCAGTATCACCACTTGTAAAACCAAAGTTTGGAGCCAAATCAGTTATCCAGAATTGGTGTCCGTCTGGATCTATGTCATTCGCTCTTATATCTATTGATTTTGAGGTATTAAGCAATGTACTACTTTCATCAAATGTTGCGATTACGTCATTGTTTAAAACTGTAATTACTACTAAGGCTGTATCACATTTCTCTATTGCACCACCATCATCGCACAACGTATAAATAACCGTATCTATACCTACAAAACCAGAATCTGGCGTATATGCTAACTTGCCTGATGATGTAAAGTACACTGATCCATTGGATGCAGAATCTGCAGACGAAATATAGTATTCTAAATTAGGCGAATTTTCAGGGTCACTATCATTGGATTTTACATCTACATATACCGGCTGATTTACGTATGATGAATCAATATCTTTATCTGCTGTAGGAGCGTCGTTTCCTGAATATATGGTTACCCTTACCCAAGCACTGTCGCATAGCACAGGAGATGGATTCCCATCGTCGCATACTTTGTAATAAAAACTATCTAAGGTGCCATCCGGCACCGCAGCCGTAGGTGTATATTTAAATTCCCCTTGTGTTACATCCCACGTTGCAGATCCTTTTGATGGTGAAGTTACTATTTCTACTCCTACCAAGTTAATTGGATTTACATAAGCACTGGAATCTAAAGTACCATCCGGATCATAATCATTCTCAAATGGCTTAACTTGTGTGGTTTCACCACTACCGCCTGAGGTATTCCAAATTGCTACTAACCTATCATCTTGTGCAATAGGTGGGTTGTTTACTTCGTCTTCTACATTAACTAATACAGTTGTTGTATCTGCGTTGCCTTGCTCGTCTACTATTATGTACTGAAAACTATCTGTTCCAAACCAATTTGCAGGGAGATCATAATTTATGGTATTATCATAATTTACAGATGCAGTACCTCCAGCGGCTGTTACTCCATTAGCTCCATTTGTACCTGCGGCAGTTACATCTAAATCTTCATCCTCTGGCTCCGTATCATTGGTTAAAACTGCAATGTCTATTCCTACATTTTTTTCTGTATTTCCAGTATCTCTATTTGCTATTGGCGGATCATTAATATAAGCAGACACATTAAACACTGCCCACGCGGTATCGCACAAGTTTGGTGTTTGTCCATCGCAAATAATATATTGTACCGAGTCTTTACCTGATTGGTTAACCCCTGGTAAGTAGGTTATTTCACCATTGTTGCCCACGGTAACAAACCCTCCATTTACTGAAGTTGCCGGTATGGTAAGACTTAAATCTTGTCCGTCTGGCTCAGTATCGTTGGTAAAAAGATTTACATCTACTGAAAATCCTGCTTCTACATCTTTATAATCGTTTACAGCTACTGGTGACCTGTTTGGAACTGTTACGAAATACCATGCCGTATCGCACTTAGATGGAGTAGCCGTATCACACACCTGGTATTGGAAACTGTCTGTACCCGTCCAGTTATTAGCTGGCGTAAAGGTGACTGATCCTGCGGTGTTTATACTTAAGGTACCACCGTTGGTTAATGCTGTTACCGCTGTAGTTGCATATACTAACTCATCGCCCAACGGATCGCTATCATTTGTAGCTATGCTTGATATTTTTTGAGTATTTGATGTAGTAGAAACGGTATCGTTGATTGCTATAGGTGCGGGATTTGTACACGTAAAGACTGAGTACCCAGCATAACTATATCTAAATCCGTTAAAACCTGTTACATCATTACCATTATCCGTTTGTGTAATTTTTAAGTATCTAGCACCTCCTGTAGGCACAGTGTAAGTGGCAGAATCAAGAGCGTGTTGTTTTGGAGTATTGTATGAGCTCGTCCCTCCGAATGTCCCACTTTGTTGCGTTGATGATGTGATATCAAATTTACCCTGTTTCGCCGGATCACTGTGACCGTTAAAATAAATTGTAACGGTTTCATTTTCGGGTACCCAATGCCCTAATCTAACCACAAATACGCCACCTGTAGAGTTTTTTGGGAACGTAGTACCTGAGTGGTTCCCTCCATAACTTAAAGCCCCAAGACAAGCACCAGTATTACTTACATTTGAAGCACTTACAATAGAGTCTGCATATCCTGCAGCTCCGGTTAATGTGCTTACACTTGTATATTTTCCATTGCCACAAGGACTAGCCTGAACAAGCACTACTACTAATGCCGTATCACAAACATTTCCATCTGAACAGGCCTGATAGTAGAAGCTATCTAAACCGGTAAAAGAGCTATTGGGCAAATAGTCTACTGTACCATTGGTATTTACAGTAACACTGCCATTGTTTAATAAGGAGTCTAATAAAGTTACATTTAACGTGCTTGTAGCTGTGTTATTTACATCATTATCTTGAATATCAATAGTTACAGCTTTATTCTGGTAGGTTGTTGCACTGTCTTTTAATGTTGTTAAAGCACTATTGCAGTTAACATAATCTCTAACAGAATATATATTATCAAACCCTAGCCAGCCTTGTTGAGAAACTTTAAACTTTACATAAGAAAAACTATTTGAGGTTGTATAAGCTACTAGCATACAATCACTACTATTAGTAGTAGTGGATGGATTTGATATTGTGCCATCTAAGATATATGTGGAGCCATCGGTCGATAGGTAAACTTTCAAATCAGGTTGCCCCCACCAATCTACATCCAGTTTCAGAACTGAACCAGCTGCACTTAAATTGCTGAAGGAGTATACAAGCGAATCGGTAAGTTCTTCCATCCAAGCAAAATATCCATTATTAACAAGTCCTCGTTGTAAATTATAATTTTGATAGGCAATATATCCTGTTAAAGAATTAGGAGAAATTGAATCATTAATTACTTCTGCTATTTCACCAAAGCTACACGGGCTCTCTAGATAATCTTTTACACCAACGGTTCCTATCACATCTGTAAGTTCATCAGAGGTTAAAATACCATCGTTATCATCATCGGTATCTCTCCAATCTCTATCATCTTCGCCATCGGTATTTTGTATGGCTGCACATCCTCCATTTTCGGTAGATAATTTTCCTTGATCCTGGTCTGCATCATACGCAGCAGGGCAGGTAATATAATCTGGATCCCAAAGGTCTAATAAACCGTCGTTATCAACATCGAGTGTATCTACACCTCCGCCATAATTTTCACCATTATCAACTACATCATTTTCTGTACCCGTATCCCAATCTCCGGTTCCTTCACTGTCGTTATCGTGGCCTTCTCTTATGTCTGGCACACCATCGTTATCGGTATCTAAATCTATGTAATCTGGCGTATCTGTGCCATCGTGGTTGTTTATTGTAATTGGTGTACCACTGTTGTCTGGATCATACGCATCGTCCCAACCGTCTCCATCAGTATCTGTACCTGAAGGGCCTGTAAATCCGCTGGTGCTTTGGGCTTCTATGTTATCTACAATACCATCGTTATCTGCATCTATATCTAAATAATCCGGAAAACTATCTGCATCTGTGTTGGTAATAGGTAATGCGGTTCCGCCATCGCTAGGGTCTGCACTATCTGGCCAACCGTTGCTACCTACTGTAGTTACAATTGTTCCTGTAGAACTATTATAATTTGTAGGAGCTACTCCTCCATTTGATTCTATGGCATCGGTTATTCCGTCGTTATCGCTGTCTATGTCTTTATAATCATCGTTTCCGTCACCATCTTTATCTCCTGGGGTGTATACAGACACTCCGGTCTCTGGACCTGTTCCGGTCTCTATTGCATCTGGCAATCCATTGGCACCAACTGCTCCGGTAATCATACCGGTAGAGACATTGTAATTTGTAGGGGCTACTCCTCCGTTTGCTTCTAAGGCATCTGTAATACCATCATTATCTGCATCTATATCTATATGATCGGCAATACCATCGCCATCATAATCAAAATTATCGTTAACACCATCGTTATTCGCATCTACCCACGTTACGCCTGTACCAGGTGTTGCATCTGCAAAGTTGGGTACATCATCATTATCTTCATCTCCAGAAGGATCTTTACCCGATACTCCACTCTCGTTTACATCGGTAATGCCATCATTATCATCATCAATATCTACGTTATCGTAAATACCATCATTATCACTATCTGGATAGTTAACTTCTATCACCACAATTGCCGTATCGCACAATCCTGTGGTATCGCATACTTGATACGTTAGGGTATCTATACCACTTGTAAAACTAGAACTTGGATCGTACGTTACTGTTCCATTTGCTGCAATGGTAAATACCCCTTTTGAAGTGGTAGTATTTGAAACGCTTGAAGCTGTAATTGGATCTGAATTTGGATCTGAATCGTTGGTTAGGGCATTAAGTGTTACCGTTGCCCAAGGATTACAAAAAGCACTGTCTTTTATTGCAAGTGGAGGTTGTGGACCGCTATTTATCACCAAGGATGAAGTTGTGAAGGAAATTCTACCGCAAGCATCGATTACTTGGAGCGTTAGAGCACAATTAACTATGTCATCTGATTCTTTTGGCGTAAATGTTGGATTTGCTAATTTTGGATTATTAAATTTTCCATCACAAGGAGCAGACCAAAAATACTTAAATGGACCCGTTGATCCTACAACCGTTGAAGTTAAATTATAAGTGTTTCCCCCTGACATACTGGACGGGATATTGGTAGTTATAGTTGGTGCTTTTGCTCCCGCAGATTCCATAGAAAAATTTAAAAAAGCCCGTTGTGCAGCAATATTGCTTTGACTAGTACCTTTTCCGTGATTATGCCCTGCCTCATACATAACTTTACCATTACCATCATCTCCAAAGGATCTACCAAATGCTAATTTTGCTGCCTTTGAACTAGTTCCTAATGGAATATCGGGATGATTTGGATCTTCAACAGCTATTAATGTGCTGTTACGCCATTTTGAATGTGGTATAAATATTTGCTCAGAACCGTTTTCAGTTGCTGGAGTTAGGTCACTCAAAAATTGCATTTCTGGCCTTCCGTAATAATTGCTATTGTAAGCATAGTTACCCGTTCCGTCACCGTGATCACCCCAAAGCAGTAATGAATTATCTGCCCATTTACCAGATCCGGTTGCAGAAGACGTTTTCTCTGACAAGAAATTAAGCTGATCTGATGGATTATTGGGATCAAAAGCATTTTCCAAAGCACTTACTGCATGGCAAGCTGCCCAAATCCAACCTCCACAACCACCACTTGCTATATCATTATTCCAATCCAGTAAATTACTGTGTGTGCTCCAAACAGGATCAGCGTGTGGCATAGCAAAAAGATCATTACAACAATTTAATTGTTGAGGATCTTGCCAATTGTACGCGTTATCTGGTATGCCCGCGGTTTTAAGATAGGCTTGAGCTATTTTCCCGTTCTTCTTATCCAACGTCCAAATAGGAGTAAAAGAAAGTATTTTAAAAACTGGAACAATAAGAGAACTAATAGTAGTGTCAACGGTTAGTCCACTGTTATTTGACACCCAATTACTGATAATTTGATCAACTTTTTCTGATCTAAATTCTTTTTTTATAACGAAAGGGCCACCTCTGTACTCTTTGCCGTTGTGTATAAAATCTGAGGCGGTTTGGGAGGTTTTGTCTTCTTTAATTACCCAATCCACAGGTATATATGTTTTTGATATTAACTCATAAACCAAACCATATGGTTTTAAAGCATTATTAACCGTTTGAGGCTGTACGCCCATGTCAATAATGTAAGACCCGCTGGAAATTAAAGTGTTTGATTGGCCAAAGCTAGTGAGATAAGATAGCAATAAAAAGAAAAGAACAAGCCCTTTTGGTATTAAAAAACTAGTCTTAACAGAAAAATTTAACATAGGGGGTTAGGTTTAAGAAGTGAAGTAATTATTTAATTGTTCAAATATTAAATTATGTCGGAATATTTTTTTAATTTTTAGTTCAGTGGTATTTAAATCAAGGTAAATGGTTCTATTTCGCAGTTCAATGGATTTTTCTTTAAGCCTGCATTTAATAAAGAAGCATTCGTTCTTTTTCCGTTCTGCTTATCCGAGGTACATAGTGTTGTTTTAGAATGTGTTTTGAATACCGAAACCAGAGTAGATCTAAAAGCAGCATTAATGCAAAACTCCCCTTTTTTTGATGCCCTGTTAAAGACAAATTTATCTACTTGTTGTAGTCTAAATGCCTTTCTAATTATAAAAATATTGCTTTTACGGTTGTATTTAAAGTCTTCAGAAGTTTGGGATGTATAATCTATTATATGGCCGCAATCAGACTCTAATATGTCAGCTCTACCATCGTAATTACGAGCTCTTGTTAAACCGTCAGTGCAGGTTTGAGCATTAACATAAAATGTTAAAGTTAACGAGTAAAGGATTGATAAGGCGTTTTGATTGTTAAAAAAACATGAACGGCCAATATTTCTTAGATGATTGGCAAAGTTAAAGACGCCAAAAAAATTGAAACAGCTAGGAGAAATTTCTCCAGTTTTGATAGGGGTCATAGGATGTAATTATGTTAAAAAATAAAGATTTTACACTTTTACTTTCTAAGGTTATTTCAAAGGTAAAAAAGAGCTCAATAAATCCAAATATATAAACAAGTATTAATAACTGATTTTTAATGCGACACCTTAAGCTGCGAGACCTGTATTCCTATTCAATTTCAGCAAATAAAATAGCATTCGTTTTACTTAATTACACTATTTTTTGCCATTTGAATACTGCTGTGTATGTAAAAAGTAAGCCCTAAAGACACATCTTTAGGGCTTACTTTAGCTAAGAGTATTTATAGATTACCCATCTTGGTTTGTTGCAGGGCAGGTAATTCTAGAAATATCCAGCTATTACTTAACTAATTTCCTTGGTCGAAATTTCTTAAAACGAAGTTGTACTACACCTATAAGGGCTTCCCTAATTATCCCTCCACTCATTTTTGATGTACCTTCTTCCCTATCTGTAAAGATGATAGGAATTTCTTTTAACCTAAAGCCCAACTTGTGTGTAGTGTATTTCATTTCTATTTGAAAAGCATACCCCTTAAACTTAATTTTATCCAAATTAATAGTATTTAGAAGCTTATTAGTATACCCCACAAAACCTGCCGTAGAATCTGCCACATTCATTCGCGTTATAAACCTTACATATGCAGAAGCAAAATAACTTAACAGCACCCTGCCCATTGGCCAGTTTACAACATTTACCACATTGTTAACATACCTAGAACCAACTACCATATCACAATTGTTTTCTGCAAGTTCAGCATGCAACCGCACTAAGTCTTTAGGTTTGTGAGAGAAATCGCAATCCATTTCAAAAATATATGCATAATTGCGTTCTAAGCACCATTTAAATCCTGCTATATATGCAGTACCTAAACCTTGCTTGCCTTCACGCTCCAGAAGATGTATACGTGTGCTATATTTCTCTTTTTCTTTAACTATAGATCCGGTGCCATCTGGAGACCCATCATCTACAATTAATACATCAAACTCTGGGGATAAAGTCATTACCGTATCCAACATGCGAGAAATATTTTCTTTCTCATTGTAGGTCGGTATAATAACTATAGGATTAATATCGAGACTTTTCTAACAGAGGAATTAAAAACTTAAATGGTTGCTTTTAGCTCTTTGCTTTTTTATGATCAGCTAAGAATTGAGCTAAACCAATATCTGTAAGCGGATGCTTTAATAAACCCAAAATTGAATTTAATGGGCAAGTACAAACATCAGCCCCTGCTTCAGCAGCTCTTACGATGTGCAATGGATTACGGATAGATGCTGCTAATATTTCAGTACTATAACCTTGAATGGTATAGATATCTGCAATTTGACCAATAAGCTCAATACCATCCCAGTTCATATCATCAATTCTACCTATAAACGGAGACAAATATGTTGCTCCGGCTTTTGCTGCAAGAATTGCTTGACCAGCTGAAAAAACTAGAGTACAGTTTGTTCTAATACCATTATCTGTAAACCAACGTATAGCTTTAATACCATCTTTTATCATTGGCACTTTTACCACTATATTACTGTGTATTTTTGCTAACTCTTTACCTTCTTTAATCATCCCCTCAAAATCAGTAGCAATCACTTCTGCACTAATATCTCCATCTACTAACTCACAAATAGCTTTGTAATGAGCTAACACATTTTCTTCGCCAGTAATGCCTTCTTTAGCCATTAGAGATGGGTTTGTAGTAACTCCGTCTAATATACCTAAGTCTTTAGCTTCTTTAATTTGTTCTAGGTTAGCCGTATCGATAAAAAATTTCATGTTGGATTTGTGGTGTTAGAATATGTAATAAGGAAAGATTTTTTAAACAAAAATGGCTGACATCGCACCGCTACAACCACTTACCCTTGCTGCATTCCTGCCCTGGGGGAGTTCAGAGGGAGCTGGTCGTGTCAGCCGCTGCAAAATTAAGAAGACCTTTCTTCTATACAATCAAAACTTAACATTTTTTCAACTTTTTTTCAATCACCTTTTTTGTCAAGTTTTTAAGATTGAAAATCAATTAGAATATCAACTAAATAACACTTCATTTCATCCCAATAACGTCGATAATTAAAAAGAAATAATGTAGGTTTGAAAACATATCATGAGAGCATCAGAATTAGAATTTAACAAGAATGAAGATGTAAATAAATTGCTTTTAAGCGATTACAGCAAACTGGCTCATAAAATAAGAGAAGGTGGAGGCAAAAGATCAGCCGCAAAACAAAAAAAGAAAGGGAAGCTGCTTGCCAGAGAACGAATAGAATATTTAAAAGATAAAGATGCCACCTTTCTAGAGATTGGAACCTTTACTGGGCACGAAATGTATGAAGAACATGGAGGTTGCCCAGCAGGCGGAGTTGTTGGTGGAATTACCAAAGTAGCTGGAAAGCAATGCTTAGTTGTGGCAAATGATGCAACTGTTAAAGCAGGAGCTTGGTTCCCAATTACGGGGAAGAAAAACTTAAGATTTCAGGAAATTGCATTAGAAAATCACTTACCCATTATTTATCTAGTAGACAGTGCAGGTGTTTTCTTGCCTATGCAAGACGAAATTTTTCCAGACAAGGAGCACTTCGGTCGAATTTTTAGAAATAATGCGATTTTAAGCAGCAAAGGAATTCCTCAAATTGCTGCTGTAATGGGAAGCTGTGTAGCTGGTGGTGCCTATTTGCCAATTATGAGCGATGAGGCTTTAATTGTAGATAAAACGGGCAGTATTTTTCTTGCAGGAAGCTATTTAGTTAAGGCAGCTATTGGAGAAAATATAGATAATGAAACCTTGGGGGGGTCCATTTCTCAAACCGATTTAAGTGGTGTAATAGATGACCGTTTTCCAAACGACGAAGCTTGCCTTGATAGAATTAAATTTTTGATGGATAAAATTGGGCTTTGCGAAAATGCTGGATTTAACAGAGTTGAAAGCCAAGAACCAGCACTGAAACAAGAAGAAATATACGGCATAATGCCAGCCGAACGCTCTAAACCATATGCATCAATAGATTTAATCCATCGAATAGTAGATAACTCTGAATTTGAACAATACAAAGAAAAATACGGTCAAACGATTATTTGCGGATATGGACGTATTGATGGATGGGCTGTAGGTATAGTTGCCAATAACAGGGAATTGGTAAAGAGTAAAAAAGGAGAAATGCAATTTGGAGGCGTTATTTATTCTGATAGTGCAGATAAAGCTGCTAGGTTTATAATGAATTGCAACCAAAAGAAAATACCGTTAGTGTTTTTACAAGATGTTACTGGCTTTATGGTAGGCAGTAGAAGCGAACACGGAGGTATTATTAAAGATGGTGCTAAAATGGTAAATGCTATGAGCAATAGCACAGTACCAAAGTTTACCATAGTTATGGGCAATAGTTATGGAGCAGGAAATTACGCTATGTGCGGTAAAGCTTATGACCCACGTCTAATAGTTGCCTGGCCAAGTGCTAAAATAGCGGTTATGGGCGGAGAACAAGCAGCTAAGGTGTTATTACAGATAGAAAAAGCAAGCTTAGCTAAAAAAGGAGAAGAAATAACTCCAGAAAAAGAACAAGCTTTGTTAGACAAGATTATCAACCGATACAATAAGCAAACCACACCTGAATATGCAGCATCTAGACTGTGGGTAGACGAAATAATTGATCCGCTCGATACTAGAAAATGGATAAGTGCCGGCATTGAAATGGCCAACAATAAAAAAGTTAAAAAATACAACGTTGGAGTAATTCAAACCTAAGCTAGAATGAAACACCTAATTTTACTGTTAATTGCATTTAGCTTTTTACAACTAAAAGCCCAAACTCCGGTCGACACCTTTTGGCATTTAAAATCTTTCAACAAAAAAGGGTTTGCGGCAATTAATTATTATGAAGCACTAGAATTTGTAAAATCCCAAAATCCCACAGAAGTAATTGTGGCAGTAATTGATGCTGGTGTTGATGTTTACCATCCAGATTTACAAGACAGACTGTGGTTTAACCCAAACGAAATAACCAATAACGGAATAGATGACGATGGAAATGGATATATTGATGATCTATACGGGTGGAATTTTATTGGTGATGTAACTTTTGATAACCTTGAAATTACAAGACAATATGTAAAGCTAAATAAAGAGTTTGAGCTTCAGAATAAAATAGGCGTTGAAGCAGCGGCTTATGAGACTTTAAAAGACATAGTGCTAAGTGAACGACGAGAGGCTAAGTTTATTTTTGAAATACTGCAGCAAGCTAAATTTGGATTTGAGTTTTTAGAAGATGAATATAGTAAAAATATAACTAGAGACATTTTAGAAAAACACAAGAGCAATAACGTTTATGAGGAAAGAGCTCGACTGGTTCTGTTAAACTCTGCTCCAAAAAAAAGTACTTTTGATTATATAAAAACCAGGGATGAAACATTAGAAGCTTTTAACCAATATGACTACCTGTACAACTACGCGTACAATCCAAAATTTGATAGCAGAAAAGAAAAAGTAGGCGATGATTATACCAATGTAGAAGAACGTATTTACGGCAACAATAAAGTATATTACGGCAAAAGATTTTCAGAACACGGCACACACGTTGCCGGTATAATTGCTGCAAATTCCTCCAATAATTATGGTGCTAAAGGCATATGTCAGAACTGTAAAATAATGAGCATAAGAGCCGTACCAGAAGGTGATGAAAGAGATAAAGATGTAGCAAACTCCATTTATTACGCTGTAGATAACGGTGCTATGGTTATCAACATGAGTTTTGGGAAAGCCTATGTAAATAATCTAGCAGCAGTGGAGAAAGCCATTGCATATGCCCAAACAAAAAACGTATTAATAGTACACGGATCTGGGAATGACGGTAAAAACAATGACGAAAACATCAATTACCCGAATGATTTTGGTGGTAAATATGGAGCAAATTGGATTGAAGTAGGTGCCAGTTCTTGGCAATCAAAACCTAAAGCTATTGCTGAGTTTTCAAACTATGGTAAAAAAGAAGTAGATGTATTTGCTCCTGGAGTTGCCATTTACTCCACCTTACCAGAAGAAACATATGAGGCCTTGGACGGAACAAGTATGGCTAGTCCTGTGGTTGCAGGGGCTGCTGCATTTCTATGGAGTTACTTCCCTAGCCTAACGGCAAAAGAAATTAAAAACATAATAACTAGCACTGCTTCACCCCTAAAAGGAAGACATAGAAAGCCTGGATCGATAAGAAAAACACGACTTAAAAGAGTTTCAAAATCTGGAGGTATTATTAACTTATATGAAGCGGCAAAACGTGCGGATGAAATAACAAAAGGACGAGACTCTAAATAGTTATTTACTCTTTGTTTATTTGTAGTAATGTTCCGTAATAGCCAAACCCTTATCTATGCTTTAATACTGTTTGTTTTTATTGGCTGCAATGACAATAAACAAAGTGTTGATTCTATAATTATCGCAAATCGTATTTACACTAGCAACACAACCTTTGAAATTGCAGAATCTATGGCAATTACGAATGGTGGAATAATTGCAATTGGCACAAAAGAAGAAATTACCGCAAAATATAAAAGCAACAGCGTTAAGACTTTTGAAGGCTTTTTATATCCAGGATTTATTGATGCACACTCGCATTTTCATGGTTATGGAATAACGCTGAATAAAGTAGATTTAAGAAACACGTTTAGTATGCAAGAAGTGGTAGATAAGGTTGTTGCTTTTGGTAAGGAATATCCAGAAAACTGGATAACGGGCAGAGGTTGGGACCAAACCGATTGGACCGTAAAGAGCAATCCGAATAATGTAATGCTTAATGCGTTCTTTCCAAACCGACCAGTATTAATTCGTAGGATAGATGGCCACGCAGGCATCGCAAATGCAAAAGCACTTGAACTAGCCGGTATTACAACAAACACTAAAGTTATTGGAGGAACTATTGAAGTTGTTGGAGGAAGATTAACAGGTTTGTTAACGGATAATGCCTTGGATTTAGTGAAAAAAGTAATTCCTCCACCTAGCTTAGCCGCTAATATATCTGCACTAAAAAAAGCGGAGAAAAACTGCTTAGACGCGGGCCTTACAACAGTTACTGATGCTGGGTTAGATTTGGAAACCATTTTACTGATTGATAGCTTACAAAAGCTCGGCGAACTAAAAATTAGAGTGTATGCTATGGCAAATCCTAGCAAAGAGAATTTTGATTATTTTACAGAAAATGGCAGAATAAGTACTCCTTTGTTACAAGTTTCGGCGTTTAAACTTTATGCTGATGGTGCTTTAGGGTCTAGAGGTGCAAAACTAAAGGCCCCTTATTGCGATGACGAAGATAATACAGGTGTTTGGGTAACAAATCCACAAATAATAGATTCAATGTGCGACGTTCTAAATACCATTAATTTCCAGGTTGCTACACATTGCATTGGCGATAGTGCAAACCGTAAAGTATTGGAAATCTACAGCAAGTATCTAAACAAAGATGATGACAAAAGATGGAGAATAGAACACGCACAAGTAGTAACTCCAGCAGATAGACCGCTATATCAAAACTCTAATATAATTCCTTCTGTTCAACCTACACATGCTACTAGCGATATGCCTTGGGTGCAAGATCGTTTGTGTGCCAACAGGGTTGACGGGGCTTACGCTTATAAAAGCTTATTGGGATTAAACGGTTGGCTGCCTCTAGGTACAGATTTCCCGGTTGAAGAAATTTATCCTTTACACACATTTTACTCTGCGGTTTACAGACAAAATACTGATCAGAAACCATTGGGAGGATTTTTACCTAAAGAAGCTCTTTCTCCAAAAGAAGCAATACACGGAATGACCATTTGGGCAGCTAAAGCAAATTTTATGGAACACAATATTGGCAGTTTAGAAACAGGGAAATATGCTGATTTTGTAGTTTTAGATACCGATATTTTATATGAAAAGTATATGCTTAAGACGGAAGTTTTAGAAACATATATTGCTGGGAATAAGGTTAACTAGCTAAGTCTTAATTTGCTTTACCAGATCATTTAAAATCAATTCTAATCCTTCGATCTTCCATTGATGCATTTGAGCCATTTCTCCAATCAAAAGCTTTGCTTGTTCTGCTGCTAAATTTGGCAGATTGCTATCCAACGCTGTTTTGGTAATGTGCTCAATACAATGAGCTTGAATTTTGTTTAAATCCTCATTTTTAAACTTATTAAATAACCCATTTTCTAAATTATAATAGGTTATTTCCGGATTAATGCTAATAATGCGAGGTTGAGGAACGCTCTTAAGCTTTACAGTTTTATGTTCTTCACTTCCCTCCCATTGAAGTTTACCAAAATCAAAACCCATCATAACTTTAGCTTTTACAATAATCAATGTTTTTTTGGTGGAAGACCAAAGAGGTAATAATGTTTTAGTATCGCTAAAGTCTACAATATCTGTAAACTACCCTTCTGCTGTTACCACTTTAAATACACGCTTTAAACTATCAACCATGGTATGGCCTTTCAAATGAGACGACTTTTTATCCCAATAGAACTTTTTAAGGAGAATAATACCAGAAAGTATTACAATACCAAAACCTGCAAGCAGGAACAACGCCCCTAAGAAGTTATTTGTACCAGAAAGAGATGAATATACGAAGAAGCATAAACCAAGGGCCACAATACTAGCCACCATCATTAATATCTTCTTTATCTTTTTCATAAAAGATGCTTCCAACTTATGTCAGAAGGCTTTTTGGCCATTAACCCCGAGCATTCATTGGCACAAACGGACGAGCGTTTTGACCAGTGTATATTTGTCTAGGTCTGCCAATAGGGTGTTTATCTTCCATCATTTCTTTCCACTGAGAAATCCATCCTGGAAGTCTTCCTAACGCAAATAACACTGTAAACATTTCTACTGGGAATCCCATAGCTCTGTAGATTATACCCGAGTAGAAATCTACATTAGGGAATAGCTTTCTTTCGATGAAATAAGGGTCGCTAAGTGCAGCTTCTTCCAGTTCTTTCGCTATTTTAAGCGTTGGATCTGATACACCTAGTTTAGCTAAAACTTCATCTGCAGATTTTTTAATGATTCTTGCTCTCGGGTCAAAGTTTTTGTAAACTCTATGTCCAAAACCCATTAACCTAAACGGATCATTTTTATCTTTTGCTTTATCAATGTATTTCTGAGAGTTTCCTCCATCAGCTTTAATTGCTTCAAGCATTTCAATTACCTTTTGGTTTGCACCACCGTGTAACGGACCCCATAATGCAGCAATACCTGCAGAAATGGATGCATACAAGTTTGCGTGTGAAGACCCTACCAATCTTACAGTAGAAGCAGAACAATTTTGCTCGTGATCTGCGTGTAAAATAAGTAACTTATTTAATGCTCTTACAAACACTGGATCTAATTCATAATCCTCAGTTACATTCTTAAACGTCATGTTAAGATAATTCTCAACATATGTTAAATTGTTTTGAGGGTAGATTAACGGATGACCTAATCCCTTCTTAGAAATCATAGCACAGATTGTTGGCATTTTAGCAAGCAATCTACGTATGGTTCTCATTTTTTCTTCTTTTGAACTATTTGGATTTAAGCTCTCCGGATAAAAAGAAGATAATGAAGAAATCATAGCGATTAACTGCCCCATTGGATGAGAACCCGTCGGCCAAGCTTTAAATATGTTTTCTATATCACCATTTACAAGCGTATGTCTTCTTATTTCTGTGTCCCATTCTTCATATTCTGATTTAGTTGGCAATTCGCCGTGTATCAACAAATATGCTATTTCTAAAAACTCTGCTTTGTCTGCTAGCTCTTCAATAGAATACCCTCTATGGCGTAAAATACCTTGCTCACCATCTAAATAGGTTATACTACTTGTTGTCGCTCCTGTATTTTTATACCCAAAATCTAGTGTAACAGCCCCAGTGCTTGATCTAAGCTTACTTATGTCTATACCTACTTCGTTTTCGGTACCTACTACTAGTGGCAATTCTGCTTCTTTTCCTTGGATATTTATTTTAGCTGTTTCTGACATTCAATTAAGCGATTTTACTTAGTGCAAAGATACAATTTTTTGACCTGTTTTAAAAGTTAACAACTAAAAAAATCGCAAGTTCAGTTACATTCTGAAATTATTATTTATACAGGCTGTTTATTACGTCCAACCATCCAATTTATATGAATCTAGACTTAGAAAAGAGCAAATATTAGTATGATATTTTTTCGTTAGGTTTGCCTTATCAATGTCGGACGAAATTGTAGAAATAATTGGTGGATTAAACAACAAAGCTGCCCTAAAACAACACATTTTTAGAAATACTCAAACAGTGTTTAAAGAATTACTCCGATGTGCTCAATTAATCTCTGAAAAACTTGCTCCTGAAGTTGTAAAAAAAGACAAAAATGTGGAAGTTGAACTTAAAGAAATAAGTGAGTTTGAATTTCATTTGAAATTTAGCGGAGACACCATTGCATTTATTATGCATACTAATGTATTCTTATTTCCTCCTGTTCACGAGGTCAACAAAATGAATTACATTATGGAAGCACCTGAACGAGGATATTTTGGAATGATTCAGGCCTATAATTTCTTGTCAGATTCATTAAAGTATCATCGTTTAGCAGACGTGGGATACCTTCTTGCTCGCATTTTTATAAATGCTGAAGGGCACTTTTATGTAGATGGCCAAAGACAATTGGACTTTTTGTACAAGAATCTTGAAAAAAACGAAATTAACGAAGCAGCTATTATTAAGATTATTGAGCAGACCATGCTTTACGCTTTAGATTTTGACTTGTATGTGCCACCCTTAGATGCAATGACTGAAATTACCTTGGACCAGAAAAACTACTTTAACAATCCTGCCGGTTTGGCGACGGGTAAAAGGCTAGGTTTTAAATCCACAGAAGGTTAGTTTATTAAAGTGTAAAAATTACAACGTCAGTAAAATCCATTATTATCGTTAGTAATAACAAATAATGGCAACAATTACAGCTTCTACTACCAGTCAGTATCTCACCAAACTCACCAATCAAAAAAACTCCATTTTTGCAGACGAACCTTTAGATAAAGGTAGGTAAGATTTAGGCTTAACACCCATTGAATTATTGCAAGCTTCATTGGCATCTTGTTCTACCATTACGGTAACCTTGTATGCTACTCGCAAAGAGTGGGATTTAAAAAGTATTAATGTAGATGTTATCTTCCTTCCAAAATCAAATGAAAAAGAGGAATACTTTATAAAAGCCGTTTCTGTTGAAGGAAATCTGGATGATAAACAAAGGCAAAGATTACTGTATATTGCAGACAGATGCTCTATCCATAGATTACTTGCTCAATCTGTAAACATAGAATCTAATTTAACATGAACGAGAAAATAAAGCATTACACCAACGGAGAAATAACCATAAACTGGCAACCTACTAAATGCATACATGCGGCAGAGTGCGTAAAAGCCCTTCCCAAAGTATACAAACCAAATGAAAAAGCTTGGTTACAAATAGAAAATGCAACTACAGTAGAATTAAAAGCTCAAATTGCAAAATGCCCCAGTGGAGCATTAAGCTATTCCGAAGCGATTGTAAACGATGATCCGAAAAAATCCGCTCCAATTTCTGCAACACTTATGGAAAATGGCCCGTTAGTTATTTTGGGCGATTTGTCAATCTCCAATACTGATGGCTCAAAAGATATAAAGAAAGGTAAAACAGCATTTTGCCGCTGCGGAGCATCTAGCAACAAACCATATTGTGATGGTAGCCACGTTAAGATAGGGTTTAAAGGATAATTAAGATTATGAAACAGCTGATTATCGTTATTTCCTTTTTCTCAATTATCCTAGGTTGTAAAAACAGCTCAACATCTCAGACAGCTGAAGAATTTAATCGCTAAGAAGACGGCAATGATTACAATATTTAAAACATTTATGAAGTTTGCAATTTTTGGTTTTGCAACTGTAATTACTCAAATTGGTGGAATTGCATACTTATTGGGCATCTTATTATCTAGCAGCATAAAAAACAAAATCATCGGTAACACCTTTGTTTTAAGTTTAATTATATATTCTATTTTAACCTATGCTGCAGTTCCTCTATTAGCACCACAGTACGGAAGAGTTCCCATTACAAATTCAGAAAAAATATCGGCAGTTAATCCATTGTATAAATTCTTGAATAGAAGCTACGTAACTCCGGAATTAAACCAACTGCTTAGTGCAACTGCGAAAAATATTAGCAAGATCAATCCATCTGTAAAAATTAAATATATGGACGCTAATTTCCCTTTTATAAATGAATTTCCTCTTCTGCCCCACCTTAGTCATAATGATGGTAAAAAGATTGACATAAGCCTTGTTTTTGCAACTCCTGAAGGAAACATTACTACTAAGCAAAAAAGCAATAGCGGCTATGGAGTTTTTGCCGCTCCTTTACCAGATGAAGAAAATCAAGTTGATAAATGTTTAGGTGCCGGCTATTTTCAGTATGATTACCCTAAGTACTTAACTTTTGGAAAGAAAAACTTAGCACTGCAATTCTCTGAAATAGGCACAAAGTTGCTAATGCAAGAATTCTTAAAATCTGAAGCAATAGATATGATGTTTATTGAACCCCATCTTAAAACCCGGTTAAAATTAGATGACAGAAGAATACGATATCACGGTTGTAAAGCTGTTCGACATGATGACCACATTCACATTCAAATAAAATGACCACTTTAAAGACCAAACGCCTTTTTGCAATGTGCTTTTGGATTGCACTTATAGTAATTCAATCTTGCTACCAAAAAGACCCATCCAAAGACCAAACCAAATCTAATTCTAAAGTAGAACTTATTGTACTGGGCAATGTGCAAGATGCGGGCTCTCCGCATATTGGTTGTGTTAAAGAGTGTTGTAAGGATCTATTTAAGAATAAATCAACCAAAAGAAGAGTTTCTTGCTTGGGCGTAATTGATCATCAAAGCAAAAAGACCTTTCTTTTTGATGCTACACCAGACATTGCACAGCAACTTAAAGATTTAAAACAAGCATCTGGGTTGCCTTCTGAATTTCCGAGTGGCGTTTTATTAAGCCACGCTCATATAGGCCATTATAGTGGCCTTATGTATCTAGGAAAAGAAGGAATAAACTCAGACAGAATACCCGTTTATACTATGCCAAAAATGAAAAACTTTTTGGAACAAAATGGACCTTGGAGTCAACTTGTAGCATTAGAGAATATTAGGTTAAAGGCAATGGAAGCTGACTCTAATATATCTTTATCAAGTTTAGTAAATGTAACGCCTTTAGTAGTTCCGCACCGCGATGAATTTTCTGAAACGGTTGGTTTTATAATTGAGGGGCCCAACGCTAGTGCTTTGTTTATCCCAGATATTGATAAGTGGGAAAAGTGGGATCGAAACATAATTAATGTTATTAAAAATGTAGATTATGCATTTATAGATGCCACCTTTTATGATGGTAAAGAATTAAACCACAGGGATATTTCTGAGATTCCACATCCTTTTGCAATTGAATCTATGAAGTTGTTTAAAGACTTGGGTGAAAAGGAAAAAGCTAAAATTAATTTTATACACCTAAACCATACTAACCCGCTATTAAATCACGGCAGTGATGCTAATCAACAAGTAAAATTAAAAGGGTTTAATGTTGCTCAATCGGGAGTTGTTTTTGGACTTTAAGCCTTATTCACATTCTCTTCCATCCACTCTACTCCTAAAGCAGTTGCTTTAAATGTGCTTTCTTGCATTTTATCGCTATCGTACACCCACGTTAAACTGTTTACTTGATTTGTGGGCACTAACATTTTATAATGAATGAGGTTTTTAATGGCGTCAGAAACTACATTGATGTTTTTTTCTGATTCGCATTCTTCAAAAATGCTCGAAAAGCTTTCTGGGAAAATACACATATTTAATATCTCCTCTTCAAGTTGAGGAAGTTCAATTACTTTAACTTTCTTTCTTTCCATTTATAACTTACCATTTGACTTACAATAGGCATTATCGCCATATATAAGATGTGAAACGGTTGACCGATTAAAATAGTTTTAAACCAGTTTTTTAATGTAAAAAACGAGGCAAATCTAGTATAGAATTTGTCTTCTGCCAGCACCTTTATTACAACTAAAAATGCCGCTATAGTACTCCCCAAATTAGTAAAAGAAAACAATGCAACAACTATACATAAGTTAAAAAACCAGACTCCTGCTAAAATTAAGGTGTTTTGCTTTAAACTATAGTCTCCGTTTTTACTGGCCCATCGCAGTCTTTGATTCCAAAACTCTTTAAATGATTTTGGCCCGTGGGTATTTACCAAAGCCTCTTTAGACTTATTGAATACTACAGCATTTTTATTCCCGAGATATATGCTTTGCATAAGAAAAACGTCATCTCCACTTGCCTTTTTTTCATTTAAATTAGCTTTTTCGACACTATTTTTTCTGTATGCCAAATTAGCTCCGTTGCATATCATTGGCATTTTACCTTGAATGTGTGCCGCACCAATACTTATTAAGGCTGCAAAATCCAATTGAACAATCTTGTTAAAAAAACCCAGCTCTGTGTTAAATGTTACTGGCCCACTTACTAATTCTACTTCATCATCTATAAATGGATAGAGCATACTATTTATCCAATTTTTGTCAAACTCACAATCAGCATCAGTTTGCAAAATAATATCAGCTTTAGATTGACTCCAAGCTAATTTCAAAGCTTTCTTTTTCCCTGTAATATTGGGTGGTAAGTGTAATATTTTGTGCTCAAAATTCAAAGGGATTAAACTGTTTTCCCAAGGATCCGATGAATGATCATTCACCAATAGCACTCTAACATTATGTAGCTTCGTCTCTAAGGCATTTAAAGATCCAAAAAGCCGCAACAGATTTCCTTCTTCGTTCCTAAAAGGTATAACAACATCAACATTAAATCCTTTTGTATTATCGATAGTTGGGTTTATCTCATCCCATAGGTCGCCATATTTGCTTAAAAGAACAAAATAACCAACGCCTAATAAAACGCATCCAATTAAAACAAATCCCATCATTTTCTTAGTGTAGATATTAACAAAGAAAATGTACCAATTAAACCAGGAAGAATCAAATTAATAAACCAAATTGTGGTTACAGTTTGCATAATATCTGGCTTGGATATAAAACTACCAAAAAGCAAGGTAGCAACTACTACCCTTACACTAATATCCGCAACTGCAGGAACTGGCACTAATGTTTGTGAAAGGTATGCAACCGGCACAAGTAAAATGCTTTCTGCAGGCAAACTAAACCCTGAAAACACTTGCAGAAGTATAAAAAACTGTAGACTAAAAGCCACATATCTTAGAAATGAAATGCCAACTATTCTCCCAAATACAGATTGATTATACCGTTTTACAATCGCTAGAGTCTTTTTAATTTTGAAAGGCACTAATTTACTTATTGTTGCAACCAATGGTTTCGCAAAAACTACAAATACTACCACTAGAATTAGCACAAAAACACCCCAAAACAGATAGTTATTATCTCCGAACCAATTTTGGACAAGATCTGTGGTAAAATAAAAATAGATTACCGCTAACAAACCTAGTAGATAGGTTAATAGCACTTGTGCTAGATTACCTGTAATAGAAGCAATTACCACTTTAAATGGATGTAATTTTTTAAGCAATAATCCTCGGCCAATGTACTCGCCTGTTCTTGCAGGTGTAAAATTACTTATCGCTACTCCTGCCAGAACAATAAAGAAAGCCCTAATTGGTTTAAGTTTGACCTCGCTTTTTAACAATAACCGTAACTTACTTGCCTCGCAACTCCAGTTAACTATAGCAAGTGCTAGAACTAACAAAATCCAAGCAATATTATTTTGAAGCGTGGATACTATTCCCTTAAATAAACTTTGATCTAAATTAGACCATTCTAACACAAAATAACCAATGGAAATTATACTCAAAAACCACTTAATTAGGGGATATAACCTTTTGTAATAAGGTTGCACATTGGTTGATTTTGTCGATTGAGTGTTCAGCTTCACTTGCTATTGGCTACTTTCGCAGCGTAAAGTGGCGGAAGATAATACTTACGATAGGATTATTATGGGCATTGACCCAGGCACCAACATTTCTGGTTATGGAATTATTGGCGTAAGTGGATCTAAAATGAAGCTAATTAGCATGGGCATTTTTGATTTAAGGAAGGAGATTAACCACGCTATGAAACTACAATCTATTTTTGATCAATGTTCTAAACTAATAGATACCTACTTGCCTGATGAGTTTGCGATTGAGGCTCCGTTTTATGGCAAAAACCCTCAAAGTATGTTAAAACTTGGCAGAGCCCAAGGTGTTAGTATGGCCGCGGCTTTAAATAGGCAAGTTCCTATTTTTGAATATGCTCCTAAAAGAATTAAACAAAGCGTCACCGGAAGTGGAAATGCTAGCAAAGAGCAAGTTGCAGGAATGGTGCAAGCTTTATTAAAACTTGAAAAAGTACACAGTAAACTAGATGCAACCGATGCAGTTGCCATTGCCATATGCCACAACTTTATGTATAAAAAAGGAGCTGAAACTACAACCGAGCACTATGGAAGTTGGAGCAGTTTTGTATCTAAAAATCCTAAAAGACTTAAATAAAAGAAGATATCTGATCCACAGTATCTTGCATCTCCTCTTCACTAAATTTTAACTTAGGATTCGCAAAATTTATATCGCTTACATTATTAATGGGGATAAGGTGTATGTGAGTATGAGGAACTTCTAATCCAATTACTGCCACCCCAACTCTCTTGCAAGGAACAGCTTTATCTATTGCTCTAGCAACATTTTTAGCAAATACATTTAAACCAGCCAAGGTGTCGTCCTCTAAATCAAAAATGTAATCTACGGGCTTTTTAGGAATCACTAAAGTGTGCCCTCTTTTCAACGGAAACACATCAAGAAATGCCAAATAGTTTTCATCTTCAGCAATTTTATATGCAGGAATTTCGCCGGCGATTATTTTCTCAAAAATGGTCATTACAGACTAATTTCCAAGACCTCGAACTCTATAATACCAGCAGGAACTGTAATTTCCGCTACCTCCCCAATTTTTTTACCAATTAGTCCTTTCCCAATAGGTGATTCAACAGAAATTTTACCAAGTTTAAGGTTAGCCTCGCTTTCTGCAACGATGATATAAGTTACCTCTTTATTAAACTTTATATTTAGCAGCCTTACTTTGCTTAGTATATTAACTTTACTAAGGTCTAAGTCTTTAGGGTCAATTACTCTAGAGCTGGCGAGCGTATTCTTAAGTTTAGAAATCTTTAGTTCTAATAGGCCTTGAGCTTCTTTAGCGGCATCATACTCAGCATTCTCAGATAAATCACCTTTATCTCTAGCTTCTGCAATTTGGCCACTTATTTTTTTACGTTCAACTTTTTCTAGGTGAGCTATTTCCTCCCTTAAAGCGTCAAAACCTTCTTGGCTTACGTAGTTTACGTCCATTGTTTCTAATATTTATTAAACGACAATGTTGTATTCCTATTAAGAAATACAACATTGCTGCAAAGATATGAATAAGATTTTATTCTCCTCCTATGTTCAATCTAACACCAAAAGAGTGTGATCCCCCAAAAGGATTTGAATGTCTGTATGAGTAATCTAAACCAAATGTTGTCTCAGAATCCTCCTTTACTGGAACTTCAAAAGTGAAACCAGCCATTACGCCAGTAAAGGCATTCGTTCTAGTATCGTAATCTAAAATCCCTTTTTCATATGCATAACCCCCTCTTATTTGAAACATATCTTTATACCCATATTCCAAGCCTGCTGTAATTTGGTTACTAGAAAACGCATTGTTTGTAAAAGTAATTGCAGGTGTCATTCTGTGGAAATATGTTTCCTCATTTTTATCTAACTTAATATCGTACGATGCACTAATATTCATTAACGTCGGCAGATTAAACTTGGCCGCTCTTTGGCTAACAGTATATGTTATATCCGTTTCTGGATTTGTTAATTTAACAGATAAACCGTCTCCTGCATACTTAGCATCCGGACCAATATTTTTAAGCGAAACTCCAAATTTTACGTCGTTCTTCTTAATGTTATCATCACCTTTAATGCTTGTTATGTATTGAATACCCGCATCAATACCTAGACCTTGTGCCTTTGCATTAGTTATTGATTCTGAAAACACTTTAAACCCAATACCACCAGAAATGGACTGAGTAAATCTCTTTGAATATCCAACTGTAATATTTGTAAATCTTGGTTTATATGTTCCTATACCCCCATCTGGCTGTTCGTAAGTAGTAATAGGTATGTCACCTAAGTCATAACTCATAATTGCCACACCTAAAACACCATTACCATCTAGGTTTTGTGAAAAACCAAAGGTATTAATGTTAATATCACTGCCCATTAGCCAAGCTGTTCTTGAAAAGATAATTTCAGTTTGATCTGTATACGCCAGTCCTCCAATATTGTTATATATTGATTCTAGTCCAGAAACTGAACTTACTGAGGCCCACCCCCAACCGGAGCTTCTTCCCCAACCATTAATATTTAGTTGAGTTGCTCCAGCTTGTCCAATTCTATCTGGGTTACCTGCAAAAAGCAAGGTAGAGATAGAAAGGATTGTTGTAAGTACTATTAATTTTCTCATTGATTATTTTTCTAATTTATTAATTTAATTAAAATGAATCCAAGTCTAATTCTCTCATTATACCCATCCACTTCATCACCTTCTCTCCAAGCTCTCCAGCATCTACGTGTATTATATATAATCCACTTGCAATTGGAACATTTGCACCGTTTTGTAAGTTCCAGTTTACTTCTGTACTCTCGTCATCTTTCTTAATCCTTCTAACTAACGAGCCATCTAAAGTGTAAATAGAAATGTCACATTTTTCAGGAAGATTGGTAAGTTTCACCTTATTATCAATAGGGCTACTTTCATAACCAGAAAATGCATAGTAAGGATTTGGAACAATGTTGATTAAATCAATAGCATCTTTACCATTCTCTGTACTTATCTCATTATAAATATCTGAAGAGTTAAACTTATACTTTGGATTTCCATCATTAACATCTCCTGTTCTATCAAAATACTGGTAAGGTTTATCTACTCTTAATTTCAATCTAAATTCATTAGGAGGTAAAGGGATACCGTCAGCACCTTCTTTCATTTCACTTCCTGCAGCTAAGAAAGTAGGAACAACCCAGTCACAGTTTTGGAAAATTTTAGTAAGTGCAGTTGTTTTAGCAGCTCCTGTTTTACCTAACAATTCATTATAATACTCATTACCCGCATCATAAGTGCTCATTTTTGGGTGGTAGAAGCTACTAACACCTTGATGAGACCCCATAATGTATATATAATGTCTTCCACCCAAAATTGGATATGAAGAACCTTTAAAGTTTGTATTATCCGTTGGATTCCATTTCATATCTCTACCATTAGCTTCTCTTAGGTAAGAATCCTCGGTAACGATTATATTCAGTCTTTCTCCAGTTTCAAGGTTTATTGCGTAACCTGGGAAAATTGTTTTTCCTGGTTGCAACTGTCCACCACTCCAAGAAAGTTGACCTGTTCTTAAATCAAATTTTTCTGCTCCATCTTGGTTTAATCCAGCATCTTCACCAGATTCAAGCATTACACACTCACTCCATTTTGATTTATCCTTAGTAATTACTAAATCTACACTTGATAATTTTTCTAAACCAATTGTTTGGAAGAATCTGTATTCAAAACCAGGACCTTGAACCAAAGTAGCAGGTCTTGATGGTGCTGGATTTGATGGCGGATTATAAGCCGTTAATCTAAATGGTGCAGCTCTACCATCCCATATTTTTTCGTAGGCACTGTTAGGGTCTAAAGACTCTCCAGACTTAGAAAAATCGTGCCAGCTTGCATCATCATAATTATCTAATCTTCCTTGAGTTCCTGATCTAATCCAATCATAAACACCAAACTGCAATGCTGCAGAAGCATCATTATCTCTTATTGCTGTTAACCACTCTTCACTTGGATCTTCAAAAGTTGCTTCCCAACCAATAAGTCCGTTACCTGTAAGTGGATCAACACCCGGATGATCAACCTGCGAAATAGTTACTGCTAATCCCCAATCGAATATTTTATCTCCTGTTGTTGATTCTAGTATTACTTGCTCATTGATATAGTCGATAGTTGTGTCCGCAAAAATTGTATCGTTTGGAAGTTTTACCAAAACCCACTTCGTATTTTCTGCAACCAAACCATCATCACTTTGGCTAATTCCGTTTTCTAAAAGAGTTAACTCAAATTCCCCTTCAGGAACTTTTAGTGGGTCAATTACTTTTACTTGTACCGGACCATGAGCATTTTCATACTTTGGATTTAAAGCAAAATTGTTGGTTACTATTTCTTCTTCAGATTCTGGTTTTAGCTCTAAGCTTACACCTCCATTTCCTAATCCCGATAAACGAATTAGCTCAGGGCCATCTCCATAAAAAGATTGAGCATTTGAGCCACTAAACCTTGGTGCTGTTTTTCTTGGTGAAGCAGAGAATTTCTGAACTTTTCTACCTTCAAGGTAAGGTCTATTTTCACTACTACCAGCAGCATAACTTAAAACAATGTAATAGTATGTTTTAAAGTTTACCAATGTTTTATTGGAACCTGTTGCAAATAAATCGTCTGTAACGTCTAATGAATGAATAACTCCTTCATTTTCTCCTCTTACTTTTAGCACTGGAATATTAGCACTTACATCAGCAGCAAATTCTTGATTCGTTAAAACGTCAAACGAATCAGTTAAATCACACTGAAACACTTCACGAGCTCTTGAAACATCGTTTAACTCTGATAAACTTACTGTACCATCTTTAAGTTGGTATACTCTATACCCTTGGAAGCTGTAATATTCCTCTTCGTTTTTACCATTAAGAACTGTATCTCTGTATTTTTCAATTCTATCTGAATTTGTATTACCAAAAGATAAAACTAATTGCTGATCTAATTCTTGTACTTCAATATTTGGAGCATCTGGACCATCAATTAAATCAAAACAAGAGTTGAAAAGCTCTTGAGCTTTTTTACTTGCTTCTTTTAATAAATTTAAAGAACCTTCAGCACCGCCAAAAGATGATTTAGCCCATACAACACCCACAGTTAATCTTTGCTCAGCTCCAGGTTCTAATACAAAAGGACCAGAAGATTGAATAAATCTTCTATCTGCTGGTTGATTACCAGACTGTCTTTCATTCCAGTTTTCGCTGTGATCAGGATCTGTATCAAATGGGAACATATATTTTGCAATAGTTCCGTCTGTTCCTGTTACACCATCGCCACCATACTCAATATCTGCACCCGTTCTCCATTTACCACGCATGTAATTGTAAAAGTCTGTTGCAACACCTGGGTTACCGTTTACTTGATTTGTGTTATTGTTATAATAAACAAATCTCGACATTCCCAATTCTACTTTCTGCAATACGCCATTTACTACAGAATCTACCGTTGGACCTTCAAAAAAGTCAACACCAACTGATGGTGGGTTAAGACCATAACCTAAAACACCCTCATCATTGTCATCTCCATTGTAGCAAAAACCCAGAGATAATCCAACATCACAACCCACATAATCATCCGCATAGTTTCCTAAATCGGCATCTACCCACTGACCAAAGTAAGTATTGTTAAGTTCTGTAAAACCTCTATTTGTAATTCTAGTTGTATAGAAGGTCATATCATTAATCTCATCGTTAGTCGCAAACGCAAAAGCTGTTGTTTGCATTTCAACCCCAATGGGGTCACCTTGAGATTCTGAGTGAATATTTCCTTTATCGTTATAAATCCACCATAACATTTGATCTGGTTGATCATCTGCTTCGTTGTCTATTTCTTCCCCTCTACATTTAGTTTGTAAAACTGGATAGTCACCGCCTTCAGGCGAATATCTTCCATCGTTATCTACATCTTTAAATGGAGCCATAGCACGGATACCATCATAATGATTACCCGCTCCTGGCCAATCTGCAATTTGAACATCAGGCAAAGCAACGTTACCATTAGCTTCAAATTCCTCTGAATGAGCAATTATTTTAGCACCGTCAACTTTCCAAATTTTATCATACTGCTCGCACTTTGAAGAGTTTGTATTGCTTGTTATAGGATCTAAAGGACCTGGCCAAAAGTCAGAACCCCTTTGTCTATATGTCATCGCTGCAAGTCTTAGGTTACCACCTAAATCTTCACCACCAATCCAGATTGCACCAGCAAACATACTGTGTTTTCTAACAGAGTTTAAGTCACTAATTTTAGGTACTTCATATCTTGCAGAACTTAAATCCCACCACATATCACCACCGTTCAATATCTTGGTTCTAACATTGTTAACATCCAAATCGGCACTTTGAGTGGCTGGATCACAATCCGACCCAAATTTCATTGCCTTTCTAGCCGTTTGTCCTTTGATAGGCTCCTTAGATGGCACATCTTCCTTGGCAGTTACATTAACAAATGTTAGTGCAAATGCAAGTAATAATGATATTCTAAATATTTTCTTCATGATTTTCTTTTCTTAATCTTCCTACTAGAAATAAATTCTTAAACCTAATCTCATTAATCTTGGTGTAGCATAGTTGTATGGTCTATTTACTTTAGCATTATAAAGGTCCAAGTATGATTGAGTATTCAATTCATTTGAAGACTGTTGCTGTCCTTCAGGAGAACTTAACCAACCATCATCGTTTGGTAAACCAGTGTATCCGTATAAACCGTTAACAATTTGAGTGTTTAGCAAGTTTTGTACCCAAAGGAATACTTGCATTTCCATTGCATCTCTTCTATACTGATCTTTTGTTTTATTTTTCTTAATGGAGAAGTTTTTGTTGAAGTTAGCATCAACTTTAAACTGCCAAGGTTTACGAGAACCGTAAGGGTTACCGTCTAAACTTTGTCTTTGTGCAGATCCTACCGCAACACTAGCTGCTGGATTTAGATATGCAGAATAAGGCTCTCCTGATTTTGTGCTAATAATAAAGTTAGCACCGGAATTAGCAAATACTTTCTTGCTTCCCCAAATTGGACCAGTGTAATCTTTACCACCTTTAAATCTATAGTCTAAACGAGCTGTAATTTGGTGTCTCACATCATATTGTGTTGGATACAATGAACGTAAGTTTGGTAAGTTAGCCGCAATTAATGCTGCAGAAGAGTTGGTGTTAGAACCTGTACCATCTGAGAATAATAACGCATAATTTAACGCTAAGGATGTTCTACCCTGACCTCTTAATTCATACTCCGCTCTAAAGTTTTTAACCGTACTAAAGTCAATGTTACTATAACTGTTATAGCTAATAGGATAAGCTTGATTGATTTTAACTAATGCAAAATCTCCTCTGCTTTCTCTATAAGAAGCGATTATACTTATTGCTGAATTTCTTGATAAAGTTTGTTTAAACCCTAACTCGTAGTTAGTAGTTAATCTTGGTTTAAGAGCAGCATTTGCTAAACCACTTTGATTAAACTCTAAGAAAGAGTATTGGTTAAAAGGTGTAAACACCAAACCATCAGATGGTCTTTGTGCAAGAACATCATAATTAGCAAAGAATTGAGCTTCAGAGTTAATAGGGAAAGAGAACCACACTCTAGGAAGTACATTTATTTGAGGAGTGTAATCTTCAAAAGACTCTTGAATTAACTTCTCGTCTTCATCTACTAAAAACGGTTGGATTCTACCACTGGTTGAACTTTGGGCAAGTATATCCGGATTGGCAAGTTCGTTACCCCCTTCATCGTACCATTGAGCTCCGTTTCTGTATCCTAAAATTTTATTTGGATTATCTATATTATCTACATAAACAACATAGTCATCTCCAACTACTGCTGGGATATCGTAGTTTGCTAATAAGTTAGCACCTCTGCCAGAACCACTTTCAGAAATACTTCTAACTTCAGCAACAGAATTTGTTGGGAATAATGAGAATTGGTCTTTTAATACATCTTGGTTGGCATCATATCTTTCAACCCTTACACCTAATCTTAGAATTAGGTCTTTAAACTGAAACTTGTCTTGTAACCAAACTGCATTATACACAGGAGTAAAAGAACCAAGATTTTTGTTTTGATCGTCGTTCTCAAAATCGTTAAGGCTGTGAGCCTTTCTATTTCTGTTACCTAAGTAATCATATCCATAATATGCAATGTAAGTGTTACCATTATTCCAAAGGTCACTCGCACTAAACATATTTAGAGAGAAGTCGCTTGGACTAAGACTATTTACATCAATGTAAGAAGTTTCAGAGTATGGGTTACCATATAAATCTGTTCTCCCTTCATTAATTAATTTTTCTCTTAAGTTTTTATCAAATGTAGATTGTTGATCTTTATCTATTCTAACATCATAACTTACACTGTCCGTAAATAGATTATTATTATCGTAAGAGTGATTTCCTCCAATTATGTATCCATTCTCTGTTACATAATCTAAAGCAGAAATGTGACTATTTGCTAATTGCGGCATTAATGTCCATAATTGGTTAGCTCCAATTGCCCATCTACTTGCAAAAGACTGCTCGTAGTACATACCAAATTGTAAATCGTGACTGTTTTCCAAATTAAGCGTAGCCTCACCTTGAGCGTAAGCAGCAGCTCTTTCGTACTGACTCTTAGAATAGAAATATGCAACAGTACCTGGGTTATACCATAAAGAATAAGTACTCCCTGCATTTCTTCCATTTAACAAACCTAAACCTTGCATTATTTGTGCATCGGTTCTTACTGTCATTCCTTGAGCTTCTGCACCTTCAAAGAAATTTTCGGTGTAGTTAGATCTATACTCGTTTAAGCCGCTTGATTCAAATTCAATTTTTTCATTAAAAAAACCTGCTAAATTGTAAAAACCTTGTCTTCTAACGGTATCACCTTTTTGATCGATGTGCCAAACAGCATCTCCAACATATTGGTAAAACGGACGTCTATAAGAAGTAAACTTGCCTAAATACCCATAATCAAAAATATTGTCTTGATGAGTTGGGTTTTGAGTTTCGCTCCAAGAACTAGTATAATCTAATCTTACGTTATAGAACGCATTTGTAAATAGTGATTTTTGTTTGTTTTCTCTGTCGTCAATATTTTTTTCGCCAAGTCTTTGAGTAAACTTAACATATGTTCTTAAGGTTTGGCTAGTACTGATACTATTTTCCTTGAAGTTCATAAGAGACTGAGAGTATTGGAAGTTATTTCCTTCTCCTTGGTTAAAACTACCGAACAAAGTAACCGTAGAGTTTTTGTTTGGTTGAAACTCAACTTTACCTTGTAAATTACCTACGTATCGAGCAACGTTTCTTCTTGCTTGTTCTTTTACTAAATCGTCTTTTGTTAAAAGCAGAGATCTGTATACAGAACCTGGACCATTTGGATTTGAGATTAGAGGATTAGACTCTATTTCTGCTAACACATCATCTTTAACCACATAAAATCCTCCATAACCTGGAGAAGCATCCATTGTATAATTAAAGTTACCTGCTAACTGGTAACCTAGAGCTACATACTCGTCTTCGCCTCCACCTTTATTTTTAACCCATAATGGCCCAACAGATGAAAACTCTACCTGATTGAAGTGGTATTTATCAAAAGGACTTGAAGAAATCATCTCGAAACTTCTGTTTCTGTAACGAGAAGGACCTTTTGTTGTAATACTGATTGCACCTCCAGTAAAGTCACCATATTGTGCTGGTATACCAGATTGAATGATATCAATTTGTCCTTGAGCTGCTTGCGGCACACTTGCAGAACCAACCACTCTTACACCATCAACAAAGTATGCAGTACCGTCTGTTCTACTTCCAATAAACGACAAACCTGCTGACGTTTGATTTACTGCAGATGATGTTGCTGCAATTGCGTTTAAACTTCTAGTAGGAAGTTTAGTAATATCAGCACTACTCATTGTAGTTTGGTTTTTATCCTTTTCTATTAATGGTTTACCCGCTCTTACTATCACAGGGCCAATTTGTGCTGCATCATCAGCACTTTGGCTCATAGAAATATTTAAAAACTTGGTACTGTTCGCACTTACTTCAATATCGGTTACAATCTTGTCACTGTAATCTAAATACTTTACCGTAAGTTTATAAGTACCTGGATCCAAAGCGTTTATGGAGTATTTACCGTTATCATCGGTATATGCTCCACCTTTTCGTATACCATCTTTCTCCAACATTATTGTTGCATAGGCAATGGGTGCCTTGGTTGTTTGGTCAGTCACTTTTCCTTGTATCTTTCCAAAATTGGATTGGGCAAAGGCCGTAGACACAACTAAAAGTGTAATTATTAATGTAAGTGTTTTCTTCATATATCTGCTTTTGACACAATTTAAGGACTTCAATATTTGCTTAAAAAATGCAATTATTCAAATAAATTTTTGTTAGGAACGCTTTTCAATTTACCAATGGTCTACCTTTTGCCCATTGTAAAATTTTATCAGAAAGAACTTCAGCCAATCTTATGAACGAATTTTGAGTTAACCCTCCAATATGCGGAGTCAGTATAATATTCTCATTTTCAGTTATATACGTGAAATTATTTTCTTGCTCCGTTGTTAAAGTTTCTAGCTTTTCATTTTCCAAAACATCCAAACCGCAACCCAGTATTTTACCATCTTTAAACCCATTAATTAAATCAGATGTTTTTACAACTTCTCCACGAGATAAGTTTAATAGGTAAAACGATTTCCTCATTGACGATATAAAGTGAGAATTGAACATATATTTTGAACTTTCGTTCAAGGGAACATGAAACGAAACAACATCCGCTTTTTCAAAGATTTCTTCTAAATCAGTTTCCTTAACAAATTCATTTCCATAGTCCTTTTTATATTTATCATACGCTAAAACCTCACATCCAAAACCTCGTAATCGTTTTGCTAGTTGAGACCCAACGTTTCCGTAACCAATTATCCCTAATGTTAATTGCTCTAGTTCAATTCCTATATTCCCCTTTCTATCCCAAATGTTTCGTTCAACTTGTTTGGCACTTCTGTATACATTGGCTAACAAACTTAGCATGATACCAATGGTTTGTTCGGCAACAGCATTTCTATTCCCTTCTGGTGCGTTATAGCAAGCAATTCCTTGGCTTTCAGCAAATTCTACATCTATGTTGTCCATACCAGAACCTAACCTGCCCACTACTTTTAGTTTTGAAGCAAGCTTAATCCAATCTTTTGAGAAGTGAAGTTTACTTCTCATAATTAAGATATCATAATTTGAGATTACTTGCCTGAGCTGATCCAGTGAAATATTTGGAGAATAATCCACTTTAAAAGCTCTAAGTTTCTCCAATAGTATCGGATGAACTTCATCAATAATCAAGACACTGTAATCCAAATTCACTTGCGGCAAATATCAGGCTTTCAAAGTATACCAAAACATTACCTCTTAAAAAATGACTAGAAAGTTATTCTGCAGGTTAAACTTATCATTCTTGGGTTGCCAAAATGCGATGAATTGTTTTGCTTAATGCTATAATAATTTACAAAACTAAAATTACGGTTAAGAGTACGTATTTAGTTAGCATATTGATTAGATTTAATGCTAAGTTCAGGATAATATTCCGCAGATATACTCTTCTATTTACAAACGGAAAGTAAGTAGAAACGAATGTACGTTTTTAATTGAGCAGCGTTTTCTGGAATCTAACTTCTTCTCCAAGAAACAGTGTTGCTTCTCTTAAAAATTCTGAAGTAATATCAGATAAATGATATTCATCTTGCAGCACACTTGTTTTATTTAACAAGCTATTTGATTGTAAATAAGCTTCTACCGTTTCGGCAATTATTTTAGGTGTATGCAACACCTTTAAACCATTATCAAAAAAGGCCTCTATTTGCTTATAAATTATAGGATAATGTGTGCAAGCTGGGATAATCAATTCGCAATTTGCAAAATCTTTAAAGTACCGCTTAAAAACCGGGAAAAGCAGCTCTTTTTCAATAAAACCTTCTTCTATTAAAGGCACCAGTAAAGGAGTTGCTTTTGCAACTATTTCTAAGGAGGGTTTACGCTCCTCAAGCGATTTATTGAACATTCCGGAACCAATGGTTTTGCGAGTACCAATAATTCCAATGTTTTTAAATTTTACTTGCTCGGCAATTAGTTTAACGATAGGAGATATCACCTCAATGACTTGATTGGGATGATAAGGTATATTTTTAACTTTACTGATAACGGTAGCAGCACTATTGCAGGCAACTACCACCATTTTACAATTTTTTCTATTTAAAAATTGAGTAATGCTCTCTACGTAAGAAATAAGAGCGTCTTCGCTCTTATCTCCATAAGGCAAATGAGCAGTGTCACCAAAATAAATGAACTGCTCATTTGGAAGTGTTTTTTTCAGAGCCTTAAGAATGGTTAACCCTCCTAAGCCTGAGTCAAAAACGCCTATTGGTTGAGACGCTTTGATAATTTTTTAATTTACGCCTAACTTAGTTTTAACTGCAACCATAAGGTTGTGGCTAGCGTTGCTATAAAGAATATTTGTACCCTGAGATAAATCTAGAACATAATCATACCCTTTTTCTTTGGCAACTGCTTCAATTGCTTCACTAATTTTAGTTATTAATGGAGTAATTAATTCTTCTTGTCTTTTTTGAAGGGTTTGCTGACCTAATTGTTGTAATTCTTGGTATTGAACTTGAAGATTTTCTACTTCCTTCATTTTAATTTCTTTAACCCCTTCAGAAACACTAGCATCATCAGCAATCGCCATTAATGCTTGATACTTTTCTCCTGCTTCTTTCTCTTTCTCATCTAGCATTTTTTGCCAGTCAGCTTGCTCGCTTTGCAATACTTTCATCAAAGAATCTTTTTCTGGTAATAAGTCTATTAACTCTGCTCTGTTAACATGACCCACCTTTGTTTGAGCTTGTGCTGCAAACACCGCACACACCATAGCTACAATTACTATTAACTTTCTCATTTTAAGTTTATTCTGTTTTTAAATATAAATTTCTAATTATTATCTTGGAGGCAAATCTAAATTGTCTGAATTTCCACTGGGGGGCAAATCTCCTCCGGAGTTTTTTCCTTTGGTTGGAACAACTCCCAGTTCTTCAAGAACCTCATCACTTCTATCGTATTTAGAGTTGGATACAAGCATTAACATATCTCCACTCTTATCAAAAATAAAGTCTAAACCGTTGTTTTTAGCTACCTTATTAATAGCATCATACACTTTATCTTGTATTGGTTTAATCAACTCTTGTCTCTTTTTAAAAAGCTCTCCTTCAAAACCAAATTTTTGATTTTGCATTTTCTTAGCAGCTCTTTCTTCTTCTATAATCTCGTTCTCACGCTTTAATTGCATGTCCTTTGTTAAAAGAACTTTTTCTGCTTGATATTGCTTGTAAAGTTTATCAATAGCCTCAAACTTTGTGTCAATTTCTGCCTGCCATTTTTTACTTAACTCATCAATCTCTGTTTGTGCTGATTTATAAGTTGGCATTTGAGATAAAATGTACTCTGTATCTACGTAAGCAAATTTTTGAGCGTTTGCATTTAACGCCAATAGCGACAATGCTGCGAATAGGAATGATATTTTAAATATAGATTTCATTGCGGTTTGTTTTATCTGTTAATTACACAAATTATGCTAAACTGCTCAAAGTGCTGCAAACATATGAAAAATTGATGCCCTCACTTGCTTTAAGCTCTTTTTTTGCTTTATTAATTTTGTATATTTTTTACTACATTTTAGTGGCTTAACTGAACACTAGGAGTGGTAACGGTATTGCTAATATTTAAGTTTCTGTCCATTAACCGTATTTCAAACTTTGCATCTGCAGGTTTTGTGTTAAGTGGATTAGCATTTAAAAAAACTCTAAGGGTTCCTGTTATTAACTTATGTTTACTTGTTGGAGTTAATACGGGTACACGTTGGTGTTTGTTACCATAAGGCTCCATATCTATAGGGTTTATTAATTCTGTGTAGTTGCCACTGCCATCTTTAACCAAATACTTAATGGGCATATTATGAAAATAAGGGCTGCCGTAATTAAAAGGTGCAGCAGTATCTGTATCGGTTAAACCAATATCTCCATCTCCATCTTCAAAATATATTGCCAACTCTATAATGCTATCTTTACCATTAGCGTCTTTAATAAGATCAATTGATTCAAACTCTATTTTTGGTGTTTTACTTAAGTTAATCGCTTTTTTACCACAAGATGTAGAAACAACAATCAGTACTAGCAGCATCGCTCTAAATTTATTATTTATACTATAGAATAACATTTATATATTTCTATCCGCTCTTAAATTTCAAAAGATATACCTTTGAACTTGCTGCAATGGGACTTCCAAATTTAGATAAAATATGGTCTATTTCTAACCTCAATTTTAACGAAGTTACATTGGAGATATTTCAATTTCAGGTAAAAAATAATCCGGTATATTCAAAATATATAAATCTTATTGGCCAAGACCCCAGTGAAATTGATCATTATTCCAAAATACCGTTCTTACCCATTCAATTTTTTAAAACACATAAAGTTTGCAGCACCCAATTTAAACCAGCAGCAATATTTGAAAGTAGCAGCACAACGGGTATAAATACATCAAAGCACTATATTAAAGATGTAAATCAATACCATAAAAACAGCTTAAAAACTTTTGAATTACTCATTGGAGCTTTATCAAACTATGAGGTTCTTGGTTTATTGCCCAACTATTTAGAGAGAGGCAATTCTTCTTTAGTTAGTATGGTAAAGAGCTTTATGGAATACAACAAACAATCAAATAATTTTTTTCTATACAATCACGATGAGTTAAACGAAAAACTGTGTTCTTCTACCAACAAAAAGTTTTTATTATTTGGAGTAAGTTTCGCCCTTTTAGACTTTGCAGAAAACCACACCATTAACAACAATAATCTGCTAATTATTGAAACTGGAGGAATGAAGGGCCGTAAAAAAGAGATTACAAAAGAACAAGTATATCAAGATTTACAAGACTCGTTTCCAAATGCTACCATAATATCAGAATATGGAATGACGGAATTATTGAGCCAAGCATATTCTAATACACAAGGTATTTACAGCACTCCTCCTTGGATGAAGGTTTTGCCTAGAGCAGATACCGATCCACTTAGTTTTGACCCAACCAAACGCACCTGTGCATTAAATATTATTGATTTGGCCAACATTAATAGTTGCAGTTTTATAGCTACAGACGACCTTGGTATTATTAACGAGGATGGAACATTTAGTGTTATTGGAAGATTAGACAATGCAGATTTAAGAGGATGCAGTCTTATGATTTCTTAATTTTTAATGAACGATTTAACCCCAACAAAACAGATATTTGCCGTAACTTAATTAATTGTGAAAATAAATTTTGTACCCAATATAAATGCGTATGGTGAAAGCCTTATTAGGTTGTATAATAGTAACAAGGCAGAAACTGCCATGTTAAGAGACTTAATTAAAGAGTTTATTATTAAACAAAAGCAAAGTTTAGATTTAAATGGTGTTGGGTTTATTGAATTGATAAATTGCAATTTAATCTTTAGAATTTCTAATGAAGACGAAGGAGTTTTTAGGATGAATAGGGTAGTTTTTGTTTGTGACCTTACTTTAAAAACGTACAACAAAATGGTAGAGCTTTTAGAACCTTTTTGTGTAAAAGAAACCAAAAGCTACCAAATGTTATACGATTTAGATAACCCTATTGATATAATGTTTGCTCCATCCGTTGAGTAAAACTACTTTTAAATTTGGTTACTACCGCTTCTTATTGTATTTGTTCAATTACTCTTCAGTTGTAACCCAGTAAGTGAGATTAAAGATACTTAGAGTGCAGTACCATTAAAAAAAGCTGAACGGGTAGATACGCTGACCACAACAACAGAGATTGAACCTGTTCTAAGGCACAGCTATAATTCAATATTTTTAGAAAAGAAGCAAAATAACGAACCCATAGTTGAAGATTTTGCAGATCAGCAAGACACCTTTTTTATTACCATATTGGATACAAGCCAATCTTACCATTACTTATTAAATCAGTTAAAAGTACTTACCATAGATAGTGTTGTAGAAATAGATTCGATGGGCAGATTTTACAATGAAAAAGAAAACAAAATTATGCTACCTCTGAATGATGAAGATGGAATTTATGCAGGAGATTACTTCTTTCCTCGATTTGCTAAAAAACGAGCCAGCATTGAATATCTCACCAGCTATTGGCTAAAATCAACACATAAAAATTTAGCAATTGTGTTAGGAATATTTGAAACTGAGCAAGAAGCGAGGGATTATCTAATCCGTAAATTTGATTCTTATCCTTCTGCTTTCATTATAGAAAGCGAAGTTTATATTGGATGTTCACATTAAACTTTTAATCCGCTACAATTTGCAACACATCGTATTGCTTGGCCTTTGGGTTATTTAGAAAACCATTCAGTATTCTTTTTATATCATTATTGTTTCCATAAGGCTCAATAGCTTGACTCATTTCCTCAAACGAATGCGTAAACTCTGAATCTATAAACCCAAATCCTTTGTACTCTCCAGCCAATAATAAAACTACACTTTTCTCTTCTTTGGTGCGTCCGTTACCAAGAATCACCAAGTCAGTTTTTGGTTCTGTATCCTTGCTCACTTTAATTACCCGTGCATTGTATTCTTCTAAAGTTTCTTGCTCAGAGCATAAAGAACACGCATCACCCAAATAACATTTGTTTTTAGTGCGTTCTAAGCCGGTGTACTTTGGGCATAGGCTAGAGTTTTCTACAAGCTGATACAAGTAGTCTTTAGCCATTACCATTGAGCTAAAGCTGTTTATACTATTATTAGCGTATTTTTTTAAGAACACATCTACACGTATTATTCCATCTTGTCCCTCGTAATGGCAAACGTGGTAATTTTGATGTTTAAATTTTTGGGCCTTGTTATAAGGAGGAAAATGCTTTTTAATTTCATCACTTTCCAGAAGTAAAGCAACAAGTTCATTCCCTGTTTCAGTAAAGCTTACATGAAATATCTTCCTTAATAGTTCAGATTTTTTTCTAGATTTTTCTGTGAAATGTGTGGTAATTCTTTGCTTAATATTTTTGGCTTTACCTACATACAATATTTCCAGGTGTTCTCCAAGCAAATAATATACTCCGGCAGTTTTGGGCAGTTTTTCATATTCTTCTTTTTCTAAGTTAGGAGGCAAAGTAGCCTCTTTGTTGAGTTGATTTAACGAATATGAAACGAAATCATTTTCATCCTTTTTTAAAACCAAACTAAACAGCTCTGTGGTAGCCATTGCATCACCCATAGCTCTGTGTCTGCTGTGGTTTTTAATACCTAAATCATTGCAAATTTTACCCAATGAATATGAGGCGTGTCCTGGAATTATACCCTTGCTTAATCTTACGGTACACAACTTTTTCATGTTAAACCTAAAGTTGATGTCCTCAAAGTGATTCTTTATAATTCCATAATCAAAACTTACATTATGGGCTATAAAAATGGAGTCTGCTAAAAAGGATTGAAACTCTTCCGCTATTTGTTCAAAACGTGGTGCAGATTCTACCATGTCATTAGAAATACCGGTAAGCAGCGTGATAGATTTTGGAATAAATACTTCTGGATTTATTAAGGTTTCGTAGGTATCTAAAACCTGTTTGCCGTCTGTTCTTACAGCGGCAATCTCAGTGATTCTATTACCATGAGATCCTCCGGTTGTTTCAATATCTACAACTGTATAAATAAAATCTTTAATAATTAAATTGCTTTAAAATAATCCTTCAATAAGAGTATCTGCAGAAACTCCTTCTGCTTCTGCCTTATAGTTCCTTACCATTCTATGGCGTAAAACCATTTTTGCTACAGATTGCACATCTTCAATATCTGGAGAATATTTACCATTAATTAGGGCATTTGCCTTAGCTCCAATAATCAGATATTGAGATGCTCTAGGCCCAGCTCCGTATTCCACATACTGATTAATTTTGTCTGTAGCCAGTTCCCTATTTGCTCTAGTTTTGGCCACTAAGTTTACAGCATACTCATAAACGTTGTCTGGTACCGGTACTTTTTTAACCAGATTTTGGAAACCTATTATTTCTTCTTTAGATAAAATGCTTTTAATTTTTACAAAGCTTTGGGAAGTAGTGGCTTTTACAATGCTAATTTCTTCTTCCATGGTAGGATAATCCAAAACCATATTAAACATAAATCTATCCAGCTGTGCCTCCGGCAATGGGTAAGTTCCCTCTTGCTCTATTGGGTTTTGAGTAGCCAAAACAAAAAATGGCTCAGGCAAATCGTATTTAGTGCCCGAAACTGTAACTGTTTTTTCTTGCATTGCCTCTAACAAGGCTGCTTGTGTTTTGGGCGGAGTTCTATTTATTTCATCTGCCAATACAATGTTTGCAAATACAGGACCTTTATTAAACTTAAAAGCTCTAGATTCATCTAGAATTTCAGAGCCTACAATATCACTTGGCATTAAATCTGGGGTAAACTGAATTCTATTAAAACTCATATGTAAAGCCTCCGAAATTGTTTTAATTAACAAGGTTTTAGCCAAACCAGGCACTCCAATAAGCAACGCATGTCCGTTTGATATTATACTAGTAATTGCACCATTTATAACATCGTGTTGGCCAATTATAATTTTACCTATTTCGGCCTTTAGCTCTTTAACTTTAGCACTAAGTAAATCAGCCGCTTCTTTATCGTTAGAAAAATCAATCATCCTAGTTACTTAAACCTTTCCAACCGTTTAATTCATCACAATTTCTGTATTTATCGTCAATCCAAACGTAAACACCAGTTTTATACTCTTCTACCCATTTTTTGGTAGATTCTTCTTTTTTCTTTTCTAAAGCCAATGTTTGAATCTTTTGATAATCATCTTTTAGATTGGCTTTGTGCTTAGGCACAATTTTCTTTAGGTAAAGGAACCTGTAAGATTCAGTTCTGTCATACGTCATATACTTCTCTGGTGTAGTATACTCGCCTACTTTCATTTTAGCAATCTTAGAAAGTACATCTTCATCTAGAGAACTTACGGGCACTTGCTGAGAACCTGTAGTTGCATCTGTAAAGAACCCACAATTATCTTTAGTATATGCATCTGAGCTGTGTAAACTAGCTGCCAAACAAAGCGTTAATTTGTTCTCCTTAATATCATCTATGATACCAATCATTTGCTTAAATAATTTTGCAAAATCGCTGTTTACTATTAGAGGCTTTACAAGGATATGTCTAACATTTACTTTTTCTCCTTTCCTGTCTATAAGCTGCAAAACATGGTATCCAAATTCTGTTTCAATAATCTCAGAAATACTGTCTTCTTTTAGTTTAAACGCCAATCTTTCAAAAGCACTAACCATTTGGCCTCTAGAGAAATACCCCAATTCTCCACCATTAACAGCGGTAAGTTTATCATCACTTTGAGATTTTGCAGCAAAGTCAAAAGAATACATACCTTTTAAAAGCTCTGCTCTAATTTTCGTAATTTTTTCTAAAGCATAATCTTTAGCATATTGGTTGGGCTTGGGGCTCATAACAATTTGAGCTACTTCCACTTCTTGCTCAAAATCTGGCAAGCTATCTTTTGGCAAGTCATAAAAAAACTTTCTAACATCCGTTGGAGAAACTTTTACATCTGCAACTAAAGCTTGTTGCACTTGTTGAGTAATCATTTGCTCTTCAATTTTGGTCTTCATCATGTCTTTATATTCTGCAATAGATTTACCTAAGTATTGCTCTAATTTGGCTTCTCCACCAATTTGTTGAGCGTAGTATTTAATTCTTCTATCTACCTCTGCATCTACCCTATCGGCAGTTGCGTAAACACTATCTACATCGCCTTTGTGCAGGTATAACTTTTGAATAATCAGTTGATTTAAAATTTCGCATTTTAAATCGCCTTTATAAAAATCCATTTGAGTTTTGGCTTGTGCATATTCTGTTTCTAGCTCAGACTTTAACACTATATTTTCTCCTACTACTGCCACAATTTCATCTACAATTTTAGATGTTTGTGCAATGGTGTTAAATACTGCAAATAGGAAAACTATCGCTAATAATTTTTTCAATACTTTATTATTTTATTACTACTATACGCCTTCTCTATCAATTTTGTTTCAATAGATTTAACTAATTCTTGTTGCCTTTTCATTCGCAAGATTTTTTTGATGTTTTCCTTTTCCATTTCAAACGGACTAGTATTACTTCTAATCTTAAAATCTTTAATGTGAATGAAATACACAAAAGCTCCTTCTTTTACTTGAATAAACTTATTGTTATTTAAGTAATGCTCTTGGTTGTATGTATTAATGGGAATCTCTTTTAAGATATCATCAAAATAAACCCAGGTGTTTTTATCTGTATACGAGTTTCCTCCATCTTTAGCTAACTCGCTCAACGTCTGATACGCAGATGCAAAGTCTTTTTTAAAGTCTTTCCATAACTTCTCTAATCCTTTTGAAGCTGCTTTTACTTTATAAAACTCTATTTTAAGTACATTCTGGTATAAATCAAACTCTTCTATGTTTTCGTTGTAATACTCTTCCAACTCAATGTTAGAAAAACTTGAATCCAATTGATCTAAAGCAAGCTTGTTTAAAACTTCATAAACAAGCAAGTCGTTTTTGTACTCTTCTACTTGCTTACTCTTGTCTTTTTCTTCTGCAGACAGAACAGATTCTGCTTCATTTAAAAGCACTTGCTTACCAAGCCAAACTCTAATGTACTCATTTGCTATAAACACACTATCTTCAGACGTAGTATTATCAGATAGCACCATCTTCAGTTCGGAGCTATACAACTTATTGCCATATGCTTCTGCAACCACCTCTCCGTTATTCTCTAAAGTTTTCTTACAACTTGCAAGCAGAAATATAGAAATGGTAAATATGAGTACTGAATTTTTCAAATTAGTTATACAAACGCTTTACGTTTTCTGAATAGATGTGCAAAGGATACTTCTTTTTAAGGCTTTCTATCCAAATATTCTCTAAATAATTTTGATAATCTGAAGTTGCTTGACCTAAGTTTTCCTCTATTGGTTTGTTAGAAGGAGACAAAATGGTATTAATTCTAACAAATTTTACTCTATCGTTTTCATTCTCTAGCATATATACTCCCTCTTTCCATTCTATTTTATCTAACAATGCATTTTTACCTTGCTCAAATTTTTTGTCTTCTACTTTAACCGCAAGTGCATCTTTGCTATTGCAGCTAGAAAGAATATCTGTTACCGAGCTGCCATTGCTTACCAATTTCATTGCTTTCTTTGCTGTTTTAGCATCTTTACAACTAAAGATACTTGCTTGTGCTCTTTCTTTCCAAACATAGTTTGCTTGATTTTTACTATAGAAATCTGCTAATCCTGCACTATCATCTACAGCTTTACTCCAAACTTCTTGATCCGTTAGCTCAAATAACAAAATACCGTCTTTATACTCTTGCATAATGTACCTAAAGTCATCGTACTTAGTTTCAAGTATGGACTCTTCGTAGGCTAAGTTAGCTTTCTTAATATAGTTGGCATAGTATTCTTTTACAGCATCATCCAGGGATCTGTTGGATCTAATTTTATTATCCGTTATAAAATCATAAAAATTTGCATCTATAAACTCTTGCTGGTTTATAACAAATAACACATCTTCAGTAGCATCTGGTCTTTCAAAGTTTCCTTTAAGCAGCTCTTCTGTAAACTTACCTTTAACAGCTGCTAACCCCTCTACTTCTTTAAATTTATTTTCAACTTTAAGTCTAGCAATAACAGCCTCTTTGTTCAACTCACTTCGGCTATCTCTTTCTACTTTTCTTTTAATGATGTCTTTAGACTCCTCAAAACTTGCCACTGGTCTGCTATCCATTCTTTTAATGATGTGCCACCCAAATTTTGTTTTAACCGGAGCAGAATATTCGCCATTGTTCTTTAAGTCATAAGCTACATCTTTAAACTCAACGGGTATGTTGCTTGTGGTTCTATTAAACCAATTTAAATCTCCACCCCTACTGTTTGTGTTAAAATCCTCAGAAAATTCTTCTACAGTTTGGCTCCAATCTCCACCTTTTTGTAGTTTCTCATAAACTGCGTCTATTCTTCTTTTTGTGCTATCAATTTGATTTTCGTTGTAGTACTTAATCATTATGTGAGCCACTTTAATATCTCCCAAAGATTTTCGTTTATCTTTAACAAACAAAAGGTGATAACCATATTGAGTTCTTACCGGCATACTTACCGCACCCACCTCATTATTGTATGCAGCATTTTCAAACGTGTATATCATTTGAAACGCTGTAAAATAGCCTAAGTTTCCTTTATTGGTTTTTGATGAAGGGTCATCTGAATATTGTTCTGCTATAGCTTCAAAACTTTCATTGCCTTCAACAATTCTATTTCTAAGCCCCATTACTTTTTGATACGCTTCCGCAGTATCTTTTGCATTTGCATCTGAAGGGCAATTAACTAATAAGTGACTTGCATTTACCTCTTGTAACCCTCTATCGTAAGCTTCTTTAATTAGCCTATCTGTAACACTTTTGTCTGTTAAATATGGTTGTGCTAATTGCTTTCTATAACCAGCTAGCTCGTTAATAAAGCTCGGTATAGTATCCATTTTACGGCTGTAAGCTTCTGCAACCTTTAACTTAAACTTGGTGTATAGTCCTAAATACTCCTCAATTTCTTCTTGAGTAGGTTTAGCATCTCCTCTTTTGTTTTTGTTAAAAACACGCATAAACTCATCATTATAAACCATTTCTCCGCCGTAACTAAAAATTGGAAAAATTGATTGATCTAAGTTAGCAGAGCTTTGGGCAATAGCTACCGGGGTTTGAGCGGTAGCTAACACTGCAATAAATAAAAAACTAAGTATACCTAAGGCTTTAATTTTTTTCATCTTTTAAAATTTCGAAATAAGTCGCGAATTTAATAATTTATAGCCTATACAATTTATAAACGGCCTTTTATTAAACTTATAAATTACCAAAGTATTGCTTTATTAATAAACTTATGCTAGCACTATTGGTTAAACAACAGAAATATTAGGACTAATAGTTTACTAAACCAACATATTCAGCACTAAAAATAGCCTAATTATAGGTTAAGAATAGGTCAAATACTGATTTAAATCATGTATTTTTTAACCACAGTTAGCCTAACTTTGGAATCTAAAAAATTAAAGGATAAAATGGCTTTTAGAGCAACTTTTAGTATAGATTTTACCAACAAAGCTTTTGTAGAAGCCAAAATAAAAAAATGGCAAAGCGGAGCTCAAACATTCAAAATTAAAACCTCTGGAAGCACGGGATTACCCCGAGAAATTGAGCTTAGCCGAGCTTTGCTAATTTGGAGTTGTAAAGGAACTGTAGATAAACTTAGTTTAAAGAACGAGAAAGTGTTGTGCTGTTTACCTGTTGAAAAAACTGGAGGCTTTATGCAGCTTATAAGAGCTTTGCATTACGGCTGGCAAATCCACTTTGTTGAACCTAGGCAAAATCCTTTTAATGAGCTAACACCTGCAGATGCTACCATTACTAGCCTTACACCGCATCAATTAAGCAAAGTAATGAACGAAAGTTCTGGCTTATTGGGCCACTTTAACAATATTTTGATTGGTGGAGCACATATTGAAGACGATGTTTTAGATCAAATTAAGAAATTTAATAAGGTAAACCCAGATGTAATATTTTGGGAAACTTATGGTATGACTGAAACTGCCAGTCATTTTGCACTAAAAAACATCACTGAAAACGAAAAATATTTTACACCCAATGGAGGTGTTAAAATAGAATCTATACATGGCCAACTTGGTGTTACTATAGAAGAACTGGGCATCTGCCTTGAAACAAATGATTTGGCCGTAGTTACAAAACATAAATTTAAAATTTTAGGAAGAGTTGATGATGTAATTAATAGCGGCGGTGTTAAAATTCATCCTTCAGAAATTGAGCCTAAAATAAAGAAAGTAATAGCAGATATGGGATTAAAACGCGATTTCTACCTTGCCAAAAGACACGATGACAACCTTGGAGAAATGGCTGTTTTGGTAATTGAAGGTTATAAAATAAGGGATGAAGCGTTTCTACTTGAAAATTTAAAACGTGAGTTGCCACAATATACAGCACCAAAAAGAATTGCTTATACCGATGCTATTAGAAGAACAGATACCGGCAAAATTATACGGGCGATAATTGATTAATTACGTCAATACTACGCTAACTTAGGCTAGGACCTCACTGGTTTTAGCTAAATTAGTTTTCTTTATTTCATCAAAGCCACCGGCTACATCTGTAACATTATGATATCCTCTTGATTTTAAGATTGATGATGCAATTACAGACCTGTATCCTCCCGCACAATGTACATAAAACTCTTTATCTTTAGGAAATTCTGCAAGTTGGTTGCTGATGTTACTTAAGCAAATATGCTGAGCATTTTGCAAATGCTCGGTGCCCCATTCTCCCGCTTTACGCATATCAAAAACAGGTAAGTTATTTGCCAGCCACTCCTTTTTAAATTCCAGTGCATTTATAGATCTTATGCTATCTATCTCTTTGCCTGCTGCTTTCCAAGCTTCAATACCACCATCTAAATATCCTATAGTATTATCAAAGCCTACTCTGCTTAATCTTGTTATTACTTCAGTAACTCTAGTTTTATCTGCAACCAATAATATTGGCTGCTTAACATCTTTAATTAATGATCCAACCCAAGGAGCAAAGCCTCCATCAATTCCAATAAAAATACTCCGAGGTATAAAAGCTTTTACAAACTCTTTTTCGTTTCTAACATCTAGGATTATAGCATCGGTTTCATTGGCTGCTGCCTCAAAAGCATCAACACTTAAAGCAGAACTTCCACTGGCTATTACCTCTTCTATATTTTTATACCCTTCTTTATTAAGTTTTACATTTAAGGGGAAATATGCAGGTGGCGGTGCCAACCCATCTGTAACTTCTTTTACAAATTCAGCCTTAGACATGTCAGCTCTTAAGGCATAATTCATGGCTTTTTGGTTGCCCAGTGTATCCACCGTTTCTGCCATCATGTTTTTACCACAAGCAGAACCTGCACCGTGCCCAGGATAAACTATTAAACTATCCGCTAAAGGCATAATTTTAGTTCTTAAACTATCAAACAATGTTTCAGCCAATTGCTCTTGTGTCATATCAGCTGCTTTTTGAGCTAAATCTGGTCTTCCTACATCGCCTAAAAAAAGAGTATCTCCAGTAAAAATGCAATAGTCTTTGCCTTCTGTATCTTTTAAAAGATAGGTTGTGCTTTCCATAGTATGCCCAGGAGTATGAAGCACAACTATAGTTACATCTCCCAATTTAAACTCTTGATTATCCATTGCTATAACCGCATTAAACTTAGTATTAGCATTTGGCCCGTATACAATTTGTGCACCCGTTTTTTCTGCCAGGGTTACGTGCCCACTAACAAAATCTGCGTGAAAGTGAGTTTCGAAAATATATTTAATAGTAGCATTTGCAGATTTTGCTCGTGCTATATAATCATCAACTTCTCTCAACGGATCAATAATTGCAACTTCACCATTAGATTCAATATAATAAGCACCCTGTGCAAGACATCCCGTATAAATCTGTTCTACCTTCATTTATAATATCTGGGGCAAATTTATATACAAGGTATCAATAGCACATTTATTGCGGTATAGACTAAATTTATAAGAATAATACAAGTTAATTAGCTAAATCTAAGAAGGCCCATAGTGTTAACCCATGAGCCTTAAATGAACCATTCAAATAATTTTACAACATTGTAGTAGGACAAACGTATTCTGTTATTTCAAATGCATTTGTCTTTTGCATTCCTTCAATTCCTTTTTCTATATTAACCAGGTTATTATACCCTTTGGCTTTTAAAATAGATGCAAAAATTACAGATCTATAGCCACCAAGACAATGTACATAGTATGTTGCATCTTTATCTATTGCAGCAAGTTGAGCGTTTACATAATCCAATGGTGTGTTTTGTGCATCTTTAATATGTTGGCTGTTATACTCACTCGCTTTTCTAACATCTAATATTCTTACTTTTTCTGCTTTAGAAATTTCTACAAACTTATTTGGAGTTATTGAGGCTATGCTATCTAGTTGTTTGCCAGAATCTACCCAGGTTTTAATACCTCCATTCAAATACCCCATATTGTTATCGAAACCAATACGAGCCATCCGTGTTGCAACTTCTTCTTCTTTACCTTTATCAGCAATAAATATTACTGGTGTATTAACATCCTGTAAAATTGTGCCTACCCAAGTTGCAAAACTTCCGCTAACTCCAATAAATATTGAGTTTGGAATAAAACCTTTTACAAAGTCATTTTCACTTCTAGTATCTACTATTACCGCATCCGTTTCATTAGCTATGGTTTCAAACTCATTTAAAGAAAGTGGTTTTGTACCTTTTGCTACAACATTGTCTATGCTATCGTATCCTTGAATATTTAATAAAACATTTTGAGGAAAATATGCTGGTGGTGGGGTTAAACCATTTAAAACTTCATCAACAAACTCTTCTTCTGTCATATCCGGCCGAAGAGCATAATTAGTTCTCTTTTGATTACCTAATAGATCTGTTGTTTCCTTGCTCATGTTTTTACCACAAGCAGAACCTGCACCGTGCCCAGGGTATACCACTACATCATCGTCAAGCGGCATTATTTTATCTCTTAAAGAATGAAATAACATTCTAGCTAATTTATCTTGAGTTAAATCAGCAATTACTTTTTGAGCTAAATCTGGTCTTCCTACATCGCCAATAAACAATGCATCGCCAGAAAACAATGATTTTTGTTTTCCGTTTTCATCCATTAATAGGTAGCTGCTACTTTCAGTGGTATGCCCGGGAGTATGCAATAATTTAATGGTTACATCCCCCAACGGAAATTCTTGACCATCTTTACCCACTGTAATATCAAACCCTGTTTGCATGGTTGTTGGGCCATAAATAATTGGGGCACCCGTTTTTTTTGCTAAATCTATATGACCGCTTACAAAATCTGCGTGAAAATGAGTTTCGAATACATACTTAATTTTTGCATTTCTTTTATTAGCCATATCTACATACTGCTGCACTTCTCTAATAGGATCTATTATAGCTGCTTCGCCATTAGACTCTATGTAATAAGCTCCTTGTGCTAAACAGTTGGTATAAATTTGCTCTATTTTCATTCTTCTTTTTTTGTGGGGGCAAAGTTAAAATCAGTATTACTGCAAATTTGTGACGAAAGTTACTTTTAGAACTGATATACCTAATCCATTATACCTTTTCTGTTTCTTTCTAAGTTTATATGCTCAATAATGGTGGTTAGATGTGGTAGAATAAAACTATGCTCCCAGCGATGTTGCTCTTATCCATTTGTATAGTTTTTTGGTAAAGAGCTATCTAGTTAATTCTACCAATTACAATCCCTATTTCTGGGGTAAATAAACTGGCCTTAGATATAAATTGCTTTTACTTTAAAATTACTTTATGCGTAACTTCATTATAGTCTGTAGATAGTGTAAGAAAATATGTACCAGCAAGTAAATCTCTGTTAAACTCCAAAGCAACATTATGCAATTTCGGCATTAGCTTACCTAAATTGGTTTGTTGTACTACTTTGCCATCAAGAGAATGAATTTCTATATTTACATTGCTCGTACTTTTTATATAAAACTGCACATTAAATACAGATGTACTGGGGTTTGGAAACACCTGAAATTGCAAACTAGACTGTTTTGCGTGCTCGTTTATAGAGCCAACACCTTTTTTCACAAGAGATACTTTATAAACCTTATTGGCAGCTTCGCTCACCACAGCATCATTGCTAAAAAATACATTTGGAGCCGTACTTTTTATTCCACCAAAAATGTATCCCAATTCAATTTTATCTGTTGAAAAATTATTGAACTTAATAACACCATTGTGGAACTTTAACAATGATGGATTTGCTATAAACTCTGATCCTGCACCTAAATAATCTGGCATTTCTGCATCTAACAAAGTTTCGATCATTTGACCATCCTTATCTCTAGTAACTCGTGCTATAGATTTAACAAAGGGTACATCATCATCTACGGTAAGTACTCCATCTACATCAAAGTATCGTGCAATTCCGCCTAAAAACACAGTACTCATCTCATTTACAGCACTATCGTAAACAGCAACTGTTGCACAATGGTAATGGTTATAGTATTGCGTAAAATCGTTGTTTACTATAAACGTATCTGCTGTAATATTTACACAGTTTAGAAAGGGCAGGTTAACTGCTTCTTGAAAAACACCGGAGAATGCAGTAAGTCCTTCTTTGCCATTGGGCATAATTTGCGGCACAACATTATAGTCTCTTCTATGTAAATTTTGGGCATCGGTATGTATTCCTTCCAATGTAAATGCTAATGGATTGTAGCTTAACTTAAACTTACGTATTTGATTGCTGTATACTTGAGTAAATCCAGGACCATGATCTGGGCCCATTGGGTTATATCTACCTTCAAAATTTTGACCTCCAACTAAATAAAATTTATCGTTAATTTTATCTAATCTGCCGCCTGTAACTTTAAACAAGGTATCTGATATCGCCTTAAAGTAACCAGTAAAGCTTTTATTGTTCTTTACTGCATCTATAGTTTGGCTAACATCAACAGCTATTAATCCCTTATATGTTGTATGGTCTCCGAAAGTATTGCTATAACCGTAGCCTCCTGTAATTATAAGTTTGTTTGCATCTTGAATGAAATTGTGATTTGTGCTTCCTAATTGCTCCTGTATTGCAACAGGTAAAGTACTTATGCTTGCAGTCCAAACCTTTTTTAAGGTTGGATTTACTACCCAAATCTCTTTGTTATCTCCACTGGCTGTAAAGCTTTCGAAGGGCCTGCGTTTATGTAATCCATCCAGTCTTCCTCCAACAATTAACCAATCTCCTTGGTGTTGAGCAAACGAGTACGACTGCAACCCTTCTAACCCATCAATTGTTACTGGTTCGAGTTCAATACCATACTTAGACATTTGGCCGTAACTAATAAAGCTCAATAGAACCAGGATAACCACTAATAACTTTTTCATTTTAAACTCATTCTTTAAACATTACCAATACGCATTTAATAAACATAATAATTAAAACCTTTACTTTAATTATTTGCCCTTATGCTATACGCAAATGACTATAAAGAATTTGAGTTAAACCGCGACAAGGGTTACATTACATCTTAACAATCTCTACTTTGTTTCTTCCGTGCTTAATAAGGCCTTCTTTTTCAAGCTTAGAAAGAATACGCGAGATAACAACTCTAGACGAGTGTAAATCATTGGCAATTTGAAGATGTGTAGCGTTTATTTCTTGGCAACCTGTAACCATTGCTTTATCTCTTAAATACTTATACACCCGCTCTTCCATATTATGAAATGCCAAGCTATCTATTGCCTCCAACATTTCGTTCATTCTATAGTTGTACGTTTCTAGAATAAAATCCCTCCAGCTTTTATAATCGCCCATCCAATCTTCAACTTTAGATTTAGGTAAAAATAAGAGCTCAGTTTGGTTCTCTGTAATTGCTCTTATTTTACTTTTAGTTGCCTTATTAGAAGTGTTTAATGTAACCCCACAAGTATCTCCCAGCTCCAAGTAATAAAGCAACAATTCTTTGCCTTCATCATCTTCGGTAAGAATTTTTAAAGACCCTGAAACAATAAGCGGGAGAAAGTCTACTAAGTCCCCTATATCAACAACAACCTCATCTGGACCATAATTTCTTAATTGACCGTTATGGCAAATTTCGTTTATTAATTCTTCTTCAAAAATGTTTTGAAATCGTTCTAATAAATGGTTGTAGCAGCTAATATCAAAAGGAATCACAGACATTGCACGAAGTTAACGATTTTTCTACAAAGAATTCTCTAATAAATGGATCTGATTATTGACACTATTTATTATTGACTTAACCGATATTGTAGCACCAGAAATTCCGTCTATATTATACCCTAAACCTACAGAATCTTGACCTTCAAACTGTTTTAACCAGCCTCTGTTTGCTATTTGATATCCGTGATTTGAAGTATACTCTAGAACTCTCACCTTTTTAACTTTTCTTTGAGTATCAAAGGCCGTCATAAAATAAAATTCTTCAAAAATTGCATCTTCCTTTTTAGGTTTGTCACACCCTCCAACCTTACACCCCATTGCTCTGCTAATCATTGAATAACCAACAAAAGAATCGTTTTCTTGCACTTTGAACAGTTGGTGGTTTATTATGGCTGTATCTATTAAAGGCAGCTCTTGAGAGATTATGTTTTTACTGTAAATTTTACGTAGCTGTTTGTTCATTTTGCCACTCAAATAATCAGGCAAAAAACTGTATGTTGCACTTATTGAAGTATAAACACCAGTAACAATTGCCAAAATAAACAGTACTCTTTTCACCATTTTTATCTAAACCAAAATCCTACCCCTGCATTAACAACCGAAGTTTTTACATTATTGCCATCTATACTTTGCTGAAAATCAACCTTTGCAACAAAATTTGTATTTAAGTAATAAGTTAAGCCACTTGTTAAAATGTTAGATTGATAACTGAGATTAGCAAAATCTCCTTGATTAACGTTGTGGTGAGTATTATAGTTAGAATACCTAACAAACGGCACCAGTTTCTTTTTAATTTTTAATAGTGCTGCAATGTTGTATCCTGCTTCAATGTAATAACCCACCGCAGAATTCCCCATATCTTTACCCGTAAATTCATTGTATTGATTGGTGTTGCTAAGATTAGCAATTATTAATTCTCCTCGGGTCTCAAAGTTTTTATTTTGATATCTATAATCTACTCCAAGCATTTGCACACCTATGGATGAACTATCTGCCATTGCCATTAGGTTTATACTATCTCTATTTACACCGTTATATAAACTAGATTCTGTTTTACCCATATATGCTGCCAAACCTAAGTCTAGCCCTTTAATACCATAATACGTTAGTTTACCAGAAAAATCTAACCCAGACATTGTTACTTGAGAGCCTTTTTGCCGTGCCCCTCTAATCGGTTTTTTGCCACTTAATTTAGCTGAACCATCATACCCCAGAGGTCCGTTAACCAAATATAATTGATAGCGTAACCCTACATTAGTCAAGTTCCCTGCAAACCCAGCCCCTATTTCTCGCCATGTTGTAGGCACTAAAACGTTATCTATTGTTGGTCTTTCTACACCATTAAATGTTGTTGGTTCATGATACTCATTTGCAATGCCCATAGGAATAAGCAAAAGCCCAGCCTGAATATTTAACCAAGGTTTTGCCTGGTGGTTTAAGAAGGCTTGTTCTAGATATACCTCTTTAATGTGTTCAATTTCAATTTCAGTAATAAACGAGGTTTTTTTATCAAACTTATAACCAAAAAGCAACACCTGACGATGAACATCCAACTGGCCGTTATATTTAGTATTTTCACCTACCCTTTGATTGTAGTGAACTTCTCCATAAGCCGCCATTAGCAATTTGCCATCTTTACTATCAATTAAAGTTTGAGCAGAATTTTTTCTATTGGTAAATGTAGAGTCTTGGGGTTGTGCAATAGCACCTAAAGTCAGTAAAAGTGACATTAAATATGTTAGTTTTCTCATTGATTTGTATAATGTACTGCAAAGTTATTTTTATTTAGAACAATTAAAAATAATGAAAATGCTATTATTTATGATTTTCGTCAGGATTTAAAAGGGACTTGAAAAGGATTGAATCCTGCTTAAAATAATCTTGTTAACCGTGCAAAAGAGAAGTTTTGGAGTGTGTTAAAAGGAGTTTGATGATCTACAGTAAAGTATTCTACCATCTCGAAGTGTCGCCCAAAAGTTTTTTCAATATCGTCTTTATTATACTGAGATATTTCTAGACTACTGCACTTTAGAGGTCCATTAGAAGAGAATGTGCCCAATGCAATATGACGAGTATTTTGCTTAACTAGATTAAGGTATATTTCGATGTGCTTATCTTTTGTTAAAAAGTGAAAAGCTGCTCTATCGTGCCACAGATCGTAAGTCTCTATTGGTTTAAAATCTACAATGTCACTTACTATCCATGTTACATTTACCGCTTTATTACCGAGTCTATTTTTGGCTCTTTGTATAGCAGATTTACTGATGTCTAATACAGATACATTTGTGTACCCTAAATCTACTAGTGAGTCTACTAGCAAGCTGTCCCCGCCACCCACATCAATTATTTTAGCATACTTTGGCAAATCAAATTTTGCAATTAAATCAAGGGATGTTTTGGGTTTAGCCTGTGTCCAACTGACTTCGTTTGGAGCTTTTGTACTATAAATATTTTCCCAATGTTCTTTGTTACTCATCTTTTATTTGCGTTTTTTAAAGCCAGATTTAATTCTTTAAAATCCAATTTACCATTCACTGACTTTAGGTACTCTAACATTACCAATGCCTTTTTAATTCTGATTTCTAAAGATTTTGGTTTGTACACTACGTGGATAAGACTCCTTTGTTTACCCTTAGTTAGAGCGTGAAAAACATCGTATGCTTCTTGATCTAACTCCCAAGCAGATTTAAGTTCATCTGGCAAAGGCAACCCATACTCAGATTGATCTGGCTCTAATTTAACTAATAAACTATCTCCCAATTCTAGTCCGGTTTTGTTTCTTATTTCTTTATTGATGTTGATAAAATAGCTTCCATCGCCCCTCTGCATTAAAGCACATTGAAAAGTAACGTTATTGTTAATAGTACGGACCACTCTTCGGTTTTTTACAAGAGCCAACCTATCTCCTATTCGTTGAGGAACCACAATTGCAACATCCCAAACATTGCCAGCTAGTTGTATAACATTAGAATTAAACTCTTCCATATTGGCGTTTAAGCTTCATTATAATTTCCTCTAGACCGTGTAATTTAATTACATAAACGGTTTCTAGCTGCTCACCCAGTTTACCCTTTGGAAAACCTCCTTTACGTTTAAACCACTCTAAATAAGAAATCGGTAAATCACACAATAACCTGCCATTGTATTTACCAAATGGCATTTTTACCTTCACTATTTGCTTTAATATTTCTGGGTTGGGTTGCATCTCGTTCTTCCAATACAATGTGCCATTCAAATATATGCTTATTACTAAATTTATACCTTAATTATAAAGCATCAACACCTGCAATACATAATTGCAACACTTGTGATCTAGCAACATTATTAAACCGGTTTATAAAGTAAAGAAAAGGATGCACGACAAGTTCTTTAAGGAATGCTTTTGTCGCTAGATGTTTTAATCCCTAAATTGTTCTTATAATTTCAGACCTCTTGTCAAGTAATTAATCCACGGTGAGCAATGGCATAAATAATCTAGATTTAATTTTTATTATAATTTACAAATAATAGTACCTATACATAGATTAAAGCTTATTTGTAAATATATCGCTTTCGAAATTCAACAATATTTGCTTAATTCTATATTCTGTATTTTACAATATTTATAATTTGACATATCCTTTGCTTCTATTTACTTTTTAAAGGTTATTCGATTTTTTACAAGGACGTAACCTCTGCATCTTTGAACCAACAAAAAAAGTAAGTGTGTAGAAATATTTATAGCATTTAAGACAATTGGGTGGCAGATATACCCACTAGAATGTATAACAATTATTTCATCATATAACTAACTCTTAGCAAAAGACAAACGACATTCAGCTTTGAATAACTTTAATTTATAAAGGAACCTGCCTGAGGAGGCAGGTTCCTTTTACTTCTAAACCTTTTTAAATCTAATTACTATTAGCTAGACAATAAGACCCAATTTATAGCCTATGGTTTACGTTAATTAGCTTGCAAGCCCAAGGTTTTTGCTATCTCGTTTAGCCAAGCATTTATTTATAGAAGTCAAAGGTCATTCATTAAATAAATTAGCTTACCTCTATCTAAATCTAAGATAAGGCACAATGCACACATTTTAAGTCTCTAATATTTTACTATTTTTACAACCAACACACAATCCTAAAATCTAATTTATGATTACAAAAGTTATTGTTCTTTCCCTTTATGTTCTAATACTTTTATTGATTGGGGTTTATGCCTCTAAACGCATTAAAGATATTAGCGACTACTATGTTGGTGGTAAAAAAATGGGCTTTTGGGCTGTTGCCTTTTCAGCTAGAGCTACCGGAGAATCTGGATGGCTACTTATTGGCTTAACCGGTATGGGAGCAATGGCAGGCCTTTCTGCCTATTGGGTGGTTTTGGGTGAAGTTTTAGGCGTGTTTGTGAGTTGGTTTTTTATGGCAAGTCGGTTTAAAAAACGGTCAGACTCATATGGCTCTATTACTGTACCTGATTATTTAACGTCTCATTTTAAATCTAAAACTCACTTTCTTAGAGGCCTTTCAGCTACCATACTCTCTGTATTTGTTATAATCTACGTAAGCACTCAAATAGATGCAACAGGCATTGCTTTTGAAAGTATGATGGGCTTAAACTATTACACTGGAGCATTGATTGGGTTTTTAATTGTTCTTGCATACATCTTTGTTGGAGGGTTTGTAGCTGTTGTATGGTCAGATTTATTTCAAGGTTTACTGATGTTCTTTGGCCTTATAGTACTACCTATTATAATTTGGTTTGGAATAGGCACCGATGTTGACCTTGTCTCTTCTTTAGACACTATAGACACTAAACTTACCAGTATTTGGGGTGGTAACGACAGCATTTGGTTAAACATATTTACCATTCTAGGCTTTTCAATGATCGGTTTAGGTTTCTTGGGTTCACCGCAGGTTTATGTGCGGTTTATGTCTATAAAAGACCAAAACGAAATTAAAAAAGGGCGTTGGGTAGCCATTTTATTTACGCTACTTACAGATGCGGCAGCGGTAACTATTGGAGTACTTGCAAGAATATATTTTACAAAAGCTGGGCAAGACCCCGAAACTGTTTTAGGAATTGGCGGTGCCGATGTGCTGAGCATGGTAACCGAGAACTTTCTACCGCTTACATTAACTGCTATTTATGTAGCTATTGTGTTATCGGCAATAATGTCAACCGTAGATTCTTTACTTGTTTTAGCTAGCAGTGCAGTTACCAGAGACTTTTATCAAAAAATATTTAGACCCAATGAAAGCCCAAAAAGATTAAATAAAATATCGCGTTGGGTAACTCTAATTATGGCATTTACTGCTTTAATATTAGCTTTTGGTTTGGCTTACTTTAGTCCAGAACGACAAGTTTTCTGGGTCATTATATTTGGTTGGAGCGGTATAGCAGCGTGTTTCTGTCCAGTCATTATTTTATCTTTGTTTTGGCCATCCTACAGTGAAGCTGGTGCAATTGCCAGTATAATAAGTGGTTTTATAAGTGTAACTATTTTAAAGTTTGTGATACAACCTATGGAAGGAATTGGCGAATATTTAGACAAGTTAGATGTCTTAGCTCCTTCTTTTGCTATTGCACTATTATTTGGTTGGATATTTTCTAAAATATACCCCAGCAACAATGAAAGTCCTGTATTAAAAAACTCCATAGAAGACTAGCCACAAAAAAATAAAATATTGGAACAATTAATCGCTTACCTCAAGCAACATTTAGAAGTTTCGGCTCAAGATTGGGAGTATATTAAAAACAAAGTCACTCTTAATATTTGTAATAAAGGAACTATTTTAACTAAAGCTGGTGATGTAGAAAACAATCTATATTTTATTACAGACGGAGTCTTTCGACTATATTTTGAGAAAGATGATAAAGAAATAATGCTCAATTTTGGTTTCCCAGGTTCGTTCATAAGCTCTTATGCTTCATTCTTAACTCAAGAAAAATCAACTTTTCATCTATCTGCTTTAACCTCTTGCACTTACCTAAACCTTGAAAAAAAAGAATTAGAAGACATATATAATAATACAAGTTGTGGGCATAAACTGGCCAAAATCCTTACCGAAAATCTGTATCTCTACTTTTCTAAAAGAGAAAATTCTTTTCTACTTAAATCTCCTACTGAAAGGTATTTAGAACTGCACCAGGAAAAGCCACAATATATTTCAGAAATCCCTCTAAAGTTTCTTGCTTCTTACATAGGTATTACGCCACAAGCCTTAAGCCGAATAAGAGCTAAATTAGCACAAAGTATAAGTTAACCCAGGTTCATTGATACTTTAGTATTATTAGTGCTTTTTTGCAGCGGAAATTAAATATAAAAAATTATGACAAATTCAGAAGATCAATTAAACGATTTAACAGAAAAGGTAGTTTCAGAAGATGTCTCAGTATTTAAACCTTCGGGTGCATTTGTTGGGGCTTCTTGGATGGCACTGCTTTTAGGAATGGTAGCTTTCTGCATTGGATTATGGAATGCTGAAATGGAACTAAATGAGAAAGGATATTACTTTATTGTTCTTCTATTTGGGCTATTTTCAATCATCTCAGTTCAAAAAGCCGTTAGAGATAGATTAGAAGGTGTTCCTGTAACTGATGTTTACTACGGAATAAGTTGGTTCACCACCATCGTTTCAATACTTCTATTGATTATTGGTTTATGGAATGCAGACTTATTATTAAGTGAGAAAGGTTTTTATGGAATGTCTTTTACACTTAGCATTTTTGCTGCAGTTGCAGTACAAAAAAACATTAGAGATTTAGCCTCGTTTAAAAAATAAAATTAATAATTAGAAATAATCCCAAAGCACGAAACTTTGGGATTACTCCTATTGTTCTTGCAAAACTCTAAAGCACAACCTCTACAACATTTTTATTCTTCGGTGTTTTGTGTACTTCGGCTCGACATTACCTGAGCACATCTATTTCAAGCATTAAAACACGCAATTCCTAAAGTTTGTTACCCTGCTTTTTTTTGGTATTTAGATATAACTAAATTAACAAAGACTAATCATAATAGCGATTAAAATCAAAGAGATTTTGGTTTATATGACCTTATTCATTTAAAATATTGACGACAGTCATGCAGCAACCAATTAAATAAATGTAACTTTGATTGAACTAAAATTTTGTAAAAATGAGAGTAATTATAATTGGCTTAATCTTACTTGTTTCTGTAATAGGTTGTAAAGACAATGAAGTAACCGAGCCAGCCCAAATAGCACCCGAAATAGTAAGTTTAACAGCAAGTAAAACTGAAATTAAAATTGGGGAAATTTCAGAGTTGAAATGTGAAGCTAAAGGTGAAAATCTTGAATATCTATGGAATGTATTTTTAGGTGATATTGTGCCAGTTAATGCAGATGCAAGTATTGTAAATTACTCAGGCTACGAATGCTGTGCTGGACCAAAAACGATTACATGTAAAGTTAAAAATGAGGCTGGTGAGGTAACAGAATCAATTGTAATTAATGTTTTAGAATAGCACCAATGAAAGTTTATCCTTTCTTTATTTTACTGCTTATTTTGGGTTTTAATAGCAACAACACCTATGCCCAATGTTGTGCGGCAGGAACGCCAAATTGTGATAATGGATTGGCAAACGGCTCTGGTAAGCATGTATTATCCCTGTCTTTAGGCCATCAATACTCGTATTCAGATCAATACTATCAAGGTACTACACTTTTCGAATCCAATTATATTAAAAACTCTTTCTTCCATTTTGGGTCTTTAAGAGCAAGTTATGGTGTTACGGAAAAACTTAAACTAGTTTTAGACTTAGGGCATTTTTATTCTAAAGCACAAACATTAGAACAAAGCAATTATTTTAGAGAAGCGAAAGGATTGGCGGATGTTGGCATATCTGGATTATATACTCTTTATAATAAAAACAACTTACAACTAGCACCAATATTTAGACTTACACTTCCGTTTGGTCAATTTGATCAAAAGTTTGGACCTGTAATTTTACCTATTGACTTACAACCTTCTGCGGGGAGCTTAAAGTCCTCTGCAGGGTTATATAGTGCTTATAAACTAAAAGACAATTGGTCTTTAGCCTTGCTTGGCACATACGAAATATCCAATAAAATTGAAACGGAGCATACTTCTTACAAGTATGGAGGATTAACCAATCTTAGATTGATTGCAAACCACAAGTTTAATAAATCTATATCCGCTGGATTACACGTTTGGTATCAAAACAGAGAAAGAGCCGAAGACCAATTCAAAGAATTAATAAATGCTACAGGGGGGCAGCTACTTTTTGTGTGCCCAACAGCAGCCTATAATTATAAAGATTGGAGGCTATCTGCACGATATGAATTGCCTGTCTATAAAAACATGAACGGCACTCAATTAACTAATAACCACAGAATTGCGGTTCGTTTAACACGAAGTATTAATCTAGATAAAGACAGAATTATAGACTCTTTAAACTTGAACGTTTCGGGGGTATGCGGTATGTGTAAAACCCGCATAGAAACTGCTGCACTTTTAAACCCTAAGGTAGTTACCGCTAACTATGATTTGGGAACAAAAATATTGAACATTAAAGTTTCTACGGATTTTAATAAAAACACCTTAATAGAAAGTCTCTTGGCCGCCGGACACGATACAGAAAACCAGAAAGCTACTGAAGAGGCTTATGATGCTCTGCATTTTTGTTGTAAGTATAGAGAGTAGTCCATAAATCACTCAAATCTACATTTGTTTCAAAAGTATCTAAAAACAATGCCTTACGTTTGTTTACTGAGTTTTCTGAATAAAACTTCCGTAATTTTCGGAGTGGTCTTTTGTCACTGGTTATTTCAAATTATAGACTTATTTCAACCACTATTTCATTTCTTCTGTTGGCCATTTCATACGGTGGATTGTACCCAAGGTAGCTAAATCCGCCTTTATATTCAATACCATTCTCATCGAGCAAAGATTTTAACTTATTGGTGTAAGTCTCAATTTTTTCGTCTGTGGACCAACCTCCAAACTGTATTGCTGCAACAATCTTTTCAGGTTCTGCTTTGAACTTGACATTTGCATTATCTGGCTTTGGAAGATCCTCTAATTTCATACCTTCTGGAATTTTAAACTTCATTGTAACAGAATCATCCATATCCATTGTAACGGGAGATGTCATTGCTATTTTTTGTTGATTTTCATTTCCTCCAAAAATGTAGCCGGCCAATCTTCTAAAACCTGTTCCCGAATTGCTTTTATATGTCTCGGATTTCATCACGGTATAAGAAAACAAGGCTGGTTTATATTTTCTTACCTCAAAGTCTTTATACTTCTTTAATACTGTATACCCGTGCTCTTCTGTATTTTTTGTACTTCTACCGCTTACAACTTGTGCCACAACAAAAACAATCAAAAAAGTCAAAGATATGATTGATACTAATCTCATAATGGTACAACATACAAGTGCAAATTTTAGTTCATTTTACTAAGTCACTTCCCAATACAAAAGCGAGTAAAGATAGAATCCAATACCTCGTCATTGGTAACCTCGCCTGTAATTAAACCCAGTTGATACAGAGCATTTCTAATATCTAAAGCAACCATATCGCTGGATATCCCAAAGTCTAGTCCTTCAATTACTTTTTTTAGAGCTTCAGAACTTTTAGCCAATGCATCTGCATGTCTTGCATTATTAACCACGGTTTCGTTTCCAAACTCATATTCGCTGGCAATAGCTTCTAGCCTGCTTACCAATGAGCTAATATCTTTTTTCTTTGCAGAAATAAACACCGTGTTTTCTGGCCAATCACTGGGCTTATAGCTTACATCTTCTGCCTTATTTGCCACATAAATAGTCTGTGCTATTTCAGGCAATTCTTCCACCTCTGTATTAAACTCTGCGACACTAGTTTTAGAAATATCAAACAAGTAAACCAACAATTCTGCTTTTTGCATATGTTCTTTGGTTTTACCCACTCCAATTTTTTCTATGTGGTCTGTACTTTCTCTTAGCCCAGCAGTATCTATTAATCTAAACTGAATGCCGTTTAACGTAAATACTTCTTCAATTGTATCTCTTGTTGTTCCTTCTATATCTGAAACTATGGCACGTTCCTCGTTTAACAGAGCATTTAACAAGGTGCTTTTACCTGCATTTGGTTTACCCGCGATTACTGTGTTTATGCCATTTTTAAGTACGTTACCTGCAGAAAACGAACTTCTTAATTTTTCTATTTGCGAAAGCAAATTGTAAATCAAAGCTTTAAGCTTTGGTCGGTTTGCAAATTCTACATCTTCTTCACCAAAATCGTTTTCCAACTCAATAAGTGCTGCAAAATCAATGAGCTCTTGTCTTAAAACAGAAATATCGTTACTAAAACCCCCTCGCATTTGACTTAAGGCCATTTGCAAACTAGCCTCGCTATTACTGCTTATCATATCAGCAACTGCTTCGGCTTGAGCTAAATCTATTTTCTTATTTAAAAAGGCCCGAAGAGTAAACTCCCCTGGTTCTGCCATCCTTGCACCCGATTTGATAAGTGTTTCTAAGATTCTTTTAGTAATATAAGGAGACCCATGCCCTGATATTTCAACGGAATTTTCTCCGGTATAAGAATGTGGGTTTTTAAAAATGCTCAACAGCACCTCGTCAACTTTAGTTTGTCCATCTACTACATGACCATAATGAATGGTGTAGCCTTCTGCATTTGTTATGTCTTTGTCAAAACACGTATTGGCAATTTGTATAGCTTGAGCACCGCTTACTCTAACAACCGCTAATGCGGATACCCCACTTGGCGTTGCAGGTGCTACTATAGTATCATTAAACTTATTCAAAACCCCGTTTCTATTAACAAATAAAGCTGCAAAGGAATGCAGCTTTATTCAAATATTAAAAAGATAATTAAAGTATACCTCTATTTACTAAATTCTATTACTACATCTGCAGTTGTTACGGTGGTAACTCCTGCATTGGTCGTTTCTTGATTTAGTGCATATTCAAACACCATTTTACTAGCTGAAAGCTCAGTAACTTTTCCTTCTTGTACTAAGCCCGTAGATGTTGTCATTTTTAATGTTTTAGCAGCAGCATCATACTCATACGTTCCTTCAGTAGTAGTTACAGGAATGTCTTGTGTTGTTGTATTAGGGAAACCTGCTGTTGTTACAATCTGTGTATTAACATATCCAATTGCACTTGTTAAGGTGCCATCTGCTTTGTACTCAAAAGTACCTTGCTCATTGCTACTTTTAGATGTATATGTAGCCATTTCTATACCGGCCAAAGTAATTACACCATTTTGCTGCTCCATACTTTCAAAGTTCCAAACACCTTCAACACCAACTACCGCAATTCCTCCGCCGCCAGGTATTACGTCTTCTTCTTTACAACTTGATAAAAAAGCTAACGCAATCAATATAAATGTATATTTTTTCATAATTGTTATCAAAGATATTAGAAATTCAAACTCATACTAAATTTACTATAGAATTCAAAAATTTCGTTTACTGCCTCATCTGCTGTATCAACTAGTTTAAACAAGTACAAGTCCTCTGGACTTACATTACCTTGTTGCTCAAGCATCACTTTTTTTATCCAGTCTATTAAACCTCCCCAAAACTCTGTACCTACTAATATTATTGGGAACTTAGCTGTTTTTTGAGTTTGCACTAAAGTTAGTGCTTCAAATAGCTCATCCAATGTTCCAAAGCCTCCAGGTAATACTATAAATCCTTGAGCATATTTCATAAACATTACTTTTCTTACAAAAAAGAACTTAAAGTCTATGCTTTTATCGTAATCAATATACTGATTGGAAGATTGTTCAAAAGGCAGGTCTATGTTTAAACCTACGGAAGCTCCTTTTTCTTGACTCGCTCCTTTGTTACCAGCTTCCATAATACCTGGACCACCTCCTGTAATTACTCCAAGTCCAACAGCCGCTAGCTTTTTCCCAATATCCACCGCCGTTTCATAGTACTTTGTGCCAGGTTTTGTTCTTGCAGAACCAAACACGGAAACACAAGGGCCAATTTTAGATAGCGTATCATATCCATCTACAAACTCTGCCATTACTTTAAATATGTTCCAACTATCAGAGCTTTTTATCTCTGGCCATTCTTTGTTTTCAAATGCTTGTCTAATTCTCTCTTGGTTTTTCTCCGTCATCTATATGTGTTTTGTTTATTGTACTATCTAAAAATAAAAGTGCGAATGTAATTACTCCGTTAATGATTATAAGCTCAAATCCAGCTTTAAATCCCTCAATTATTTTTGGCATACCAAAATAATATCCCGCAGTAAGTGCTATGGACAATAACGATATTGCAATTACATGCTTGTCGGTAAACTGTAATTTTGTTAAAATTCCGAAGGCAAATAAGCCCAATAGCGGACCATAGGTGAATCCTGCAGCTTTAAACAATCCACTAATTACAGCATCGTTATTCACCCAATTAAAAATAAGGATGGTTGCAAATAATACTACTGCAAAAGCTATATGTACTATGCGACGAGTACCTAAGTTTGTTGGTTTAGTGCGTTCAAACCCCAGGAAATCTACACAAAAACTAGTGGTAAGTGCAGTAAGTGCACTATCTGCACTGGAATATGCTGCTGCAACAAGCCCAACAATAAAAAATACTCCCACTAAAGGGCTGGCATTTTTTAACGCCACAGTACTAAATAACTGATCCGATTTTTCAAACCCAACAATTCCTTTTATTTCTACATATTGATAAAGCAGAGCTCCAAGACTTAAAAACACAATATTTACTACTAAAAACAATAACATCTGCACATATATGTTTCTTTGGGCACCTTTAACATTGCTTATACTTAAGTTTTTCTGCATCATGTCTTGGTCTAATCCAGTCATAGCTAAAGCAATAAATGCACCTCCTAAAAACTGTTTCCAAAATACATTATTGCCATTGCCTTTAAAATGGAAGATTTGTGAATTGGGATCTGCTGATAAGTTGCTAAATGTTTCCGCCCAAGTCCAATCTAAATCTTGAACAATGTAAACGATGGTTAACACCACTGCAGCTAATAAAAAGAACGTTTGCAAGGCATCGGTATATACCACCGTTTTTATACCATTCTTGGTAGTATATGTAAATATTAAAACTATGGTTACAGCAACAGTAGCCCAATATGGCCATCCAAATGGTTCAAATATTGCTAGATGCAATACCCCAGCAACCAGGTATAGTCTAAAACTTGCACCTATTATTCTAGATAGCAGAAAATATGCTGCTCCTGTTTTGTAAGAATAAAAGCCAAACCTTTTTTCTAAGTAAGTGTAAATAGAGGTAAGCTTTAATTTATAGTATAGTGGAAGCAATACTTGAGCAATGACGAGATAGCCCAACATGTAACCCATTACAGTTTGCATATATCCAAAGTGAGTATTTGCTACCCAGCCAGGTACAGAAAGAAAGGTAACTCCAGATAGTGAAGCCCCAATCATACCAAAGGCCACTAAAAACCACGGAGATTTCTTATTGCCTGTATAAAACGATGTAGAATCTGAATTTCTTGATGTTAACCAAGAAATCAGAATAAGCAGACCAAAATAACCTACTAGTATTAAAAGTATTTGTACTGGAGTCATTTATTCTGATACTTGTAACTTTTGGCCTATTTTAATTACAATAGTATCGAGGTTATTCCACTTTCTAAGCTGAGCTTCTGTTACTCCAAATCGTTTACAAATGTTGTAAACTGTATCTCCTTTAACTACCTTATGATATACTGGCCCATCAACTGCAATTTCTTTCTTTATTTCTTCAATTTCTTTCTCCGTTTTTGGTTTTTCCGGCTCTACCTCTTTCGGTTTTGTTTGTTTAGGCGTGGAGAAGGTTCCTTTCTTAAGTGCTGCTTCTTTGCTTAAGTATATTTTTTGCCCTACACGCATTGCCGTTGGCTTTAAATCTCTATTCCATTCTAACAAATCTTCTTCAAACACATGATACTTTTCAGCTATTCTGTAGATGTTATCTCCTTTGGCAACGATATGATGTTCTGGCACTTCAACAACCTCTTTTTTAATAGCTCCGGGTTTACTAAAATCAATCTTTTCTGTTTTAACACTATGAGGATTTACAAACTTATCTTCTTTGGGCTCTTCCCAATCAGGTTTTTTATCTGCTAACTTAACAACATCACCACTTGCTCTCTTTTTCTGCATATAAAGCATCTCCCCTTCTTTAGGTTGTGCACCAAACTCCATTCTATTCTTCTTGTATAATTGTTTGAGTTTTATTCCAAATTTTTGTGAAATATTGTGCATTGTTTCACCTGGGAGCACAGTGTAATTTACTTCTGAACCACGTCTTCTTTTTGGCTTTAAATAAACAACATCGCCTTCGTTTATTTCCCCATCTTTTGGCAAATCATTCCATTTTCTTATGTGTCGTTCTTTAACAAACGTTTCTTCCGCTATAGATTTAATCGTTTCTCCAGCTTTAGCCGTTTTAACAGGAACACCATTAATATATTCTCCTTGATGAATACTTGGCAAACCCATCCCCGGCATTTTCTCCAAATCAAAAGCTTGCAGTTTATAGCGTTCTATTAAGTTTATTAATATTGACCCATATTGAGGGTTGGTAGCATATCCTGCCTTTCTTAAACCTTTACACCACCCTTTGTAATCTGTTAATCTTAACTCAAAAAGTGGGTGGTATCTCCAATTTGTGCGTAAAAATTCAGAGTGATCCTTGTATGAAGATAATACATCAGGATACGCTCTAAAACATTCATCAGGAGCATCGTCATCAGCATAAATTACATTCCCGGTCCAACTTCCTTTGCATTTTATACCAAAGTGATTATTGGCATATTTTGCCAATCTACTGTTACCGCTGTTACTTTCAAGAATACCTTGGGCCAGAGTTATACTTGCTGGCACACCACTTCTGTGCATCTCTATTACAGCTAAATCTTTATATTTTTCTATGTACTCTGCAGGAGTTTGCTTTTGAGCAAACACAGGCGTTGAGCACAATACGGATATGATTATTATAAGATTTCTCATTTGAATATTTTAGACAATTGCCAAAAGTAGTTTAGTGGTTAAAACTGCAGAGCAACTTTTATACACTTATCGACATGTAATGTAATGAATTGTCTTTAAAAGCGTTTTATTTGAAGTTACTATTAAACAGTTAATGAAAAAGTTTCTATTTTTAGTTTTAACGATTAGTTTTTCCGTATTAGTATTTGGTCAAAATGTGCCACCAGCAAAGTGGTCTCATTCCGTTGCAAAGAAGGAAATTAAATTAGGTGATGTAATTGAAGTTGTATACGAGGCTGTAATTCCTGAGGGAATGCATATTTACTCTAACGATTATGGAGATTGCCCACCTATAAAAGCGAAATTTATTTTTATTAAAAACAGTTCTTTTGAGCTAGTAGGAGGTGCTAAACCAATCGGTTCTCACAAGTATGTAGATGACATTTTTGAATGTGAGGTTGCAGACTTTGAAAATAAAGCTGAGTTTAGACAAAAGCTAAAAGTACTGAGTGCTAGCCCAAAAATAAAAGGAACACTTGAGTACCAAATGTGCACTCCTGACGGCATGTGTGTACAGCACGAGTACGATTTTGAGGTAAAAGGATTTAAAGTAGATCAAGAAAGCACTCCAGTAGTTGTTCCCACCCCTGATCAATCAAAACCAAAGGAAAAGAATCCTGAAAAGGAAGATCAACCTGAAACTCAAACAGATCAGCCTGAAAATTCTAATACGGCTTGCTCTACTTGCGATAGCGTTGTAATTGCTAAAATTGACGAAATTTTAGGGAATACAGGAGCTGGAGCTGCAACAGAATTTGGTGAACTAATAAATGCAGACGAAGTAAACTACACAAGCTACAAGGCAACATCAGAAACGGATACTGCCTCTTGTGTTAAAAAAACATTTAACGGACAATCTACAGAAGAAAATATTTCTTATTGGGGCTTTTTTCTAGTTGCATTTCTATCAGGATTAGCTGCTCTGCTTACACCTTGCGTTTTCCCAATGATACCTATGACGGTTTCTTTCTTTATGAAAGATGGAAGCAAGGCTAAAGCTAGAAAAAATGGAATTATTTACGGATTAAGTATCATTCTTATCTATGTATTTATTGGAACATTAGTAGCTGCTACGGCTGGCGAGGCCGCCGCAAATTGGCTTTCTACACATTGGCTACCCAATACATTCTTCTTTCTAATTTTTGTAGTTTTTGCAGCTTCATTTTTTGGAGCTTTTGAAATAACATTACCAAGCTGGATTGTAAATAAAGCAGATCAACAAGCAGATAAAGGCGGTTTAACAGGTATCTTTTTTATGGCCTTTACCATTGTGTTGGTATCATTTTCTTGCACAGGGCCAATTGTTGGTAGTATTTTAGTGGAGGCAGCTGGAGGTAAATTTTTAAAACCTCTCGTTGGAATGTTTGGTTTCTCATTGGCCTTTGCCATTCCATTTGCATTATTTGCGATTTTCCCAAGTTGGTTAAACAACCTACCTAAATCTGGCGGATGGTTAAACTCTGTTAAGGTAGTTTTAGGATTTTTAGAATTGGCTTTTGGTTTAAAATTCTTAAGTGTAGCAGATCAAACGTACCACTGGGGATTATTAGATAGGGAAATTTACATTGGTTTATGGATTATCATTTTTACCCTAATGGGCTTATACTTACTAGGCAAGCTTAAATTTTCTCATGATAGTGATATGCCTTTTATAAAAGTACCCAGACTTTTAATGGCCATAGCAACATTTGCCTTTGTCACTTATCTGGTTCCAGGTTTAGTTGGAGCTCCTCTAAAGGCTCTTGCAGGTTATTTGCCTCCAATGAGCACGCACGATTTTAACATTGTTCAAAAAATAATTAACCCAAATGAGATAACTCAAGGTTATATGGGGGTTAAACCAAAATATAATGAAAAGCTTCATTTGCCAGATGGAATAAAAGGATACTTTGATTACGAACAAGGAATGGAAGTTGCCCGTAAAATTGGCAAACCTGTATTCTTAGACTTTACAGGTCATGGATGTGTAAATTGCAGAGAAATGGAAGCTAGAGTGTGGTCAGACTCTCGGGTTCATAAGTATTTGGAAGAAGACTATGTTGTTATTTCGCTTTATGTGGATGATAAAGATTTAGAATTGCCTAAAGATGAGTGGCATTATAGCAAAGGAGGAAAGCTTATTAAAACTTTGGCTAAGAAAAACAGTAACATACAAAAATGCTTCTTTGGGGCTAATGCTCAACCTCAATACGCATTGCTAGACAATAGAGGCAACTTGCTTCAACCAACAAGAACTTACGACCTTAATAAAGAGAAATATATCACTTTCCTTAAAAGCGGCTTAAAAGAATATAAGAAGCGTATGAAAGCGGAAAAAATTAAGAGATAACATGAGTATTAGATCACACTTTACTGAAGCTCAATCTATACTTGAAGCATTTCTTGCGGACGATAAAAACTTTGAAGCAATAGAATCTGCAGGTAAACTTCTGGTAGACAGCATTAACCAAGATGGCAAAATACTAAGTTGTGGAAACGGAGGTAGTCTTTGTGATGCCATGCATTTTGCGGAAGAGTTAACCGGCAGGTACAGAGACAACCGCCCTGCAATTGGAGCAATTGCTATTGGAGACGCAAGTCATATGGCCTGTGTTGGAAATGACTATGGATATGAATATGTTTTTTCGCGTTATGTTGAGGGAGTTGGCCGTAAAGGCGATGTTCTTTTGGGCATTAGTACAAGCGGCAACAGCCAAAATGTAATTAATGCTATTAGTGCAGCAAAAGCAAAAGGCATGAAAGTTATTGGCTTAACTGGAAAAGACGGCGGTAAAATGGCTGGCTTATGTGATGTGGAAATTAGAGCTCCTTTTTCTAAATACGCAGATAGAGCACAAGAAATTCACATTAAGGTAATACATAGCCTAATAGATTTTATTGAGCGAAATCTTTAATGACTACATATACTCAAATTTTATACCACCTAGTTTTTAGTACCAAAGGAAGAGAAAAAACCTTAACTAAAGATAAACGAGAAGATCTATACAAGTACATCTTCGGAATATTAAAAAGGAAACAATGCAACTTATATAGAGTAGGTGGAACCGAAGACCACATACACATAATAACTCAAGTGCATGCAAGAGTTGCACTAGCAGAATTAGTAAAGGAAATTAAGGTGGCCAGCACTCTGTTTGCCAAAGAAAAAAAGCTTTTTCCCCATTTTAAAGGGTGGCAATCTGGCTATGGTGCATTTACTTACAATATTGACCAAAAAGATAACTTAATTGATTATGTAATAGATCAGGAAGAAATTCACAGTAAAAAACCTTTTGAGGAAGAATATCTTGATTTATTAAAAGAGCATAGTGTAGATGTAGACATGCGTTATTTTAAATAGAATTAACACTTGTAGGTAGCTCCCTAGAAATTGACTAATTCTTAAATAAATTTTAATAAAGCGGTTACAATTTAAACTTTAAATATTTAATCTTCTTGCCATCCGCCAGCCACATTTTTTCGTAGAATGTTTGGATATTGGATAAATATTCTGGAATCTCTTTCCATGTATAAATATCATCGCTATCTGCATAAATCTCCAGGTTTTGATCTTCAATTACTTCTTTGGTATAGTTATAAAATCGCGTAGAATCTGACTTTAAATTCATAATCGCTCCATCTTTGGAAATGCTTCTATACCTATCCAAAAACATAGCATTGGTTAGCCGTTTTCTTTCTTTAGCGTGTTGTGGATCTGGGAATGTTATCCAAAACTCATCAATTTCATCTTTCGCAAAAAACTCTTCTATGTTACCAATCATTAACCTATGAAATCCTACATTCTTAATCCCATTTTCTATAGCATATTGAGCTCCTTTCCAAATTCTGTTTCCTTTTACATCAACACCTATAAAATTACGATTAGGAAAACGCTCTGCTAGCCCTATAGTATACTCGCCTTTGCCACACGCCAATTCAACTGTAATTGGGTTGTCATTCTTAAAATAATCACTTTTCCATTTGCCTTTCATCTCTTTGTCATATTCAAAGCAATTCTCAAAAGCTGTAACCTCCGCAAATTTTTGAAGCTTTCCCTTTTTTCCCACGGGGCGAATTTAGTTATTAGAAGAGAGTTATTACTTTTTTCTGATACTGTTATGTTGAAGAAGTAAGAGGAATCGATGACCTTTGCATTGAGAAGAACATTGAAATTAAGTTTATCCATTTTATTACTTTTAGTCGCTGGTCGCATAAATGCTCAAAACAATCCTATAGACTATTCTAAATTGTCTAATTGGGCAGCACACCCGCTCATTGCAGATGCTTCTGACTGGACCAACCCTTCTGATTCTTTTTATGATGTTGATGTATTTTTTGTGCAACCAACTATCTACACTCAAAAAAAGTTTAAATCTTATTCTGCTTCCATTAATGACAAAAAGCTCAGGAAATCCATCCAAGAGTCTACTATTAAAAATCAAGCAAGTGTTTTTAATGGGTTAACAAATGTTTATTCTCCGTACTACAGACAAATGCACTATGATGGATACTTTGAAGAGGATTCTGTAAAAAAAGAGCAAGCTTCAGCGGCGTTTAGTGTTGCATATAGCGATGTTCTAAATGCTTTTAACTATTTCTTAAAGCATTACAACAACAATAAGCCTTTCGTTTTAGCTGCTCATAGCCAAGGCACTAACCATAGCGAACGCTTGTTAAAGGAAGTTATTTTAATAAATAATGATTTAAAAGACAGATTAGTTATAGCCTACCTAGTAGGTATGCCAATACAAAACTCTTTTAATGCCCTACCCAATTGCCAAAATCCAAACCAAACCAAATGCTTTATATCCTGGCGAACTTTTAATGCATCATTTAATCCTCCAATACAAGGAGACACTATTGTTTGTTCTAATCCAATAACATTTAATAGCAGTAACAATTGGACTACCAGCTCAGCTCATAAGGGAATATTATTTAAATCCGGAAAGTTAAAACTAAAAAATGCTGTTTCTGCCAAAGCAAGCAATGGCTGGTTAAGCATAAAAATTAACAAATGGCCACATAAATGGATATATAATTGGGATGACTATCACGCTGCTGATTACAATCTTTTTTGGAATAATATTAGAGATAATTTAGGCATTAGACTTAAGATTTACAACAAAAATAAAAATCAAACTAATGTTAGCAATGTCAAAAAATCAAAATCAAACTAATTATATATTCGCACTCATTCCACAAACATGAACAAGCATACTTTTTTAAAGATTAGTAGATTATTTCTGAGTTTTCTATTTGTTTTTGGGGCTATTAGCAAGCTTATCTCTATGCCATTTTTTGATGGCATGGTTGCAGAGCTGTTTTTAGGAGACAACTATTTTAACAATGCAAAAGGTATGTTTTGGACCCAATTAGTCGGCAGAATTTTAGTCGCTGTAGAGTTAGTTATTGGTGTTGCATTATTGCAGAACAAATGGTTTAAAAGTATAGTACTACCTGCTACCATTATTACCCTTTTACTGTTTACTATTCATTTATTTTACGCAAGCTTAAACACACCTAATGGTTTTACAGAAGGTAACTGTGGTTGCTTTGGAGATGTTTTACCTATGACTAATCTGGAAAGTATTTGGAAAAATATAATTGGCCTTGCAATAGGAGTTTGGGTTTGGTTTAAATATACAGCAGAGAATAAATTTTCATCCTGGGTATCACCAACAATGCTTGGTTTAGTTACCATGTTTACGCTTTCTTTTGGCATTAAAAGTTACGGTAAAACAGAAGCTTTTACACCTCTTAGTGCAGTAAATACAGATAGCATTCTAACCCAGACTAAGGTTGAAGCTGAAAACGTAATTATAGGATCTGAAAAGCCACAAGAAGAGTTAATAATAAGTTCAAAAAGTAAGCCTACAGATAAGCCAATTAACGAGGAACCGAAACAAGCTGTAATTCCAGAGATTGAACCTGAAATTAAAACCAGTGCACAAGCACCTCCAAAGCCAAATACCGCAGATATAATTCTTCAATATGCTAAAAATCTCAAGAGTCAAAATCTAAAAAATGGCAAAAAAATAGTTTGCTTATTTAGTATGACTTGTAGCCATTGTCAAGAAGTATATAAGGACATCTGTTCTATGTCTGATAATGATAAACTACCCAATATATCTTTGGTAAACTATGGAACGGAATATGAACAAAACTATTTCTTTAGTCAAGCTGGAAACTTCAAGCACCTCCATAGTCTTATCACAGATTACACCGACTTTAAACGGATGTTAGAAGGACACACTTACCCTCGTATACTTGTTTTTAACAACGGTGAAATAGCTAAAGAATGGGATGTAGACAGCTATACCAAAGAAGACTTTATGCAGTACTTTGGCATTGAAAAAATTGAAGAAAAAGAAGAGAGCGGCGGAGGTTTACAACTTGAAACTGGTGGATCCCCTTGGTAATAAAAACTAATAGATTATCAATCTAATGATTTAAAATTTCTGTTTAATCTTAAATACTTTTTAATTAAACCATAAAAAATATCTACCTCAAAATCGTTCACAACTTAACGGGCTAATAAATTAGGGGTTTGTATTGTGCTGAAAGGGTTTCACTTTGGCTTTTCATTGTATTTAATTATAAAAATAGAACTTTTTTGTCCCATTTATGATTAAAATCATACAATAATGACCAATATTGGTTTGTTATGTGAGCAAAGTCACTTTAGAGTTTAAAATCGTATTTAACTTTGTAGTAGCATTTCAAACAAGATGTGAATTGTAAGGAGATAACATCTTCTTGTTTGAATTAAAGCAATTAAAATATTGATGTTTCATTGAGATAAAGGTGTTTTTAACCAATGAAATAATCTAAAGACTATATTAACGGGGGTTAATATTTTTAGGGTTAATCGATGCCGGTAGATTTTTCTTCCGGCATCTTCTTTTTATACCCTTAATGTTTAATGAAAAATGATAACTCGAATTTTTACTTATGCAGTAATAACCGGTTTTAGATTATCTTAATTTAAGCTGTAAACCAATTTTTAAGTTTTGAAGTTGAGCTTTCTGTTCGTACGTAGTAAACATAGAACCTATGGATTTTGAATACCCATAACTGCCCCAAACGTTAAGCTTAGAACTTAACTTATACTTTACTCCCACAGACCCAGAAATTTGCAATAGCTGCTTAGCAATAAATGATTGACTAGATAAGTCCATTACATTAGATAAATATTTTGTTCCTGTAGAATCCACAACTTGCTCAACATTTGAGTATTTGCCCTTAGCACTTTTTAGAAACCCAATATTTACTCCAGCTTCGCCAAAATATATTAATCTGTTTTTTTGTATTTGGTATTGTAAGGCGAGTGGAATATTTATATATATAAAATTAGCCACACAATTAGGGCATTCAATAACTTCTTTATCTGTACCGGTAGAATCTATACGTTCAGAAATTAGAGCAGCAAAATCTCCATTTTCAAGATCTTGGTAGTTTCTCTTTATTAAATGATAGCTCGTATCAAATAGCCAATCGGTTTCTGTGCTTAAGTAGTTTGTTTGCTCTTGTATTTTAAGCATCTCTAAACCCGACTTAATTGCCCAATTATTCTTTCTAACTTCCACATTTAAGCCATAACTAAATGCGTTAAGTGGCTTTTCTTGCTCTTTTAATTTATTTAAACCATCAAATTGCGATGTTCTTTTATATAAGTTAAGTCCAACAAATGGAGATATTGATATATCTAACTTCTGTTTTGGGTTTGGCAGTTTACTAATCGTTGTGCTTTTACTTTCTTGTTTTGAAGTAAGAATTACATCTCTTATTGAAGTTAGTTCTACCTTCTCATCAACCTGATATTGCGGAGAGAAACCATTGTTTAGAGGAAAATAATTTGTTCCTAATCCAAATGGACTACTGTAATCAATTACCCCCGCACATCCTATCATATCATTCATATTTATAGGAAACATAAATTGAGGTAACTCTAGTTGTGAAGGGTCAAAAACAAAAGTTGACGTAATAGAATCATCCACAGTTAAACAATCTAAGTTTACCTGGTTGTTTTGTATTTTGTTGTTATCTATTCTTTTTACCACACCACTGTAATCACCAGATAAATCAATGCTAGAACTTTGATTTCTTACACCAAGAAAATAGCCAATGCAACCTACTATTAACAATAATCCCAAACCACTAAATATCCAATTATACTTAGCCCAAAAACCCACTTTTTGGCTATCAAGTAGTGTTTCCATTTCTTGCCAATGAGCGTCAGAATACTCTAAACCTTGCTGGTCTAAGTTATCCTTAAATATATCGTCTATTTTACTCATACTCTTATCTCAATCCTTTTTTTTTCACTTGCATAAAGTTGCTCAATTGCTAATTTTAGCTTTTTACGAGCATCGCTTACATGCCACTTGCTTGTCCCTTCTGAAATACCTAAATAATCTGCTATTTCTTTATGCTTAAACCCATCTATTGCATACATATTAAAAACCCTTTGAGTTACATCTGGAAGTGTTTTTAGCAACATCCTTAAATCCTCAACTTGTAATTTTTGCTCACCTAAATTAAAGTCAACATTTTCGTTAACATCAGCATAATCTGTTAAATGAATATTTGCTATGTATTTTTTCTCCTTTCTAAACTCATCTATAAAATGATTTACCATTATGTTGCGTATCCAAGTTGCTAAGGCATACTGGTTATCATATTTATTTAAGTTTTGTAGTACTTTTAAAAAACCGCCATTTAGTCTTGATACAACATCATTACTATTTGTCACATATCGTAAAGCAATGCTACTCATTAAAGGGAAATACAATTTATATAAGCCGTTCTGAGAACGTCTGTCATTTTTAATGCATCCTTTTATAAGTTCTTGCTCACTCATAGTAATTTAGCAAAGCCAAGTTATGGCTTTGCTAAAAGCTTTTTATTTACTTAGTAACAGTTTTATTGTTTTGTTTTCGTTGCCAGCTTGTAAATGGATAAAGTACAACCCATTTATCTGATTTTTCAAATCTAAAGATAATAAATTATCACCGGTGGTCATATTTTGGTAACGTTCTAATACTACTTCACCTATAGAGCTTAACAACTTAATTGTTACATTTTTAGAAGATTTTAATTCTACACTTAGGTTTACAATACCATTACTAGGATTTGGGTAAGCCCTAATTCCTGTAACAGATTTAGCAGGTATACTTGCTCCAATTAGATTAGTTTGATCCATTACATTTGCCAATACAATACCAGAAGTACAACCTAAAGTACTATAAAAATTAAATTGCTTACAAATAGTATCTAAGCAATTGGTGGTTCCATCTTGCATTTGCATACAAATATTAAAGTTAGAGTTATTTGTTACTCCTGTATAGGTGTGACTAGGGTTGCCAGATTTTGATGCAGAACCATCTCCAAAACTCCAAGAATACTGTGTGGAATTTGTTGCACCTTGACTGTTATTTACAATATATATTTTGCATTTATCTAAAGAATCTATTCCAAAATAAAACGATGCAACACAATCTGGGTTACGCTGAATATCTTTACCTAAAGAATCACAAAGGTTTCCTTGAGCATCATAAACCAAATACCACACAACAACTCCTTGCTGGCCTGTAAAAGTATGGCTGGCGTATTGCCCTTGGTAATCTGTAGAAGTTGAACCTTCTCTTACAGTAAATTTAGAAGAACCTCCAGTTGGCGGTGTACTACCTTGAAAATAGAACTTATCTTTATTAACAGAATCTGTGTAGAAACTAAAATCCGCAGTACAAGGTTCAGGCACATATATACCACATGTTGTTACTGGAGAACTTAAAAAACCGCCATAATTGGCTTCGCCAAATATGTTATTGTTATCGTGGTAATCATATATAAAACTGTCAATTATTAAGGTATCTGTTGTACCCCAGTAGTTGTTGTTAAATGTAACATCCTTATAGGTGGATGGATTACTATTTGAACCATAAATTTCTACCTTTCTACCTTGAGTAGTGCCTGGGTAAAAATCAAGGAAATTATTTCCTTTAAATTCTACAACATCCAAGTTGGTGGTAGCCACAAGTCTCCAAATTTTAATCATTGGATTATGGATTGTAGAAAATCTATTTCCAGATTTATCTATTGTGTTATTGTAAAACAAAAATTGCTTTGGAGTACTTCTAAAATTAAACTCTATTCCATCTTCAATTTCTATAAATCTATTACAGCTAATATCTGCTACGCTATCTACATCAAAATCATAATAATTTACAATATTTCGTACTTCACTCTTTTGCATTTTAAGAACATTGGCAGTCATTCCAAGTCCAGAACCGTTAATAATTTTACTGTTTAAAAAAGTTAAAGTATCAAATACTGCTGTTGAAGAAATAGGATATGTATTTGCTTGATAACTATAAAAAGTGCAGCTATCTATTAATACATTAGGAAATGTATTAAAAGTTGAAATACCATAGAAAAAATTATGGAAATAAACATTCTTAAAATCAACTTCCACTTTTTCCATATAGAAAAGTTGGTTAACTCTTACAGAATCTCCGCCAATAGAACAATGAGAAAAAACAAATCTTTGCTTAGTCACTTCATAGGTTTTTTTCTTTAACCTAATATTTATATTGTTAATTCTAATTACCGAATCCTTAGTTCCTTTTGCGTTGATAATGCCATTAACATCTAATTGAATATAACTTGTTGCATATACCTCAACCCCAGGGTTTATTGTAATAATGGCAGCACTATCAATAAGTGTATTTTGAGAAACAATATATGGACTACCAGCTAAATCCCAAGTTTGAGATGAGGTTATAATAGTTGGTAAATTAGTTTGGGCATTTATGCTTTTGAACCCGATTAAGCAAAAAAACAGTGTTAGAGCAGGAATTAATCTTTTCATAATATTGGATTATTTACTCCTATATACGTAAGGACTTATTAAATGGTTGGGTATGACAAAGAAAAAGCGAAGATTTCTCTTCGCCTTTTTTACTTAATGTCTAATTACTGGTGATTTTATACTTGGGGTTGGGCTCTTACCACCTCCCCAACTGTTATTTCCCCTTCCGTCTCCATTTCCGTTAAAGATATTGTCAATTCCTTCATTTCTATGTTGTGGCCTATATGAATTAGATGATCTATTTTCATTGCAGGGATCACAAGTAACAATAATTTTGTTAGCATCCTCTGGATCAACGTAATACGTTTCTTTTGTTTCTTTATAGTATCCATCTTTAACCTTCACTTTTTCGTGTTTCGATGAACTAAGGTCAAATATTAAGCCCACCTTAAATGCATTATGGTTATTTAACTTTGGAATATAATTTAAGCTATATGCCGTACCAATAAGATTACTGCGGTCTAAATCCACCATATTTCTGTCTTCTCCTTGCACTATTTCATATCTAAGATCAAGAGAAGCAAAATCTGTTAACCTTAATCTCAACCCTGCTCCCGCTTGCACCACAAAAGAAGTGTTAGAATGTACATTTTCTCTTGAAGTGGGTTCTACATCTACTGGAGCATTGTACATCCCAACTGTTTGGCCTGTAAAATGCACTCTAGGGCCTGCCGCCAAATTTATATATGGCATTATCGCTCCTTTTGCATACTCCAAATGTGCACGCAATAAAAAATCGTGGGTGCTAGATGATAAATATGTATAACCTAAGTCATTATTTATTGTATTTAAAATCACTTCTTTTTTAGTAGATCTTCCATTGGCCTGAAAACCCCAATCAAACCCTCCATAAAGTGCTATATCTTTTATCTTTATTAGGTTGCCGCTCATTAACTGAATGTTCATTCCGTGAGAGTTATTTTCATTGTTAAAAGTTTCTCCCATTTGGGTATAATGCAAGCCTATCCATGCTTGAGAAATTGGGCCATTGTGCTTAACTCTTGTCCATTCATATTTTGGCTCTACCCATGTTTTTTTTATGAGTTCTTTGGCTACTTTATCTGCTTTGGAGCTTATTTTACCTGAGTCTTTAGGCACTAATTTTATATCTTTAAAATTCAAGTATTTAGTATTCAATTGTAGTGGCATAATAGGCTCTGACTTCAATAACTCATTTTTAGTATATAAAACTTTTATCACTTCCTCTTCTTTGGAGCTTAATTTAGTGATGAGTGGAGAGCTACTTGGGTTGTCTACAATGATATTTTTTTTCGCTGTATTGTGTTCTACCTTATTGTTAATGTCAGTTCCATTAAAAATGGAAACTAGTAACAGAACAGATCCGGTTAATATGGTGCTCATAATTATTGTTTTGTATTTAAGTGTTATTATATAAATAGAAACCAAAATTGGCCAGAAGTTGATTCTATTTTTTTTATTTAATTCGTTTTCTAGTGCTTCCCAATCTCCCACCTCATAATCTGCCACTAAATTAACAAGTTTCTCAGTAAACAAATGGTCTATATGTATTTTGTCTTGCTGTTTCATTTCAATAAATCCATTATTAGAGGTTTCAGTTGTTTTCTAGCTGAGCTAACATGCCACTTGCTTGTACCTTCTGATATTGCCAACTTAGCTGCTATTTCTTTGTGCTTAAAACCGTCTATCGCAAATAGGTTAAAAACTGTTCTTGTTGCCGACGGTAAGTTTTGTAGTAACTTTAGCAGGTCCTTACTTTCTAGTTTCACTAATGCATTCGAGTCTACATAGACTTCCTGTTCTATTTCTGTAAGGTTTACTTTTTTAAATCTTCTTAGTTCTTTACGAGCATAGTCTATGGCTTCGTTTTGTACAATTCTATATCCCCAACCGTCGAAAGAACTGTTCACTTTATAAACGTGCAAGTTTTTAAATATCTTTAAAAATGCTTGGTTAAGCACTGCTAATGCATCGTCTCTATTATTGCAGTATCTTAGACTTAATCCTAACCATTTAGCGTGATATGTTCTGTAAATTTGAGATTGAGCCAAGCGGTCTCCTTCCTTTGCCCTACTAATAAGAACAGTAATAGATGCTGAATCTTGATTAATGGTTTTATGTTGAAGGGTTAAATCCACTTTATGGTTGTTCTTTACTTATTACTACGACACTAGTTACCTAAATGGTTGGGTAAGGTTTAGATTTTTTTTATTTTGCACCGTTGTATTAACATCAAGAAATAGATAATAACTATGCCAATTAGAATGGTGCCTGATGAAAACAAAAGGCAAAATAACCGAAGAACAACCCCTACAAACAATCAAGGAGGAGGACTAGGAAAACTGGTTTCTTTTTTACCCTTAGTTCTTGGCTTTCTTATTAAGACACCAAAGTTACTAATAGCTTTAATAGCACTGGGTGCTTTGTGGTACTTTGGCAGAGGTTGCTTAAACTCTTTTGTTGGGGACACCAATACGGAGCAAAGCAACTTGGGTAGAGGAGCAGACTTAGATCCAAAAGAATATGACAAAGCGGAAGTTTACGCTCCATTAGCCGAGAACTCTAAAAATGTAATGCCAGAGCGAGTTTCTTTAGAAAAGTATTGTCCTACCAGAAAAAATCAAGGTTACCAAGGCAGTTGTGTAGGTTGGAGCAGTAGTTATGCTGCAAGAACTATTATGGAAGCTCGGGCAACAGGTAAAAACCCAAATAGTGTTGCGTTTAGTCCAAGTAGTCTTTACAACCAAATATCATTACCTGGTTGCCAAGGAGCATATATTAATAAAGCAATGGATGTAATGCATAAAAATGGTGTTTTACCATGGAATGACTTTCCGTACGATGAAAGCACTTGTTCTAACAAACCAAGTAGAGCAGGCTATCAGAAAATGCAGAATTACAGAACAAGAGGGTACAATAGACTTACTGTAAATGGAGACCCTCAAGGTATTGACATGTTAAGTATGAAACAAAACTTAGCACAAGGTGCTCCAGTTGTTATTGGTATGATGGTAGGTGGCAGCTTTATGCAGGGTATGCAAGGCCAAGATATCTGGATTCCATCTCAAAACGATTACCGCATGAGGGGTTTTGGAGGACATGCAATGTGTGTAATTGGATATGATGATTACAAAGCTGGTGGAGCTTTTCAAATAATGAACAGTTGGGGACAAGAATGGGGACGGAATGGAATTGGATGGGTACGTTATAAAGACATGGAATTTTTTACCAAAGAAGCATATGGCCTTTACCCTATGGGAAATGCAGGTAAACAAAACCCTACTAAGTTTCAAATGGCATTCGGCTTAGTAGCTAAAAATGGAGGTTCTTATATTCCAATAAATCAAGTGTCTAATAACTATTTTGAAACCTCTGGTGCTTTAGCAAAAGGAAGTAAATTTAAATTAGAAGTTGCTAACTCTATTGAGTGTTATACGTACATATTTGGAATGGAAACTGATAATAGCAGCTATGTTCTTTTTCCTTACACAGCTAAACACTCTCCATATTGTGGCATTACCGGTACAAGAATATTTCCTAAAGATCATTCTTTGATAGCAGATAATATTGGCAACAAAGACTACTTTGCTATTGTGGTTACAAAACAACCTATTCAATACCAAAAAATTAATAATGCTATTAATAATGCTAGAGGAAACTCATATCAGCAGAAAGTAAACAATGCATTACAAGGAGCATTAAAACAAGGTGTTCGTTTTCAAAGCAATGGTAAAAGCATTCAGTTTTCTACAAATAATGATGGCAACCAAGCTGTCGCAATGGTTATTGGTGTAAATAAACGTTAGAAAGTATTTATATGTCTAGCTTATGAAAAAACACTTACTTGTACTAACTCCATTAATCGTACTATCTCAGTTTATTTCCATAGGCTTTTTGGTATTTACAAGCAAGATTGTAGTGCTAGATATTGGATTGATATTTCAAGCATTGTTTTTGGCATTTGGAGTTTGGGCAATTAAAAGTGTTGGAGAGCAAAACTGGAGTGTTTATCCTCTACCCAATTCCAATAGCAGTGTTTCAAATAGTGGACCTTACAACTATGTTAGGCACCCTATGTATACCACTTTAATTTTCTTTTTTTTGCCAATGGTAATAAGAGAAAACAATTGGTATAGTTGGCTCTTTTATGGCATCCTTGGTTTAACCCTAATATTAAAAATTAGCTTTGAGGAGAAACAACTTATTGCTAAACATCCAGAATATCAAGATTTTAAATTAGCCACTAAATACAGATTAATACCTTTTGTTTGGTAAAAAACTAAAACTATGATTTCAGTTGAAGAAGCGAAAAAACGAGTAATAAAAAACTCCAAAACACTGTCTAAGATTTCAATTTCTTTAGATAATTGCCTTAATTATGCTGTAGCTGAAGACATTTTAGCCCCCTTTCCTTTACCCTCTTTTAGGCAATCAGCAATGGATGGGTATGCCGTAAATCTGTTGGAAAACACAAACAAATTTCTTTGTATTGGGGAAATTGCTGCAGGCAGTTCAAGGACCGACAATCTTAAAAAGGGAGAAGGAGTAAGAATATTTACAGGAGCTGCAGTTCCTGAATCTGCTAACTGTGTAATTATGCAAGAATGGATAACAGCCTCCGAATCTGAAGACCATTACAACTGCACTATAGACAGCTCAAAAAAAGTACTCTCCAATCACCATATTAGACCAGTAGGCGAACAACTATTGAAAGGTGCAATTGTATTAAAAAAAGGAACGGCAATAACACCCGCCGGTATTGGCTTATTACGATCTTTTGGCATTACAAAAGTTACTGCATTTAGTCGTCCAAAAGTTGCCGTTATTGTAACAGGAGATGAACTTATGTTACCGAACGAAGAGCTCAAACATGGTCAAATTTATGAGAGCAATTCTTTTGGAATTAAGCATACATTAGAGCAAAAAGGATTTGAATCGCCTAGTGTTTATTTGGTAAAAGATAACTATACAGAACTTACTCGCACTTTAAAAAATGCCTTAGAAAACTACGATTTAATTATAGCCACAGGCGGAATATCTGTAGGTAAATATGACTTTGTAGGTAAAATTTTAAAAGAACAGGGAGTTAATGAAATATTTCATAAAGTAAAACAAAAGCCTGGGAAACCACTTTTTTTTGGCACCAAGGATAAAAAAATTGTATTTGGCTTACCTGGAAATCCAGCCGCGTCTTTAAGTTGCTTGCACGAATATGTTTTACCTTCAATAAAAAAAATAAGCGGATATACAAACCACGGAAATATCACGCTAAATCTTCCGCTTAAGAACAGCTTTAAAAATAGAGGTGACAGAAACAAATTTTTAAAAGCAATAATTAGTGATAACCAAGTAGAAATTGTAGATGGTCAAGCATCTTCTATGTTACATTCATTTGCTCTTGCAAATTGCTTGGTAAATATAAAAGGAGTAAGTAATCAACAGGTGATTGAAAAAGGTACCTTGGTTGAAGTACATCTTTTGTAGTAAATTTTTTCTCATTTTATTTTATTATTGAAGGTAATAACTTCTGTGCTACCATGTATAGACCATATCTGGGCATTTTTAGCCTTATTACCTATCGTTGCATTTTTATATTCTTCAGTGGGACATGGCGGTGCAAGTGGTTATTTAGCACTTATGGCTCTATTTAGTTTCCCCATAGCATTTATGCGTCCATCTGCATTGCTATTAAACATTTTTGTTGCTGGTATTTCATTTTACTATTTCTGGAAGAACAATCATTTTAATTTCAACCTTTTTTATCCGTTTGCAATCACATCTATACCTGCATCGTTTATTGGAGGGAAGCTTAATGTTAATCCGGCGTTGTATAAACATATATTAGGGGTGTTACTAATTTTTGCAGTTTTAAGGATTTTTGGTGTTATTGGCAAAAAGGAAAGCACAGACACCAAACAAATTAATCTAATTCTTGCCTTAATAATTGGAGCCATTATTGGGCTCTTTTCTGGTATGATTGGCATAGGTGGAGGTATTATTCTAAGTCCGCTTATTTTGTTGTTAAATTGGGGTAAGGTTAAGGAAACTGCCGCAGTGTCTGCTCTCTTTATATGGGTGAATTCAATTGCGGCTATGGCAGGTTTAGTGTATGCTGGAGTTGAAATACCAAAATCTAGCTTTATGCTAGTATCTTTTGCTCTTATTGGTGGTGCTATTGGTGGTTACTTTGGAAGTAAAAAAATTGAAAACAAAACATTAAAATATGTTTTAGGTGGGGTTTTAATAATAGCAAGCTTAAAATTGTTGTTCGTTACCTAAAATGGAAATTACTATTAAATGTTTCGGGTTGTTAGAAGATGAGTTAGGTGCATCAGAGATTAAAATTGAGATTAAAGAAGGGTGTACCCAATTTGATCTAGCATCTAAATTAGAAACCGAACATCCTCAACTTAAAACCATACAATACCAAATAGCCATTAATATGATGGTAAATGATGCTGAAAGTACTATTTCTACAAATGACGAAATAGCTTTGCTCCCACCTTTTGCTGGAGGATAAAAATGACGGATAAGGAAAATATTAGATATGCAAGACATCTTGTTTTAGATAACATCGGGTCTGAAGGACAGTCTAAACTTGCTCAATCCAAAGTACTAATTATCGGCATTGGTGGTTTGGGTTGCCCAGTATCTCAATACTTATCTGCTGCAGGTGTTGGCAATTTAGGTTTAGTAGATGGAGATGCTGTTTCAATGAGCAACTTGCAACGTCAAATACTGTTTAACGAAAATGATGTTACAAAAAATAAAGCTGAAGTCGCCCAACAAAAATTATCACTGCTAAATCCAAACGTCCAAATAAAAGCCTACCCCTATTATATCAATAGCGAAAACATAATTGAGCTATTTAAAGATTTTGATGTTATTGCAGATTGCTCGGATAACTTTTCAACTAGATACTTGGTAAATGACGCAGCAGTAAAGCTAGATAAGCCTTTTGTTTATGCTGCATTGCACAAATTTCAAGGTCAACTAAGTGTATTCAATTATAAAATGGGGCCAAGTTATAGGTGTCTCTTTCCTGAAGACAAAAACAAACAAGAAGGTCTAAATTGTAATGAAGTTGGCGTTTGGTCTGTACTTCCCGGAATTATGGGAACATTACAAGCCAATGAGATTATGAAAATACTGGTAGGGTTAGGAGATATACTTAGCGGAAAACTGTTCACTCTTGACAGTACAAATAACAAAAGTTTAACTTTAAATTTTAGACGTGTTGAAGAACAAATACAAATTGCTGAAAACAGCATTTTAGAATCAGAGGCTTGCTTCTCTAACTCAACATATTCTTTAAATTATACCGAATTTTGTTCTGTAATTAAAAATGATGTTGATCTAATTGATTTACGTGAAAAACATGAATATGCTGCGACAGAATTTAACAAAGCACAACGCTTACCCTTTAGTGACATAAAAAACTGGATTGATTATCTTAGCACTAAAGACATTTACCTTTATTGCACTGCAGGAAACAGAAGTGCTGCGGCTGTTAAACTTCTTAGAGAAAAAGGATTAAAAGCTTTTGATTTAAAAGGTGGTTTAAAAAATATTGAAGAAAGAAATTATGAGTGAAAAATTATCGAAAGAAAGAAAAATAAAAAACCCCTTTGTACAGGGAGCAATTAGCCCTCAGTTTATAGCAGAATCTATTGCAAAACATCAAACAAAAACCAATATTGGTGCACACGAAATATTTTTAGGTCAAGTTAGAGCTGATGAAATAAATGGTAAAGTTGTATCAGCCATAAACTACAGTTGTTATGAGGAAATGGCTAAAGAAGAAATGCATAAAATCAGGGAAGAAACATTTGAAATGTTTGACCTAAGTTGTATGCACATTTACCACAGTTTGGGAGAAGTTAAAACTGGGGAAATTTGTTTATTTGTATTTGTCTCATCCGCTAGAAGAAAAGAAGTTTATAAAGCCTTAAAACATTTGGTTGAAGCTATAAAAGAGAGATTGCCCGTTTTTGGTAAGGAACTATTTCAGGACAATACATACGTTTGGAAGGAGAATAAAAATGATTGATATAACTCATAAATCATCAACTTTAAGAACTGCCATTGCTAGTGCAATAGTTAAGCTGGGTAAAAAAGCAACAATGGATGCTATAATCAATAAAACAGTACCAAAAGGAGATGTATTAGAAATGGCTAAAACAGCTGGTTTATTTGCGGTTAAAAATACGTCGAACAGTATACCTGATTGTCATCCCCTTCCTGTTGAATTTACGGGCATAGATTACCAGCTACACGAGGCTAATCTGGAAATTGAAATACTTATTACTGTAAAAACAATTTACAGAACCGGAGTTGAGGTTGAAGCTATGCACGGTGCTTCTATAATAGCGTTAACAATGTACGATATGCTGAAGCCTATAGACAAGAATATTGAAATTCAACGTATTAGGTTAGTTAAGAAAACTGGGGGTAAATCTCAGTACTTAAATAGAACAAAAAGACAATTTTCATCGGCTGTAATTGTATGTTCAGATTCTGTAGCAGCTGGAAACAAAGAAGACAAAGCAGGTTTAGCCATTCAATCCAAGCTAAAAGCAAATAACGTTAGCTTAAATGCCTACAGCATTATTCCAGATGAAAAAAGTGAGATTGAGAGTAAAGTAAATGAGCACGTGAGCCAAGGAATGGACCTTATAATTTTTACAGGAGGTACTGGATTATCACCCAGAGATGTTACTCCTGAAACAATTGCTCCAATGTTAGAAAGAAGCATCCCTGGAGTTGCTGAAGCGATAAGAAAATACGGACAAGATCGAATACCATTCTCTATGCTCTCACGCAGTATTTGCGGTACTATTGGGGGGAGTATTATTTTAACGCTACCTGGTTCTACTAAAGGTGCATCGGAAAGTATGGATGCCATTTTCCCAGCAATATTGCACAGCTTTAAGGTGCTAAAAGGTCTAAGACACGACTAGCTATTTTCCGCTAAGGCTTGTTGCCAAGCCCAAGCATGTTTCATCATATCCTCTAAGTTATATGCTGCATCCCATCCAAGGACTATGTTTACCTTAGTTGTGTCTGCCCAAATTTGTTCAATATCACCAGCTCTTCTTGAGCCAATTTTGTATTTCAACTTAATATTATTCACTTTTTCAAATGCAGAAACTACCTCCAATACTGTATTCCCATTACCCGTACCCACATTAAAGGTCTCCACATTTTTGTCCATTGACTCCGCAAATTTTAAAGCTTTAACATGTGCTTTGGCTAAATCTACAACGTGTATATAATCTCTAATGCAAGTGCCATCTACCGTTTTGTAATCGTCACCAAAAACGGTAAGTTGCTCTCTAATACCAGCTGCAGTTTGGGTTACAAACGGAATTAAATTACTTGGAACGCCTAATGGCAATTCCCCAATTTTTGCACTTGGATGTGCTCCCACTGGATTGAAATATCGAAGCAATACAGCCTTAAAGTCTTTGTGTTTAGCATAGTCTTGAATAATTTCTTCACACAAAATCTTGGTAGTTCCATATGGGCTTTCAGCCTTTTGAATTGCTGTTGCTTCAGTAACTGGCAAATCTTTAGTTGCTCCGTATACAGTGCAGCTAGAAGAAAAAATTAACGACGATACATTGTGGTCTTCCATTTGTTTCATTACGCTAATTAAGCCCGTAATATTATTGTGGTAATAGGCTATTGGTTTCTCTACAGATTCGCCAACAGCTTTGTACGCAGCAAAATGAATTACACCATTAAACGTATGTTTACTGAATAAACCTTGCAACACTTCAGCATCGTTAAGATCCCCAATTACTAATTCAATTGGTTTTTTTGTTATTCCTTCAATTCTATCTTTAACTTTTAAGTTTGTATTTGAAAGGTCGTCTATAACCACTACGTCAAATCCTTCATTTTGGAGTTCAACAACAGTGTGACTTCCAATGTACCCTAACCCTCCAGTTACTAGTATCTTGTTTACCATAAAGTATGGCTGCAAAATTAAAATAAAACCTGTCTTAAATACCTTTCCTTTCTTTTGTTCTTATTAATTTAGGACTAGATTTAGACCTCACTTTTTGCAAAATAGTTTTTGAGTTATCCTCGCTTTTTCAACATTTATTTTTTTATATAAAATATTAGACGTTCATTTGGTAATACTAAGGTCTTTATATGAAACACTCACACTACTATCTATTACTTCCAATGTTGTGCTGTGTCCAATTTCTAAAGGCACAGACGCCAACAGCTTCTTACAGTCATACTAGAGAATGCCAAAATCAATCCGTTACCTTTAATAATCTATCTAGCACTCCCACAGGCACTTTAGTGCAATATAAATGGGAATTTGGAACTGGGGATATTGGAGACACCAGCAATTTAGAAAACCCAAGCTTTACTTATACAGTTGATGGCATTTATGGTGTTACCCTAATTGTTTGGAACTCTCTAGGTTTAGCTGATACTACTAGTCAAACTTTTAGAATACATCCTACTCCAAAAGCAGCAGCAGCAATAACAACACCTTGTTTTCCCTTTGCAGTTGAAATGATAGACAATACTACCATTTCATCAGGTACAGCAACCACAAGACTTTGGGCCATAAATGGCAGCACTTCGGTTAGTAGTATTTTTTATAACAATCCTATTTCAACAGGTAACTATAATATTAAACTATGGGTTAAGTCTGACAAAAACTGCGAAGACAGCATTTCACAAAACATTACATACACAGACCCCCCTAATATTAGTTTTACGCCAAATGCTCCCTTGAACATATGTAAAGGAGATTCAATTTTTCTATTCGGTAACGGTGCAAACAACTACATATGGAACGATAGTATAAACAGTAAAGACGTAGTTGCAAAAGAAAGACAATACTATGTTGTTGAAGGATTTACCAGCAATGGTTGCAGCAGTAAGGATAGTATTTTTGCTAATGTTATTGACCTACCAGTTACAACAATAAGCAATGACACTACTATTAGTATTGGTAACTCAATAATGCTATCAGCTAGTGGAGGTGTATCTTATAAATGGACCCCAGAAGAAAGCCTTACTGACCCAACGGCTAGTAACCCAACGGCTAAACCTATTGAAACAACAACCTATGTTGTAAGAGTTACAAACTCAGGTGGTTGTTCAATATTGGACTCTGTTACCATAACTATTGACACAGAATCTCATATTCCTATTCCAAATATGATTACTCCAAATAACGACGGATATAATGATGCTTGGAACTTAGCTAATGTGCCAAACTTGGGAAATGCAAGTGTGCATATTTTTAATCGATGGGGGTGGGAAATTTACAAATCAGAAAAATATCAAAATAATTGGAAAGGAACTTACAATGGTGAGCCTTTGCCCGATGGAACTTATATATATGTAATTAAGTTTACAGATAATAGCAGAGAGCCATTAAGAGGAACATTAGAAATATTAACCAATACGCAAAAATGAGAAAGCTAATAACTACAACATTCGTTTTAGCATTGGTTACTCAACTTAATGCTCAACAATTGCCCTTATATAGTCAATACTACTTTAATACGTTTATTCTAAACCCAAGCCACACAGGCATTGATGCAGGAACCAACTTAAATTTAGTTGCCAGAAAGCAATTTTCAGGATTGTCAAATTCTATTGGCACATACGCTGCAAGTTACCAATCAAGGAATAAAGATAAACCAGCTGGTTTTGGATTGTATTTTTATAACGACAATATAAACCTTTTTAAGACTAATGCTATATCTGGATCTTACGCATACCACGTAAAGCTAGATGAAAATAGAACAATGAGTTTTGGCCTTGCATTATCTGCTTTAGATCACAGATATAATGCATCTAACTTCTATACAGTAGACGAAAATGACCCTGTTATTGCCTTATTAGGCAATGAAGGTGGAATAACTTTTGACGGTAACTTAGGCGTAAATTTTGATTTTGGAGAGTTTGAAATTGGCATTGCTAATCTTCAAGTATTGCAAAATCAAGAAGTCTTTAGCAATACATCTAACCAAAAATCTTTATATACTTTAACAAACCATTGGATGCTAAATGCAGGTTACACAATCAATATAAACGATGAGTTAAATTTAGAACCTTTCTTACTTTACAGGAAAGTTAAATACGTCCCAGGTCAAGCAGATGTAAGCTTATTCCTAAATTGGATGGAAAAGGGTTACATTGGAGTAGCTTACAGGGATGGGATGTCTTTCTCATCTATGTTTGGAGCTAGAGTGAGTGAAGGTGTAACTTTGGGTTATGCGTTTGACTTAACAACACATAAACTTAGGACTGCTCTTGGCAACACCCACGAAGTTATGCTAAAGTTTGAGCTTGGTAAAGCAACACCTTCAAACAAAACAAATGATGAAGTAATTGCTAACGTTAATAAGCAAAATGCCTTAAAATTGAGTGAAATTGAGCTTGAAATTGAAAAACTGAAAGCAGAATCTTACAAAGCGGACACCGTATTTGTTGAAAAAGAAGTCGTAGTTAAAGAAATTCCATCAACCAAGTATGAACCTGTTCCCAAAAAAACTACTCCGTCAAAATCAACAACCTACCCAAGCAAGTCTACTTCTAAACTAAAAACTAAGCCTTACGTGCCAGCTGGAGCTAATTATTACCTAATCGTAGGATCTTTTGGTTCATTAAGAGCCGCTCAAGCACACATAAGGAATTTAAAAAATAAAGGATATATGTCTTACGATAAATACGATGGAAGATCTGGCAGACATTATGTTCATTTAGGGGCAAACGACACCAAGTCACAAGCATTGCAACAACTCTCTTCTTTAAAGGGAAGCGGTTTGCCGCTTTGGGTTAAAGCTATGTAGGTTTATATACCATTTTATAGTGCTTAATATTGGCTTCCAGAAAGATGTTACCCTCTTTTTCAAACCCATATTTAGCATAAAATTCAACAACTTGTATTTGAGCGTTTAAGTATATGTGTTGATTAAGGTCTATGTGCTTTAAAACTGTTTGCATTAAAGCCTCGCCCACACCCTTTCCTCTGGCATTCTTTAAAACAGCAAACCGTTCTAGCTTAATCCCTTTGTCTGTGTTTCTAAATCTACACGTGCCTACCGCTAAATCATTTATCGTAGCTATAAAATGCGTGCATGAAGTTTCAAATTCATCATATTCCTCTCGTTCATCTACATTTTGTTCTACTACGAACACTTTTTTTCTTATTGCAAATACACTTTCGAAATCTTTTGCAGTGCTTGCTACATCAACTTTAACCTCTTTCATTTATAACCAAATATCCTTAAATCAAAAACTCATATCGTACCAAAATTGGCATAATTCAAATGTACTTGTTCCAAATCAAAAGTATTTACTCTACCAAACAATTCTATGAAGCTTTTAAACTGTGCTTAAATGGTTAAGTCCATAAATTAAAAGATGTGCAATTCTTAAAATCCAATTGCATTCAATTCATATTTTTAGATATAAGCATTACCATTGCATAAATTTTATACATTTGTTTGTAAACAATGAGTTGGTTTAAGAGAGTTAAAAATGGTATCCTCACTAAAACACAGGATAAAAAGCCTACGCCAGATGGTCTATGGTATAAGTGTGGTGAGTGTAAGGAGCCAACTAGCACAAAAGAATTTGAACAAAATCTTTGGGTTTGTCCAAATTGTCAATCTCATGGTAGAATAGGATCTAAAGAGTACTTTTATATTCTATTTGATAATGAAAAATTTGAAGAGTTTAATGCTGATATGACATCAGGCAACCCATTGAACTTTGTAGATACAAAAACATATCCTCAAAGGCTTGAGTCTTCTAAAAAGAAGAGTGGGCTAAACGATGCAGTTAGAACTGCTGTAGGCAAAATAAATGGGCACAAAGTTTCAATTGCGTGCATGGATTTTAGTTTTATTGGTGGATCTATGGGCTCTGTTGTTGGTGAAAAAATTGCAAGAGCAATTGACAAAGCAATTGAGTTAAAGGTGCCAATGATCATAATCTCAAAAAGTGGTGGTGCAAGAATGATGGAAGCAGCATTTTCTTTGATGCAAATGGCTAAAACATCTGCAAAACTTGCTCTACTTGCAGAAGCTAAACTTCCATACATTTCTGTTTTAACAGACCCAACTACAGGTGGCGTTACTGCTAGTTATGCTATGTTGGGTGACATAAACATAGCAGAACCTAAAGCATTAATTGGATTTGCAGGCCCAAGAGTTATAAAGGAAACCATTGGTAAAGACTTGCCTGAAGGGTTCCAAAGAAGTGAATTTTTACAAGAAAAAGGATTTGTAGATTTTATTGTAGAAAGAAAAGACTTAAAACAAAAGTTAACTGAAGTATTTAACGTATTTGCTGTTAATAAACGTTCAACTAGAGAATCTAAAACAACACAAAATAAAACACAAACTGTAAAAAAATGAATTTTCCAGAAAACTTAAAATACACTAAAGACCACGAGTGGGTGCTTATTGATGGTGACATTGCAACTATTGGAGTAACTGAATTTGCTCAAAGTGAATTAGGTGACATTGTATTTGTTGAAATAGAAACTGAAGGTGAAACTTTAGACAGAGAAGAAGTGTTTGGAACAATTGAAGCAGTTAAAACTGTTTCTGACTTATTTATGCCGTTAAGCGGAGAAATTGTAGAAATTAATGAAGCTTTGGAAGATGCTCCAGAATCCGTTAATGAATCTCCATACGAAAACGGTTGGATGATAAAAATTAAGATGTCAGAAACTTCAGAAACAGCAGATTTAATGGATGCTTCTGCGTATAAAGAACTTGTAGGGCAATAGCACTTACTCCTTTTGAAAAAGGCCTTAATACTTGCAATTCTATGGACAGCATTTATTGCGACATCTTGCTTATTACCAGCGTCTGCATTTAAAAAATTTACATTTGACAGTCTTCTTCAGCTTGATAAGTTAATACATCTATTGCTATATTTTGTTCTAGTAACTTTATGGTTGCTTGCCTTTAAAAATATAGATTTTAAAAAGAAGCTCTTGGTTTTGTTGGCTTCTTTTTTTTATGGACTTCTAATAGAGTATATACAAAGTGCAACGCACCTTGGCAGAAGTTACGAGCTAGACGACGTTATATCCAATACTGTTGGTTGCATAATTGGCCTATTGTGTTTTAACGGTATTAAAAAACTAGTTCCACTTATAAAAAAGTATTTACCTTTTATTCAGAAAGAGTATTAATGAATAAATAAATACGTTAAATTTGAATTAATAATGTTATGGAAGTAAAAAAGAATGCGAAAGCGGATCTCAAAAACAAAAGATTTGACTTCTTCTTGGTCGGTCTTACGTTATCGCTTCTCACGATTTTCGGTGCTTTCTCGTACACAGTTTACGATGGAAAAGCCAGAGAATTAGAGAACATTGTGGTTGAAGAAGACATTGTTGTAATGGAAAACACTGTTCAAGAAAAGAAACCTCCTCCTCCTCCTCCTCCACCTGAAATTGAAGTTGTGGATGATGATGAAGAAATTGATGAAGAAGATAATCCTGAGATTGAAGAAAATGAAATAGATCAGGATACTGAAATGGAAGAGTATGAGCAAGAAGAGGAAGAACCTGAAGAAACCAATGAAGTTTTTGAAATCTTTGACGTTTCTGAAAAAGCAGTATTCCCAGGCGGTGATGAAGGTCTTCAACGTTTTATTGCTGAAAACATTACGTACCCGCCAATGGCATTAGAAAACGACATGCAAGGTACTGTAAATGTAATGTTTGTTGTAACTAAGACAGGTAAAGTAAAAGACATCGCTATTCTTGGGTCCAAAAAAGGTTTTGGATTAGAAGAAGAAGCAATGAGAGTAATTAGAAAAACATCTGGCCAGTGGAAAGCTGCTAAGCAAAGAGACCGTAGTGTTGATATGCGATTTAGAATTCCTGTGAAATTCCAGATTTTTTAATCATTTATAAAATCATTTTAAAGCCCTTGAGATTTATTCCTAAGGGCTTTTTTATTGCCTATTTTTAAGAACCAATTATTTCTTTACAGCAGAATAAAGTAGGGTTAAAACCTTAATAAAATTCAAATATTAGTCCTCACTCCTATCTACTAATTTTGGAGGGAGAGTTTTGTTTGCTTTAATGCCAAGTTGCTTTAATTGTTCTGTTCTTCTTACTAAATTCCCACTTCCTTCTGATAATTGAGTCATTGCCTTTTTATAACCAACTTGAGCTTCTCCCATTTTTTTACCTACTCCTATTAATGTTTCAGTAAATCCAACAAATTTATCGTACAACGCTCCTCCTTGTCTTGCAATTTCAAGAGCATTTTTGTTCTGCATATCTTGCCTCCATATAAACGAAACAGTTTTTAACGTTGCCAATAAAGTGTTGTTTGATACTAAAACTATATTCTTGTTTAACGCAAACTCAAACAGACTCGTATCCTCTGTCATAGCTATACTCAATGCACCCTCAATTGGCAAATACATAATTACATAATCCGGCGAGTTTATGCCTAAAAGTTCGCTGTAATTGGTATTTGAAAGACTAGAAATATGGTCTTTAATAGCTTTAATATGTTTAGCAATGTAAACCTTTCCTTCGTCTTGAGTTTCCGCATTAAAATATCGCTCAAAAGCAACAAGACTCACCTTGCTATCTACAACCAAGTTTTTATTATCCGGAAGGTAAATTATATAATCTGGCCTAAAATTATTATTATTTTCGTCTTTAAGATTCACTTGTTTTCTGTAGTGAATTTCTTTTTCTAAACCCGCAGCTTGCAATATTCTTTCTAGCTTATGCTCTCCCCAATCTCCTTGAAGTTTTTTATCTCCTTTTAGAGCAGAAGTTAAATTCTTAGCTTCATCACTCATTGTTTTGTTTAAGTCTTTAAGGTGATTAATCTGCTCTTTTAAGCTTTGGTTATCTTTTATATTTTCCTTGTGTGTTTGATCTACCTTTCTTTCAAAATTTTCAATTTTATCTTTAAACGGAGTCAGCATAGCCATTAGCTTTTCCTCGTGCTTTTCTTGCATTACCTTACTATTATGGTAAACAACCTTATTGGCTATGTTTTCAAAATCTTTGGCCAATTTGGTGTTTAGCTTTTCTAGCTCCTCCTTTTGTTCTACTAGTTTTTGCTCGGCATGGGTAAGGTTAGACTTTGCCTCAATATAGGCAGAGTTTATATTGTCTTTTATCTCACGCTCTGCTTTTAAATCTCCATCTTTTTTAACTCCTTCAGCTTTTAGCTCTTGCTCAATACCCTTATACTTTTTAATAACTAAAGCGTTAACAAAAAAAGCAGTAATTCCAATGCCTACAATAAGGGAAGCCAGGCTGTATAAAAAAATCTCGTTCATAGATAAAATAAATGTCCAAAGGTAAAAATTCTAAGGTATACTTTCTCCGTCATTATCAAAATGAAGTTGAGGCTAATTTGCTATAATACTTTTTACAAGATTTTAAATACAATTTTGAAGCCTCAATTACTCAGTTTATTATGTATTTATTTGAGGATATTTTGAGTGAGAACAACAACACTTTGATAGTTGTTAAAGACGCAAAATATGGCATACACTATATACTAAGTAAAAGCTATGATGTTAAAGCAAACATCGACCAACTGTTTGATAGCAACGGTACTTATTATTGTTTTATTGGCAGCAGCATTTATTCAATAATTAGTGAGTCTAAGAGCATTATTAAAGAGTTAAAATAAATTAGTGTAATTCTAAACATGGATAGCTTGTGGGAAGGGTTAGGAGCTATAGCTACTTAATATATAAAACTTGTAACTTTGTCAAGACATTCGTCTAATTAAAAGAATCTTAAACAAATAAATATTCTACCAACATGGCAACATTCGTAGAAACATTTGAATCACTTAAAGGAGAAATGAGTAAACTAGGTTTATCTTATGATGAAGCTTTAATTGAAAAAGTAGCAAAAGGCTTAGGTCCAGCACTTTATAATTCCGATGCTAATAAGGTATCTTGTTCTGACAAAACCGAATTAGAAACTGTGAGAAAAAACTTCGTTGAGAAAAAATTAGGAATGAAAGACGATGATCACGCTGCTATTAAAAAAGTATGTGAATCATTAGGGTCCTGAAACAGAAATAAGTACCGAGCAATGTTCTACAACCTTTTGGTAAAAGAATTAGGTGCTGAAAGCAAGTACTAATTACTAATCAAACTTTAAAAAGGTCTGCATTGCAGGCCTTTTTTTTTGCCTAATCGTAGCTAATTCTGTCTCTTATTAACCCATCTCTTCCATGAATTATAACATCTGCCTTATGCCGTTTAGCTGCTGCCTTGGCCTTTCTAATTGCAGTTGATTGCTTTCTGTGTTTGGAGGTGTAGGTTTTATTCCCTTCTCTTTTTACAGCCCATCCATCATCCTTTGGCACTACGTGCTGATGCCAAGTTTTAGGAGAAGTTCTTACCCCTTGATTTTTAGCTATAGATTTGATTATCTTTTCTAAAAGATCAACCCAAAACTTTAACTCTGTAATTTTTGCCATATTTAACAATCTATTGAGATTTTTGCGTCGATTATCTTTTCAGCATTGCTTCCATCGTCTTTAGTTAATACAATTTCAACAAATTTTCTAATTGTTGACTTTTTAAGAGTTTTTATTTCTTCACGTTCCAAATTAGTGTTATTATTATTTTGCAATAATGTAGAAGCACACTTAAAAAGAAATATAAAAGTACTTGCTCATATGTTTTTAATCATTTTTATTTTCATCATAGCTAATAGATCTTAGATAAATGTCTTCAACTTTTACCCTTGCCCACGGGGTTTGTCTTAAAAACTTAAGGCTAGATTTAAGAGATGGATTAGAATTAAAACAATTAATATCTACCATAATTCCCATTTCTCTCCAACCATATTCTGCTATCAAATGCTCCAGAATTGTTACCAACTTAACACCATGTAAAGGATTATTTGGTTGATTCTGTGTTACTCCCTTTATGTTTCTTTTTTGCTTTTTATCTTCCATTTAGCACATCTATTGAGAAATTGCCAATATTACGGTGTGTTTATCTACAGTAGACATATAGTCCGCTAGTTCCTTGCCATACAGCGTTGTTATATGTTCACCAGTTTTTACTTTAATGTAGTCAAAATTAGAGGCTAGTTCAGCTACATCCTGTTTATTCTTTAGACTAAAATTGGTGGTTGACCCTATATGTATGGCGTTTTCTGGCTCCAATGTACATCTTACCAAATTATCCCCCTTAGTATGCTTTAATGCAGATTGATTTTTTCGTATATCCTTGATTTCCGATCGACTAACAGTGTATAACTGTGGTTTTTCAATTGCAATATGTTCAGTTTCACTATACTTATATTCTATAGCAACAGGTGATTCCGACTTATTTACGATATACAGATTTGTTACATAAGAACAACTGTAAGAGAAAACAGAGATTACAAATAGCAAACCAATTTTAGAAATATTCTGGATCATTGTCTTTTAAATAAAACATAACGAAAGTCGCTTTTCTAATCAAGATTTCCCATAGTCTAACTTAATGAATTTCACCTAAACCGCGTTTTGTTTAACTTATTTTGCTTTTTGTTAAACAATACAGCTTTTTCGTTGTTCCAATATTAGAATAATTCCATGTATAAGTATATATTTTTTTTGGTAAGTTCCATAGTTTTAAGTCTGACTCTTTTCGCAAAATCAGATGGAAAACTTTCTGGGCAAATTAAAGACGCCAAAACAGACCAACCACTATTGGGAGTAACGGTGCGATTAGAAGGAACAAACTTTGGGGCTATCAGTGATGAAAATGGAAAGTTTGACATAATTAACATTCCTCCGAAAACGTATAATGTAGTTGTTTCTTATATTGGATTCGCAACCTCCACAAAATTTAATGTGGTAGTTCGCTCAGAAGGAAATCCAGATGTAAACTTTAAGTTAGAAGAAAGTGCAAGTTCGCTAGGAGAAATAGTAGTTAAATCCAATCCATTTCAAAAGCAAAGTACAACCCCTCTATCTATTCAAAAATTGAGTCAAGAAGAAGTTGCAGCATATCCCGGAGGAAATAATGACATAGCTAAAGTTGTGCAATCCTTACCAGGAGTTTCTGGGTCCGTTGGTGGGTTCAGAAATGATGTTATTATAAGAGGAGGTGCTCCAAATGAAAACGTTTATTTCTTAGATGGCATTGAGATTCCGAGCATTAATCACTTTTCAACACAAGGCAGTGCAGGTGGTCCAGTTGGACTTTTAAATGTTAGCTTTTTTGAGGGTGTTACCCTAAGTTCTAGTGCATTTGGTGCACAATATGATAATGTCTTGAGCGGTGTTTTGCAATTTGACCAAAGAACAGGTAATGCACGAGAGTTTCAGGGAAATATGAGATTAAGTAGCAGTGAAGCAGCATTAACGTTAGAAGGACCACTTTTTAAGAAAGAGGATAAAGAGTCAAAAACAACATATATTGTATCAGCAAGAAGAAGCTATTTACAACTTCTGTTTCAAGCGATAGGTCTTCCTTTCTTACCCGATTACTGGGATTATCAATATAAGGTAAACCATAAAATTAACGAGTATAATGACATCTACTTCACCGGTGTAGGAGCAATTGACAATCTCTCCATTAATGAAATTGAAGAATTTGATGCCGAACAGCAGGCGATTCAAGATCAGGTTCCTGTAATAGATCAATATTCTAGCACTACAGGCATTGGGTGGAGAAAACGCTTTAAGGATAATAGTGGTTTCATGAGAACAACAGTAAGCACAAACTACTTAAAAAATGAATTTTCTCAATTTGAAGACAATGCGAATCAAACCGGTCTAATACTAAAAAATAACTCGATTGAACATGAGTATAGATTGAGATACAGCGTAACAAAGTATATAGGTAAGTGGACCAACTCTTTTGGATTGGTAGTTGTAAACGGTTCTTATACCACAGAAACTGAAGATCTTGTGAACGATAGGACATTTAATTCTGATTTAAACCTTACCAGATATGGAATTTATGGACAAACCTCTACAAAGCGTGCGAAAGACAGACTAGGTTTATCAGGTGGTGTTAGAGCAGATGGTAACACGTTTACTAATTCAGGAAATGAAATATTTAGAACTATTAGCCCTAGAGTAGCGGCTAGTTATAAACTCAATAAAGCCGGTAATTGGACTGCCAATGCTTCTTTGGGTAGATATTATAAAATACTACCTTATACCACCTTAGGTTTCAAAGATAATTTTGGAAATTATTCTAATAAAGATGCGAAATATATTTCCAGCAATCACGCAGTAGCTGGAATAGAATATTTACTCAGCAGAGCATCAAGAATTACCCTTGAAGGTTTTTACAAAAAATATGATAACTATCCGATTTCTACCACCGATCAAGTTTCGTTAGCAAACAAAGGAGGCGGATTTGAGGTATTTGGAAGTGAACCTATAGAAAGTAATGGCGAGGGCAGAGCATATGGACTTGAGCTTTTATACCAGCAAAAATTTTCTGGAAAGTTTTATGCTGTAGGTGCATTAACTCTATATAAAAGTGAGTTTTCAGGCATCAACACAAATATGTTCTCTCCAGCAGTATGGGATAACGGTGTATTGGTATCGCTGCTTGGTGGTTATAAGTTTGCTAAGAATTGGGAAGTAAGCAGTAGGTTTAGATTCTTAGGTGAAACGCCGTATGCTCCAATAGATGAAGTTGCTACGTTAAATGCTTATCCCGCAGTGATAAAAGATTACTCTCAATTAGGAAATGTAAAGTTGGATCCTTTTAGCCAGTTAGACATCAGAATTGACAAAAAATGGAACTTCAAGAAATGGAGCCTAGATGTATTTATGGATGTTCAAAACGTATTAGCACAGTCAACTCCATCAGAGCCAAGTTTTGGTTTATCTAGAGATGAAGCAGGTAATGTAATAACACCAAATCAATTGGTATCCATTTCCACAGCTACTTCAGGAACAGTATTACCTTCTTTGGGATTAGTAGTTAACTTTTAATTTCTTTTTGTTTACCATTAAACACAGGATGCATTAAGTTTTCTACGCTAAGTATTTTATCCAATTCTTCCTCTGAGAGCAAGTCTTTTTCCAATACTAATTGTCTTACTGTTTTACTTGTAACAATAGCTTCCTTTCCTATAATATAACCCATATCATGACCAATGTAAGGGTTTAAAAAGTCCCCAACCTCATAGTTTAATTCAACACCCTCTTTTTTTTCCAAATCTAAAGCTTTGTTTTTGCCTTCAATACTTATATCAAAAGCCGTGGCTTTTAAACCCAATTTTGCCGCATATATAGCGTTTCTTCCTTCCCCCTCTGCAGGTAACAACATAGAACCTTTAAGGTCTACTTTCTCTAGTGTTTCTTTTAAAAAAACATTCGGTTCTTTACCATATGCATAGTTTGCATCTTTATATCTTTTATCCCAAATTTCTTTCATTGTTTGATCTTAAAGAAATACGAATTTATTTGATTTCGTCGCTATTATTATTTCATCAAAATTATTTTGAAGGTAAACTTGATAATTTTTTAATGTGAACACCTTCTAGTGAGAGCTTAAACAAGCCAGGTGAAAAACACATGGCAATGTCCTTTTGGGTATGCCTAATTCCTACTTTGCTAAAATCATTTAAAACAGCTGTTTTAAACCAAGTTTTAGCCTGTTTTCATTTCAAAAGGCTTTCCCCATTTTGATTGAAAAGCCCGCTGAAAATTCTTTGTTATCATACCAATACTGTGGGCCAGCATCAAGGCCAAAAACAAAACTCCCTTTAGAGAGGTAATTAATACCAAATGGCATATATGTTGACATTTCGACACCTATAAGAGGAAAGACACTAACACCCTGGGTTAAGCCTGTTTTAAATCCAAATTTATCTGGCTTGATGGATGGAAAATAAACATTAGCACCAGCTGATACTCCAAGAATCCCAATGGATGCTTCAAGTCCTAAGTGGGAGTTAACTAATCTTTCGTAATTGATACCGATAAATGGGGAAACATATCCAAGTTTAACACTTACTATATTCAACAATTCAGTTTGCTTTACACCCTTTAATGTTTTTACATCTTGTCCAAATCTTTTCCCGATTGTTAGTCCAAACCACGGTGAAACGTCATTTTCATTTGCTCCAACACTGACATTCTCCGCATAAAGAACGCCTGCATTAATATTAAATTGAAAATTACTTTTGCTTAAATATGAAGCACCTAAAGGTATATAAACCATTGGATAACCATCATAATTAAAACTGCCATATAGCCCAGTATTTATGTTAAATCTTTGTTTGAGAGGATTAGTAATATAGTAATCAACTCCTACCCCAGAAGAGAGAATTCCGACACCCATTTCCATTGAAACTCTATCAGTTAACATTTGCGAATAAGATATTCCTGCAGGCCAAGTTGGAGAACCTATAAGTTTGAGAGAAATATTGTGTGCTTTTATAATGTTGGTTTTGGGCTGATCATCTTGAGCTTTCAATATGGCAGGAGCAAATAGTGTAAAGAAAATTGCAATTATAATTTTTGACATTTGTTTTGATTTATTAAACTGGATTTATGGGGGTGACAGGAAATGGAGTATTGGCTAGGGATATTAATCTATAAAACTGATGTTAGTTTCAGTGCCTTTTTAGCGGCACGTAATGCAAATCTAATCAATTATTTTGCTCCCTTCATGGCACGTAATGCAAAAAATATTTCCTTATTCTTCTCTTGTATCGGCCTCAAAAACATAACTATGCTAGTTTTTATTTTGTGTTGAGGTTAGTTCTTTATTAAATTAATAATCATCTCTATTTGTTCAGGTAGACTTTGAACAACAATAATATTGCAGGACTCTATAGATTCTATAAATTATTTACCAGTGAAGAGAAGATTAAAGGTAACATACGATCCTCGAATTTTTTCCCAAGAATCCTCTGCTTTTATATTAGTTAAGCCGTGACTAAATCTAATTTCAGGAGATAATTAAAACCTATCTAAATCAAAATCAAGACCTCCCGTAATATCTACTGACCAAGCTGAAGTGGTATTATAATTACTTTCATCATTACCGTTTAACGGAACTCTTAAGCCAGGTCCAAATGTGCAATAAGGATTAATTACATTTTTCCTATTTGAGAAGTTTATTTTGCCATGTAGCAATAAGTTAAGATTAATGGGATCAAGCTTGTATGTGTTATTATTATACTGCACTGTAGTGCTATTGAAGGAGAGTTCTGCTTTTGGCATAAGTGTGACCCTTTGTTGAATTTTGATGTCGCCAAACACTCCCAGTCTAAACCCAGGGGCATTATATAGTGAAGACGGATATATCCCAAATGTATCGTGATTATGTTAGAAGATGCTCCTGAGTCTGACCTAATCGATAAAGACAAAGTGATTATTGTTAATGCCAAAGAGGGGGAGTAAATAGGATGCAAATAAAATAAAAAGTGTAAATGAACTTTTTTGCGTATAATGATTTGTTTGAAGAAGAATCTGCTTCCACTTGTGCAACTAAATTACTGCTTAGGAAAATGCAAATTGATAAAATAATTGATATTGATTTTATTTTTTTGTATTAAACATCTATTTAATTGTTATGCAGTCTAACAAGCCAATAATTGTGAATCTTGACTTATCAGACTATAGCTTAAAAATTCACCCCTAAGTAAATATTTGGCTCAAAAAGAAAGTAGTCTCTCCATTTATTATCCAACTGCTTAAATCCATCAGGAGAATTGTTATCAAACATCCATTGGTTGCAATGAACCTGAGGTTCTATGAAAAATCGTTTTTTCTTTCCAATTGAGAAATGGTAGCCCAAATGAAGCGAGTTATAAACTTTAAAACCATTTTTAATTTTGTTACCGTCTAGATCCGTATAGGTTTGCAATTGCGGTAGAACTTCAACAGTTGTAAATAGCCCCTTCCATAGCATACGTTGGTACGTTATGCCTACTCCTGTTTCTCTCAAATATCCTGGGTAATATTCGGTTCCTGACTCTATCTTATCCACAACACCATCCCAATATTGGATTCCCATGGGCTGAAACAATCGCCAGGTGGCAAACTTCACGCCTACGATGTTCTTATTATCCAGTTTGTGTTTTATATGAAACTCTATCATTTGTATACTTGTTCGATCGTTCCAGTTTGATTCGAAAGGTTCTGTAAAAATTAAATAAGGCATACTTACCCTATACTTATGGTCTATTTCAGTTTCTTTAACCACTGATGAGCCAGTTTGTGCAAAAGCACTAAGTGTGCAAAAAAATAAAAGAATCGTAATTAGATTTTTCATGGTCATACTTTTTGTTTTAAACTTCATAATGCAAAGTTGTAGCCTCGTTTTATGACTTCCATTAACAAATGATAACAAGTGATTTTATTTAATTAAATCTTTCCTTAATCTGCTTAGTAAAACGTTTGTAATGCCTAAATATGTTGCAATATCTGTAAGAGGCACTATTTTTCTAATAATGGAAATTGTTCTGATGCATTTTCTGTTATGTTTCCATAATGGCCGGTTGTTGCTAACGTTTAATGTAAAATGCGTTTTAATGCTTTTTGCATAGTGTATGCAAACGTGTTTTACTGTTTTATTAGTTTTTCTACTTTTAATTCTCCTGTTTGAAGTAGAATGGATATGTAGTACATCCCCTTTGGAATCTCACAAATATTAATGGATGTACTTTCTGTTGAAAGACTTAATTCCCCTAGATTATTATAAATGCCGATTTGCTTAATGGGGGAGGTATTACTTATCTTAATAAGACCGTTAGTAGGGTTTGGATATATGCTAACCGTATTAATTTTCACTTTTTCATCAACTCCAGTTATGTTACAATTTACAGAACACCATCCCCTTGAATTTAATTCGCAAAGGATAGTTTCATAAGCAGTTTTATTTACACCATTACCAGGAAATGTTCTTACACCTAATGTTCTAAGGTATTCTAGAAAAATAGTATCTGTTGTCCCAAAATGAATAGCTAGATCGTCCACGAATACTTTAGACCAGTCTGTTGTTTTATAAATTGTAAGGTACTTTATATTATTTTGATAGGTATCCCAAGCGGTAAATACATTTCTGAAAAAATCAGATTGTAAACTTTCTGAACTATTACATATAGCACTTGTGGAATAACCACATTCTACAAAATAAATGGGTTGTACGGTGTCAGGATATTCTTTGATTAACTCCAAAAAATCAGTATTTACAACTGTTGGAGGTTTCATTGTAAAGTCATTATTCAATGGGTAATAAGTAGTTGAAACAATATCTAAATCACTATTCAAAAGATGACATAAAGGAGCTTTCACAGCATCTATCAAACCTGAATGAGTTAGTGTAGTCCCTACTTTTAAACTATCATTATGTATATTAAAATAAAGTTGTTTTGCATAAGGAACTACTGAGTCCAAAAAAGTTTTATAAGCATTGTATTGAATGTGATCTGTACCCATAAAAATATCGCTTTCGTTCCCTATATTTAATGCTGATAGCTCTAAATTAGGAAGCCTACTAAATATTGTATCTAATATTATTTTAAAACGAGTAATCATAGCAGAATCATCAAAATCTACACTTAGTAAATCTGCAGGAACTTCCTTCACTACGGTATTCATCGTGGGTATATTAAGCTCTAATTTTATCCCTAATGCAGTAAAATATGCATCTGAAATTCCCAATGAACTATTTAAATAAGCTTGGTCAAAAGTACCAGCAGTAGGTTCCATTAAATCCCACGAAAAGGCATAATGTATTGACTCCATACAAGCTCTGTTAGCATAGGTTATAGCAGAGTCAAGCCTGTTATTTTGTGTTACATCAACTTGCCAAGCCAATATCCTTTCTCCTTTGGGGAGTTGGGCATTCGTCTTGATTGTGAATAGGCTTAATAGTGAAAGGAGTATTAAGTTTTTCATATAATTCATTAATGATTGCCGACAGCGTTGTTGTATATGGTTTGTTGCGTGTTTCAGCTTCTGATTTAGTAAATACAACCAACAAAGAAAATCCGCGAGGATTGCCGTTATTAGGCTGAAACTAGCAATTAATTTTATTCGGTGTTGGGCAAAGTATTTTTCTCATATTTATTATGGATTATTATTATTGTTAAGCCAAACAGGGCAGCTACCACAATTAAAATTGTACTAATTAATCCGCTTACTCCGAATGACATACGAATTAAAATCGTTGAAACTACAAAACCCGAATTTCTAATTATTTTGTGAAATTTATCGGTGTAAAAGAAGGAAATTAACAGAAGTACGACATCCACTAATATCAGTACGGTAAAAAATTCATCAAAGAATAAATTATTAATTGTTTCAAAACTAGGCAGATCATTAGGGGCAAGCGAAATATCTGAAGTCCAATTCAAAAGTGTAACTAAAGACATTATGAAAAAAATCGGGACCAGAGCAACTGCAACTATTTTCTTTCTACGTATAAATCTTTCAATTTTTAGTTGATTGTCCTTTTGTTGCATTAATTTTTGCATTCCTTGTTTTTGAAAATGAAAAATCAGATAGAAAAGAATAACTGAGGCCAAGATATCATAAGTAAATTGAAGATCCCCTTTTATTTGAAACCAATCTGAAGACAGTTCAAGAGCGGATAAATCTTTAAACAATTTTCGAATAATTATAAGTGTTATTATTTCATACTGTTTAGTTATGTAGGTGGTAAATGACTTTGGTAAGTAATAGATTAATAAGTAAACTTCATAAACAAGTATAAATGAGAATG